>OKEE01000069.1_pt1 | contig 62990 bp, 55 predicted proteins | sample 1611071 | NCBI WGS metagenome assembly OKEE01 (sample SAMN04436708, study PRJEB24849) | human gut metagenome | biome: human gut; feature: NICU; material: stool | host: Homo sapiens | place: USA: Saint Louis, MO | collected 2010-09-07 | reverse complement strand
GGCGCGTACTGGCGCCGTGGCCCTGTCACCATGTCCGCCATTTCCGCGGTTGATATGGCGCTATGGGATATTAAAGCCAAAGCTGCCAATATGCCGTTGTATCAGTTACTCGGCGGCGCTTCGCGTGAAGGCGTCATGGTGTATTGCCATACCACAGGCCACACCATCGACGATGTGCTGGAAGACTACGCGCGTCATAAAGAGCAAGGGTTCAAAGCAATCCGCGTGCAGTGCGGCGTTCCGGGGATGAAAACCACCTACGGCATGGCGAAAGGCAAGGGGCTGGCCTATGAGCCTGCGACAAAAGGCCTGTGGCCGGAAGAACAATTGTGGTCAACGGAAAAGTATCTCGATTTTACGCCAAAGCTGTTTGACGCCGTGCGTAATACGTTCGGGTTTAATGAACATCTTCTGCACGATATGCATCACCGACTGACGCCTATTGAGGCTGCCCGCTTTGGCAAAAGTATTGAAGACTATCGTTTGTTCTGGATGGAAGACCCGACGCCGGCTGAAAATCAGGCGTGCTTCCGCCTCATCCGCCAGCATACGGTCACGCCGATTGCCGTAGGCGAAGTCTTTAACAGTATCTGGGATTGCAAACAGCTCATTGAAGAGCAATTGATTGACTATATCCGCACCACGCTTACCCATGCTGGTGGTATTACCGGGATGCGCCGCATTGCCGATTTTGCCTCGCTCTACCAGGTGCGTACCGGTTCGCATGGGCCGTCCGATCTGTCGCCGGTTTGTATGGCCGCTGCATTACATTTCGACCTGTGGGTGCCTAACTTTGGCGTGCAGGAGTTTATGGGCTACTCCGAACAGATGCTGGAGGTTTTCCCGCATAACTGGACGTTCGAGGGCGGCTATATGCACCCGGGCGACAAGCCAGGACTGGGCATTGAGTTCGATGAAAAACTGGCGGCGAAATATCCGTACGATCCAGCCTATTTGCCGGTGGCCCGCCTGGAAGACGGCACACTGTGGAACTGGTAAGGAGCGAAAAATGAAAAGCATCGTAATCGAAAAACCGAATACATTAACTATCGAAACGCGCGCGCTTCCGCAGCCTGCGCCGGGCGAAGTTCGCATTAAAGTGAAACTGGCGGGTATCTGCGGTTCCGATAGCCATATTTATCGGGGACATAATCCCTTTGCAAAATATCCCCGTGTCATAGGCCATGAATTTTTCGGTGTCATCGACGCGGTAGGCGACAACGTCAATCGCGACCGGATAGGAGAACGGGTATCCGTCGATCCGGTGATCAGTTGCGGGCATTGTTACCCTTGTTCAGTCGGTAAACCCAATGTGTGTACCTCGCTGGTGGTGCTGGGCGTGCATCGTGACGGCGGTTTCAGCGAGTATGAGGTGGCGCCGGCCCGTAATGCTCATCGCATACCGGACAACATCGCAGATCATCATGCCGTCATGGTTGAGCCGTTTACCATTGCGGCAAATGTGACGGGGCAAGTGAATCCAACCGAGCAGGACGTGGCGCTTATCTATGGCGCAGGCCCGATGGGACTGACGACCGTACAGGCGCTGAAGGGGGTTTATCAGGTTAAAACGGTCATAGTCGTTGATCGCATTGAAGAGCGTTTAGCAATGGCGAAGCAGAGCGGCGCTGACTGGACCCTCAATAATGGTCAACATTCACTGGCGGAATTTCTACAGCAGAAGGCGCTAAAACCGACCTTGATTGTCGATGCCGCCTGTCATCCCGCTATCCTGCAAGAGGCGATTACCCTTGCATCGCCTGCGGCACGCATTGTCCTGATGGGATTTTCCAGCGACCCGTGTGAGATTGTACAGCAGGGTATTACCGGAAAAGAGCTGGCTATTTATTCATCGCGTCTTAATGCCAATAAATTCCCGGTCGTGATTGACTGGCTGAATAAAGGGCTTATTGATCCGGATAAGCTGATAACGCATACATTTGATTATCAACATGTCACCGACGCGATTGAGCTTTTCGAGAAAGACCAGCGTCAATGCTGCAAAGTCTTACTCACGTTTGCGAAATAATATAAATAATTGCGAGTAAGTGGTACGCATCTTACCTCTTAGAGATTGCCTATATGACACAAATAAAGCATGAACGATCGACTCAGGATTTAGTGCGCGCTGCCGTATCTGGCTGGTTAGGCACCGCGCTTGAATTTATGGATTTTCAGTTATATTCACTAGGCGCGGCTCTGGTCTTCCATGAGATATTTTTTCCGGAACAGTCTGCCGCGATGGCGCTTATTCTGGCAATGGGCACCTATGGTGCAGGTTATATAGCCAGAATTATCGGCGCCTTTGTTTTTGGTAAAATGGGCGACCGCATCGGACGAAAAAAAGTATTGTTTATTACCATCACCATGATGGGGATCTGCACCACGCTGATTGGCGTACTGCCGACGTATGCGCAAATCGGCATTTTTGCGCCAGTATTACTGGTGACATTGCGAATTATACAGGGGCTGGGCGCCGGGGCGGAAATTTCCGGCGCGGGTACCATGCTGGCCGAGTATGCGCCGAAAGGAAAGCGTGGCATCATTTCCTCGCTGGTCGCGATGGGCACCAACTGCGGTACGTTGAGCGCGACGGCGATCTGGGCGGTGATGTTCTTTGCGCTTGAACGCGAACAACTGATCGCCTGGGGATGGCGTATTCCTTTCCTGGCGAGCGTCGTTGTCATGATATTCGCGATCTGGCTGCGAATGAATCTGAAAGAAAGTCCGGTATTCGAAAAAGTAAGCGAAGGCGAAAAATCGCCAGCGTTAACGCCTGCGTCAGAAAATACATTGGGCGCGATGTTTACCAGCAAATCTTTCTGGCTGGCTACCGGTTTACGTTTTGGGCAGGCGGGCAATTCCGGGATTATTCAAACCTTCCTTGCCGGATATTTAGTTCAGACGTTATTATTTAACAAATCTATCCCAACCGATGCGTTAATGATAAGTTCCGTAATTGGTTTTATCACTATCCCACTCTTGGGGTGGTTGTCCGATAAATACGGTCGTCGGCTGCCGTATATAATATTGAATATCTCCGCGATTATCCTCGCCTGGCCGATGCTGTCTATTGTGGTAGATAAAACGTATAGCCCTGGCGTAATTATGGCGGCGCTCATTGTTATTCATAACTTTGCCGTGCTGGGATTATTTGCGCTGGAAAACATCACCATGGCGGAAATTTTCGGATCGCGTAATCGCTTCACCCGGATGGCGATTTCAAAAGAGGCAGGAGGCCTGGTGGCGGTTGGCTTTGGCCCTGTTCTTGCGGGGATCTTTTGTAACATGACCGATTCCTGGCTGCCCATCTTAATTATGCTGGTGCTCTACTCGTGTATTGGTCTGATTTCTGCGTTGTTGATGCCGGAGGTCAGAGATCGCGATCTGAGCTTGCCTGAGGATGCGGCGGAAGCGACAGCGGCAGAGAAGTTACGCCACTCCGCAACCCAGACGAGTTAAATCGTGTCGACGGTATGGCCGGAACGCTAATGCGGTTTCGGCCATGCTGTCCGGTCACTTTTGTTTAATTAGCGTAAATCCAAATGCACCAGGGCAGGCGTTACTCTGCGACTGTTCCGCTTTCAGAATATAGAGGTTATAAAATGCAAAACAGGCTTTTATCGGCAAAGGCGACGCTTCCTGATTACGATCGCGCGGCGCTGGCGGCGCGGATGGTCCATCTCGGTTTTGGCGCGTTTCATCGCGCGCATCAGGGGGTTTATACAGATATTCTGGCTGCGGAGCAGCATAGCGACTGGGGCTATTATGAGGTTAATCTTATTGGCGGCGAACAGCAGATTGCCGATCTAAAGCAGCAGGATAACCTCTATACCGTGGCGGAGATGTCGGCGGATGCCTGGACGGCGCGTGTGGTGGGCGTCGTCAAAGCGGCGTTGCATGTTCAGGTTGATGGTCTGGAACGTGTGCTGGCGGCGATGTGCGAACCGCAAATAGCGATTGTGTCTCTGACCATTACCGAGAAAGGGTATTGTCATTCGCCAGCCACGGGCCAACTTCTGCTGGAACATCCCATGATTGCCGCCGACCTGCAAAATCCGCATCAACCGCTAACGGCACCGGGTATTATTGTCGAAGCGTTAGCGCGTCGTAAAGCCGCAGGCTTACCGGCATTTACCGTGATGTCCTGCGATAACATGCCGGAAAATGGGCATGTGACGCGTCAGGTTGTGACGGCTTACGCCCGGGAGGTGGATGCGGAACTGGCGATATGGATCGAGCAAAACGTGACATTTCCGTCAACCATGGTTGATCGGATTGTCCCTGCGGTCACGCCGGAGACGCTGGATAAAATCGAACAACTGACCGGCGTGCGCGATCCGGCGGGCGTTGCCTGTGAACCGTTTCGCCAGTGGGTGATAGAAGATACGTTTGTGGCGGGTCGTCCGCAGTGGGAAAACGCGGGCGCGACGTTGGTCGCCGACGTGGTTCCGTTTGAAGAGATGAAACTGCGAATGCTTAACGGCAGTCATTCATTCCTGGCTTATCTGGGGTATCTTGCCGGCTATCAGCATATTAATGACTGCATGGCTGACGACAACTATCGTCTGACCGCGCAGGCGTTAATGTTACGCGAGCAGGCGCCAACGCTGAAAGTCCAGGGGGTAGATTTACAGCGTTATGCCGATCAGTTGATTGCGCGTTACCGTAATCCGGCGCTGCGTCATCGTACCTGGCAGATTGCGATGGATGGCAGCCAGAAACTTCCGCAGCGTATGCTGGACTCCGTTCGCTGGCATCTTGCTAATCATAGCGATTTTGATTTGCTGGCGCTGGGCGTGGCGGGGTGGATGCGTTACGTTGGCGGCGTGGATGAGCAGGGCAAGGCCATCGACGTCAGCGATCCGCTATTGCCGGTTATTCAGCGCGCCGTGGCAAACAGTGAAGAAGGCGCCAGTCGTGTTAAGGCGCTGCTGGGAATGGCTGCAATTTTCGGCAAAGATTTGCCGCAGGCGGCGCGGTTTACGCAAAAAGTGCAAGAAGCCTATGACAGTTTACTGACATATGGCGCGAAAGCGAGCGTGGCGAAATATGCCGAGCGGTTGAAATAGCGCAACAGAGACCCGGTAGCATTATGCTACCGGGAAGGCCGGAGCGGTTCTTAGCGGCCAGTGGTATCAGTTCATGCCAAGACGAATCAGTTCGACTGGCGCGAATTTACCTTCACAACCTTCGACAATCACCGTTTTGCCGCGGCGAATTTGACCTGCATCCAGACCTTCGCTCTCAATGGCTTTGATAATCCCGGTATGACCCGTGCCGCTTATCATGACCCGGCTGCCGGTAGTGATTGCGTTACGGTTACGATCGTATGTCATCATGGTGTTTTCTCCTTTCAAACTTACTGCCAAAGCCCGCAGGTTTCCCCGCATGACGGGCGACATATAAATACGCTTATCGTTGCGGATTTTTTTTGTTTTTGATCAAGCTCACGGCTTTTTAGGCGGGAATGTGCAGGGTGAGAAAGCGGAGAAGGCGTCTCACCCTGACGTTAAAGGGGGTTAGTCTTCGCTAAACCAGCCGCTGTTTTCCTGACGGATAAGCTGAACGGATTCGCTAATTTCCTGCAAATGCTGGGTCATTGCGCTCTCAACCGCATTGCCGTCACGATTTTCCAGCGCGGAGAAAATATCATGGTGCTGGCGCAACAACATCTCCGGCGGAGAAACATGATCCAGACTCATATAGCGAACCCGGTCGATTGTCGCTTTGATATTTTCAATGGTATCCCACGCTAACTGGCAATCGGCGATCTGCGCCAGCTTTTGGTGGAAATCGTCATCAAGCTGGAAAAAATCATCAATCTGTTTGCGCTCGATAGCAATATGTTGCAGGTGCAGGTTTTGCGCCAGTTGATAGCACTGGTTGTCGGTGATCATCGCCGCCGCACGGCGGACCACCGCACATTCGATCGCCTGCCGAACAAAGCAGCCATTCTGTACCTGAGAAAGCGAAATCTTATTCACATAACTACCGCGCTGAGGGCGGATCTGAATCAACCCATTTTCCGCCAGCTTTATAAAAGCCTCGCGCACCGGTTGACGCGAAACGTTAAAACGGGTTGAGACCTCTTTTTCTGATAGCGGCGTGCCAGGCGGGATCAGACAATGCACGATATCACGCCGAAGAATACGGTAAATTTGCTGGTTGACAGGCTGTGTAGGGTTAAGCTGCGTTTCGACGGTCATTCATTCTTACTTTTTAGGCGGTTGACCCGGATACTCTACCACTTTTCCGTGGTGGTCTATACCGATCATGTTCTTGGTTGCAGATACGTTTGCCAGGGATTACCCGGCCCGCAGACCGGGTATAACCTCTTAGCTACGGTGGACGCTGAGCCCTGCGAAAGATTGGGTAACAGGCATCATTTCAACGGTATTAATATTCACATGCGCGGGGAGTGTGGCCACCCACCATACCGCTTCGGTAATGTCTTCTGGCGTGAGCGCGGTGGTATTTTCGTAAGTTTTACCCGCTTTCTCATCGTCGCCTTTGAAACGGACGCTGGAAAACTCGGTACCGCCAACCAGACCCGGTTCAATGTCGGTCACGCGAACCGCCGTGCCGTGTAAATCCGTGCGCAAATTCAGGCTAAACTGGCGCACAAAGGCTTTCGTCGCGCCATAGACATTGCCACCAGCATAAGGCCAACTGCCGGCGGTTGAACCGATGTTAATGATATGACCGCGATTACGTTCGACCATTCCTGGCAGCACGGCGCGGGTCATATAAATTAAGCCTTTATTATTAGTATCGATCATAGTTTCCCAGTCTTCTACGCTGGCTTTATGCGCCGGTTCAAGACCCAGCGCCAGACCGGCGTTATTGACCAGCACATCAATATCGCGCCACTGCGCAGGCAGAGAGGCCATCATCTCTTCGATGGCCGCGCGGTTGCGCACGTCCAGTTGGGCGGTCAATACGTTCTCGCCAAGCTCATCTTTTAACGCTTGCAGGCGTTCATGACGACGTCCCGTGGCAATGACTTTATGTCCATTCTCAACAAAACGGCGTGCAATGCACTCGCCAAACCCTGCAGTTGCTCCAGTTACTAAAACGATCATCACACAGTTCCTCAACGCTTTTTGTGTTGTATTACCATAGCACGCGGCGTTTATGAAAGGGTAATCCTGGTTAACACGGTTGCGGTCAGCATAGGGGGAAGCTTACTCTTATGATCAACCTATTTTCAGGAGTGAAAAATGTCGACGAATCCTTTGTTAGACCAGAGTATGTTGCCCTATCAGGCACCGCGTTTTGATCTGATCAAAGATTGCCATTATCGTCCTGCTTTTGATGAGGGCGTGCGGCAAAAACGCGTGGAAATCGAGGCCATCGTCAATCATCCGGCGGCCCCTGATTTTACGAATACGCTTCTGGCGCTGGAGCAAAGCGGGGCGCTTCTGTCACGCGTCACCAGCGTTTTTTTCGCGATGACGGCCGCGCACACTAACGATGAACTCCAGCGGTTGGATGAGGCCTTTTCTGCCGAGCTGGCGGCGCTCTCCAACGATATTTATCTGAATAGCGCGTTATTCGCTCGCGTGGATGCCGTCTGGCAACAGCGTCACTCACTGGGGCTGGATGATGAGTCGCTACGGTTGGTCGATGTGATCCATCAGCGTTTTGTGTTGGCAGGCGCGCAGCTTGCCGAAGAGGATAAAGCGCGACTGAAGGTATTGAATACTGAATCCGCGACCTTAATGAGTCAGTTTAATCAGCGTCTGCTGGCGGCAAGTAAAGCGGGCGGGCTGGCGGTCGATGACGCGCATTGCCTGGCAGGATTAAGCCCGGAAGAAATTACCGTCGCTGCTGAAGCGGCGCGTGAAAAAGGCCTGGAGGAGCGCTGGTTCATTCCGCTCCTTAATACGACGCAACAGCCTGCGCTTGCTACGCTGCGCGATCGCCAGACCCGCGAAAATTTATTCGCAGCGTCATGGACTCGGGCGGAAAAAGGAGATGCCCACGATACCCGCGCTATCGTTCAGCGTCTGGTAGAGATTCGTCGCTGTCAGGCAAAACTGCTGGGTTTCCCCAATTATGCCGCATGGAAAATGGCCGATCAGATGGCGAAAACGCCGCAAGCCGCACTGAGCTTTATGCGTGGCATTGTGCCGCCAGCGCGTCAGCGTGTACTCAATGAACAGGCGGAAATTCAGAACGTCATTGATGGTGAGCAGGGCGGCTACACCGTTCAGGCTTGGGACTGGATGTTCTATGCCGAACAGGTACGGCGGGAAAAATATGCGTTAGATGAAGCGCAACTGAAGCCCTATTTTGCCTTAAATACGGTGTTGCAAGAGGGGGTTTTCTGGACCGCCAACCAGCTATTCGGCATCACCTTCGTCGAGCGTTTTGACATTCCGGTGTATCACCCTGATGTTCGGGTGTGGGAGATTTTCGATTCCGATGGTGTCGGCATGGCGTTATTTTATGGCGACTTCTTCGCGCGGGACTCGAAAAGCGGCGGCGCGTGGATGGGGAATTTTGTCGAGCAATCCACACTCAATGAAACCCGGCCCGTTATATACAATGTATGTAACTATCAGAAACCGGTTGATGGGCAGCCTGCATTACTGCTTTGGGACGACGTTATTACGCTCTTCCATGAGTTTGGTCATACGTTACATGGTTTGTTCGCCGTTCAGCGCTATGCCACGCTTTCAGGTACCAATACGCCCCGCGACTTTGTCGAGTTTCCCTCCCAGATTAATGAGCATTGGGCGAGCCATCCACGTGTGTTCGAACGCTACGCGCGTCATGTCGACAGCGGTGAAAAAATGCCTGCTGATTTACAGGAAAGAATGCGCAAGGCGAGTTTATTTAATAAAGGTTACGATATGACTGAATTGCTCGGCGCCGCATTGCTGGATATGCGCTGGCATATGCTGGAGGAGAGCGTAGCAGAGCAGTCTGTCGCTGAGTTCGAGCAGCAGGCGCTGGCCGCCGAGCATCTTGATTTACCGGCAGTTCCGCCCCGCTATCGCAGCAGTTATTTTGCCCATATCTTCGGCGGCGGCTACGCAGCGGGATACTACGCCTACCTGTGGACGCAAATGTTAGCGGATGACGGTTATCAATGGTTTGTAGAGCAGGGCGGCCTGACGCGTGAAAACGGGCAGCGTTTTCGTGATGCTATCCTTTCCCGGGGGAATAGTACTGATTTAGAAACGCTTTATTCAGCCTGGCGTGGACATGAACCGCATATTGACCCCATGTTGCAATATCGTGGGCTCGATCGCTAAGCTGATACGGTTGTTCGGCACTGTCGAACAACCGCCTGAAAATGAATCCTGCACTTCTGATGACAGCCAGTTAAATTTATGGGGTTAAATTTTCTGAATATAAAGAGGGCGTGTATTCGGATTTTTCTACTTATTTTCCCGTGGTGGCTTGATTGCCAAAGATTTATTACCGCTTCGCTGTTGATGTTTTCAAAAAATATATTTTCCGCCATGTATCGGCGTTATGTAAATAATGCAGAAATGAATTTGACACTGCGCACAGGGCGACTAGATTTAGAACTGTATCACATGATATGAGAAGACATATCATATTTAAAACGCAACATCATCATGAGGATTATATTATGGCAGAACATCGCGGCGGTTCCGGTAATTTTGCAGAAGATAAAGAGAAAGCCTCAGAAGCAGGTCGTAAAGGCGGCCAGCATAGCGGTGGGAACTTTAAAAACGACCCACAGTGTGCATCTGAAGCGGGTAAAAAAGGTGGCCAGAATAGCCACAGTGGCGGACGGAAATCCGGCAATTAATTTTACTCCTGATATTTCTTAAATATATTCTGAAATATTGCGCATACGATGCGGGCCATAGGCTCGCATTTTTTTATTCTGACCGGTCAGATGAAATTATTTTTTATGCTTTCTTCGTTAACAGAAAAAGCAATTCAGCGAGGGCGAAGCGTACGCATTTTTCTAATACTTCCTGACAATCTCCGTTGAAATGTTGTCGGCTTGTAAAAGTCGTATTGTTAATATTCCAGGCAAACCAAACGGTGCCCGCCGGCGTGCCATCTTCGCCGCCTTCCGGACCGCCATAGCCGCTGATCGCTATGCTGATATTGACCTCAGCCTGATCCTTAGCGCCCTGTGCCATTTCAGTAACGACCGCTTCGCTGACGGCGGTATGTTCGGCAAGACTGTGGCGTTGTACGCGTAAGATTTTTGCTTTGGCTTCATCAGTAAAGGTGACATAACCCACACCGTAAAATGAGGGCGTATCTTCTGCTGCGCACAATGCTGAAGCCAGTTTCCCGCCAGTGCAGGATTCTGCAGTGGTCAGACGGAGTTTCTGGTTAACCAGTAAATCACCAAGTTTTTTTGTCAGGCTATCGACGGATTCGGCTTCATCAAGGGTGACAATATCGTGCTGTTCTAATCTCATCGTTTATTTTTCCGTTACAGAGACAAATGAAATATGTTCGTTCTTCTCAAGTATGGCATATTTATTTTATGACATTGTCAGTGAATGATTATTTTATCCAGTTACCAACAAACCCGCTGTTGCATAACTTGCTTACTTTTTTGCGGCGATGACTGTCATTGATTATGCGTAAGGCCATTATCCTCAAAAAATAAAGCCGATTATTCTGAATTGCTTTCCAGATGTTGATGCATATGACTTCAGCTATGTGGCAAGTTAACTATTACGCCGTTACGCTTTCGCGCTCACCGGCGCTGATGTCGGTTGCATATTAATCCGGATGGGTTGATTTTATTGCTTAATATTCTGCGGGTAAATTCATGTTTGTAAAAACTAAAAATAGCGGCCAGACTTAATACGTCAAATAGACGTTATTAAGGAGAGAGCATGAAACTACAGGTGGCTGCATTTTTAAGTTTTCTGATAATGCCTTACGCGCTAGCGGATGATCAAGGGGGATTAAAAAAAGACGTGGCACCGCCGCCGCCTCATGCTATTGAGGATGGTTATCGCGGTACGGATGATGCAGAAAAAATGACCATCGAACAGGCAAAAACCCTGCATGATGGCGCGACCGTTTCGCTGCGCGGCAACCTTATTGATCATAAAGGCGACGATCGCTATGTATTTCGTGATAAATCCGGCGAGATTAACGTGATAATTCCTTCCGCCGTATTTGATGGGCGGGAAGTTCAGCCGGATCAAATGATCAACATTAACGGTAGTCTGGACAAGAAAGCGAAGGAACCGCTTGTTCGCGTGAACCGACTGCAAAAATAACGCGCGCTAACCGGCAATCTCCAGGTCAGCCATACGGGGCACCGGCTGGCCTGATACCATGGGTCTTGTAAAAGCGCCTGGGGGACAAAAGGTCCCATAATGTCTTATTCAGGTCTGGTTGCGTATCGTTTAAGCTTCATTGATATTGACGGTGCTACAGTCGTTAGCGATCCGTTATCCTCGCAAGAATTTGCCCGGTAGCGTATAAGCAAAACACAAATCTATCCATGCAAGCATTTACCGCTGGTGAACCGGCGGTTTTTTTTTGCCTGCCATCCAGACAAAAGCGGCCCCTTGCGCAACGATGCAGCAAGGGGCCGGCTCTGCGAGGGATTATCTCCGTTCATTAATCATCCCATTTGTGACTGAACCAGGCGGCCAGAAATCCGGAAAATAAAATAATTCCTAATACAACGATAAAAAGGTTAATACTGCCTAACATCTCGTTTCTCCTTATTTTAGCGTGCATCCTCTTTTTTAAAAAACCTCGTACAGACTATAGTACTAATTTATGCTTAAGCAAAGTCTGAATTGCGTATTTATTTTACTGGAAGGGTAAAGCATTAGAATATTTTCGTCAGCGCCCAGGAATATTCCTGAATTACCGCAGTGACAGCAGATAATTAGCCTGCAATATATAGGGTTAACCCGGTGCGCCAGAAACTGCGCACATCACTGGCTGCAGATAATTAACAGGTGATAGCCTGTTGCGTAGGGGTAATCCGCATTCCTTTTAACATCAGTGCCCAGGCGAACACAATGGCGATTATCAGGACAACGAAAAGCGACCAGGCGGGAAGCGTCGTCAGGATGACGCCGCTGGCCAGCGGGTTTACCGCCGCACCCAGCCAGCCCAGCGATTGCGCTGAAAAATAGCTGGCTTTCATCCCGGCAGGCGCAATGTTGTCAATTAACATATATTCGCCGGGGGCATAAATAATTTCGCCAATCGTAAATACTGCCGCTGAAAGCCCCCAAAAAAACAGATTGTCGCCTGAAAAAATAAATCCGATGAGCCCGGCGATAAAAAAGACGGTGCCGGTCGTCATCATTGGTCGAATATTGACGGCGGTAAGTCGACGGCCCACGGCGTATTGCAAACTGACCACAATAACCGCATTAACCGGCAGGACGACGGCTACCACTTTTTCCGCGAAGCCGCTATCGGCAACGACCATAACGTACTGTGAAATACAGGACGCAAAGGCGCCCCCCACAAAGGAGGCCAGAAATGCCGAAAGCGTAAACCACAATAATGCTTTGTCGCGCAGCAGAACGGAGGGAGACCAGATAGCGGCATTTTTCCCCTCGCTGGCGGCAACCGAACGTGTCACCCATACCTGAATAAAGACCAGCGGAAATGCGGAACAGATAGCGGCAAGCCAGAAGGGTAAATTGATGCTTTGCATCACCAGCAGCGTGCCGAGCGGCGGGCCAACCGTCCAGCCGATATTGAGTACGGTATAATTGAGCGAAAAAATCCGTGTTTTTGTTGTCGCGGTGAGGTTATCGGCGAACCAGGCCTTCAGGACGGTAGAAAAAACCGAATAGGCGCAGTTAATAAGCGCAAAAAGCAGGACAACCAGTACGACATTATGCACCATTGGGATGGCGATAAATCCGCAGGCGAAGGCGATAATCGCGAGTAACATGTAGCGCTTTTTATCAAACTTGTCCGCCAGAATCCCAAAGCCAAGACTAAAGATGACGCCGATCGTTAACGCGCTGGTCAGCGCGTAGCCAATCAGATCCACGCCTAAACCGTACTGACGGTTAAGATAGATGGTCATAAAGGGGAGCGTGGCCCCGCGTCCAATTGTCAATAACAGCGATGAGGCGAGTAGAGCCAACGTCGAACGTCTCAATCCTGGATTCATTTTTCCTGCCTGAAATGGAGGTTACGTATCGGGACGTTTTAATCTACCGTGCCCGCAAAAGCATGATGTCTATACGCTATAGCGTAGTCTTAACATACCATAACGCAGGATTTTGCCCATCGTGTGTTGTTCAATGCCATGCTCACGGTAAAAAGAAAAGTCCTGTTATGGCGCACTGATTTCCGATAACTTACCTTTTTACAAAATTTTAATAATGACAGGGGCCGATGATGTCGCGTAAAGACGGTTTTTTGGCGTTACTGGTGGTTGTCGTATGGGGGCTCAATTTTGTTGTCATCAAAGTCGGCCTGCACCATATGCCGCCATTATTGCTGGCAGGATTACGATTTTTACTGGTGGCGTTTCCGGCAATTTTCTTTGTCGCCCGGCCTAAAGTCCCGCTTACGCTGTTGCTGGGCTATGGCCTGACGATAAGCTTTGGGCAGTTCGCCTTTCTCTTTTGCGCGATAAAGTTTGGTATGCCCGCAGGACTGGCGTCGTTGGTATTACAGGCGCAGGCCTTTTTTACCATGGCATTGGGGGCGTTTGTTTTTAGCGAGCGGTTACAACGTAAGCAGTTAGCGGGGATCGCCCTGGCGATTATAGGTGTACTGGTATTGATTGAAGCCAGTCTCAACGGACAGCATATAGCGATGTCGGGATTTATGCTGACTCTGGCGGCGGCATTTAGCTGGGCCTGCGGCAATATCTTTAATAAAAAAATTATGCAACATAGTCCGCGCCCGGCGGTGATGTCGCTGGTGGTCTGGAGCGCGCTGATCCCGATCCTGCCGTTCCTGCTGTCATCGCTGCTACTGGAGGGGGCGGATCACATTACGCAAAGCCTTATTACCATCGATATGACGACGATATTGTCGCTGCTTTATCTGGCTTTTGTCGCCACTATACTTGGCTACGGCATCTGGGGCACGTTACTGGGGCGCTATGAGACCTGGCGCGTGGCGCCGTTATCATTGCTGGTGCCGGTAGTCGGGCTGGCGAGCGCCGCGGTGTTACTCGGGGAAACGTTGACCGGGATGCAGCTTGCGGGCGCAGTACTGATTATGGCTGGACTCTATATCAATGTGTTTGGATTTCGTGTGCGCCGTACTGCGCGCGTCAGGGGATGAGGCATTATGTTACTAAGAAGACAAACGCTAATTTCAGACCATGCCGCGAGGTAATAGCGGCGGACTTGTCATCGCCAGACGGTACTAAAAAAATGCCCCGCAAAACGGGGCAAAGAGGTTAAAGGTGTTGGTCGTTATAATAGGGCACGCCTAATTCATCTGACTTATCGCTGTTCACGCTCACGGGGTGAAGGTCATTTGGCGGATCGGCCACATAGGGCAGAAGCATCACATCGCGGCTATTTTGCGCCACAGGTAACAAAGTTTGTTCTGCAATGCCATATCCGGAGGCGATAAGTAACAGACCCGGCAGGGCGGGAAACAGCATTTTCATGGTGCTCTTCGCGTGGCGCATAAACAAACTAGTAGTTGCCATGGTTCAGCGGCAGCATATACCGTGATTCGCCATGCATATTGGTGATCCGGTATTTGTGTGGCGGCACATCAAAATAGTTTTTGAACGTTCGGGTCAATGTTTGCTGTGACTCAAAGCCATAGCGTTCCGCCAGATAGAGAATGGGCTCGTTGCTCTCTTTTAATTTTTGCGCGATTTCCGTCATTTTACGGCTGCGGATGTATTGGCCTAATGAATGACCGGTCTCTTTTTTAAACATCCGTTGCAGGTGCCATTTGGAATATCCTGAACGCTCAGACACTTTTTCCAGTGAGAGCGGCGACTCCAGGTTATCCTCGATCCAGTCCAAAATGCTATGAATAGTAATAGCGTCAGTGTTGCGTCTGGACATCGTCATACCTCTTTTTTGTCTACGGCAGAATTTTCTTGAGCAAATACTCAAGCGTTGCCACTTCGTCCGCCGTTAAGTTTTTTGTTAATTCCTGATGCAGGTCTTGCCCTAGTCGTTGATGACATTGCTCACAAATTGCCGCGCCGTCCGGCGTTAGCTTCACCAGTACGCCGCGTTTGTCATTAGGATTCGGCAGTCTTTCGATCCAGCCTTTGCACAGCAGGCGGTCGAGCATCCGCGTCAATGCGCCGAGATCGACAGACAGCACTTTTTTAAGTTCAACCGGGGTAATACATCCCGCGCAGCGTATCGAGCACAGCACTTTAAACTGTGTTGCGGTGATATCCAGCGGGGATAAATAGTTATTTAACAGGCGATCTTTTTTTTGATTTACCATGTAGATCAAGCGACCCAGCGGAATGATTTCATTGAACAGATCACTGGTGCTTTTCAAAATGGTTGCCCCGGCAAGTAATTAATTTCGTCAGATACTATTGCCAAGGCAAGTATAAGTCAACTAAATGAATTGGCCGATGCCACGATTTGCTAAAAGGCGTCCGGGGTATTGTGCTGTGATAACTTGTAACTAATTGATAATTACAGGTTATAGGTTGTAGAGGATATTAATTTGCACACTGGCGAAATGGCGCGCCTGGGTAATTTCACTTTATACTTCCGGTTCATGAAACGCTGATGGGTAAGAGATAGTATTATGATGGATTTGTTTAAAGCGATTGGATTGGGGCTGGTCGTACTGCTCCCGTTAGCCAATCCGCTAACCACCGTGGCGCTGTTTCTTGGCCTTGCGGGCAATATGAATAGTGCGGAACGCAACCGGCAGTCCTATATGGCTTCGGTTTATGTCTTCGCTATTATGATGGTGGCGTACTATGCCGGGCAGTTAGTCATGAACACCTTCGGTATTTCGATTCCAGGGCTACGGATCGCCGGGGGGTTAATCGTGGCGTTTATCGGCTTCAGAATGCTTTTCCCGCAGCAGAAGGCGCATGAGTCGCCGGAAGCGAAAAGCAAATCGGAGGAGCTGGCAGACGAACCGACGGCCAATATTGCGTTTGTTCCACTGGCTATGCCAAGCACCGCAGGACCGGGGACCATCGCAATGATCATCAGTTCCGCTTCCACGGTGCGTCATGGCGGCGAGTTTCCCGACTGGGTCATTATGGTCGCGCCGCCGATTATTTTTCTTGCCGTGGCGGTGATCCTGTGGGGATGCTTACGCAGTTCTGGCGCTATTATGCGGCTGGTGGGGAAAGGGGGGATTGAAGCGATCTCCCGCTTAATGGGATTCCTGCTGGTGTGTATGGGCGTGCAATTTATTATCAACGGCGTGTTGGAAATTATTAAAACGTACCACTAAGGCGCATTTTCGTCTGCCGGAAACCTGTTCCCGGCAGACGAATGTCTTAATGCGGTTGTTCTTCCAGCGTCACTGGCCATTTGCGGAATATGAGCACAGCCCATACCAGCGCGGCACAGGCGGGTATAGCGCCAATATAGCCGATGGCCGACATTGACCAGTGCAAACTCACCTGATTACCTACCAGCGCGCCAGCGCCAATACCAATATTAAAGATGCCTGAAAATAGCGCCATTGCGACATCGGTCGCGTCCGGGGCCAGCGCCAGTACTTTCACCTGCATACCGAGCCCTATCACCATAATCGCGATGCCCCAGAAAATGCTCAGTATGGCCAGATGCGCTTCGCTATCCGCCGCAGGCAGCAGCAGAAGCAGACAGACAACCAGCAGGGCAATAGCGATACTGACGAGCGACGAGGCATGACGATTACCCAGTTTACCAAACACAAGGCTGCCGATGATCCCGGCGCCACCGAGGATCAGTAACAGGACGGTAGCAAAATTCGCACTGAGCCCGGCGACATTCTGAACGAACGGTTCAATATAGCTATAAGCTGTGTAATGCGCAGTCACCACAACGACGGTCAGTACATAGAGGCTCATCAGCGCCGGGCGTCGGAATAGCAAAGGTAAACTTTTTAGTGAGCCGGAATGCTCGCTCGGCAATTTCGGTAGAAGCTTAATCAGACATAGCAGCGTAATTAATGCGCCCATGCCGATGGCAAAAAAGGTGGTGCGCCAGCCAAAATACTGACCAACAACGCGACCTATGGGCAGCCCAAGCACCATGGCCAACGCGGTGCCGGTCGCTATCAGACTTAATGCCTGCGCGCGTTTCCCGGCAGGGGCCAGGCGGATCGCCAGCGAGGCGGTTATCGACCAGAAAATAGCGTGGGCGAAAGCGATGCCAATACGGCTAATGACCAGCACGGTAAAGTTCCATGCCAGAAAGGAGAGCACATGGCTGGCAATAAACAAAACAAACAGACAAATGAGTAGTTTACGGCGCTCCATTTGACTGGTAAGAAGCATAAAGGGCAGCGACATGACGGCAACTACCCAGGCGTAAATGGTTAGCATGATGCCGACCTGAGCGGTTTGCATGTGAAAGCTTTCAGCAATGTTTGACAGCAAACCAACCGGCACAAATTCTGTGGTATTGAAAATAAAAGCGGCAATAGCAAGCGTAACTACCCGTAGCCACGCGACCTTGCGGGAAACTGGATTGATTGTCATAAAAATATTTCGGGTTAGTTGCGAGAAGGTGAGGCCGCGATCTTAAAACGTTTACTGGCGAAAAGACAATCATTTTGTGACCTGCTTCTCATTTACTTCGCAGGCCGTTTCGTCTTCAGTCGACGCTCGCCAGTTGGGCGTTAAGTAACTCGATAAAGGCCTCAAGCTGGCGCGTCATCGCCCCGCGCCGCCACATTAGCCAGGTGCTAAGCCAGCGCCACTTCTCCGCCAACGGCCAGGCCTCCACCTGATGATGTCCTGGCATACTGTTGAGCATACTTGCTGGCATCAGCGCAATACCTGCGCCGGCAATTACGCACGCCAACATTCCATGATATGACTCCATTTCGTGAATCGTACCGGGGGTCGCGCCATCGGCATGAAACCAGCTTTCGAAATGCCGTCGGTAAGAACAGTTGGCGCGAAAAGCATAGATGTTGCAACCATTCACCTCGCTGGCCCGCGAAACGACGGAATGGCCGTGTGGCGCGACGATCATCATCTCTTCCTGGTAAGCCGGTATACCTTCCAGCCCCGGATGCATTAGCGGGCCATCAATAAAGGCGGCGTTCAGCTTTCCTTCGAGCACGCCATCCAGCATGGCGCCGGAAGGACCGGTCGTTAACGCGAACTGAATTTTAGGGTAACGCTGGTTATAACCCGCCAGCAGCGCGGGGATACGTACGGCGGCAGTACTTTCTAACGCGCCGAGTGAAAACAGTCCTTGCGGTTCCTCTCCGGCAACCACCATGCGGGCTTCATCGACCAGCGCCAGGATCTGCTGGCTGTAACGTAAAAAGTTATGCCCGGCTGGTGACAGCCTGAGTCGCTGGTTTTCGCGAATAAACAGAGAGACGCCCAGGTCGGCTTCAAGCTGACGTATACGCGTGGTCAGGTTGGACGGAACGCGGTGTACTTTTGCCGCCGCCTGCGTAATGCTGCCCGTCAGAGCGACAGCGTTAAACATTTCCAGTTGCGTCAGGTCCATGGTTTTCTCAATTCGTGAATAGTCTGGTTAATATTATTCATTTTTCAGAAAGGGTAAAGGGCGTCATGATGGTACAACTCCCCTGATAACGAGAGAAAGAACATGACCATGATGACTGCAACACAGGCGTTATCCGTGAATCCTGCGACCGGCCAGACGCTGGCGGCAATGCCCTGGGCTAACGCGCAAGAGATTGAACATGCGCTGAGTCTGGCGGCGAGCGGTTTCAAGAAGTGGAAATTGGCATCAGTAGCGCAACGGGCGCAAACATTACGCGATATTGGTCAGGCGCTTCGCGCTCATGCAGAAGAGATGGCGCAATGTATTACGCGTGAAATGGGTAAACCCATAAAGCAGGCGCGTGCGGAAGTGACGAAATCCGCCGCGTTATGCGACTGGTATGCGGAACATGGTCCGGCAATGCTGAATCCTGAGCCTACGCTGGTAGAAAATCAGCAGGCGGTGATTGAATACCGTCCGCTGGGCGTCATTCTGGCGATAATGCCGTGGAATTTTCCTTTATGGCAGGTGTTACGCGGGGCAGTGCCGATACTGTTGGCGGGGAATAGCTACTTGTTAAAACATGCGCCCAATGTCACGGGTTGCGCGCAGATGATAGCCCGAATCTTGACGGAAGCCGGTACTCCCGCTGGCGTCTATGGATGGGTGAACGCCAATAATGAGGGCGTGAGTCAGATGATTAACGATCCGCGAATCGCGGCGGTGACGGTGACCGGTAGCGTGCGCGCCGGCGCGGCGATTGGCGCTCAGGCTGGGGCGGCGCTGAAAAAGTGCGTACTGGAACTGGGTGGCTCGGATCCGTTTATTGTACTCAATGATGCCGATCTCGAGCTGGCGGTAAAAGCCGCGGTTGCCGGACGCTATCAAAACACCGGACAAGTCTGCGCCGCCGCCAAACGTTTTATTGTCGAAGAGGGCATTGCGCAGGCGTTTACCGATCGTTTTGTGGCGGCTGCCGCAGCATTAAAGATAGGTGATCCTCTGGTTGAAGAGAATGACCTGGGGCCGATGGCGCGCTTTGATTTGCGTGATGAACTCCATCAACAGGTGCAGGCTTCCGTCGCCGAAGGCGCACGGCTACTGTTGGGCGGGGAGAAAATCGCCGGGGAGGGCAACTATTATGCCGCGACCGTTCTGGCGGATGTCACACCTGACATGACGGCATTTCGTCAGGAACTTTTTGGGCCTGTTGCCGCCATTACCGTTGCAAAAGATGCGGCGCACGCCCTCGCGCTGGCGAATGACAGTGAGTTTGGCCTGTCGGCGACGATCTTTACCGCCGACGATACGCTGGCCGCGGAGATGGCGGCGCGTCTTGAGTGCGGTGGGGTATTCATTAATGGGTACAGCGCCAGCGATGCGCGTGTGGCATTCGGCGGGGTGAAGAAAAGCGGCTTCGGTCGCGAGCTTTCGCACTTTGGTTTACACGAATTTTGTAATGTGCAGACCGTCTGGAAGAACCGCGTCTAATCGCCCTGACGTCGCGTGGCGCCCTCTGCTATACTCGCAGGCCTTTTCAGACCTGCGAGCAAGGAGCATGTTGTGGCCAGGGCCATGGATAATGCAATTTTAGAGACGATTTTACAGCGCGTTCGCCCCCTCATTGGCCAGGGCAAAGTCGCTGACTATATTCCGGCATTAGCGTCCGTCGAGGGTTCAAAGCTGGGGATAGCGATTTGTACCGTGGACGGGCAGCATTATCAGGCGGGCGATGCGCACGAACGCTTCTCTATTCAGTCTATTTCGAAAGTGCTCAGTCTGGTGGTGGCGATGTGTCATTATCCGGAAGAGGAGATCTGGCAGCGCGTCGGAAAAGATCCTTCCGGCTCGCCGTTCAATTCGTTGGTTCAGTTAGAGATGGAACAAGGCATCCCGCGTAATCCATTTATTAATGCGGGCGCGCTGGTGGTATGTGACATGTTGCAAGGGCGGCTTAGCGCGCCGCGTCAGCGGATGCTGGAAGTTGTGCGCGCGCTTTGCGGCGTATCGGATATTACGTATGACGCTACGGTCGCGCGCTCTGAATTTGAGCATTCCGCCCGTAACGCCGCTATTGCCTGGCTGATGAAATCATTCGGTAATTTTCATCATGATGTGCCTACCGTGTTGCAAAATTACTTCCACTATTGTGCGTTGAAAATGAGTTGCATGGAACTGGCGAGGACGTTTGTCTTTCTGGCGAATCAGGGCGAGGCGTTTCATCTCGACGAGCCGGTAGTGACCCCCATGCAGGCCCGGCAGATTAATGCGCTAATGGCGACCAGCGGGATGTATCAGAATGCCGGAGAGTTTGCCTGGCGGGTGGGATTGCCAGCTAAATCCGGCGTGGGCGGCGGTATTGTCGCCATAGTGCCGCATGAAATGGCGATTGCCGTCTGGAGTCCGGAGCTGGATCCTGCGGGAAACTCTCTGGCAGGTATCGCCGCGCTTGAGCAATTAACACAAACGTTAGGACGTTCGGTATACTGATGAATGCGCTTGAACCGCTCTTTGCCCGCCTGGCGCGATCGACATTTCGTTCGCGTTTTCGTCTCGGGATAAAAGAAAGACAATATTGCTGGGATAAAGGCGCGGAGGTGATTGATAAACACGCCGCCGATTTTATCGCCCAGCGACTGGCGCCAGCTCACCCGGCGAATGATGGTAAGCAAACGCCGATGCGGGGCCATCCGGTATTTATCGCGCAACATGCGACGGCAACCTGCTGTCGCGGGTGCCTGGCGAAGTGGCACCAGATACCTCAGGGAGAACCGCTGAGCGAAGCGCAGCAACAGTATATTGTCAGCGTTATCCATTACTGGCTGGTCATACAAATGAATCAGCGGTAGAGCAGCGTGTCGTTGCTGACGCTTTCCCCGATAAATCACCCTATACCACTGATAGCAGCCGTTGACCGTCATATATCTCATGTGCTGAAGTGTCTTTTTAGTTACAACATACGTTTGGTTGTTTTTTTTCAATGCCTGTCAGCACTGTGCAAAAAATGTTCTACAGGGCAGGGGATCCGTGTATCACCAGAAGCTTGCAACCTTGATCTGGATCACGTTTAATGACAGTGCTTTTTTACCTGCTGAAGATAATCATGATCGTTAGACCACAACAGCACTGGATTCGCCTGATATTTGTCTGGTATGGTTCCGTGTTATCTAAAATCTTTTCACGACTGCTCCTTAACTTTCTTCTTTCTATCGCCGTTATTATCATGCTGCCCTGGTACACAATGCTGGGTATTAAGTTTACCCTTGCGCCGTTTAGCATACTGGGCGTCGCTATCGCCATTTTTCTTGGGTTTCGCAATAATGCCTGTTATGCGCGTTACGTCGAAGCGCGACATTTGTGGGGGCAGTTGATGATCGCTTCACGCTCAATACTGCGTGAGGTGAAAACAACCTTGCCTGATGAACGCGGTATCGAGGATTTTGTTCGGTTACAAATCGCTTTTGCCCACTGTTTGCGTATGACATTGCGTCGACAGCCTCAAACGCAAGTTCTGGGCAACTATCTTGACCAGGAGGCGTTACAGAAAGTTGTCGCTTCCCATTCCCCCGCTAACCGTATCTTATTGCTGATGGGAGAGTGGCTGGCGATTCGCCGCCGCAGCGGAAAGCTTTCCGATATTTTATTTCATAGCCTCAACAACCGTTTAAATGATATGTCGTCAGTGTTGGCCGGCTGTGAACGCATCGCCAACACGCCGGTGCCTTTTGCCTATACGTTAATTTTGCATCGTACGGTTTATCTTTTCTGCATTATGTTGCCATTTGCACTGGTGGTTGATCTGCACTATATGACGCCGTTTATTTCGGTGCTTATTTCTTATACGTTTATCGCGCTGGATGCGTTGGCGGAAGAGTTGGAAGATCCGTTCGGTACTGAAAATAATGATTTACCGCTGGATGCGATATGCAATGCGATAGAAATCGATTTACTGCAAATGAATGATGAAAGGGATATTCCGGCAAAACGGATACCGGATAAACGCTATCAACTGACCTGAGCTCGACTTAACTGGCGCAGAATGTTCATCTGCGCCATAACCTGAAGAGCAAAGCTTAATAGCCTTCTCCAACGCCGGTTTTGGCTGGACCGGAGTAGTGGACATGAACGATTCGCCATCCTGTGTTTGGTATCTTCGCCCACACCTGGCTTTCGCGGCCTGTCGTGTGTTGAGTCTGCCCATTATCACGGCGTACCGCGGTAAAATGCCAGTCGAACTCTGCAACGGCGGCATTGCCATACACGTGAATAGCCGGGGGAGCGTCCAGTTTTAACGTGCGTTTGCTGAAGGTTTTACCCATAGTGGCGCCATAAAAATTTTCAGCGATCTGCGACCATCCGCGTTCGTGACCGCGTGGATGAATAAAACTGGTATCCGGTGAAACATAAAAAAGCTGCTTGCCTAACGTTGGGTCTGCCTTATCTATTGAATAAAGGTAACGGTTAATGCCTTCTGTAATTTCTTGTTTAACGGTCGACGTAGCTTCATTTTGTGCGGCGGTTGGCGTTGCCGCTAATGCCGATGACGCCATCAGAGTTAACGTTATCGCGGCGGCAGAAAACAATAGTGACGTTTTTTGCATAATAGTTATACCCATATGGTCTGTTTTTGAGACGCTTTATCTTTCCTGTTACGTTCACCTTTATGCTAAAGGAGCATGGCTCACGAACAATAAAAAACATCTTTCTATAAAACTACCCCGAAAAGGGAGTAGCGCAATTAAGAATATCGTATTTGTTTGTAACGGCATGACTCAAAATATCAACATTTAGAGTTTCAGTATTGTTGTTGTCCATTGACTTACTTTTATGTTTATTACCGCTGGTAAATAGTTAATCTTATGAATAGTGATACACAAATGACCGTTTGCGCTATGTGATAATTAACCATAGTAAAAATACGCGAAGCGAAGAAGTGCTATTTCAGTAGTACTGATATTTTCATAACGCTAATTTAAAAATAAATGTAAACGTAACAAATTATACGCAAAAATAAGAAGGGCTGTGGCCTCAACTGACTTGGTTATGATTCCATCTTAACGAATGCCAGCCGAGTGTTCAGTGCCATTCTCACCCTGGCATCCCCCGACCGTAAGCCAGTTCTCTACTGGTAACCCCCTTGTTATTACAGCAGAAAACAGGGCACACCATTGATGTAGCCATGCTTAACTTGCATTTTAACATCACTAATACATAGCAAGCTAATATTACACTTTGAAACTTAACGCACGGTAATTGTTAGTGATATTGTCCTGGACAGTTCCGCGAGCAGGTTTTGCGGAAAGTCCAAAAATAAGACAAATAAGGCATATAAAATGAAAAAAGTAGTGGTGTTATCTGCGGTAGCCGCAGCCGTGATGATGGCTGGAGCCGCCAACGCAGCAGAAATCTATAACAAGGATGGCAATAAACTGGATTTGTATGGCAAGGTCGACGGCCTGCATTATTTTTCCAGTAATCATAGTACGGATGGCGATCAATCTTATATCCGTATGGGTATTAAAGGCGAGACTCAAATTACCGATCAACTAACCGGTTTTGGACAGTGGGAGTATCAGGTCAACGCCAATCGTCCGGAAGATGGTGACTCCAGCGGTTCCCCGCAAAGCTGGACGCGTCTCGGTTTTGCTGGTTTGGCATTTGCCGATATGGGGTCTGTTGACTATGGTCGTAACTATGGCGTGTTATACGACATTGGTTCATGGACTGACGTACTGCCTGAATTTGGTAATGATTCGTATGAAGCTTCCGATAATTTTATGACCGGGCGCGCGAATGGCGTTCTGACTTATCGCAATAATGATTTCTTTGGTCTGGTTGATGGTCTGAATATTGCGTTGCAGTATCAGGGTAAAAATGACGGCCTGTCGAAAGAAGGCGATCCTTTAAGTAATAATGCCAGAAAAAGTATCGCGTACCAGAATGGCGATGGTTTCGGGGCATCAGCGACATATGATTTGGGCATGGGGGTGAGCCTGGGGGCAGCCTATACCAGTTCCAAACGCACGCTTGATCAGATGACGCAAGATAAATACGACAATGGCGACCGCGCTGAAGCCTGGACTGGCGGCGTGAAGTATGATGCCAATAATATTTACCTGGCGGCAAACTATACCCGTACTTATGATATGACCTATATGGGCGATACATTGGGCGGCTTTGCACATAAAACCGATAACTGGGAAATGGTAGGGCAATATCAATTTGATAATGGCTTACGCCCGTCACTGGCATTCCTGCAATCCAGAGCCAATGATGTTGATGGACTGGGTTCGTTCGACCTTGTGAAATATATTGATGTGGGTTCCTATTACTACTTCAATAAAAATATGTCCGCGTATGTTGACTACAAAATCAATCTGCTAAAAGATGGCAACCCATCGAATCCTAATACAGACAACACCGTGGCGCTCGGCTTAGTCTACGAGTTTTGATAAAACTTGCTGATTAAGACAGTTTAGGGATACCCTCCTTTTCCCAAAACTGGGTCACTGCTTAACCTTTATTATTGTTAATTTATTCTTTTATTATTTCAGGACGCTTCTGGCGTCCTTTTTTATTGCCTATTCGTTGACTATTCGACTTCGATCTCGCGAATGCGCATTCTGCTACTGTCATCTATCTGCACTTTGCCTGAATGACAAAAGGGACAACAGAGTGTGGATGTTTGAGAGGTGAAGGGTTGATTACAGGACAGACACCAACCTTGCGCCGGTGCGATAGTAATGTGGAAACGCGCATTGTCAGCAAGGGTATGACGAGCGGCGACGTCCAGGCCAAAATGCAGCGCCGGCACCTCAACACAGGCCATAACGCCAATCTCCAGCCAGACTTGCTTTACCTTGCTGAACTGGTGATTTACTGCCTGTTCCTCCAGCAATTCGATAATATTTTGCGCCAGGGCTAATTCATGCATGGGCCAGCTCCTTCATTCAACAATATTTACGGCGACACAAGGATCAATTACCTGTAACTGTTGCGACCACAATGAGAGTGGAATAGTGGCCAGTTCGCGAGCAATGACGCCGTCAGGTTGGGCGTGACGTGTGGTAGGCGAGATAATACGGTAATCAAGAATATTGCCTGACGTCGTCAGTCTGGCCTGATGAACTAACCATCCTCGCGCGGTTTCCACTACCGCTATTTTCCATTCGCCATCATCAAAACGATTCCAGCGCAGGGTGGGAAGGGCGCTCAAACTTCGGGCGAGCGTAATGCAGCGGGCCAGCAGACGTAGCGCAGTCGTTTTACCGCTAAGACAACAGGCTGACAGCAGCGGATATTCGATAGCCAGAGGCGAGACATCCAGGGGACCATGGGTTATTAACGTATGGTCCGGGGACGATGCCATCGGTAGTGTAGGTGTAATGATATTCTGTACTGCCGCCAGCCAGCGGGCGGTTTCAGAACGCTCTTGCAAAAACCAGGCTTCCCAGCCCTTTACGCCAGCGGCAAGCCAGGTCTGAGGATCATCGTCAAAAAAGATTGTGCTTGCCAGCGGGGATAACTCTCCGCGACGTAACAACGCCCATTCTTCAGCGGTTGCCTGTCGGTGGCTAAACAGGGGGAGCCAGTCTGTCAACGCGCGACGGAGCGTTTCTCGCGCCAGCTCTTGTTGTGCGGCCTGCATATCTGGCTTCTTTTCAGGAAACAACAGTAAAGCCGCCGCCGCGCTGTGCGCCTGAGCGCACAACGTAAACAAACGTGAAATAAGCGTTTTTGCGTATACCGGCGTTGCGCCCTGTAACAAACGACCGATCGGCGCCTCCTGCCAGATAATCCGTAGCGGGTGAGAATAGACGGTCAATCTTTGCACGAACTATTACCTTCATCGATCACCATAAACCCGGACTTACTGGTTTCGCAAACCGGACAGCACCAGTAATCAGGTAACTGGCTGAAGGGCACACCGGGTGGAATTTGCCATACGTCATCGCCCAGCGCAGGGTCGTAAACCCACCAACATACTTTGCACTCCATGCGCACCACTGGCTCATTCTCTGTGACCGGGTATTCTTTCAACCATTCCAACGTATTTTTTAGCCCCGCGTAGGCATCTTCAATATCGTCGATGCCTGCAACGGCGATATCAGGAATGTCCGCTATCTCAATCATATCTTGCAGTAATGTATTCATATCATTGAAATAGTTGACCCGCCATACGCCGGGAAAATGCGTGCTTACAATCCGGCATTTACCATATCCGCGTGAAAAAATAGCGCTACAGCCTTCGCCTAAAAAATGATCCAGATACTCGCGATCGGCATCGTTTACTGGCAACAGCGTTAAGTTAATGATATGTGGCTCTTTTACCGGCTGTTTTACGCGCTCGGCTATTTCATGCGCGATAAAGGCGCCATTCATCAATCCCGCCGGTTGTGGCGGCAATTCTGGCGTAATCGGCGGCTGCGGATGCGTCTGCCAGATGCTCTCTGGGATCGGGCCAATGATAATTTCATCGGCAACCCGTTGCTGGTCAGCGTTATATTCACGCACACGCCAGACGCCCGTAAAAACCGTCTCCTGAATACGCTGTTCTTTTCCATCGGATAATAGTACCCGGGCGGAGATTTCACCTTCGCCGAGCAGTTGATCCAATAAACCGCTATTCTGTTGCTCAGTGGCATTCAGCTTATAGCTCAGGGGAAAGGGGAGCGTTGCCACTGGGTTATCCATATCGCGAATAAGCGTAGTCAGGATGTGTCTGGCAACACGGAGCTCAGCGGGCAGCGCCTGTTCCGGTAAAACCGGCGTCAGCGGGAGATTAATGCCGGCGGGGATAGGAAGAAAGTTAAAGTCTTCCTCTTCTGGCTGCGAGCCTGGTCCGGCAATATTAACGACTGGAATAATTCTGGAATGATTCACGTGTGTTACCTTTCATTCTATTGCGTGATAACGGGAATATCCTGACGATAGCCCGGTGTGGTCAGCAATGCGGCCACCCGCTGAGAGTATTCTTGCCAGCTATATAATCCCGCCAGACTGCCGACAAAACGGTGCTGGCGAAAGAAAAGCAGCGCCGGATATTTCAGAATGCGATACTCCCGGGCGATCAGTTCACTCTGTTCGCTATCCGCAAATGCCGCGGTATAAGACGTCGCCGGAAATTGCTTGAGGATCTCCGGGATGATGACCCAACTGTCGGCGACTTCCGGATGTTTGTTGGGGTCGCTTTGCAGCAAAACCAGCAGAGTCGGATGCGCATTAATCAACGACGGGAGCGTTTGCGCATCGGTAATCAGAAAGCCTTTGTTCGCCAGTGGACAAACAGGATTTTGGGATGAGATAGTCATTTTTTTAAATGCTCCGGTAATTCAGGCGTGCGAGACAATAAATCGGCAAAACCGGTCAGCGGATCGCTTTGCGTGAGCATGGCCTGTTCCAGCGAGTCCAGCGCCGCCAGTACCTCAACGGCTTCCGTTTCGTCCATTTCCCGTCGCGCTGCGCCGCCAAATGTCAGCAGCCATGCGCCTGCTAAGGGGGGAGCCACAAGCCGAATATCAACGTCGATAAGCTCGCCGTGTCGGTCGCGGCATTTGGCGAACCACTGACCGGGTGAAATAACCTGCACAGGAACGCCGATACACATTATGATTTCTCTCTCTGTAGCACCCGAATATCGCCGACCCGGCAAGCGCTTTGCGCATCTGGCCGTTCATCTTCGTAGCGTTCTATACACAGGCTGTAATGATTAAGCCTTTCAGTGGGCAAGGCCGCTGAAGAGGCGGTAATACCCCATTGCGCCAGCACTTCCTGCGCAAGATAGACCGCAGGCATCAGTTGCGCCTTTACCTGCGGCGTAAGACTTCCGCCATAGTCATCCAGACATTCCGGCTGCACGCCAATCAGCACAATCTCTGCTAACTGGCCGCCGGTTAATTGCAGCAATGCCAGCACTTCAGAAAAACTGGTCTGATGTAAACTGAGTTTTTTCGCCGTCAGATAGGCGGGAACCTGTTCATCACGAAACATCGCCAGCGAACCTGGCGCCATACCAAAATCGATAGCATCCATGATTAACAGTTTTTCTGTCTGTTGCAGCCAGGGCAGCAGCGCCAGCCCCTGCGTACCGCCATCAACAACGTCAACTTTCTCGTTATCGGCATACTGTTCAAACAGCTTTTCCGCCGCTCTGACGCCAAACCCTTCATCTGCCCAAAGCAGGTTGCCAAGCCCTAAGATTGTTACTTCTGCCATTGTTATCACCTGAACCAGCGCCAGCCGCTTATCATGACGGAAATCACGCTTTGTCGGCTCATAATGTCTTCACGGATAGCGGTATAAACATGCGCAATGACGAAGGCGATAATGAACCACATGCCCAGCCGGTGCCAGAAATGCAGCGCGAGGCTATCGTTGCCAGTCAGGCGAATCATCCAGCCAAACAATTGATACGCCCAACTGTCTGTTCCAAGCCCTTCGCCATAGAGCGCAAAGCCGCTACACACCATCAGTACGGACATCCAGAAATAGAACATTACCGCCAGTCCCGCTACCGGATTATGTCCATAGTAACGATGGGCCTCTTTTTCGAGGAAAAAATACCAGCGGATTTCGCTGATAACGCCTTTACGCCAGGCGCGGCGCCAGAACGGAACCAGAAACATCTCCCTGGCGTACTCATTGCCGACACATGCCCAGTAAATACGAAACAGCAGCGCGACAGTAAAAATATACGCCGTGGTAAAATGGATCAGTCGTATCCAGCCCATCCAAAACATAAAGGTCGCTTCACCTTGAATCGATGGCAGGGGGCGGCCAATGAAATATCCTGTAACAGCCAGGACGACAATGGATAACGCCGTGATCCAGTGCCATAAACGGACCGGCGCTTCATAGATATAGTACCCCTGGCTGGTTATTTCTTTGAGATGCATTGAGACCTCCGAATCGTCGTCATCGTACCTGAACCCTGACCAGCTCCCCTCCATGATTATCAATAACATGGGTGGAGCAGGCCAGGCAGGGATCGAAGCTGTGCAGAGTACGTAAAATCTCCAATGGTTGATCGGGAACGGCGAGTTTAGTCCCCATTAACGCCGCTTCGTACGCGCCAATTTGACCTTTATCGTCACGTGGCCCGGCATTCCAGGTTGTCGGTACCACACACTGATAGCTGTCGATTTTCTGATTTTCAATTTTTATCCAGTGCCCCAGCGCGCCACGCGGCGCCTCGCTGAAACCAACGCCTTTTGCCGATGTAGGCCAGGTATCGGGTTCCCAGAGCGTGACGTTTGCCGTCGCCGTATCGCCGGACTTGAGGTTACGCATCAGACGATCGAAGAAATATTGCAGCGTATTGCCTGCCCATACGGATTCCAGCGCACGCGCGGCAGTACGTCCTAATGTAGAAAAGAGCGCTTCTTTAGGCAGCTTTAATACACTCAGCAGTTGATCCACGGGCTCTTTAAATTCCGGTTTATTTTGATGATATCCAATCAGATAACGCGCCAGCGGACCTACCTCCATCGCATGTCCCTTCCAGCGCGGCGATTTAATCCATGAATATTTAGCGGACTCATCCACCTGTTCGATAAAGGTTTTTGTGCCTTTATAGTGTTCGCCCATGACCAGTTGCGGTTCGGTCAGACCATCCCACGGATGCAGGCCCTTATCGTTATTGCCGTTACCATAGGTATACCAGGAGTGAGTGACAAACTCCTGAATCTCATCGGGGGCGGTTAAATCGACAGGATGAATTTCGTCGAAACGACCGTTAATGATAGCCCCACGCGGAAGCAGAAGATTACTGGCGGAATAATCGTTAGGGTTATCCGGAAACTCGCCATAAGCCAGCAGGTTCATGCTCGATAACCCGCCGCCGATTTTTGCCCAGTCTTTGTAATAACTGGCAATCAGCAAGACGTCCGGAAGATAAACCTGTTCGCAGAACTGGCGAGCTTTTTGGATGATGGAACTGACAAGGTTCAGGCGTTCCATATTCACTGCGCCGACCGCGCCCGTTTCGTCAAGGTTGATGGCGCAAGGAACGCCGCCCACCAGCCAGTTAGGGTGCGGGTTTTTACCACCGAAAACGGTGTGAATTTTTACGATCTCTTTTTGAAAATCGAGCGCTTCAAGATAGTGGGCGACCGCCAGCAAATTGGCTTCCGGCGGAAGTTTCATCGCCGGATGTCCCCAGTAGCCATTACGGAAAGGGCCAAGTTGACCGGACTCGATAAACCGCTTCAGTCGATTTTGCAAATCGCGGAAATATCCCGGCGAGGATAGCGGCCATGCGGAAAGGCTTTGCGCGATGGCGGAGGTCTGATGCGGGTCGGCTTTCAGGGCCGCAACCACATCAACCCAGTCCAGCGCGTGCAGATGATAAAAATGCACCAGGTGATCGTGAACGTGTAGCGTAGCCTGCATCATATTACGGATACAGTTTGCGTTGTCAGGAATCGCGATTCCCAGCGCATTTTCTACGGCACGGATTGAGGTCAGAGCGTGTGTACCGGTGCAGACGCCGCAAATGCGTTCAACGAATGCCCAGGCGTCTCGCGGATCGCGACCTTTCAGGATAACCTCCAGGCCGCGCCACATGGTGCCGGTCGACACAGCGTTAGTAATGACATTATTACTGTCGATATTCACTTCGCAACGCATATGCCCTTCGATGCGAGTAACCGGATCGACCACAATTCGCCGTCCGCTATTGTCCAGCGTAAAACCCTGAGTCTGATAAGGATATGCCATAATTATTTTTTCTCTTCCGGAGCTTTTTCTGATGACGTGTTGTTTTTATTGCGGGCATGTTTTATGGCGCTCACCGTGGCGTGAGCGATGGCGGCAGCGCCCGCGACGCCAGCAACGCCCAGTCCGATTTTATCGGCGGTAGCCTCAATGCCGGTTTGCGGAATGCCCGTTGCCCGGCTGTAAAAAGAACCGTAATCCCAGAATCCATCTTCCGAACATCCGAGGCATCCATGACCCGACTGGATAGGAAAAGACACGCCATCATTCCAGCGAACGGTTGAACAGGCGTTATAGGTGGTCGGGCCTTTACAGCCCATCTTGTACAGGCAATACCCTTTTCTGGCGCCTTCGTCATCCCACGCTTCCACAAACTGACCGGCATCGAAATGCGCGCGTCGGTAGCATTTGTCATGAATTCGCTGGCCATAAAACATTTTTGGTCGTCCAAGACGATCAAGGGGAGGGATGCGATCAAATGCCAGCATATAGGTGATAACGGCGGACATCACTTCAGGTATAGGCGGGCAGCCAGGCACTTTAATAATGGGTTTATCGGTAATTAATTTGTGAACCGGCGTGGCTTTAGTTGGGTTGGGACGGGCTGCCTGCACGCAGCCCCATGATGCGCAGGACCCCCAGGCGATAATCGCTTTAGCATCCGCGCTGACGCGTTTTAACTTCTCCAGGAACGGCTCGCCAGCCAGTATGCAAAACATCCCATCTTCATTCAGCGGCGCGTTACCTTCCACGGCAACGATATAATTTCCTTTGTACTCACGCATCACATCCGCCAATGCCTGCTCGGCTTGTTGCCCTGCGGCGGCCATAATGGTGTCGTCATAATCCAGGGAAATGAGCGACAAAATGGCATCTTTTGCCAACGGGTGCGCAGAGCGAATGAAAGATTCGGTACAGCAGGTACATTCAAGACCATGCAGCCATATCACTGGCGTACGCGGTTTATTCTCCAGGGCATAAGCTATTTGAGGAATCATCGAACTGCTCAGGCCTAAAGACGTTGCGGTAAGGCTGCAAAACTTGAGGAAGCTACGCCTTGTCACGCCGTGTCTACGCATAACTTGATAAAATGTATCTTGTGTTTGCATAACGTTTATCCCAAACCACTATAGTTAGTGTGGGCATCATATGTTGCATTTCTTGTCTTTCTCAACGTGTTTTAGTAGCAATTATGTTTCTAATTCGTAACAACTGATTACATGTGTGCTACTCACATTACTCAAAAACATAAATTAATTTAATGTTATTGGTGATGTGGAGTAAATATAGCGTTGTGAAGATATCTCTTAATGTTGATAAGAAACCGTGTTTTTTATTTATAACATGATGGGGTTTTTTTAAATGGTCACACGGATAACGCGTTTCATGTTAGTTCGCTCTGTTTAACTCTCCTTTAAACCCGTCAGTTAAATTTATTAGCTTGTAAAATAAGATCACAATTAATTACGTGCTGCATAACCATTGATAGGTTTAATTTAATATATTCATCCAATCCATTTTTACAAACAAGGAGAGCATGATGAAAAAAAGTAAAGCAATGTTATTTATCGCTCCGGCGCTGTTTTCATACGCCCTGGCTGCACAGGCCTGCACAACCCTTGCTATTCAGGATAAACAAGGCGATATTTTTCATGGGCGTACGCTGGAATATATGCAGGATTTACCCTCATGGTTAACGTATTACCCGGCGGGAACACAGTTTGATAAAAAAACGCCGGATGGCAGCCAGGGGATAAGCTATCAGGCGAAGTATCCGATACTGGCCATTACTTCCACCATTACTAATGGCGATAGCAGAGACATACTTGAAGGCATGAATAGCGCGGGATTGTCATTTAGTGAAAACATGATCATGAATGCGCAGTTGCCGCCATTGCCCGCGAGTGAATATAAACAGGCAATTCCTGTCACCTCGTTGGGAGAATGGGCGCTGGCCCGTTTTGCTACTGTCGGCGAGGTAAAACAGGCAATAAAAGAGGGCAAATTCTGGTCACCGGAACTGCATCGGTTTGGCGATCTGAAATCGCCATTTCATTATGCGTTTTACGACAAGAAAGGAGGAAGCATTGTCGTTGAAGTGGAAAATGGCAAATTCCATGTCTATGACAATCCCACTCGCGTGATGACAAATGGTCCCGCATTCCCCTGGCATCTGACAAATCTGAATAATTATACGCAATTAACCAATGTGGACCGCTCTTCAGGCACACTGGGCGGGATAAAAGTGATGCAGCCTGATAGCGGGATTGCTATTGCAGACTTGCCATCGTCCGATACGTCGGTTTCCCGTTTTATACGCGGCGTTTATTACACCACATATGCACCGCAAGCGACATCCGCCCACGATGCAATGAATACGCTTGCGCATATTATGAGCCGTTTCGATCGTCCGAAAAATATTACGGTTGATTATATGGGGAGTGAAGGGGAAGGCAACGCCACCCGCAAACCGGTCTCAGAATATACGGTCTGGACAACGCTGTCTGACTTAACACACGGTGAGATGATGGTGCGCGGCTACAATGATATCAACTATAAAACCTGGTCTCTTTCTCAGTTTAAGAACGCGACTGCGCCCGTGTTCGAGAAAATCAACGTCAAAGGATAAATAGCTCATCTCGGTTTGGTTTCCCCGGTAGTCTCGGCGAAGGTAATGGAGACTACCGGCGGTTGCTTCTCTTTACCATGCACGATAATTAATTATCACGATCACCAGCGCCAGGATGGTATGCTAAATCTATTCAAAATCCCCTGGATATGGATTGGAGGGCGCATGGTTATACCTGAGGTCAGGCAGGAGAGGCTCTATCAGAAGATAGCCAACCTCATCATTAAGCTGATCAATGATAATATTTTTCCACCGGGAACTTTTTTACCGCCAGAACGCGAACTGGCAAAACAGCTTGGCGTGAGCCGCGCCTCCTTGCGAGAAGCCCTTATTGTACTGGAGATCTCCGGATGGATCGTGATTCAGTCCGGTAATGGGGTTATCGTTTCAGATAAAAAACACCTTGCCAGCGACTATACTATCGAAGAAATTCTCTCTACTCGCGAGCTGGTTGATAGCCATTGCGCGCGCTTAGCCGCACAAAACGATAACGTTGACGTCATCAACCAAATAGAGGCGATTTATCATCGTATGGATCAAGCCATTAACGATAATAACGTCCACGGCTTTTACTCGCTGGATAAAGAGTTTCACCTTGCGATCTCTGAGGCCAGCCGTAACCGGGTGTTGTTCGATATGTCCCGTATGTTATGGGAACAACGGATTAATATCCCTTACGCCGGGCTTGATGAGCAGTCTGGAGACAGAAATGTTTTACTTAATCTCAACAAACAACATAAAGCGATAGTGGATGCAATGCGCCAGTCTGATGCTGACAGCGCTTATGAGGGATCGCTGGAACATTTACGCTATGTGAGAAAGATTGTCGGCGGCTAAGTTTGTCGGTAAATAACACCGCATGGCGGATATGCCATGCGGTAGAACTCGCCGTAAATCAATGGAAAACAGCATTAATCTTTAAGTAGCGCTCCGGATAGCGATCAAGTTCTTTAACTGCATCAGGGATCTCATCAAGATTGACGACCTTACTGACGACATCTTGCGGATTAATCTCCAGCGTAGACAGCATACGTAATGCCTCATCAAATTCACCGGCACTGGTGCGGGAACCGCGTAAATCCAGTTCTTTATAGGTGATCAGGTTCGTCGGCAGCGACGTTTCCTGTTTTGGCCATCCGGTAAACGAAATACGACCAGCAAACGATGCTAAATCAAGCGTATTTCGAATAGCGCTATTTGCGCCGGAAGCTTCTATCACGACCTGCGCCATGGTGCCGTGGGTGATATTTTTAATAGCGTCGATAACCTGATCGTCAGCGGCGTTCAGCACATAAGGAACGCCAAGCTTTTGCGCATAGCGTAACCTTTCTTCCACAATATCGATCAGAATAGGCGTTGCCTTGTAATGTCGCGCGCTTAATGCCGCCATAAGACCAATGGCCCCCGCGCCGATGATGGCAACATATTCCCCGGCCTTAACGTTTGCCCGGTGCAGCGCGTGCAGAGCGATGGTCAGCGGTTCTGCCAGCGGCGCCATTTCAGAAGGCACATTATCTGGTATTTTATGAATTAAATGTGCGGGATGAGTAACCACCTCCTGCATTGCGCCATCGACATGCACGCCAATGACGTTTAAATTTTCACAACAATTAGTTCTGCCGACAGAGCAAGGGTAGCAGTGACCACAATAAATATATGGGTCAACAATTACGCGGTCACCTTCTTTAATATTGTCCGGCATTCCGGCGCCTTCCTGAAGAACAATTCCGGTCACTTCATGCCCAATAATTCTTGGGTAAGTAACCAGTGGGTTCGTTCCACGAAAAGCCCCGATATCCGATCCGCAAATGCCTGCAGCATCAACCTTAATTAATACTTCATTTTCTTTCTTATGGGGATAATCCACCCAGCGGGTTTCAACTTCACCAGGCTTATTAATGAACACAGCTTTGACTTTCATTGGCTTTGAATCCTTTACTTTTTACAAACACGAAGACCAACAGGCTTGAAACGATAGCGATAGCACCAGCCAGATAGAACGCATAGTCATATTTACCGCTAAATTGAACGATAAAACCGGTGACAAGCGGACCGATAATACCGGATATATTAGCCAGGCCATGCATGGCTCCGCCGACGCTCCCTACCTTATCTTTATGAACAACATCCTGAATAACCGCCCAATAAATTGGGCCCGTTAAATAGAGCAGGAAGAGTGAAACTGACATGAGCGTAATTGCGCTACCAATAGTGCTAACGGTACCGGAAACGGCAACACATACCGCCGCGCCTGCCAGACATACGCCCAGAATAAGTCGACGTGAGAGCAGAGCATTACCGGTAATCCGATAAATTACATCAGAACAGACGCCGCCGAGCACCATACCAATGGCGCCGATGACCCAGGGAATTACCGTGGCGATACTAATTTCTTTAATATCGAGATGTAACGAATGGTTCAGGTAACTTGGGAACCAGGTCAGGAAGAAAAAAAGAATATAGTTGTAGCTGAAAAAAGCCAGAGTTGTCGCCCATACCATTGGTTGTTTCATGTAATAGCCGAGTGAAGGCGTAGCCCGGCCATCATCAGATAAAATAACGTCCTCATGATTTTCAAAATCAATGCGTTCTTCCGGCGCCAGGCGTTTACTCATTGTTGGCTTATCGCTAACGATAAAGTACCATAGTAGTACCCAGACCAGGCCAAATAAGAAAATAATGCCAAATGCGGGGCGCCAGCCTAAGGATAACGCCAACAGGCCCACTATCGGTCCGGACACCGCGCCGCCGAGCGGGGAACCGGCGCTAAAAATTCCGATCGCCGTGGCAGACTCCTTTCGGGAAATCCAGTTATTGATGATTTTATTTCCGGCAGCGCTGACCGGTCCTTCAGCCATACCGAAAAGAACGCGCACGATAAGCATTGTCCACAATCCGGTGACCAAACCAGTTAAGCCACAAAATACAGACCATAGTAACGCTGCGATGAGAAAAACCGTTTTTGGCCCAACTTTATCGCTGGCCCAGCCACCAATAAAATTAAACAGGGCGTATCCGATAAAAAACGCGCTGAAGATCATCCCCATCTCCGCGGCGTTAAATCCTAACTCCTTTTCGATCAAGGGGGCAGTTATCGACAATGCTGAACGATCCATATAGTTGAGCATGTAAACTATAAATAGAAGAAAAACGATAAGCCATCCCATTGTTTTTCTTTTCATGATTAATCCTCTTATTGTGGTCTAGCGGCCTGACCACAATATTTTAAGGTTATTTTCAAATCACCTCTCTTGTGGTTAGAACGTGATCAATATAACAAAAATTTATCGCAGAGGATTTTTATCCATCGCAAGCGTGATGGATAAAATTATTTAAAATCAGACAATTACTTGAAAATTCAATCGGGGCTATCGTTTTCCCCTAATCCACGCCCCGGTAACGTTTGACATGCGGCGTTAACGGAAGGTGGTGCTGTCTGTGGGTATTTTTCATCGGGCGTAATATAAACCTGACTCGTGGCGACATAGCCATCATTAAAAGTGGCTTCGATATAGGTAGCTTCCCAACCTGTCTTCGGTTCATTTAACGTAATACTGATCTTATTGTTGGCGGGAATATCTATTGTAAGCGGCTTATAGCGGATGCCACAGGCATAACGGAAATCACGCGCATTTGGATTGTTGGCTGTCCAGCGAACGACTTTTACCGGCGCTTCTGAGAAATAGACCGTAAGAAGATGGTGGTGAATAAGGCCGATCAACTGTGGTAATGTTTTTTTACTTTGAAACCTATTAATAAAAGGAACGAGGCTTTCTTCAGCGAACTGGTTAATTGAGTAGTGGTTCATATTAGGCACTATACGTAATGATTTTACGCCAGGAAGTTTGCTATAATAAAAGCGAGTGTTGTCTGGTACGAAAAAATCATCGCCACTTGCATTAATAATATATTTCGGTATTGCAAGGCGGGGTTGATAAATAGTATTGAGATATCTTAACGGATCTATTATTTGCCTTAGTTGGGTAAATGTGGGGGATTTTATTTTCTCATCTATGCCTTGCTGGTAGTAGGGGTAGAATGTAATGGGCCAATTTCCACCGTATGATTGATAAATATGCTCAAGTGAAGCATCAATATCAAGTAGATCAATGGCGAAGGGAACAATTGCTTCAACATCAGGATCGGCGATAGCTGACAACCAGGTGGTCCACCCACGCTTTGAAATACCTGTAATGATAAAGGAATTTATATTCCATTGCGTTAACTCCTTTTTTGCTAATCTCATCGCTTGCGATAGGGCAGTGACCATAGGAATATTTAAAGGCATTAACTTACGTTGCTCCGGCGCTTCCATAAATAATGCCCAGCTTCGGGAAACGCTTTCGTCCTCTTTCAGTGGTTTTTTATCATCCTGAAAGGTTAAATATTGGTTAGGTATATCACTCACTGATATTACGATGGTATTCGTATCACGGGAGATGCTTGCCAGTGTTTCCTGGGGGAAATCACCGGGTTTACCAGTGATTTGTACGCTTTTATCATAATTAATTCCGTTGTTTACAACCACCAAAGCATGGTGCTCTTTTGCCGTTTCAGGGATATAAATATCAACGTTATGTCGCCATTGCGCAGGGGTTACCATGTCATCTGGCGACCAGTGTTGCGATAATAATTCATAGTGTCTGACTACCACCTGTGCTAATGGAGCTGTATTAATCAAGGTATATTTTAGCGGTGTGCCTGAAATCTGCTCCCGGTAGTCGGGGAGAACATGAGACAAATCACACTCCGGGCTGTTTCGACAAAAGAAGATGTTGTTATGAAGTAGTGTATAAACTTTTGTAGAAATGAAAAACAGTACGATAACAACGAGATATATTTTTTTCATGCTTTCCCCGCGCTTTACAAGGGCAAATGCCAGCCAGCATAATTTCCATAAATACCTCTTAAACATTCAATATAAGTACAATACTTTTGATAAATAAGGGAAGAAGGGAACAATAATGTTTGTGACGTTGTCACATTATTCTGTTTCTGGTTTCACTATTAGCACTGAACTTTTTGAAAGGTAAATCATTGCCGTCACCAGACCAATAATGGCGACAGAGATAGCTATACCGATCCAGACGCCATACAGAGCATAACCCAGGACAAATCCGCCCAATACGGGGGATATAAAATCAGCGATTGCGATTAATGCCTGCGCCGTTCCGATGACGATACCTTGTCGGGCAGGCGATACATGGACGGACAAGGCGGCAAGATAAGTGGGTTTGGCTAGCGCATCAGCGATGCTAATACAAACGATAGCAAAAACAAGCACAGGTATGGTCGTGGCGATACCCGCAGTGAGAAATCCAGTACAAAGAAGGGCGAAGATGAGGATAATTAGCTTTCGCTCCGAAAAATATTGGCTCACCCAACCTAACAGAAATAGCTGAACGAAAATATTAATAACCCCGTCCGCCATTAACAGATAGCTTAACGCTTTTGGCCCAAAGGGAAGCCCATTCCAGATGAAGGTGTCAGAAAGAAAAACAGGTAATTGTGAAGAGTACATGCCATAGGCGAAGAAATGACAAAGCATTACGATGATTAAGACGCGAAGGACAGGCATCTTTAAAATAGCGCGGGCAGAGAACGCCGCTATTTTATCTGTGGTACGTGATGTTGTGGAAGGGTCTTTTAACCCCCAAATCGCGACCAGGGCAGACCCAAGGACAAGTATAAAGGCGGCGTAGATCGGCGCGCTCAGACTGATACGCGATAACCACCCGGAAACGCCTGCCCCGACAATACCGCCTAAACCAATGCAGCCTGTGAGGATACCGATTGCCTGACGCCGATTTCTGACGTGCGTACAATCGGCAATATAGGCTGCGGCGGCTGACAAATTTCCGGCGCTAATGCCAAAAAGCGTGCGGGCGAGCAGGATAAACAGGATACATTACGCGTTGGCGAGTAATAGTAAACTTATCGCCGCAATAGCCAGCGTGACAATCAGTATTCGCTTGCGGCCAACGCGATCGGAAAGGTGGCCAATCAGGGGCGCCGCACAAAATTGGCTAAAAGCTTCAGTGGCGATGATGATTCCAATGATAAGCGGCGAACCGCCCATCTCGCGGATATAAAAAGGCAGTACCGACATTACAGCCGCGGTACTGGCGGCATAAAGGCCGACAAGCAGGAAAACAGGCAAAATACGCCGCTTGTTGAGCGGGGTGATAGTTTCGCTGTCGGTGTTCTCATAGACATTAGTATTCATCTTTAATCCCTATGGCAAAACGAGAGAGATAATTTTCAATATCGTTGCTCTGTTTGCCGTGAAAGAATGCGCCGACATAGCCATCGGGTCGGATCAGCACGCATTGACCCGGCGCCAGTTGATAGGACTCCCGGAAGTGCCCCAGGGTATCGATGAGCTCGTCCTGCTCGCCAATGTGATGAATACGCAGATTTCGCCGCGCATCGATGACCTTACCGTGGGTTTCGTAGGCCAACAGATTCCAGTCCGGACCTTGTTCTGTAGTGGTGTATCTTGTCATCGTCTCTCCGATATGTGTATTATGCACATAAGAGGAGACATGCTATGTCAGAAAATAAAAATGTGCAAGATACACATATTTCCGAGCAAATGAAGGCGCTTCACGGTGCGTTGATTCGCGTGGTGAGCGCGCTTAACCGGCCTCGTAATGATGAGAAATTAATTGCAGAGGCGGGGATACAACTCGATCGTGCGCTATTTTCGATCCTTATTAGTATCGAACGTTTAGGGCCGATTGGCGTTGTTGAGTTAGCCGAACGTGCCGGTCGTGATTATACGACGGTAAGCCGACAGGTCGCCAAACTGGAGAAGCTGGGGTTGATAATACGGCAGCATAATGCCATCGATCGTCGTATACGCGAGGCCGTTATCTCCCGTACAGGAAAGGCGATGACGGAGCGTATAGACGCTGCGCGAGAGCAAATGGGCAAAGTTGTTTTTAAAGACTGGCCTCAGGATGAACTTGATGTCTTTGTTCGGCTAATGCAAAAGTTTGCCGATGCAATGGATAGCGATGCTTCAATGCCGGAATAAGCAAAAGAAAAGGGCGGTCAAATCCGATCGTCCAGGCTAATATCGGTATCTGACATTGATTAAATAGCCAGCAAAGTAAATATAACAACAACATTTATCGAGTTAATTTTCACCCTTTGAAAGGCCAACGTATACTGCAGAATATGGCTATATAACAATCGCCGTATCAATGGTTTTTCAAAGGGTAAATATATGCTTACCGAAAAATATGATTTTCGCATTACCGATCAGATGACTATCCCACTCAGACCTCATTGGATAGCCAATGATTCATACAGGGAAAAGTGTAAAATGCTTGTCCTCAACCGGAGTAAAGGGGAAATTCATAAGGTAGACTTTAGTAAATTAACAGATTATATCAAAGAAGGTGATGTAATCTGTTTTAACGACAGTACTATAATAAACCATATGTTTATCTGTAAAACAAGACAGAATAGGTTAATTAAAATTGTTTTAGAGGGATTTTTACCAAATAATAGAGTAATTATTTCCGGACTTTTAAAAGAAAGGCTTAACGCGAATGATGTTTTCTATTTGGTTGATAACCCTGAAATTTCCATTAAGATAGAGCAAAGGTTTAGCGAGGAGAGCCAGTACCGGGCCGTCGTGGAAAATCATGAGGCCTTAATTTGCTATTTAGCCAGTCATGGTGAGCGTCTGGTGCCGGATTTCACGATAGGTATGCTCATTGCGTCTGCCAGGGCTGGTCGCTGGTTGTATGACTGATTCACGCTGGGGGGCTGCTTTTCGCCTTCCGCTATTATGGTGCGCATAATGTATATTATGTTAAATGCACCAGAACAATTAAAAGACATGTTAAGCCGGCTGGATTCGTGCATGTCAAAAAACTTCTGGCCCATAAGTTTGATCCCTTCCCTGCCGTGACGCTGCGCGAATTCTGTTGATTTGCACCCGCTATCCTGCACACTATTTCACGCAGCACACGCCGCGCAGGCATAAAAAAACCGGCCATTGTGTTCGGTTCGTCATTGTCAGTGTGTCAGTCCAGGATGAAATCGTCGCGCAGCGCATCAGCGAGCGCCCACGGCATTTCAGACGGAAAACTCTTTTCACGCGCTGCAGATAACACGGCATCGCCGTAGGACTCATTAGCGTCGCGCCTGGCATGACCTGCACATGCGTAACCGTATCGCCTAGCCTGTTTGTTTTTGTATACGACGCCGCCGAACATCCAAAAAGGTTGCGAAGAATTAGTTCGCGTATTCATCGACTGGCTGTGCGAGGTTTTTGGTCCGGATGCACATCTCTGATAACGCTCTTTCGTGCATATCCGACCTGACTATTGTTACTTTATCAGTAATTCTGTTTTAAAGATTGGATGGTTTTTCGTAACAATAAAGAGGCTTAAGATCTTCTTCAGATTAATTAACTACCACAGTCGCCTAAAAGGCTGGCTGAAAATTTGTTCGAAGGAGATCACGTCATGAAGTACAACCGTATCTGCCAGATCCTGGGTATTGAAAAACCTGTTATACAAGGTACCGTTTTTCGGATTTTAAGCTCCCGGGCAAACGCTATCTGATAGCAAGTTAGCGAGCTCACCAGACGGATAAAGTGGTAGCGCAGATCGTCCGGCATGACACTGAGGGGAGTACGGCCCAGTGATACGGTCAGGCGGGTATAGTATTCAGTTTTAGCGGTCTCATCGTCGGCCGCAAGTTTACGAATCACCGGGATCACGTCCTCCTCCCGGAATTCCACGGTGTCGTTGTACTGTTCGTCCCGGACCACACCCAGTACGTAATCCTGAAGGCGTCGCTGCCGTTCTCTGTTCTCACGATCTATCAATCCCTGCGACAGTTCCTTCGCCGCGTCGATGACAGGGCCAACAACAGGAATACCTTTTACCGCCAGCATTCCTAGCTTCCCGAATGCTTTCGTTACCGTCATCTCATGGCCAATAGTTCTTAACTCGTCAGTGCCGCGCTGTATAGCTGTGGCTAGTTCCCCGCGCTTTGCAGAGGGTAATTGATTGTCAGACGTTGTCATATATTTCCCCCGGAAAAACTGTCTTCCTTGTTTTCATCATGTTACTCCTCAGATAATTTGCCGGCGTCCAGGTCGTTATGATACTGACAATACACTGGAAAATCTGACGGTCGAAGCAGCTACCGGGGAAAAACAGTAGACCAGTTTGCACAGCGTTTGCGTGAACTGGTGGATAGTTCGGGGAATCAGCGGAAGACCCCCTATTCTCAACCATTTCCTCACAGGCTTTTCTGAACAATGTGATTGTTTGAGTAACTTTACGACAATTGCTACAAAAACTGACTTCCGCTACCAGACGGTATACACAGTATGACTATTTCTTTTTATATGCCCCATACAAAAGCGATACGGGTGTTTTTTCTAACATCTGGATTTCATTTTTATGTGCTTTATGTTCACTAAAAATATCTGCCAGACTTTTACCTCCAAAGGCCAGGCCAATTCCCGTTGCTGCTGCTGAAAGTAATGTCAGTTGCGGCATGGCAAGAGAAGCTATACCTAACGTGGCTGTTCCTGCAAAAATTAATCCGGATGAGATCTTTTTTTTCTTTGAATTCTTAATGGCTGATTCATGCGACTTTCCATACTCTTCGACCACATTGATTAAATGTTTTGAAAAATTATCTGCCGCATCTTGCATTTGGTCTGGTGTTTTTCCTTGCAAGTCATGCCTTGAGATTCTTAGTTCATGCCTTAAGGATTCCAGTTGACCTCTTTCTCTAATCTTTTTTAATTCCAGATCGGAAAGCGCAGTAAGGAATTTTACTTCCGCGGCTGAAAGGCCCATTGTAATCGCTTGCTCTTCAGAAGAAAGAGGATTTAATTTACCATAATCCTTGACCAACTGCTCCGTAGTCCATTCATGTAAAAACATATGGTTACTATAAATAACCGGATCAATGCCTAATAGTGTTGCCGATAATTGAGTTGATCGCTGTGCATAAATTGCACCTTCAACCTTACCCAGTAAGGTTCCTATAGCTGACGGCAGATCGTAATCCAGAAGATCTACCTCTCTTGTTGTAAAACTCTTTAAATCTGTATCGTAAACCCAGACTTCTTTTTCGATGTTATTGAAATTATTAAGTAATGTTTTTAATAATTCTTTATTTATTAGGATCTTCTGGAATGTTTCTTCATTTCTCCCAAAGTGCTCAAGAAACGCTAAATAAGTAGCGTAATCCATTTTTCTATCTTTAAAAAAGAGCTGACTTAGAAAAGCGGCAGATTGTTCATGATTGCGTTCTTTATCAAAATCCAGTAATTCAGTACTGGTTCGGTAAAGTGGGATTTTATTGAGCGTCACTTTGGCGACGGCGCTGGGAAACTGCTGCCGATGTGGGTTTCTGATTTCGATTTTGCCTGCCCGCCTGAGGTTCAGGCGGCATTGCATCAGCGAATCGAGCACGGCGTATTTGGCTATAGCGATCGTGATGAAGCCTATTTTAACGCCCTGCTTCACTGGTTTTCGTCACGCCACCAGCTCACGTTAAAACAGGAATGGGTATGCAGCGTGGAAGGCGTCGTACCAGGGTTGGCACTCTTGGTGCAAATGTTGACGCATCCAGGCGACGGCGTAGTGGTACAGGGGCCATACTATGGCTCCTTCGCCAAAATAATCACGCTTAATGGTAGAAAGCTGCTGGAGAATCCCCTTAGCGAGTCGCCGGACGAAGGCTACCAGATGGATTTTTGCCAACTGGAAAGGCTGTTTCGCCATGAGCGCCCTCCGCTGATGATTTTGTGTAATCCACATAATCCAACCGGGCGTTGCTGGTCGGCCAACGAGCTGGAGCAACTGCTTTTATTATGTGAAGTTTATGATGTCACTCTCATCTCGGATGAAATATGGGCCGATCTATTGCTGCCCGGCGAAACCTTTACCTCGGTACTGCATTTAGGGGATCGTTGGCATAAACGGGTCATCTCCGCCACTGCGGCCAGCAAAACGTTTGGCTTATCGTCGTTGCGAATTTCTAATTTTCTCATTCCCGATCCTACGCTTCGCCAGCGATTCCTGTCTCGTCTGGACGCTCATGGGCTGGACGTCTTTAACGCCCTCTCCGTTCAGGCGGCGACTACCGCATGGAATGAAAGCAGACAGTGGCTGGATTCGCTACTGGATTACCTGGCGGAAAACCGCCGCTGGTTTGTTGAACAGGCGACAGAGCACCTTCCCTGGGCAAGAATTGTCCCGGCGCAGGGAACCTATTTATTATGGATGGATTGTAAAAAACTGGGACTGGATGACGAACAGCTAAAATGGGTGATGGCGGATGTCGCGGGTATTGCTCCTTCAATGGGCAGCGGCTTTGGCCCGGCGGGCAGCGGATTTATCCGTTTAAATCTGGGATGTCCACGTACCTACCTTGAAATGGCAATAGACGGCCTGAAGCGAATATCGGTGAAGACAATCAAAGGAATACCAACAGGCGGATGAATTTTTCGGGCGGTAAACTGACAACGGTGTTATTTCTGCGACATGATATCGCCTGAGCGCCAGTAAAAAAACCGGCCATCAAGGCCGGTTGGGTCCGGAGCGCAGTTTTACTATCAGGGGCGTCTGAATAATACGATGCTGCGCCCGGCCAGATCGAAATCCATTTCTTCGGTAATCCGCATTCCCTGCTGCGCGTTATCGGCAGTCGTCAGTTCAAGTACCCAGCCGCCTTCTCCCCACATCGGAATACGGAACGGTACGCTGCCTTCAAACGGATTGAAAAGCAGTAAGGCGTCATGCCAGATCCCCGCTTCCGGCTGGAGATCGGGACGACTAATGCATACGCCTATGGTCGATCCCTCATCCCATTGTTCGGATTGCTGCGCCCCTCCGCCGGCGTTAAACCAGCGGATCTCCAGACCGTCACGCCAGCTCTCCCGGCGCAGCAACGGTTGCGTGGCGCGCAGTTGAATCAGATGACGGGTAAACTCCCGTAGCGCATTGGCGGTTTCCGGCAAATTATCCCAGTGGACCCACGATATTTCACTGTCCTGACAGTAGCCATTGTTATTGCCCATCTGACTGCGGCCAAACTCATCGCCCGCTAATAACATCGGCGTGCCGTGCGAGAAAAGCAAGGTGGTCAGGAAATTACGTTTCTGTTGCTCGCGTATCGCATTGATGCCTTCGTCGTCGGTTGGCCCTTCTGCGCCATAGTTACAGGAGCGGTTATCATTATGCCCGTCATTATTATCTTCGCCATTGGCTTCATTATGTTTGTCGTTATAAGACACCAGATCGTTCAGCGTGAAGCCGTCATGGGCAGTAATAAAGTTAACGCTTGACCAGGGGCGACGGCCGCGCAAATCATAGAGATCGCCGGAACCCAGCAGGCGTGCGGCGAAATCATTTGTGACGTTGTCACCTTTCCAGTATTCGCGCACCGTATCGCGGTATTTATCATTCCATTCGCCCCACCCTGGTGGAAAGCCGCCAACCTGATAGCCGCCCGGTCCGATATCCCAGGGTTCGCCAGTCAGTTTCAGTTTTGCCAGCACCGGGTCTTGCGTTACCGCATCAAAAAAGCCGCCTCTCTGATCAAAGCCTTCCGGCTCACGACCAAGAATGGTGCCCAAATCAAAACGAAAGCCGTCGACATGCATTGACTCCGCCCAATAGCGAAGGGAATCCATCACCATTTGCAGTACCCGTGGATGAGAGGTATTGACGGTATTACCTGTCCCTGTATCGTTAATGTAATAGCGATGCTGATCGGGCATGGTGCGATAGTAAGATAAGTTATCGATACCTTTAAATGACAGCGTGGGGCCAAGTTCATTCCCTTCTGCCGTATGGTTATAGACCACATCCAGTATCACTTCGATGCCGGCATCATGGAAAGCGTGCACCATATCGCGGAATCCCTGAATACCTTTTGGACCATAGTAGCGCGTCGCCGGCGCAAAAAAGCCCAGCGAGTTGTATCCCCAGAAATTTTTCAGTCCTTTATCGAGCAGATGCTGATCGTCCGGGAACCAGTGAACGGGTAAAAGCTCGACGGAGGTAATCCCCAGACTTTTAATGTAATCCACGCTGGCTTTATGCCCCATGCCCTCAAACGTACCGCGTAGAGGCTCAGGGATCGCGGAATTAAGCTGGGTAAAGCCTTTTACATGCGTTTCATAAATAATGGCGTTCGACCACGGTATGGAGGGCCGTTGTCTATCCTCCCAGTTAGCCTCAGCCGGATCAATCACCCGGCATTTAGGCGTAAATGGCGCGCTATCCTGGTCATCAAAGGTCAAATCTTTATCGTCATGAAGTAATTGATACGCGAAATGCGCATCGTTCCACTGAATATCGCCCACCAGCTCACGGGCATAAGGGTCAATAAGCAGCTTGTTGGGGTTAAAACGATGACCATTTTCCGGGTCATAAGGACCGTAAACGCGGTACCCATACAGCGCGCCGGGCTGCAACTTCGGGACATAGCCGTGCCATATTTCGTCGGTATATTCCGGTAACTCCAGACGAGCGATTTCATGCTCCCCGCTCGGATCGTAAAGACAAAGCTCGACGCGTTCCGCATGGGCGGAAAAAATAGCGAAATTCACGCCTTCGCCGTCATAATTTGCGCCAAGCGTATGGCTGTATCCTGATCTGATTTCAAAAGCCCTGTTTGTTGTCATTCTCTTTCTCCACCCACGGTAAACGTTGTCCTGTCACGGCACATCAACACATAAACTCAGTCGCTCATTAAAACCAGTACGCCGCCCTGATGTGAGGCCAACGACAGGCGTTCACCAGGCATTAACCTCTCCTGGGTAAGCACATTGCGATAACGATGCTGATTAAGCTGTCCGGGTATAATAATGTCGGTTCCTGCCCAGAGACCGCTATGCGATTGTGACAATAAGCCGTCACATTCGGCGAACACCAGTCGGGGCGCAACAACAATCAGCGCATCATCATGATTGACTCTGGCGTAAGCGATGACCTTGTCGGCACGCTGACCAACAGCCCGCAGCGGTATATAGTCGCCAAAACGGAAGAGCTCATGATTCTGCTGACGCAAACGCAGTAATGCAGCGGTGACATACTGATTCACCTGCCCGTTCAGCCAACTCTCTTCGCGCGAGAAAACTCCCGGCGTCAGTTGGTCTAACTGCTGCGCCAGCGTGGCGAAATCCGGTTCGCGGCGGTTGTCGGGATCGACAAGACTAAAATTCAACGCCTCGCTTCCCTGATAGATATCAGGTACTCCCGGCGCGGTTAATTTGATAACGGTCTGCGTCAGGCTGTTAACCAGCCCTGCGCGGATGAAGGGTTGCAAGGAACGATAAAAATCCTGCAAAAATGTCTGGTTATCCGGTGCCAGTAAATAACGGGCGTAATCAAGCATTGCCGTTTCGTAAGCCTCATTACTGTCCACCCAATCGGTACGTAGCTTCGCTTCGCGTAGCGCTTTCTCCACAAAGGCTTCAAAGCGTGTTTTCAGTGCGTTTAAACCTGTTTCGTCCTGCGGTTGTAGCATCGGGGGCCAGACGCCGGTCAGCGCCTGATATAACATCCACGTATCCGCCGATTTTGGCGCAGTGCCATCATTCAAAAATTTGACATGGGTCTGGTTCATCTGCCGCCAGCGGGCAAGGCATTCGCTCCACTGTTCCGGCGCTTCGGTAAGCGTATACAGGCGTGCTCGCGCATCCTCGCCTCGCTTGGTATCGTGGGTCGACGTACCGGATAACGCGTCAGGCTGTCGCGCCTGTCGGGTTTTCATCTCATGGTGAAAGCGTTCGATGGAGAAGTGATGCGTGACGGGCTCGGCGCCGACTTCATTTAACGCCAGTCCCATGTTTTGACGAAAGAAAAGCGTATCCTCTACCGATTTCGCCATCAGCGGACCGGTGAGTTGTTGGAACCGAACACGAAACTGTGTCGCCTCCTCCTGGCTGGAGGTGGGAACATCGCCGGTAAGAAGACGGCTCAGAAATGTAAGCGCTTCTGGCTGCGGAGGGTTTTCAAGCGTCTTTACCCGTTCCACAATACGGTGTAACAGGCAAATATCGGTCGGCGGTAGCCCTTCTGCCGTGCCGTAAGTGCGATATACGGGAAAGGCAATTAATAACTCGCGTAACGCCTGCCGAACGACGCTCTCTTCCTGTGCGATCTGTAGCTCGCTGGCAATCGACAGCGCAAGCGCGAGCAGCCGGGTAAATTCCCCCTCGAAATTGCGATCGACCATCAGCAATTTAGCCGCCCGTAATTCCGCCCGCATATCCACTGGCGCGCCTTTAACGGTCTCGTAAGCCTGGCGCAGATTGTCTATCTGCTCATCGTCAACCAGCACCTCCGCCAGCGAGGCGATAAATTCATAGCCTGTGGTGCCGGAAACCGGCCAGTCATCAGGAAGTTGCTCGCCTTTAGCGAGAATTTTTTCCACGGTGATACAGCACGCCGGCCCCACTTCCTGACGTAAACGCGCAAGATAGGCTTTCGGATCGGCAAGGCCGTCGATATGATCGATACGTAAACCGTCAACCGCCCCCGTTCTGACCAGCTCCAGAATCAGCCGATGTGTATCGTCGAAGACGGTTTTATCTTCCACCCGCATTCCTACCAGCCCTGTGACCTCAAAGAAACGCCGATATGAAAGCGAGCGAGCGGCATCGCGCCAGGACATTAATTTCCACGGCTGGCGCTCATGCAAATCAGCAATAGCGGCTTTATCGGTAAGCGCCAGTATTTCGGCCTCGCGCCCCTGCCATGTCGCCGGCGCAAGCGGATAATAGTTATCATAATAGGCGAACGCGGGTTTACCCGTAGCGGGATCGGGCTTGATCGCAATTTCTCCGTTTTCCAGCACGGCGTCAAACGTGTCGCCTAAAAAAGGCAGCGTCAGTCGGCGCGACCAGTCAATATCGAAATGGCGCGCGTAACGGCTCTCCTTGCCATATTCAAGCACGTCGCGCCACCAGGCGTTTTCCAGCGAGCTGGCCATGTGATTAGGCACAATATCGATGATCAATCCCAGACCTTGCGCTTTAAGTTCAGCCACCAGTCTTTCAAATCCTTCGCGCCCGCCAATAGAAGGCTCAATCTCATTCACATCAGTGACATCATAACCATGCGTTGACGCTTTGGTGGCGGTAAAGATGGGTGAGGCATAAAGATGGCTGATACCCAGATTTTTAAGGTAAGGCACCAGCGCCGCAGCGCGGTCGAAGGTCATGCCATTGCGAAACTGAAGACGATACGTTGCAGTTGGGATCATGATGCAGACTCTCCCTGGGCTAAGCGGACAATAAGAGAATGTTGGGAAAGCGACCCGGTGGATTCATTCGGCCAGGCGAAGAGAGTCTTACCCGGTAAATCGGGCAGCAATACCGTCGTGGCGCTAATATTCAGCGCCAGTGACAGTGTTCCTCCCGGAAAACGCCAGCTAACGGCAATAAACCCGGGCGCGGTTTGCAATACCGTTCCTGAGCTCTCACGGGCAGCGGACAACAGCGGCACGATATGCTTCTGGCGCAAAAGCAGTAGTTCGCGGGTAAATGCCAGCCACGCTTTACCCTCTTCACTGTGCTGTTGCTTCCAGTTAAGTTTTGAGCGTTGAAAGGTCTCTGACGCATTCGGGTCCGGAACATTCTCCCCTGCATGATCGGCAAACTCTTTTGCGCGACCTTCACGAACGGCGCGGGCTAAATCCCCATGGAAATCGGTAAAAAAAAGAAAAGGACGGCTTTCGCCATACTCTTCGCCCATAAAAAGCAGCGGAATATGCGGTGAAAGCAGCAACGTGGCGAGCAATACTTTTGTTCGTTCAGCGCCCGCCAGGGTTATCAGTCTGTCGCCCTGGGCGCGGTTACCGACCTGATCGTGGTTCTGAATAAAATCCACAAAGGCGACCGGGGGTTGTCCGGTACTTTTTACGCCGCGAGGTTCGCCGGTTTGCGGTGAGATTTCCCCCTGATAAGCGAATCCTTCGGCCAGCGCTCTTGCGAGGTGTTTTTCCGGGGCATCAGCAAAATCGTGGTAGTAGGCCTGGGTCTCTCCGGTCGCAAAAACGTGGACGGCATTATGAAAATCGTCATTCCATTCGGCGGTAAACAGCGGCGCATTGCCATCCTGATCACGGGGATGCAGAGAAATAATATTGCGGCTATCTTCGGTAGTCAGATGAATGGGTCTGTCGGTAATGTCTTCCCGAATACGTTGTGCGATTTCAACCAGCACATGCCTGGCGCTACTGTCCTCAATCTGATCGATAGCGTCAAAGCGTAAGCCGTCGAGATGGTATTCTGTCAGCCAGTATAATGGCGCCTCGATGATATAGCGCCGCACGGCGTCGACATCATAGGCGATACCATTTCCCCACGGCGTCATGCGCTCTTTGTGGAAAAACGCCGGCGCCAATAGCGGTAAATAATTTCCCTCCGGGCCGAAATGGTTCAGCACAATATCCAGGACGACGGAAAGACCATACCCGTGCGCGGCGTCAATAAACGCTTTGAAATCATCCGGCGTCCCATAGGCTGAATGCGGCGCGTAAAGCAGTACGCCGTCATAGCCCCAGCCGCGCTCGCCGCCAAATTGCGCAACGGGCATCACTTCAATAACGGTAACGCCGAGTTCAGCGAGATAAGGCAGCTTCGCTATTGCGGCGCGGAAGGTGCCTTCCGGAGTGAACGTGCCTGTATGCATCTCGTACACCACGGCCTGCTCCCAACGGCTACCTTTCCACCCGGTGTTGCGCCACGCGTAGCTGCCTGGATCAACCACATATGACGGACCGTTGACGTCAGTTTTTTGGGCGCGGGAAGCCGGATCGGGGACCACCATGCCATCGCTGAGTACAAAGTTATACTCCGTACCTGGCGTCACCCCGGAGACGTCCAGCGTAAACCAGCCGTCACCGCTCGCCTGCATTTCCTGGTCTTTACCCGCAAGCCTGAGCATAACCTTTTGCTGACCGGTGGCCCAAAGACGAAAGCGGACAACATCAGCGGCGATATATTCAGCCCCCCAGCTTTTGCAAAAAATTTTTGAACTCATTTGTCGCTCCGTTTAACCCATAACCTCTACAGCATCCGAAAAACAAGCATAGACTATGGGGCTAATTTTTACGTGACACTGTCACTTAACAGGCATTCTTTTTCGTATCTGCGTGTAAAACCGTGGAATTATTGTCGGGATTGCTCAGATGTACCGAAGTGCGCGGTATCGCCTCGCCCGTGTTCGCCAGAGCCCTGAACACGCTGTAGCTGGATAACCTCCCCCTGCTCCCAGGCGTTAGCCCCCTTAACAACGGGATGCTCAGGCAGATCCTGCCGCTCGCGTTTAATGGCCTGGGTATCAATTCCCAGACGGCGATCCCGATCGGCCAGCAGCGCGGGGTCAAGCTGCCCGTCGCCAGTAAAGCCCATCATCAGCGCAGGGATACCCATTGGCAGGGTTTTATCCCGGTCGGTATGCCAGGTGTGCCAGGTCTTGCCATAAGTATTAACAATCTTACTCATCAACGCCTTATCAGCGACCTGCGGTAAGCCAGGCGCCACCAGGCTACCGGATTTCACCTCGTACTGGTGGCTGTGCCACAGTTTTTTCTCCTCGGGAGGAAGCGTTTTAAATAAACGTTCGCTGATAATGTACTCCACCCCCATCAGGCGCGCGTTTTTCGTATTGCCGTCGTAAATCACCGCCTGCATGACATCTTCGTTCAGGACGGTAACGTAATGGTGCGCTTCCATCTGTCCGTTTTTATCACCGCTATAAAAATGGAACCCGTCAAGGTAGGTACTGATGGCATCGACAGGTGGTCTGGATTGAATAGCCGCCGCGCCTGTTTCCAGGGTACGTAATTTGGCAGATGTTTTTTCCCCGGGAATAGGTGTTTGCGGCGGCGTATTATTGGCGCCGCATCCGGCCAGAAAAGGAATGATAAAGAGTGCCAGCGGTAAAATTTTCATTAGGTCTCCATATAGTGAAAGGGCTCTAATGAAAATAGTGCAATACCACGTGATTGGTAGAAGAAATGGAAGATGTTATTTGTGACGGTGTCACAAATAGTAAAACCCGACACACAGGCCGGGTTTTGATATCAGTTTACTCTTATTTTGAGAGTTCTTTCTTGATTTCGTCTTTTATTTTGCTTAATTCACTCTGCGGGTTTTTCTTACAAAGCTCAACGGCTAGCGGCACTGCTGTCGTCTCAGTTTCCTGGAAATCTACGTAGTCCCCGCCTTTAAAATCTTCATCTTCATTCAGCACCCAGAAAGCGACTGGCGCCATCGTCTGCGGATTGAGGTCAACAAACTCCTGGCAGCTCATACCTTTAGGCGTAACGTTTGTTTTAGTAGTATCTGTTGCCGCATTCACGCTAACACTGGTTACCAGCGCTGCCACGATAATACCTGCTGTAGCAAGGGAGAATTTATTCATTGTTGTTGCTCCAATAATTATATAAATAACCTCTACATCTGCGCGTTAACCCGTTAATGTAGAACACAGAAAATAATACCCCTCCTCTCTCAGGAATAAAGATCACCCTCCGTGATATAGCTATTATTGATATTTACGTTGACTGATTTTGATGTTTGATGAATAAAGCAACATGGCGAGCAGATTTTAGGGCGAAAAAGTAGGCCACGACAATAGCCACTGACGTGGTCTACGGCGCGTTGAGGTGATAGAAATGCGGCAGGAATTCAGATAGACCGGGAGCGAGCCCTCCGTCTGAATGTATATTCATCAGCCCGATCAACCCATCGTTACCGGGCTGGAGAGGTTATCAGGCGTTAAGCTGGTAGTCGAGGGTGATTTCCGCATTCAGAACCTGCGATACCGGACACCCGGCTTTTGCTTTCTGGATGATTTGATCGAAAGTTGAAGCATCAATATCTGCTACCGCAACTTTGCTTTGTAGCGCAATTTTGGTAATGGCGAAGCCCGCCTCCACCTTATCAAGCGATACGTCAGCGGTGGTGTCAATGGATGTCGGCGTAAATCCAGCCTCTCCCAGCATGAGTGATAGCGCCATGGAGAAACAGGCCGCATGTGCGGCGCCAATTAACTCTTCCGGGTTGGTTCCCTGCGCGCCTTCGAACCGGGTATTGAATCCATACGGTTGTTGATTAAGCACGCCGCTTTCTGTTGATACAGTGCCTTTACCTCGTTTGATGTCGCCTTCCCAGTGTGCCTGACCTTTCTTATGGATTGTCATTTTTGCTCTCCTGTTGGCTCAAAAAATAAAGTATAGACCATGCTGCAAATCTGCGTTGTCCATGCCGATGGAGGTAGCATGTTGTCGATTACCCGCACTTCAGATATAGAAAATAGTTGTATGCTTTTTCAGTGATGAATATTAAACCAACAGGCCTCCCTTTCTTTAAAGAATATATCCCTCCTTTTGTCCTTACTTTTTCTTCCGGAGGCGCATTCCATTATGTATATTTTCATTAAAATTAAGATTTATCTTATCTCGTTGTAATAAAGGATAAAAATCGCAATAAGTAGCCTTTTAAATGTATATTAGTTGACCACCACTAGTATGAGGATATGTAATTGGCAAACGTAATATATTTTCTTCTGGGGTAAACAATTAGAGTTCCGCCTTGCGTTAAAATAACTCCAGGACTAATCTTAACCACAGCCGCAAAAATATTTGCCATGCTGAATACGAATTAATTTTCTGCGAGCCGTACTAAATAAATACATGTTCACGGAGGCATTATATGTTTACTTATCACTCAGCAAATACCTCAGCAGCACAACCGGCCCTGGTCAACGCGATTGAACAAGGATTACGCGCGGAGTTAGGCGTTGTCACCGAAGATGATATTTTAATGGAGCTGACCAAATGGGTTGAGGCTTCCGACAATGACATCCTCAGTGACATCTACCAGCAGACCATCAACTATGTGGTAAGCGGGCAGCACCCGACTCTGTAAAACCTGCTATGCTGTATCGGCAACCTTAGGGGTTACGTTTCTTTCGCGTAAGCGAATTTGTCCTTAAAACTAGCAACAGGATTGAGGAGTTAACATGAAATCGAACCGTCAGGCTCGTCATATACTTGGACTGGATTACAGAATTTCCAACCAGCGTAAGGTTGTTACTGAAGGCGACACCAACAGCGTGGTGAATAACCCAACCGGCAGAAAGCGCCGCGCCGATAGCCAAAAGTAATCGTACAGTCCTGAAATGACGTTGAACACCATTGCATCTGCAATGGTGTTTTTGTTTACAGGAATGACCTTAACGTCTCACAATGCTTTATACTCAGGGTCGGTTCCCTGGTGGAAGGCAATATATGATGATAAACGACGGTGCCAGGGACAGTTATTCGAAAAAGAGTGAGTAACATGGAAACTACAACCAAGAAAGCACGTTCCCTTTATATCCCTTACGCTGGCCCTGTATTGCTGGAATTCCCCCTGTTAAACAAAGGCAGCGCTTTTAGCGTAGAAGAGCGCCGCAACTTCAATTTGTCAGGACTGCTGCCGGAGGTCGTCGAGTCGATTGAAGAACAGGCCGAACGCGCCTGGCTCCAGTATCAGGGGTTTAAAACAGAAATCGATAAGCATATTTACCTGCGTAACATCCAGGATACCAACGAAACGCTCTTTTATCGACTGGTGCAAAACCATCTTGAAGAGATGATGCCGGTTATCTATACCCCGACCGTGGGCGCGGCCTGTGAGCGCTTCTCTGAGATTTATCGCCGGGCGCGCGGCGTATTTATCTCTTATCCGAACCGTCACAATATGGACGACATTTTGCAGAATGTGCCTAACCACAACATTAAAGTTATTGTGGTGACGGATGGCGAGCGGATTCTGGGGCTTGGCGATCAGGGCATCGGCGGAATGGGGATACCTATCGGTAAGCTGTCATTATACACCGCCTGCGGCGGCATTAGTCCGGCCTATACCCTTCCCGTTGTGCTGGATGTCGGCACCAACAATCAACAGTTACTCAACGATCCGCTTTACATGGGCTGGCGTCATCCGCGCATTACCGACGATGAGTATTATGCGTTTGTCGATGAGTTTATTCAGGCCGTTAAGCAGCGCTGGCCAGATATCCTGCTACAGTTCGAAGATTTCGCGCAGAAAAACGCAATGCCGCTGTTGACGCGCTATCGTGATGAGATTTGCTCCTTTAACGATGATATTCAGGGCACCGCAGCCGTGACCGTCGGTACGTTGATCGCCGCCAGCCGCGCTGCCGGCAGTCAGCTTAGCGAGCAGAAAATCGTTTTCCTCGGCGCGGGTTCCGCCGGATGTGGGATTGCTGAACAGATCATCGCGCAGACTCAGCGTGAAGGTTTAAGCGAAGATGCCGCTCGACAGAACGTTTTTATGGTTGATCGCTTCGGCCTGTTGACGGACCGGATGCCTAATTTATTGCCGTTCCAGGCAAAACTGGTGCAGAAATGCGACAATCTCCAGCACTGGGATACCGAAAATGACGTGCTGTCGCTGCTGGATGTGGTGCGTAACGTGAAGCCGGATATCCTGATCGGGGTTTCCGGCCAGACCGGGCTCTTTACTGAAGAGATCATCCGCGAGATGCATAAGCATTGCCCTCGCCCGATCGTCATGCCGCTCTCTAATCCCACCTCTCGCGTGGAGGCCACGCCACAGGACATTATCGCCTGGACGGAAGGCAACGCGCTGGTGGCAACCGGCAGCCCATTCTCGCCGGTCATCTGGAAAGATAAGGTTTATCCGATCGCACAATGTAATAACGCCTATATTTTCCCCGGCATCGGACTTGGGGTTATCGCTTCCGGCGCATCGCGCATTACTGATGAAATGCTGATGTCAGCCAGTGAGACGCTGGCGAAACATTCTCCGCTGGTGAATAACGGCGAAGGATTAGTGTTACCAGCGCTTAAAGACATCCAGGTCGTGTCGCGCGCTATCGCTTTTGCCGTAGGCAAAATGGCGCAGCAACAAGGCGTAGCGGTGAAAACCTCTGCGGAAGCGCTGCAACAGGCGATTGACGATAACTTCTGGAAACCGGAATACCGCGACTACCGTCGGACTTCCATTTAATACGTACCCGGCGGTGAATGCCGCCGGATATCACTTTCTTCTTTAGTTTTAGTGAGTCTGTCGACACACCTGAATTCCTTTCCCTGCTTATTTGTCAAGCTACTAATATTAGCCACCTTTATGTATTGAACGGGGATTTATCAGGATAATCCTGGCTAAACTATTACATTGTATTTCTGCCGCCTTGCATAACTCATCAGAAATATTAATCCTAAAGAGGTAATAGCGCCTTACCTGCTATTACTTACCTGCTATGCAGTTCACTATTAATAAAAGGAGAAGGTTATGAAAGCTGCTGTTGTCACACAAGATCATCAGGTTGATGTTACTGAGAAAACGCTGCGTCCCCTTCGCCACGGTGAAGCTTTGCTAAAAATGGAGTGCTGCGGCGTATGCCATACCGATCTACACGTGAAAAATGGAGATTTCGGTGACAAAACCGGCGTTATTCTGGGACACGAAGGCATTGGCGTCGTGGCGGAAGTCGGTCCTGGTGTCACCTCGCTGAAACCCGGCGATCGCGCGAGTGTCGCGTGGTTTTATGAAGGATGCGGACACTGTGAGTATTGCAATACGGGCAATGAAACCTTATGCCGCAACGTGAAAAATGCCGGTTACACGGTAGATGGCGGCATGGCCGAAGAATGTATTGTCGTCGCGGATTATGCGGTGAAAGTACCGGAAGGTCTGGACTCTGCGGCGGCAAGTAGTATTACCTGCGCGGGCGTTACCACCTATAAAGCGGTGAAGATTTCTCATATTAAACCTGGCCAGTGGATTGCCATCTACGGTCTGGGCGGTCTGGGTAATCTGGCCTTGCAGTACGCGAAAAACGTTTTCAATGCGAAAGTGATCGCCATTGATGTCAATGATGGACAACTGAAACTGGCCGAGGAAATGGGCGCAGATCTGACCATTAATTCACGTACGGAAGATGCGGCTAAAATTGTGCAGGAAAAAACCGGTGGCGCGCACGCAGCGGTGGTTACCGCGGTCGCTAAGGCGGCGTTTAATTCCGCAGTAGATGCCGTTCGCGCCGGAGGCCGCGTGGTGGCAGTCGGGTTGCCGCCAGAAGCCATGAACCTTGATATCCCTCGCCTGGTGCTGGATGGCATTCAGGTTGTCGGTTCGTTGGTGGGGACACGCCAGGATCTGACCGAAGCCTTCCAGTTCGCGGCGGAAGGAAAAGTCGTGCCAAAAGTCGCTTTACGTCCGCTTGAAGATATCAACGTTATTTTTAAAGAGATGGAACAGGGACAAATTCGTGGCCGTATGGTCATCGATTTCCGTCGTTAAACGATTTGCTGTGGTCGTCTGAGTATACAGACAGCAGATGAAAACAAGGCGCTACCAGGATAGCGCCTTGTTTATCAGATTGTGAAAGAATTACTGAATACCTTCTTCGCTCTCTTTTTTTGCTTCCGCCTTCTCGATTTCACGATACCAGCGTGGATGATGTTTCTTCGCCCAGCGACGGCTGACCTTCCCTTCGATCATGCCTTTAATCGAGCCTTTCACCCAAAATGCCATATACATATGGATGAGGATCGCGTGCATTAAAATAATGCCCGCCGCCGCATGAATTAACAGGCTATAACGCACCACCTGCATGGGGAAATACTGCGCGAAATACGGACGCCAGATAATCACGCCAGTCACCAGCAGCACAAAAATCATGCTCATAATGGACCAGAACATCATCTTCTGTCCGGCATTGTATTTGCCGACATCCGCCACCTTATGCTCATTGCCTTTCAATACTTCGACAATATTTTTCAGCCACGGAATATCTTTTTTATCCGGGATGTTGTGGTGGACGAAACGCACGAACATAAACATCAGCGCGATGAAGATGGCAATACCGAAGAACGGGTGCAAAATACGTCCCATCTGCGGCGTGCCGAAAGTGTGCGTCAACCATTGTAGCGTCGGGAAGAAAAACGAAATTCCCGACAGCGCTACCAGGAAGAAGCAGATCACCACCGTCCAGTGACAGGCGCGGTCGACAAATTTCGTGCGCACAATCATTTTCGACTTACTCATGATGATCCTCCTCATCGTCGTCCGTTTCTTTATTCGGGCCAATACCGATGTAGTGGTAAATCAGACCGGCGAAAGTGGCGATAAAGCCCGCTGCGGCCAGCGGTTTTAGCGCCCCTTTCCACAGATTGATTGAGGTATCGATCTGCGGATCTTTCGGCAAGCCGTGGTACAACTCCGGCTGATTGGCATGGTGCAGCACATACATGACGTGCGTGCCGCCGACGCCCTGCGGGTTGTAGATACCGGCATGTTCAAAGCCACGCGCTTTTAACTTCTCCACGCGTTGCTCGCCCAGTTCCAGCATCTCTTTTTTGGTGCCGAAGTGAATAGCCCCGGTCGGACAAGTTTTGACGCAGGCCGGTTCCTGGCCCACGCTGACGCGATCGACGCAGAGCGTACATTTATAAACGCGGTTGTCCTCTTTGTTGAGGCGCGGAATATTAAACGGACACCCGGCGATACAGTAACCACAGCCGATACAGTGTTCAGATTGAAAGTCAACAATCCCGTTCGCGTACTGGATGATAGCCCCGGCAGATGGACAGGCTTTAAGACAGCCTGGATCTTCACAGTGCATACAACCATCTTTACGAATCAGCCACTCCAGCTTGCCGTTCTGCTCGGTTTCGGTAAAGCGCATCACCGTCCAGGACTTGGCGCTGAGATCGGCAGGGTTATCGTACACCCCGACACAATGACCAACGTTATCGCGAATATCGTTCCATTCAGAACAGGCTACCTGGCAGGCTTTACAGCCGACACAGGAGGAGACGTCGATCAGTTTCGCGACTTCGGCTTTGTAATCACGCGCCTGCGGAGGCGGCGTGATGGCGTTTGTTGCGGACCGTTTAATAATGTCCTGCGTTTCCATAGACATATGTTCGCCTCCCTTACGCCTTCTCAATGTTAACTAAAAACGCTTTGTATTCCGGCGTTTGCGAGTTGGCATCACCGACATTTGGCGTCAGAGTATTGGCGATATAGCCTTTGCGCGCGACACCCTCAAAGCCCCAGTGAATCGGGATCCCCACCGTTTCAACCTGCTGACCGTTGACATGCAGGGTGCGAAGACGACGAGTTACCACCGCGACCGCGCGAATAAACCCGCGTTTACTGCTCACCTTCACATAGTCGCCGTTAGCAATACCTTTCGCTGCCGCCAGCGTCTCACTGATCTCCACAAACTGTTCCGGCTGAGCGATAGCGTTAAGTAGCGCATGTTTGGTCCAGGTATGGAAATGCTCTGTGAGGCGGTAAGTCGTGCCCACGTACGGAAACTGCTCCTTCTTACCCATGCGCAGCGCATCTTCTTCATACAGACGCGCAGCCGGGTTCGAGACCACATTCGGGTGCAGCGGGTTAGTGCCCAGCGGCGTTTCCATCGGCTCGTAATGCTCAGGGAACGGTCCTTCCGCCATTTTATCAATAGCAAACAGACGTCCCAGCCCTTCCGGCTGCATGATAAATGGATTGGTCCCGCTCCCCGGCGCCGCGTTGTTAAAGTCCGGAATATCGTTCCCTGTCCACTTCGCGCCGTTCCACTGGATCAGCATCCGTTTTGGATCCCACGGTTTACCCTGCGGGTCCGCCGAAGCGCGGTTATACAATACGCGACGGTTTAGCGGCCACGCCCACGCCCAACCCAGTGTATTGCCAAGCCCTGACGGGTCGGCGTTATCACGTCTGGACATCTGGTTGCCCTGCTCCGTCCAGCTACCGGTATAAATCCAGCAGGAGGAGGATGTCGTACCGTCATCGCGCAGTAATGCAAAGCTGCTTAACAACTGGCCTTTCCTGGCAAGCAGTGTACCGTTGGCGTCATAGAGATCTTCCAGCGCATAGCCGTTATTCTCTTTCGCCACTTCTTCCGAATGCGGTTCATCCGGCTGCTTGTAATTCCAGCTCATCTTCAATAGTGGTTCGGCGCCTTTACCGCCTTCTGCGCGATACATTTCACGCAGACGATGGTAAATACCGGCCAGAATCTCGCCGTCGTTACGCGCTTCGCCCGGCGCGTCCTGACCTTTCCAGTGCCACTGTAACCAGCGACCGGAGTTAGCGATAGAGCCATCCTCTTCCGCAAAACAGGTAGACGGCAGACGGAAGACTTCGGTCTGGATCGTTGTCGGATCGACATCATTAGATTCGCCGTGGTTCTGCCAGAACGTTGACGTTTCAGTCACCAGCGGATCGATAACGACCAGATACTTCAGTTTGCTTAAGCTTTGCACCACTTTGTTTTTGTCCGGGAAGGACGCCACCGGGTTAAAGCCCTGACAGAAATAGCCGGTGACTTTCCCGCTATCCATCATGTTGAAATATTTGATCACGTCATAGGACTGATCCCACTTAGGCAGCCAGGCAAAGCCCCAGTCATTCTCTTTCTGCGCTGCATCGCCATAGAAAGATTTCATCAGGCTGACGAAGAACTTAGGATAATTACCCCAGTAGTTGACCTGATCGGCCAGCGTCGCTTTGGGGGTATTCGCTGCCAGATAAGTTTGCAGATCGGCCTGTTTTTCCGATGGCAGCGTCAGGTAGCCCGGCAGGCTGGTGGAGAGCAGTCCTAAATCCGTTAAACCCTGAATATTAGAGTGGCCGCGCAAGGCGTTCACACCGCCGCCAGCCATCCCCATATTGCCGAGCAGCAACTGGATCATCGCCATGGTACGGATGTTCTGCGCCCCGACGGTATGTTGCGTCCAGCCCAGCGCATACAGGAAGGTGGTAGTGCGATCCGGAACGCTGGTAGAGGCCAACACCTCACACACCTTCAGGAAGTCTGCTTTCGGCGTACCGCAAATGTTTTCCACGACGTCCGGCGTATAGCGCGAAACGTGCTGCTTCAGCAGATTCCACACACAGCGTGGGTGCGTCAACGTTTCATCACGTTTGGCATAGCCGTTTTCATCGAACTGGTAGTTCCAGGAGGATTTATCGTACTGACGCTTTTGGGCGTCATAGCCGCTGAAAAGACCGTCATCAAAGGCAAAATCATCCCGCACCAGCAGGCTGGCGTTGGTGTAATGCTTAACGTATTCAGCGTTGATTTTGTTATTTTCGATCAGGTACAGCAAAACGCCGGACAGAAAGGTAATGTCTGTACCGGAACGTATTGGCGCATAGATATCCGCCACCGACGCCGTACGCGTAAAGCGTGGATCAACGACAATCAGCGTCGCATCGTTATTGTTTTTCGCTTCCATCGCCCAGCGGAAACCCACCGGATGCGCTTCTGCGGCATTGCCGCCCATCACCATCACGACGTTGGCGTTTTTAATATCCACCCAGTGGTTGGTCATCGCACCGCGACCAAATGTTGGAGCAAGACTTGCTACCGTTGGTCCGTGTCAAACGCGCGCCTGGTTATCTACCGCCAGCATACCGAGAGAACGCGCAAACTTCTGCGTCAGCATACCCGTTTCATTGCTGGCCGCCGAGGCGCACAGCATCCCGGTAGAGAGCCAGCGGTTAACCGTGACGCCCTGCTCATTCTTTTCAATAAAGTTGGCGTCGCGGTCGGCTTTCATTAATTTAGCAATACGAGTGAAAGCGTCATCCCAGCTAATGCGCTGCCACTTGTCGGAACCCGGCGCGCGGTATTCCGGATAGCGTAGGCGATCTTCACTGTGAACATAGTCCAGCAAACCGGCCCCTTTCGGGCACAGCGCGCCACGGCTTACCGGATGATCCGGGTCGCCTTCAATATGGTAAATCGCTTCTTTCGCGTTTTTTGCCCCATCTCCCAGGCTATACATTAATAGCCCGCAACCTACGGAACAGTATGTGCAGGAGTTACGGATCTCTTTTGCGCGCAACAGCTTATAGTTTCGCGCCTGAGCCAGGGCCATTTTAGGGGTAAAACCCAGTGCGGCCACCGTTGTTCCCGCCATACCGCCCGCGCAGATTTTAAAAAATTGTCTGCGGCTGACGTCCATTGCTTTCCTCTTTTTTC
>OKEE01000068.1_pt1 | contig 63198 bp, 51 predicted proteins | sample 1611071 | NCBI WGS metagenome assembly OKEE01 (sample SAMN04436708, study PRJEB24849) | human gut metagenome | biome: human gut; feature: NICU; material: stool | host: Homo sapiens | place: USA: Saint Louis, MO | collected 2010-09-07 | reverse complement strand
AGCCGAGCAGGTTCTGGCCGCGCAGCAGCATCTGCAGCGGGGTTTTGGGCATGGCTTTTTTGAGTTCGCGCAGGCGCAGCCACGGGTCTTCGCCGAGAAAGCGGATACAGGCGTCAAAGGTGGCGCCGCCCCAGCACTCCAGCGACCCGTAGCCCACATCATCGAGCTGAGCGGCAATCGGCAGCATATCATCAAGGCGCAGGCGGGTTGCGAACAGGGACTGGTGGGCGTCGCGCAGGACGACATCGGTAATGGCAATAGTCATGGATCCCTCCGGGAATTAAGCGTTAAGGCGGTGATGGTGAATGGCGGCGGCAATCACCGGCTTTAAGCGGGTGAAGTCGTCCACGGCGGGAACGGCGCGCGGTGCGGGCGCGGCGACGGGTTCCGGGAAGAAGCGAGTAATCACGGCAGACATGCCGCGAATGGCAAAGATGAGCAGGAACAGAAAGCTCAGTACGAACCCCATCCCTAAAAACATCAGGGTGAAACCTTCACCCAGTAGTACAGCTTCATTCATGAATCATTTTCCATAATGAGAGGCACGACGGTGGCCTTGACGACAACCTTCCTGGTGAATCCGGCTAAGGAGTAGAGTGGATTTCCCTTGGCCACCTCTGGCTTTGGCCTCTACTTTTCTCCAGGTCGTTTGCGGCAAAGACACCGCCGTGCGTTTTTTTACACCATCATGCTGAACACGATGCTAGCGATAACCAGCACAATACCGCCGCCCAGACGAGAGGAAATTTGTGCATATGAAATGAGGTTCATACGGTTACAGGCGGAGAGCACTTCCAGATCGCCGGAGCCGCCGCGGTTGGCCATACAAAGACCCGCAGTAATGGATGATTCAATCGGGTAGAAGCCAATCAACCAGCCCCCGATAGCTGCGCCAACGACAGCGCCGACCACAATGATTGCGGCGATAACGACGTTCGCGAACGTCAGGGCATCGATGATCTCTTGCAGATCGGTGTAGCAAACACCCACACCTACCATCAGCACCCACAGTAGCTGTTTGGAGAAGAAGTCAGAAAGACGTTTCGCCCCGGCTTTAATCTCCGGTGAGCAAAGACCTGATGCGTTCAGCGCAGCAACAATCAGAACCATCCAGGCGAAGTAGTGAATAGAGACGCCGCCGATGCTTGGCAGAATTTTCTTGGCAACGACATAGGCCAGCAGGAAGCAGGTGGTGGATAACACCATGCCAACCGCCGTTTCACGATGGGTAATCTGACCGGCCTTTTCATCATCTTCGGTTTTGAAGGAAGCCTTACGAACCAACTCACCTTCACCGCTAAGCCAGGTGTATTTTTTGCCTATCATATCGAGGAGGGCGGCGAAAATAATGGCGAAGATATTCGCAATGGTCAGAATAGCAATAGCCGTTGAGTAATACTCTTCGCGAGAACGTCCGGTAACCGAGTGATAAATTTCAGACAGAGGCACGGCGCCCGCGCCGTTACCACCGCCCATAATCGGCAGAACGTACAGCATCATGATACGGTCGACCGGGATACCGAAGCACAGACCAATGACGATACCGAAAAGGGACGCGCCGACAATCCCGGCGAGGATGGTTGGGATATAGCCCAGCAGTGATTTTAATAGCAGCTTACGGTTTACCGACAGGATCGCGCCTGTGATCAACACTGCGATAAACAGGTTAAGGAAGTTGCTTTTATCCATTACGTTGCTGATCGCATCAATTTCTTTCTGCGTAAATATGCCAGCATAGACAAAATAAGCTGTAACCAGAAATATCATAACCGGTGCGCCGCCAATATATTTATTGAAGATCGGTAAACGTTTGCCGATTTCACCAAAAATGGCCCCCATCACAAACATAAGGGCAAAACCACCGACTAAGTCAGTCGGTATAGCATTATAAAAATGAGAAAGTAATAAAGTAATTAATGCAAAGGCATAAAGCGGTAGCGGCATACCAAAGATTTTGAATCTGAGTAAATCGCTAGCCCCCTTTTTCTCCGTCGCCGAAGCCTGGGTCATGTTGGTCATAAACATTTTCCTGTGTATTGATGGGTAACAAGACCCGCGCATACTAATAAATTCAATGAACCATGAGATGTGACTATCTTCACTGAATGGTTGTGTTTTTAATTAATTTAATTATTTTTATTAACTCTGGTTAATTAAGGAAATAAAAACCATAAAGCTTATAAAAGCAAGGGGGAAAGTGTGATGTCTATTCCAGACGAGTAATACAAACGCTGGCGAAATATGCGACGTTATTTGCTGACGGATGCAGAATAGAGTGAATCTAATATTTAAACGCATTTATTTGCAAAAGGATGTATTGCGTCGTGAGTCGGTCGCCATGTTTCTGGAGGGCGTGGGACTAGCCCTGGAAGACGATTGTGAAATCGCGGTATGCGCATATTGGCAGGGTGAGATAGTCGGGTGCGGTTCTCTGGCCGGGAACGTACTGAAATGCATCGCCGTTTCCCCGGTTTTACAAGGGGAAGGGCTCAGCCTCAAACTGCTGACTGAGCTGCTTACATTGGCCTACGAGTTAAACCGCAGCGAGCTTTTCCTGTTCACTAAGCCGCAAAATCGGTTGCTGTTTTCTGGCGCGGGGTTTTGGCCCATTGCGCAGGCAGGTGAGCTGGCGGTGTTAATGGAGAACAGCAGTGAACGGTTAGCGCGCTTTTGTCGCCAACTGGCGCTTTATCGTCAACCGGGAAAAACGATCGGCGCCATCGTCATGAACGCCAATCCGTTTACATTGGGCCACCGTTATCTGGTGGAGCAAGCGGCTGCGGCCTGTGACTGGTTGCATCTGTTTGTAGTCAAAGAAGATGCTTCATTTTTTTCCTATACCGACCGTTGGGCGCTGATCGAACAAGGAATCGCGGGCATTGACAACGTCACGTTGCATTCCGGCTCCGCTTATATGATCTCGCGTGCGACGTTTCCCGGCTATTTCCTCAAAGAAAAAGGGGTTGTGGACGACTGCCATTGCCAGATCGATCTGCAACTCTTCCGTGAACATCTGGCTCCAGCGCTGGGGATTACCCATCGTTTTGTCGGCAGTGAGCCGTTTTGTCCTCTGACCTGTGCCTATAACCAGCGGATGCACGACATTTTACACGATCCGAAGCGCAGCGGCCCGGTTATTGAGGTCGTCGAGCTGGCGCGGGTGGAGAAAAACGGCACGGCTATTTCCGCCTCTCGCGTCAGAAAACTGTATAGCGAACGTAATTGGCCGGCAATAAGCGCGCTGGTGCCTGCTGGCACCCTGGCATATCTGCAGCGGCATGCCGCCAGACACACTGAAACCATATGACGTAACACCGTTAACAAGGAACATAACTAATGAAAATCATTAAAGATGCCCTGGCAGGCACGCTGGAATCCAGCGATGTGATGATCAGGATTGGTCCATCCAGCGAGCCAGGAATTCGGCTGGAGCTAGAGAGTCTGGTGAAGCAGCAGTTTGGCGCGGCGATTGAGCAGGTGGTTCGGGAAACGCTGGCGAAGCTGGGCGTTGAACGCGCGCTGGTTAGCGTCGATGACAAAGGCGCGCTGGAGTGTATTTTACGCGCCCGAGTGCAGGCGGCGGCGTTACGCGCTGCAGAACAAACGGAAATTCAATGGAGTGCGTTATGAGACCTCGTCGCAGTATGTTGTTTATCCCCGGCGCAAATGCGGCCATGTTGAGCACCTCGTTTGTCTATGGTGCGGACGCGGTGATGTTCGACTTAGAAGACGCCGTAGCATTACGTGAGAAAGATACCGCCCGTCTTTTAGTCCATCACGCGCTTCAACATCCGTTCTATCAGGATGTTGAAAAAGTGGTGCGCATTAATCCACTGAACACGCCATTCGGTCTGGCCGATCTTGAGGCCGTCGTGCGTGGTGGCGCGGATATCGTGCGTCTGCCGAAAACCGACAGCAAAAACGATGTGCTGGAGCTGGAAGCGCAGGTTGAACGGATCGAACGTGAATGTGGACGTGAAGTCGGCAGTACCAGGCTGATGGCGGCGATCGAATCAGCGAAAGGCGTGGTCAATGCCGTCGACATCGCCACCTCCAGCCCGCGCATGGTGGCAATTGCGCTGGCGGCATTTGATTACGTGATGGATATGGGCACCAGCCGGGGCGATGGCACCGAGCTGTTCTACGCCCGCTGCGCAGTGCTGCATGCGGCGCGCGTTGCGGGTATTGCCGCCTATGATGTCGTTTGGTCGGATATCAATAATGAAGAAGGCTTCCTGAAGGAAGTGCAGTTGGCGAAAGGGCTTGGTTTTAACGGTAAGTCCTTAGTGAACCCACGTCAGATTGAGCTGTTACATCAGGCTTATTCTCCGACACGTAAAGAAGTTGAGCATGCGTATGAGGTGATTGCCGCCGCTGAAGAGGCTGAGTCTCGCGGTCTGGGCGTCGTTTCACTCAACGGCAAAATGATTGACGGCCCGATTATCGACCACGCGCGTAAAGTGGTGGCGCTGTCGGCTTCCGGTATTCGTGATTAAGGAAGGAACCATGAAAGAGACTGTAACCATGCTCAACCAGCAATATGTCGTACCGGAAGGATTACAGCCCTACCAGGGGGTAACAGCGAACAGCCCGTGGCTTGCCAGTGAAACGGAAAAGCGTCGGCGTAAAATTTGTGACTCGCTTGAAGAGGCTATCCGTCGTTCCGGGCTTAAAAATGGCATGACGATATCCTTCCACCATGCGTTTCGTGGTGGCGACAAAGTTGTCAATATGGTGGCGACAAAGTTGTCAATATGGTGATGGCGAAGCTGGCGGAAATGGGATTCCGCGATCTGACGCTTGCCTCCAGCTCATTAATTGATGCCCACTGGCCGCTTATCGAACACATTAAAAATGGCGTGGTGCGGCAGATTTACACCTCCGGGCTGCGCGGCAAGTTAGGGGAAGAGATCTCCGCTGGCCTGATGGAAAACCCGGTACAGATCCACTCTCACGGCGGCCGCGTAAAGCTGATTCAGAGCGGTGAGCTGAATATTGATGTCGCTTTCCTCGGCGTGCCGTGCTGCGACGAATTTGGTAATGCGAACGGCTTTAGCGGCAAGTCACGCTGCGGCTCTTTGGGGTATGCGCAGGTTGATGCGCAGTACGCTAAATGTGTGGTGCTCCTGACTGAAGAGTGGGTCGAGTTCCCCAATTATCCGGCCAGTATCGCGCAGGATCAGGTTGATTTGATCGTGCAGGTGGATGAGGTAGGGGATCCGGAAAAAATCACCGCGGGCGCGATTCGTCTGTCCAGCAACCCGCGTGAACTGTTGATCGCCCGGCAGGCGGCCAATGTGATCGAACACTCGGGCTATTTTTGTGACGGTTTCTCGCTGCAAACCGGCACCGGTGGCGCTTCTCTGGCGGTCACCCGTTTCCTGGAAGACAAAATGCGTCGCCACAACATTACGGCGAGTTTTGGCCTGGGTGGGATCACCGGCACCATGGTGGATCTGCATGAGAAAGGGTTGATCAAAGCGCTGCTGGATACGCAATCATTCGATGGCGATGCCGCCCGTTCGCTGGCGCAGAACCCGCATCATATTGAAATTTCAACCAATCAATACGCTAACCCCGGCTCTAAAGGCGCGGCATGCGAACGCCTGAACGTGGTGATGCTGAGCGCGCTGGAAATTGACGTGAATTTCAACGTTAACGTGATGACCGGTTCAAACGGCGTACTGCGTGGCGCATCGGGCGGCCATAGCGATACGGCAGCAGGGGCCGATCTCACCATTATTACCGCACCGCTGGTCCGTGGCCGAATCCCATGCGTGGTGGAAAAAGTGCTGACTACCGTCACGCCTGGGGCAAGTGTTGATGTGCTGGTTACCGACCATGGTATTGCGGTGAACCCTGCGCGTCAGGATCTGCTTGATAACCTGCGTGCTGCGGGTGTGGCGCTGATGACCATCGAACAACTGCAACAGCGCGCTGAGCAACTGACGGGCAAACCGCAGCCGATTGAGTTTACCGATCGGGTGGTGGCTGTGGTGCGTTATCGCGACGGTTCAGTGATTGACGTGATTCGCCAGGTTAAAGGCTGATGAAGGGCACAGACCTGCTGAACCAGGGCCAGGCAGTTACGCTGGAGGAGATGCTACAAGCGCGCGATAAACGTGCCGCCAGGCAGCGTCAGGCGTTGAACTGCTATCGGCTACCGTTGATTTCCCTCACGCTGGTTGCACCGGGCGCCGTTAAAAACTCAGCGGTCTGGCGGCGTGTCGCCGATTACGCAATTGCCGAAATACTGGCGCTTTGCGAACAGAAGGAGTGGGTCAACGTCTGGGAAATGCAGGTAAATGAACGCAGCGGCCCGGAATGGATGGCAGCGGTCTGTGCGCCGGCAATGGCGTTGAAACAGCACATGTCGACACTAGAGATGAGCCATCCGTTAGGGCGGCTTTGGGACATCGACATTATTGATAGCGACGGTAAGTCGCTATCACGCCGTGAACTCGGGCATCCTGCCCGGCCATGTTTGATATGCCAGCAGGATGCTCATCTCTGTGCCCGGGGCATGCATCACACCCTTGACCTTTTGTTGGATGAAATTGCACGAAGGATTGAATGCTATGAACGTGAGCGTTGTGACTGAACGGCGTACGCCAGCGTACTCATCGCTGGCGGCTGGCGAACTTAATGGGTTGGTTGCAAGAGCGCTGCTGACGGAAGCCAGGCTGACACCAAAACCCGGTCTGGTCGATATTCGTAATTCGGGAGCGCATAGGGATATGGATCTGGCGGCATTTGAACGTAGCACTACCGCCATTGCTCCATGGATGGAAAAGTTTTTTATCATGGGCAACAACACGGCGGCGCTGGCGGCAGAAAATGTCCTGGTGATGCTGCGTCCGCTGGGGATGGCCTGTGAGAACGATATGCTACAGGCGACCAATGGTGTGAATACCCATCGCGGGGCGATTTTCGCTTTTGGCCTGCTGAGCGCAGCGATTGGCCGACTTCTCGCGCGGGGAGAACCGTTGGAGCAAAATCGTATCTGCGACCAGGTTGCCCGCCTGAGTCGGAATATTGTTGCCCACGAGCTCTCAGCAAAAAAAGCGGGAAAACTGACAAAGAGTGAAACCCATTTCCAGTGTTATGGCCTGTCGGGCGCGCGGGGAGAAGCGGAAAGCGGTTTTCGAACCGTCAGAACGCAGGCTTTGCCGGTGTTTAACCGGGTCGTGCAGGAGCATGACGATACCCATCTTGCCCTACTGCAAACATTGTTGCATCTGATGGCGTGGAATGATGATACCAATCTGGTGTCGCGGGGAGGCCTGGAAGGGCTTTACTACGTGCAGCAGCAGGCACAAAAATTGTTGTGGCAAGGGGGCGTATTGGTTGAGGGGGGCATTGAAGCGATGCAGTCCCTCGATGATGAACTCATCCTGCGTAACTTAAGCCCTGGCGGTAGCGCGGATTTACTGGCAGTGACCTGGTTTTTAAGTCATTTTCCTGCCGGTTCCCTCTATCCTGAGTAAGTTTCTCTTCTTTCATTCTCTCCAGCAATGATTCATCCTGCGGGATGAATCATGTCTTTTACTGATATCGCTCCCTGTTTATCATTAATTTCTAATTATCGGCGATTTTAGATGGCGGCCTCCGGGCGCGCTGGTTACTCTGAAAACGGTTTACGCAATTTTTACAAAAGAGAATAGCTATGCATGAAGCACAAATCCGCGTCGCCATTGCCGGCGCCGGTGGCCGCATGGGACGGCAGTTAATCCAGGCCGCCATGGCGATGGAAGGTGTTCAGCTGGGTGCCGCGCTGGAGCGCGAAGGCTCTTCCTTGCTGGGCAGCGATGCTGGCGAACTGGCAGGGGCGGGAAAGTCCGGCGTGATCGTTCAAAGCAGCCTTGAGGCGGTAAAAGATGATTTTGACGTTTTCATCGATTTTACCCGTCCGGAAGGCACGTTGACGCATCTGGCGTTTTGCCGCCAGCATGGTAAAGGGATGGTGATTGGTACTACCGGCTTTGACGACGCCGGTAAACAAGCCATTCGCGAGGCGTCACAAGAGATTGCGATCGTTTTCGCCGCAAACTTTAGCGTCGGCGTTAACGTCATGCTCAAGCTGCTGGAGAAAGCCGCGAAGGTAATGGGCGACTATAGCGATATTGAAATTATTGAAGCGCACCACCGCCATAAAGTGGATGCACCGTCGGGTACGGCGCTGGCAATGGGCGAGGCAATCGCCGGGGCGCTGGATAAAAATCTGAAGGACTGCGCGGTCTACTCGCGTGAAGGTTATACCGGCGAGCGCGTACCGGGCACGATTGGCTTTGCGACCGTTCGGGCGGGCGACATCGTCGGCGAACATACCGCGATGTTTGCCGATATTGGCGAGCGCGTAGAGATTACGCATAAAGCTTCCAGCCGCATGACGTTTGCAAATGGCGCGTTGCGATCGGCGTTATGGCTAAAAACGAAGAAAAATGGGCTATTTGACATGCGGGACGTGCTGGGGCTGGATGTATTATAGCGACTAAATACCTTCGTGATGTGGTTGTGGTAATCAAGATTAATTGATTACAAAGGGCAATATATTATTGCCCTTTTGTTTTTGCCCCCCGGTTATTCGGTCAGATAAATAACGCCTTTCACCATTCATGTTTCGACAGTTTCTTCGCCCACGACATGTTCTGCCGCAGTGGTTTACCGTATGCAAAAGGCACCTCGACCAGACTGATAAGACTGATATCCATCGGGGGGTTAGTGCTGTTCCACGGGATCGTTTTATCTCTTTTACTTCAATAGGTTAGCTTTTTTATGCTGTAGTGAGGCTGTTTGTGGTCCAGTTGTATGCGTCTGTCTTAAAGAAAAAGAAGTTAGATATTAATATCGAAATTGGAGTTATCATTATATTGTCTTAACTTGCTGTTTTTTGTGGTTTGTTATGAATTTAATTTGTTTTTTTTCTTTTCATAATAAGTTGATTTTTAAGCTATTTTTTTGTTAATTTGCTTAATTTTGAATTTTTATGAATTTAATAACATTAATGGCTATTAAATGAGTTTTTATCGTTGTTTTTTGTTGTTTTAATGTGAAATTTGACCATTTGGTCCACTTTTTATCATGGCAGCCAGTTTTTTGCGAACTCAAGGAAGCGCAAGCGTTTTCTATCGTCACTTAGTTGATCTTTTTGCCTCTTAAACAGAATAACTTCCTTATAATGTGCAAAATAACATAAAAAACACCCTCTTTAAGTTGACTTTTATCCGGCTTAACTTCAGAATGCCGCCGTTTGCCAGAAATCCACGGGTAAGCAAATTTGCATTGCTTCATACTGACTGAATGAATTAATATGCAAATAAAGTGAGTGAATATTCTCTGGAGGGTGTTTTGATTAAGTCAGCGCTATTGGTTCTGGAAGACGGAACCCAGTTTATCGGTCGGGCCATAGGGGCAACGGGTTCGGCGGTTGGGGAAGTCGTTTTCAATACTTCAATGACCGGTTATCAAGAAATCCTCACTGATCCTTCCTATTCCCGCCAAATCGTCACTCTTACTTATCCCCATATCGGTAATGTCGGCACCAATGAAGCCGATGAAGAATCTTCTCAGGTTCATGCGCAAGGTTTAGTGATTCGCGATCTGCCGTTGATTGCCAGCAACTTCCGTAACACCGAAGACCTCTCTTCTTACCTGAAACGCCATAACATCGTGGCGATTGCTGATATCGATACCCGCAAGCTGACGCGTCTGCTGCGTGAGAAAGGCGCACAGAACGGCTGTATCATTGCAGGCGATAGCCCGGATGCGAAGCTGGCGCTGGAAAAAGCGAAAGCATTTCCTGGACTGAACGGTATGGATCTGGCGAAAGAAGTGACCACGGCGGAAACTTACCGCTGGACGCAGGGTAGCTGGACGCTGAAAGACGGTTTACCGGAAGCGAAATCTGAGGATGACCTGCCGTTCCACGTGGTGGCCTACGATTTTGGCGCCAAGCGCAACATTCTACGTATGCTGGTGGATCGCGGCTGCCGCCTGACGGTGGTGCCAGCGCAAACCTCTGCTGAAGAGGTGCTGAAAATGAATCCGGACGGCATCTTCCTGTCGAACGGCCCTGGCGACCCGGCCCCGTGCGACTACGCCATCGAGGCGATTAAGAAATTCCTCCAGACCGACATTCCTGTGTTCGGCATCTGCCTCGGCCATCAGCTGCTGGCGCTGGCGAGCGGTGCGAAGACCGTTAAGATGAAGTTCGGCCATCACGGCGGCAACCATCCGGTAAAAGATATGGACAGAAACGTGGTAATGATCACCGCGCAGAACCACGGCTTTGCGGTGGATGAAGACTCGCTGCCCGCCAACCTGCGCGTGACCCACAAGTCGCTGTTCGACGGCACCCTGCAAGGGATTCACCGTACCGACAAACCGGCGTTCAGCTTCCAGGGCCACCCGGAGGCGAGCCCCGGCCCGCACGATGCGGCGCCGCTGTTCGACCACTTTATCGAGCTTATTGAGCAATACCGTCAGTCCGCGAAATAATCAGGAGTAATAAGAGCCATGCCAAAACGTACAGATATAAAAAGCATCCTGATTCTGGGCGCGGGCCCGATTGTTATCGGTCAGGCGTGTGAGTTTGACTACTCCGGCGCTCAGGCGTGTAAAGCCCTGCGCGAAGAGGGCTATCGCGTCATTCTGGTGAACTCCAACCCGGCCACCATCATGACCGACCCGGAAATGGCCGATGCCACCTACATCGAGCCGATTCACTGGGAAGTGGTGCGCAAAATCATTGAAAAAGAGCGTCCGGATGCGGTGCTGCCGACCATGGGCGGCCAGACCGCGCTGAACTGCGCGCTGGAGCTGGAGCGGCAGGGCGTGCTGGAAGAGTTCGGCGTCACCATGATTGGCGCCACCGCCGACGCCATTGATAAAGCCGAAGACCGTCGTCGCTTCGATATCGCGATGAAGAAAATTGGTCTCGACACCGCGCGTTCCGGTATCGCACACACTATGGAAGAAGCGCTGGCGGTTGCCGCTGACGTGGGCTTCCCGTGCATCATCCGTCCTTCCTTTACCATGGGCGGCACCGGCGGCGGTATCGCTTACAACCGTGAAGAGTTCGAAGAAATCTGCGAACGCGGTCTGGACCTCTCGCCAACCAACGAGCTGCTGATTGATGAATCGCTGATCGGCTGGAAAGAGTACGAGATGGAAGTGGTGCGTGATAAAAACGACAACTGCATCATCGTCTGCTCTATCGAAAACTTCGATGCGATGGGTATCCATACCGGCGACTCCATCACCGTGGCGCCCGCGCAGACTCTGACCGATAAAGAATACCAAATCATGCGTAACGCCTCGATGGCGGTGCTGCGTGAAATCGGCGTCGAAACCGGCGGTTCTAACGTCCAGTTCGCAGTGAACCCGAAAAACGGTCGTCTGATCGTTATCGAAATGAACCCGCGCGTCTCCCGCTCCTCGGCGCTGGCGTCGAAAGCCACCGGTTTCCCGATTGCCAAAGTGGCGGCCAAACTGGCGGTGGGTTACACCCTTGACGAACTGATGAACGACATCACCGGTGGCCGTACTCCGGCCTCCTTCGAGCCGTCCATCGACTATGTGGTTACTAAAATTCCGCGCTTTAACTTCGAGAAATTCGCCGGTGCCAATGACCGTCTGACTACTCAGATGAAATCGGTCGGGGAAGTGATGGCGATTGGTCGCACCCAGCAGGAATCCCTGCAAAAAGCGCTGCGTGGCCTGGAAGTGGGCGCCACCGGTTTTGACCCGAAAGTCAGCCTCGACGACCCGGAAGCGCTGACCAAAATCCGCCGCGAGCTGAAAGATGCGGGCGCAGATCGTATCTGGTACATCGCCGATGCGTTCCGCGCGGGCCTCTCCGTCGACGGCGTATTCAACCTGACCAACATCGACCGCTGGTTCCTGGTACAGATTGAAGAACTGGTGCGTCTGGAAGAGAAAGTGGCTGAAGTCGGGATTACTGGCCTCAACGCCGACTTCCTGCGCCAGCTGAAACGCAAAGGTTTTGCCGATGCGCGTCTGGCGAAACTGGCGGGCGTACGTGAAGCGGAAATCCGCAAACTGCGTGACCAGTATGACCTGCACCCGGTCTACAAACGCGTGGATACCTGCGCGGCGGAATTCGCCACCGACACCGCCTATATGTACTCCACTTATGAAGATGAGTGCGAAGCGAACCCGTCCGTTGACCGCGATAAAATCATGGTCCTCGGCGGCGGCCCGAACCGTATCGGCCAGGGCATTGAGTTTGACTACTGCTGCGTACACGCCTCGCTGGCGCTGCGCGAAGACGGTTACGAGACCATTATGGTCAACTGTAACCCGGAAACCGTCTCCACCGACTACGACACTTCCGACCGCCTGTACTTCGAGCCGGTGACGCTGGAAGACGTGCTGGAAATCGTGCGTATCGAGAAGCCGAAAGGCGTTATCGTGCAGTACGGCGGCCAGACCCCGCTGAAGCTGGCGCGCGCGCTGGAAGCGGCAGGCGTGCCGGTTATCGGCACCAGCCCGGACGCCATCGACCGCGCGGAAGACCGCGAGCGCTTCCAGCACGCGGTTGACCGTCTGAAGCTGAAGCAACCGGCCAACGCCACCGTCACCGCCATTGAACAGGCTGTCGAAAAAGCGAAAGAGATCGGCTACCCGCTGGTGGTGCGTCCTTCTTACGTGCTGGGCGGCCGGGCGATGGAAATTGTCTATGACGAAGCCGATCTGCGTCGCTACTTCCAGACAGCGGTCAGCGTCTCTAACGATGCGCCGGTGCTGCTGGACCGCTTCCTTGATGACGCGGTTGAAGTGGACGTGGACGCTATCTGCGACGGCGAAATGGTGCTGATTGGCGGCATCATGGAACACATCGAGCAGGCGGGCGTACACTCCGGCGACTCCGCCTGTTCCCTGCCGGCCTACACGCTGAGCCAGGAGATTCAGGATGTGATGCGCCAACAGGTGCAGAAGCTGGCCTTCGAGTTGCAGGTGCGCGGCCTGATGAACGTGCAGTTTGCGGTGAAAGACAACGAAGTCTACCTGATTGAAGTCAACCCGCGTGCGGCGCGTACTGTGCCGTTCGTCTCCAAAGCCACCGGCGTGCCGCTGGCGAAAGTGGCGGCGCGCGTGATGGCCGGCAAATCGCTGACCGAGCAGGGCGTGACCCAAGAAATTATCCCGCCGTACTACTCGGTGAAAGAAGTGGTACTGCCGTTCAACAAATTCCCCGGCGTTGACCCGCTGTTAGGGCCAGAAATGCGCTCCACCGGGGAAGTGATGGGCGTGGGCCGTACCTTCGCGGAAGCGTTCGCCAAGGCACAGCTGGGCAGTAACTCCACTATGAAGAAACAGGGCCGTGCGTTGCTCTCCGTTCGCGAAGGCGACAAAGAGCGCGTGGTGGACCTGGCCGCTAAGCTGCTGAAACAAGGCTTCGAGCTGGATGCCACCCACGGTACGGCGATTGTGCTGGGCGAAGCCGGTATCAACCCGCGTCTGGTGAACAAGGTGCACGAAGGTCGTCCGCACATTCAGGACCGCATCAAGAATGGCGAATATACCTATATCATCAACACCACCGCAGGTCGCCGCGCGATTGAAGACTCCAGGGTGATTCGCCGCAGCGCGCTGCAGTATAAAGTGCATTATGACACCACGCTGAACGGCGGTTTTGCCACGACGATGGCGCTCAATGCCGATGCCACCGAGAAGGTAACCTCGGTGCAGGAAATGCACGCGCAGATCAAAAAGTCGTAAACAAAGGGTCCGGCGGATATTGCTCTAACCGGACCTGTAATATAATGTTGAAAGGGTTTCTGTAAAGAAACCCTTTTTTTATCTTGCGTAAGGTCATTCCTGGAGAAGTCCGTTTCCGTAACCACATTTTCAATGTAATAAGCACGATATTGCTCACACTAATCAATATTTAAGTCGCATACTATCTTGCATATCCACAATTTTAATATGGCTTAGTTTTTATTAGTTTGGACAGGCCGTAGCCAGATTTTTAATTTGTGAAATGGTGTGCTTATGTGTGAAAAATATGTTGAAAGACCGCTTTATTTGTTAATTGCTGACTGGATGATGGCAGAGAACCGATGGATCACTGCCAGGGAGATTTCCCGTCAATTTGATATTGAACATTGCAAAGCAATTAATACGCTCTCCTATATTCTGTCAGAAGTGGGGGAAATTGTTTGTGAAGTGAAGATGATCCCTAACCAAATTGCAGGACGAGGCTGCCAGTGCCAGCGTCTGGTGAAAGTCGTGAGTATCGACTCTCAACTCTATCGCCGATTGAATCATAATTTGCAGGAAAGAAAAGTGAGCGTGGCGAAAGCGCCGCGACTGTCTGCCGTTCCCCCCACAGAGCTAAACCGTGAGCAGAAATGGCAGATGATGCTGTCAAAAAGTATGCGTCGCTAATTGTCTGTTTAACCTGATGGCGGGGTAAACGGTAATTGACGCGTAGGCCGGATAAGCGTGAGCGCATCCGGCATCAATTACTGTGCTGATTTTGGCTTCACGTCCGTCGTGCCTTTCAGGCGCGGCCGGTTTTCTTCGACCTGCGTTAACGGCTTCGTTTCAGATAACCCCGTTCGACAACGGATCGCAAGATCCTGATATTCTTTGGTATTGAGGCGTTTCCAGTGCAGCTCCTGGTCCGTAACCTGGCGTAGTACGCGCGCAGGTGACCCCACCAGCAGTTGCCTTGCCTCACCCTGAAATCCGGCTTTGACAAAACTCATGGCGGCGACAATGCTCTCTTCGCCAATCACTGCGCCGTCCATAATGACGCTATTCATGCCGACCAGGGCGTCCCGTCCCACCACGCAGCCATGTAGAATAGCGCCGTGGCCGATATGGCCGTTTTCATGCACGATGGTATCGGTATCGCAGTAGCCATGCATAATGCAGCCATCCTGCAGATTAGAGCCTGCCTCCAGAATCAGGCGACCATAATCCCCACGCAATGACGCGAGTGGGCCAATATAAACACCGGCGCCCACGATGACATCCCCAATCAGCACGGCGCTGGGATGGACAAACGCGTCCGGATGCACCACCGGGATCAGTCCTTCAAAGGCGTAATAGCTCATAGTTGTACCTCGGTTTTTTTTGCCGGATGGCGGCGTAAACACCTTATCCGGCCTACGGTTGCGCATGTGCTGTAGGCTGGATAAGCGAAGCGCCATCCGGCATAGTCACATTAACGACCTTTCCACACCGGATCGCGTTTTTCGGCAAATGCCTGCGGTCCTTCGAGCGCATCTTCTGAATGCAGTACCGACGGATAATGCTTCAGCACGCCGCTGCGGATGTAGCGGTAGCCTTCTTCTACCGGCATTTCGCTGGTCGCGCGATAAATCTCTTTCAGCGCCGCGATAGCCAGCGGGGCGCTATTGACCAGTTGTTGCGCCAGTTCGCGCGCGCTATCCATCAGTTCGCTCTGGCTGACAACGCGGTTCACGATCCCCCAACGCAGCGCTTCTTCGGCGCTCATTCGTCTGCCGGTCATCACCATTTCGTTGACGATAGCCGGTGGCAGCAGCTTAGGCAGACGCAATACGCCGCCGCTGTCAGGCACGATGCCGAGCTTTGCTTCCGGCAGCGCGAAACTGGCGTTTTCGGCGCAGACAATAAAGTCCGCCGCCAGCGCCAGCTCAAAACCGCCGCCAAACGCGTAGCCGTTCACCGCGGCGATAACCGGCTTATCGAGGTCAAATATTTCGGTTAAACCAGCAAAGCCGCCGGGACCAAAATCGGCATCCGGCGCTTCACCTTCCGCTGCCGCTTTTAAGTCCCAGCCAGCAGAAAAGAATTTCTCCCCGCCGCCGGTAATGATTGCTACGCGTAATTCCGGATCGTCACGGAAATTAAGAAAAGCTTCACCCATTGCAAAGCTGGTTTTGGCGTCAATGGCATTCGCTTTAGGCCGGTCGAGGGTAATTTCCAGGATCGGGCCGTTACGGGTCAGATGTAATGACTCACTCATAGTTCATCTCCAGATAAATAGTTTCCCGGCGGGAGGGATTCCTGCCGGAAGGTTTATTTCAGATTTTTTTTGATTATTTTTCCTGAACAGTTGCGCGGCAGGTCGGTTCTGATCTCCATAAAAGAGGGAACCTTGAATTTCGCCATATTGTTTTCGCAGAAGCTGAAAAACTCGGCTTCGCTTAATGTTTCACCTTCATTAAGGACGATAAACGCTTTAATGGCCTCATCACGGATCGCGTCTTTAATACCGACCACCACAATGTCCTGAATTTTCGGATGTGCAGAAATAATATTTTCCAGCTCGACGCAGGAGACATTTTCCCCGCCGCGTTTAATCATGTTGCAGCGTCTGTCGACAAAATAGAAATAGCCATCCTCATCCTGGTAACCCGAATCACCGGTATGTAACCAGCCCTCTGGTTCCAGCGCCCTGGCGGTTGCCTCCGGCTGCATGTAATACTCTTTGAAGATAGTCTTGCCGGGGATGCCTTTAATACAGATTTCGCCAATTTCTCCGGCGGGCAGCGGGCGATTTTGATCGTCGCGAATTTCAGCTTCATAGCTAAAACCCACGCGACCAATGGAAGGCCAGCGCCGTTTGTCTCCGGGACGGTCGCCAATAATTCCGACAATGGTTTCAGTCATACCATAAGAGGTCAGCAGCCTGACGCCAAAGCGTTCGGTAAAGGCGTCTTTTTCCTGCTCGGATAGATTGAGATAGAACATCACTTCGCGCAGATGATGCTGCCTGTCCGTTGGCGCGGCGGGCTGGACCATCAGCGTGCGGATCATCATCGGAATGCACTCGGTCACCGTCGCCTGATATTTACGTACCTGATCCCAGAATGCCCGGGCGCTGTACTTTTCCAGGAGCACAAAGGTGCTGCCGGCGGAAAAGGCTGGCATTGCGGCGGTACACTGGCAGTCGATATGAAAAGCGGGCATCACCGTCATGTACACGTCATCATCGCGCAGGGCGATTTGCCAGGCAGAGTAGTAGCCTGCAAAACGCAGGTTATAGTGGGTAATCACCACCCCTTTTGGACGCGAGGTGGTACCGGAGGTAAACAGAATTTCCGCCGTATCGTCAGTGGATAACACGGGCGTATAGCACAGCGTGGTGGACTGGCGGGATTGCAGTTGGGTAAAGTGACTCACGCCGTCGTCAGCCGGAAGCTGCTCGCCAATCAGACAGATATGATTAAGCGGAGTGCTATTGTCCTGGCGTATTTCACGGTACATAGGATAAAACTGGGCGCTGGTAACCAGCAGACTCACCTGGCTGTTTTGCAGGATCCAGGCGCTTTCTTCGCCCAGTAAGCGGGCATTAATCGGCACCATAATGGCGCCGATTTTTGCCAGTCCAAACCAGCAAAAGATGAATTCCGGACAGTTATCCAGATGCAGCGCGACCCTATCACCCTTGCGGATCCCTAAGGAATAAAAAAGGTTCGCCGTGCGGTTAATCTCTTCATTGAGCGAAGCATAGCTAAACTGCCGAACGATTCCCTCACAAGATTCGAAAATTAACGCCGTTTTATCTCCGTACACCCCGGCCAGGTCGTCCCACATCTGACGTAAGTTTTGTCCGCCAACGATATCCATATTGCTTTATCCACTGAAATCAGGCGTGAGCGCTAACCGGAAAACCGATTAGCGCATCGCGTTTAATCCTCAACTTTGGCCAGGCCTTTGCCGACCAGTTCCTTAATATCTGCTTCGCTATAACCAATGTTTTTCAGAATGGCGGCGGTATCCATGCCGTGTGACGGCATGCCACGCCAGATTTTCCCTGGGTTGTTTTTAAATTTCGGCATGATGTTCGGCCCTTTACAGGTGCGACCGTCCATTGTTTGCCACTGAGTAATCGATTCGCGGGCAACGTACTGCGGATTACCTTCCAGTTCCGGAATGGTGAGCACCTTCGCACAGGCGATATTCAGTTCAGCAAAACGCGCCTGAACGTCGGCGATGGTGTGTGTTGCCAGCCAGGCGTCCAGTTTCTCTTCGACGAGCGGGCCGTAAGGGCATTCCACGCGATGGATGAGCTGCGTGCCTTCCGGAACTTCCGGCGTACCAAGAATATGGGCCAGGCCAATATCTTTAAAACACTCGTTGATTTGCGTGATGCCGACCAACTCCATGACGATGTAACCATCGGCGCATTTATACAGGCCGCAACCGGCGTAGTAGGGGTCTTTCCCTTTCGTCATACGTGGACAGATTTCGCCGCCGTTGAAGTAGTCCATCATGAAGTACTGACCCATGCGCAGCATCACTTCGTACATGGCGATATCGATGCTTTCACCTTTACCCGTTTCGCGTACTTTGTGCAGGGCTGCCAGCGCGGCTGTCGTCGCGGTCATCCCGGAGAAGTAATCGGCGGTATACGGGAAGGCTGGCATCGGCTGATCAACGTCGCCGTTTTGGATCAGATAACCACTGAATGCCTGCGCGATGGTGTTATACGCTGGAAGATTGGTGTACTCCTCGGTACCATACTGGCCGAAGCCGGAAAGGTGGGCAATGACCAGTTTCGGGTTATGTTCCCACAGCACTTCATCAGTAATACCACGGCGGGCAAAGGCCGGGCCTTTACTGGCTTCAATGAAAATATCGGTGGTTTCCATCAGTTTCAGAAATGCTTCCCGACCTTCATCTTTGAAAATATTCAGCGACAGGGCGTGCAGGTTGCGGCGTGAGAGCTGCGGGTAGTTAGGCTGTACGCGAATGGTATCGGCCCATGCGACGTTTTCAATCCAGATAACCTCGGCGCCCCATTCGGCGAACATCTGCCCGGCGAATGGACCGGCGATTTCGATTCCTGAAAAAACAACGCGTACCCCAGCAAGCGGGCCAAAGGTTGGCATTGGTAAATGATTCATCATTTTTCTCCTGGCATTTTTTGCGGTATGTAGGCCGGATAAGCACAGCGCCATCCGGCATGATTGCCTGATGGCGACGCCCCGCGTCTTATCAGGCCTACAAGGGATCGATTAGCGGTATTGCTTGAGTACCGCACGACCCAACGTCAGGATCTGCATTTCGTCAGAACCACCAGAAACACGGTCAACGCGCAGGTCACGCCAGAAACGCGTGATGCGGTGGTTGCCCGCGATACCAACACCTCCCAGTACCTGCATGGCGGTGTCTACCACTTCAAACGCGGCGTTGGCGCAGAAGTATTTGCACATTGCCGCGTCGCCGGAGGTAATGGTGCCGTTATCCGCTTTCCACGCGGCTTCCAGCAGCATATTTTTCATGGAGTTCAGTTTGATCGCCATATGCGCAAACTTCTCCTGAATCAGCTGGAAACGGCCAATAGCTTCACCAAACTGCACGCGCTGATTAGCGTAACGCGCAGCGTCTTCAAAAGCGCACATTGCGGTACCGTAGTTGGTCAGCGCGACGAGGAAGCGCTCATGGTCAAACTCTTCTTTCACGCGGTTGAAGCCGTTACCTTCCCGACCGAACATGTCTTTTTCGTCCAGTTCAACGTCGTCAAAGGTGATTTCACAGCAGCTATCCATGCGCAGACCGAGTTTCTCCAGTTTGTTGACCTTGATACCCGCTTTGCTCATGTCCACAAACCACTCGGTGTAAACCGGTTTATCCGGCGATGCACCGTCTCTCGCCATGACCACGATGTACGGGGTATAGGCGCTACTGGTGATAAAGCACTTACTGCCATTGAGATAAACCTTACCATTTTTGCGTGTATAAGTGGTTTTCAGACTACCAACATCCGATCCTGCTCCCGGTTCGGTGATAGCAGAGTTCCACATCTGCTTACCGGTGCCCCGGAACGCCATGATTTTATCAATTTGCTCCTGAGTCCCTTCACGCAGGAAAGTGTTAAAACCTCCCGGCAATTGGTACAACACGTAAGTTGGCGCGCCAAGACGTCCCAGCTCCATCCAGACGGCGGCGACGGTAACAAAACCCGCTTCCAGACCGCCGTGTTCTTCCGGGATCAGCAGGCTATCAATACCCATATCCGCCAGCGCTTTTACAAAACGCTCAGGGTAGACGCTGTCACGATCGCACTCGGCAAAATAAGCTTCCCAGTTCTCACTGGCCATCAGTTCGCGAATACCGGCGACAAACAGCTCCTGTTCGTCATTTAAGTTGAAATCCATCTTTCAGCCTCTTGATCAATTGGGTTAATAAGAATTACTTGTCTTTCCAGTGCACTTTGGCGTCTTTAATAAAGGACAGCGTCACCATAATGTTGACGAAGAACAGCGGACATCCTCCGGCGATAATCGCGGTCTGAATCGGCTTCAACCCACCCAGCGCCAGCAGAACGATACCGATGATGCCGACCAGCACTGACCAGCCGATACGCACTAACAGAGGCGGCTCTTCACCATCGCGAACTTCGCGACAGGTCGACATCGCCAGGGTGTAAGAGCAGGCGTTAATCAGCGTGACGGTGGCAATAAAGCAGAGGATGAAGAAGCCCCACATGGTGGCGGTGCTGAGCGGCAAGGCGGCCCAGGTTTCGATAATGGCGCGCGCCACGCCGTGTTGCTCAATGAGTTGCGGAATGTTGAGGATGTTTTTATCCATCAGCAGCAGCGTGTTGCTGCCAAGGACTGTCCACAGGATCCAGGTAGACGCGGTCAGACCCATCACCATCCCGAAGCACAGTTCACGTACGGTACGACCACGGGAAATACGGGCCAGGAAGATACTCATCTGGATGGCGTAAATAACCCACCACGCCCAGTAGAAAACAGTCCAGCCCTGTGGGAAGCCGCCTTTACCGATGGCGTCGGTATAGAACAGCATCCGTGGCAGGTGCATTAACAGCATCCCGACGGAGTCGGTGAAGTAGTTCATGATGAAGCTGGCGCCGCTGACGATAAACACCCAGCCGAGCATCAGGAAGCTCAGGTAGCTACGCACATCGCTGGCGATTCTGACCCCTTTTTGCAGGCCGCAGGCCACGCAAATCGCGTTCAGAATGATCCAGCAGGTAATGATGATGGCATCCAATTGCAGCGTATGCGGAATACCGAACAGCCATTGCATACACTCGGTGACCAGCGGGGTAGCCAGACCGAGGCTAGTGCCCATCGCGAAGATCAGCGCCACCAGGTAGAAGTTATCGACGATGGTACCGAACAACCCTTTCGCATGCTTTTCACCGACGAGCGGTACCAGCGTGGAGCTGGGGCGGATGACATCCATCTTGCGTACAAAGAAGAAGTAGGCGAAGGCCACGGAAAGGAAGCTATAGGTTGCCCACGGTAGCGGCCCCCAGTGGAACAGGCTGTACGCCAGGCCTATCTCTTTCGCGCCCGTGGAATTTGGTTCCAGGCCGAACGGCGGGGTGGAGATATAGTAGTAGATCTCAATAGAGCCCCAGAACAGAACCGCAGCTGATGTACAGGAGGCGAACATCATGAAAATCCAGCTGGCGGTACTAAACTCCGGTTTTTCGTCGCCTAATCTCTTTTTAGCATAGGGGCCAAAAACCAGCCAGAACCAGCCGAAGAGCATGACGACCATATACCATTCAAATGCCCAACCCCAGACGTTGGTGACATAACTGAATACCGCATTAATAACGACGTTAGCGGCATCAAGATCTCTGACTGTTAGCCAGCAAAGTATCCCGACAATTATTAATGGCGGAAAAAAAACCTTCGGTTCAATTCCCGATTTTTTCTTTTCATTTTTCATAAGTGAATTCCAGTGTGAAAACGAAATTTATTTAGCGTGCCAGTCCATGAACGTTTGTTTATTTATTATTAATGATTTGTTGATAAGTTTTTAACCTCTGGGACGCCTCAATGAGTAACTCATGATGGGTATTCACTTCGGGTGATTCTGTTATCTTCGTCACACTTTTTTGCGTTGATTATTTTGTGTCTAAATTTTGATTTTTTCTTTATTTATCAATTTGTTGGTTGTGGTTTTTTAACTTTTTTAAGTATCTGACGTTCAATATTGTTGAGCCAGCAAACAATATTGAAAATTTTCATATTTGGCATATTTCTTTCAATATTGGTGAGGTGCGTAACACTATTGAAAGTTACGAATATCAATGTGTGACATTTTCAATATTGGTGATTAAGGTTTTATTTCCGAATTAAAGAGCGTGATATCTGTATTTAACACCGCCGATATAAATACGTTTCCTTCATGATTTCTGGAGATGCAATGAAGATAATTACTTGCTACAAATGCGTACCTGATGAGCAGGATATTGCGATTAATAATGCTGACGGAACACTCGATTTCAGCAAAGCGGATAGCAAAATCAGCCAATATGATCTGAATGCAATTGAAGCTGCTTGCCAGTTAAAACAGCAGTTGGGAGACGCTCAGGTTGTCGCCATGAGCGTTGGCGGCAAAGCGCTGACTAATGCAAAAGGGCGCAAAGATGTCCTCTCTCGTGGCCCTGATGAGCTGATTGTGGTCATTGACGATCAATTTGAGCAGGCGCTGCCGCAACAAACTGCCAGCGCGCTGGCCGCCGCGGCGCAAAAATCAGGTTTCGATCTACTTATCTGCGGCGACGGTTCTTCCGATCTTTATGCTCAGCAGGTTGGTTTGCTGGTGGGCGAAGCGCTGAACATTCCGGCGATTAACGGCGTGAGTAAAATCCTCTCTCTTACCGACAGCACATTGACAGTAGAACGCGAACTGGAAGATGAAGTTGAAACGCTGAGCATCCCGCTCCCGGCGGTGATCGCGGTTTCCACCGACATTAACACCCCACAAATCCCTTCGATGAAAGCCATTCTTGGCGCGGCGAAAAAACCGGTTCAGGTCTGGTCGCCTGCGGATATCGGGCTGAACAGCGTACCCGCGTATTCCGCACAACAGGTTGCCGCACCGAAGCAGCGCGAGCGTCAGCGTGTGGTGATTGAAGGTGACGGTGAAGAACAAATCGCCGCGTTTGTCGAGAATCTGCGCAAAATCATTTAATTATCAGGGGATGTTATGAACAAATTTTCCAGTGTCTGGGTATTCAGCGATACCCCTTCTCGTCTGCCCGAACTGATGAGTGGCGCGCAGGCTGTAGGTGAAAAAGTTAACGCGTTCGTACTGAACGAAGCGGACAGCGCGACAGCATGTCATTTGGGCGCGGATCATGTCTGGCTGCTCAGCGGCAAACCAGAAGACCGCATGATCGAAGACTACGCTGCTGCGATGGCTGAGACTATTCGTCAGCATAGCGAGGGCGGCGCGGTGCTGCTGCCGAATACGCGTCGGGGCAAGCTGTTGGCGGCAAAACTGGGCTTTCGCTTGTCGGCTGCGGTTTCCAACGACGCCAGCGACGTCGCCCTGCAGGATGGAAAAGCGGCGGTTAAACATATGGTCTACGGCGGTCTGGCGATAGGGGCAGAAACCATCGCTTCGCCGTTTGCCGTGATCACGCTCAGCAGCGGAACGTTTGACGCACAAGACCCGGACACTTCTCGCAGCGGCGAGATGCATACCGTGCAGTGGCAGGCTCCGGCCATTACCGTGACCCGCACCGCAACCCAGGCGCGTCAGAGCAACAGCGTTGACCTCGACAAAGCACGTCTGGTGGTCAGCGTGGGACGCGGCATCGGCAGCAAAGAGAATATCTCGCTGGCCGAAGCGCTGTGCCAGACGATTGGCGCCGAGCTGGCCTGTTCCCGCCCGGTAGCGGAAAACGAGAAGTGGATGGAGCACGAGCGCTACGTCGGTATCTCCAACCTGATGCTCAAGCCTGAACTGTATCTGGCGGTGGGGATCTCCGGGCAGATCCAACACATGGTCGGCGCCAACGGCGCGCAGACGATTTTCGCCATCAACAAAGATAAAAACGCGCCAATCTTCCAGTATGCGGATTTTGGCATCGTTGGCGATGCGCTGAAGATCCTGCCTGCGCTGACGGCTGCCTTAGCGCGATAAACCATTTCGGGCAGGATGCGAAGGTATCCTGCCGCTGACAGGAGTACGTATGTCCGAAGATATCTTTGATGCCATTATCGTGGGTGCAGGTCTGGCCGGTTCGGTTGCGGCGCTGGTGCTTGCTCGCGAAGGTGCACAGGTGCTGGTTATCGAGCGCGGCAATTCTGCTGGCGCGAAGAATGTCACCGGTGGGCGTTTGTATGCACATAGCCTGGAACGCATCATTCCCGGCTTTGCGGATCAGGCCCCCATTGAACGCATGATCACCCACGAAAAACTCGCCTTTATGACCGACAAAGGGGCGATGACGATGGATTATTGCAACGGCGAGGACGCCGCATCGTCGCAAGTTTCTTATTCCGTCTTACGCAGTAAATTTGACGCCTGGCTGATGGAGCAGGCCGAAGAGGCGGGGGCGCAACTGATCACCGGTATTCGCGTGGATAACGTTGTTCAGCGTGATGGCAAAGTCGTGGGCGTGGAAGCCGATGGCGATATTCTGGAAGCCAAAGTCGTAATCCTCGCTGACGGGGTGAATTCTCTGCTGGCTGAAAAGCTGGGCATGGCAAAGCGTGTTGAGGCATCGCATGTTGCTGTCGGCGTGAAGGAACTGATCGAATTGCCGAAGTCGGTCATTGAAGATCGTTTTCAGTTACAGGGCAACGAAGGTGCCGCCTGTCTGTTTGCCGGGGCGCCAACCGATGGTCTGATGGGCGGTGGCTTCCTGTATACGAATGAAACAACCCTTTCCCTGGGGCTGGTCTGCGGTCTTCATCATCTGAAAGACGCGAAAAAATCGGTCCCGCAAATGCTGGAAGATTTCAAACAGCATCCGGCAGTTGCGCCGCTGATCGCCGGTGGCAAGCTGGTGGAATATGCCGCGCACGTTGTACCCGAGGCGGGAATGAATATGCAGCCTGAACTGGTGGGCGATGGCGTACTGATTGCCGGGGATGCTGCCGGCATGTGTATGAACCTCGGCTTTACCATCCGGGGTATGGATCTCGCCATATCCGCAGGCGAAGCGGCGGCGAAGACGGTGCTTTCGGCGATGAAGCGCGACGATTTTAGCAAGCAGTCGCTGGGGGAATACCGTCAGCATCTGGACGAAGGTCCGATGCGCGATATGCGCATGTATCAGAAACTGCCAGCTTTTCTTGATAATCCCCGCATGTTTACCGCTTATCCCGAAATGGCGGTCAGTATCGCGCGCGACCTGTTCACCGTGGATGGCTCCGCTCCGGTGCCGATGCGTAAAAAAATCCTGCGCCATGCGAAGAAAGTGGGCTTCATCAACCTGATGAAAGATGGCCTGAAAGGAGTGACCGTATTATGACATCTCCCGTTAATGTGGACGTCAAACTGGGCGTCAATAAGTTCAATGTGGATGAAGACAGCCCGCACATCATTCTCAAAACCGATCCTGATAAACAGGCGCTGGAGGTGCTGATTAAGGCCTGTCCGGCGGGACTGTATAAAAAGCAGGACGACGGCAGCGTTCGTTTTGATTACGCCGGGTGCCTGGAGTGCGGAACGTGCCGGATCCTCGGCCTTGATACGGCGCTGGAAAAATGGGAATACCCGCGCGGGACGTTTGGCGTGGAGTTCCGCTACGGCTAATAAGTACGAAGTTGTGCCCCCGTAGGCCGGATAAGATGCGGTAGCGTCGCCATCCGGCAATCATGTGGCGCCAATGCCGGATGGCGGCGGAAACGCCTTATCCGGCCTACAGATGCGCTTTGCCCGTGTTGAAACAGGACATCACCATGCAGCAGCCCAGGAACTTTGATGACCTTAAATTCTCCTCCATTCATCGCAGAATTATGCTGTGGGGAAGCGGCGGCCCGTTCCTTGATGGCTACGTGCTGGTGATCATTGGCGTGGCGCTGGAACAACTGACGCCGCTATTGCACCTTGATGCTGAATGGATTGGCGCGCTCGGCGCGGCTACGCTTGCCGGACTGTTTATCGGCACCTCGTTGTTTGGCTATATTTGCGATAAAGTCGGGCGGCGTAAAATGTTCCTGCTTGATATTATCGCTATCGGCGTTATCTCCGTGGCGACCATGTTTGTTTCCACGCCGCTTGAATTGCTGGTGATGCGCGTTTTAATTGGCATTGTTATCGGCGCGGATTACCCTATCGCCACTTCCATGATTACGGAGTTTTCCAACACCCGCCAGCGCGCGTTCTCCATCGGTTTTATCGCCGCGATGTGGTACGTCGGCGCGACCTGCGCCAACCTGGTGGGCTACTGGCTGTATGACATGGAAGGCGGCTGGCGCTGGATGCTTGGCAGCGCCTTTATCCCGTGCTTAATCATTTTGATTGGCCGCTTTGACCTGCCGGAATCGCCACGCTGGCTATTGCGAAAAGGACGGGTAAAAGAGTGCGAACAAATGATGATCAAACTGTTCGGCGAACCGGTCTGCTTTGACGATGAGCCGCCGCAGGAGACCCGCTTCCTGCAACTGTTTAACCGCCGTCATTTTCCGTTTGTATTGTTCGTTGCGGCTATCTGGACCTGTCAGGTGATCCCGATGTTCGCTATCTATACCTTTGGGCCGCAGATCGTCGGGTTACTCGGCTGGGAGCAGGGGCGCAACGCGGCGTTCGGCAATGTGGTGATTAGCCTCTTTTTTATGCTGGGCTGTATCCCGGCGATGTTCTGGCTAAACAGTATTGGCCGTCGCCCTCTGCTTATTGGCAGCTTCGCCATGATGACTATCGCGCTGGCGCTGCTGGGGCTGGTGTCAAATCTGGGCATCATACTGGTCGTGGTGGCGTTTGCGGTATACGCCTTCTTTTCCGGCGGACCGGGCATACTGCAATGGCTTTATCCTAATGAACTCTTCCCGACGGATATTCGCGCTTCGGCCGTGGGGGTCATCATGTCATTAAGCCGCATCGGAACCATTGTCTCCACCTGGGCATTACCGATTTTTATTACTCGTTACGGTATTAATAACGTCATGCTGATTGGCGCGTTGATTTCGTTAGTCGGGCTTGGCGTATCGGTGATGTTTGCCCCGGAAACTCGCGGCTTGACGCTAACACAGACCGGAAATATGACTTTGCGCGGAACGCCATCGGATAACCCTCGTTAAGAGTGTTCTGCATTTCTCCCTGCTTTTCGCCAATAACGCTACAGTTAACAGTCACATGCTAAAACAACTGAAAAGCAGGGAGAACACCATGCAAAAACGTCTTATGACCGCACTGTTTACCGCAGCAACACTATTCACCGTCGCAGGATGCTCTTCTAACCAGGTGGTTGAAACCACGGATGGCAAAACTATTGTCACCGACGGGAAACCCGAGGTCGATAACGACACCGGTATGGTGTCTTACAAAAACGCCGCCACCGGGAAAACCGAACAGATTAACCGCGATCAGCTGAAAAATATGAGCGAGCTGGATAATTAATTCAATTTTTTCTGGTTAGCCGCGCAATAATATTCTCTCTTTATGCGCATCCATTTATTCCCATGCGAATAAACGGATGCCTGAACAGGCAGGGACGCCGGAAAACGTCGAAATACGTTAGACCATTCGCCCGTGTTCCCGCTTTCCCCACCGCGCTGTCCGCTTACATGAGGTTACACTCATCGACATTTCTCTGAACAGCGGCTCAACATTTCCCGGAAAAAAACATATCGCAGGGCATTTATCCTTATGATTAGGTATAAATGATGAGGTATAAGGAACAGGAGTCTGTAATGAAACTGAAACCAATACCTTTTTATTTGCTCGCGCTATTTTCTGCCGCCTCCAGCGACGTTCAAATCTGCTCCCGGCAGATTTGTCGCTCACCTCAGTCACATAATTATCTATGCTCCTGGGGACTCACTCCCTTGCCGCCTTTAAGCAACTCGAATTATTTTGGGTAATAACCTCGGTTGATTATCTGAAAATAGCCTTATTTGGTGTGACCGTCTTATATCTTGTTATAGTCACCTCTTTATGTTGTTGTCAATGTAAAATAATGCACTGCCAGCTAAAAAGAAACTTAACCCCCTGTAAATAATAGTTTTTATATTATTTCTTGTAATGACGGAATTTTTATTGAATCACGCGGCAATACGCTAGTTTTATTCATAAGCAACATAACAGAATTGAGTTGTGTTTTAATTTCCCAGAGTGATATTACCGGTTGTATGTCTATGGTTGCGCGGCCTGTTACTGATAGTGTTTCTTTCGGGGGGATTTTATTGTAGCGGCATAGGGTAATCACCGTAGTTGAAGGGAAAAGGCACGAACACAGAGCTATAGAGTATGTTTAATAATGTATTTTTTTATGAAGTAATGTCTGCAGTTGTATCTCTAAAATAAAAACAATGAACTTTTCATCTAAATAATTTTTCAATGAATTATGCTCATTTATTAATATATTTCTAATTTGAAATACAAATCAATTTATAACACATATTCTTACCCGGAAGGCATTGATACATATCCACGCTTCCTCGTACAGTAATAAATGAATATGTGATAAAGTTACTGACTACAGGTATAATAATATGAGTAATAAAAAAAATCTGTCCGCAGAAGAGACGGATCTTACGCGTAGGAAACTGTTAACCAGCGCCGGTATTCTTGCCGCCGGCGGTATGCTATCCGGCGCGGTAAAAGCTGATGAAAAATGTGCCGTCAAGGCGAAACCGGCGTGGGATAAACCGTTTACCGGCGAAATCCCGGAAAAATTGCCAGAAGGATATAATATTCTGTTAGTCGTGACCGACCAGGAGCGTTTTTTTCCTACGTTTCCTTTCCCGGTACCCGGCAGAGAGCGGCTCATGAAAACGGGGGTGACATTCTGTAATCATCAGAATACCAGTAATGTCTGTACGCCTTCCCGCTCCGTATTGTATACCGGCTTACATATGCCCCAGACAAAAATGTTTGATAATCTGGGCTTACCCTGGATGCCTTATGACCTTGACCCCGCTCTTGGAACCACAGGCCATATGATGCGGGAACTGGGATACTATACGGCCTATAAAGGTAAGTGGCATCTTACAGAAAAACTGGAGAAGCCTTTGCCTGACGAAAAAGATGAGGATATTGATGTCGGGGATATTCCTGAACCAGAATTACATAAAATTATGGAAAAATATGGTTTTGCTGACTATCACGGCATCGGCGATATTATAGGCCATAGTAAAGGCGGCTATTTTTATGATTCAACCACCACGGCTCAGACTATAAATTGGTTAAGATGCAAGGGGCAGCCCTTGAATGACCAACACAAGCCCTGGTTCCTGGCCGTTAACCTCGTTAATCCTCATGACGTCATGTTTATTGATACCGATAAAGAGGGAGAAAAGGTACAGTGGCGTGGCGAGTTGGATCAGGATGATAATACCCTGGCGCCCACGCAGCCGCCGGAAAACGAGCTTTATCAGGCAAGCTGGCCGAACTATCCGCTGCCGGCAAACAGGCATCAATCATTCAATGAGCAGGGAAGACCGCCGGCGCATCTTGAATACCAGACGGCGCGCGCTGCGCTGGAAGGGCAGTTTCCTGATGAAGATCGTCGTTGGCGTAAACTGCTTGACTACTATTTCAACTGTATCCGCGATTGTGATACTCACCTTGACCGGATATTAAATGAACTTGATGCCCTCAAGTTAACTGATAAAACGATTGTTGTATTTACTGCCGATCATGGCGAATTAGGCGGAAGCCATCAGATGCACGGTAAAGGCGCTTCCGTTTATAAAGAACAGATCCATGTACCGATGATTATTTCCCACCCGGCGTACCCCGGTAATAAGAAATGTCAGGCGTTGACCTGTCATCTTGATATCGCGCCGACATTAGTTGGGCTGACCGGTTTGCCGGAAGAAAAACAGCACCAGGCGTTAGGCAACCGCAAAGGCGTTAATTTTAGCGGATTGCTAAAAAATCCGGAGGGCGTTGCGGTTAATGCGGTGAGAAATGCCAGCTTATATTGCTATGGCATGATCTTGTATACCGATGCCCATTATCTCCACCGCGTTATCGCGCTACAAAGAGATAAACAAAAAACGGTGGCGCAAATCAAGCAGGAAATATCCCATCTGCATCCTGATTTTAGCCATCGTTCAGGGACGCGCATGATTAACGATGGCCGTTATAAGTTTGCGCGTTATTTCTCGCTAAGGGAGCATAATACGCCGGAAACCTGGGAGGATCTTATTAAGTACAACGATCTTGAACTTTACGATCTTAAAAATGATCCCGATGAGAACCATAACCTTGCTGCTGATAAACAGAAATATCAGGATCTCATTCTTACGATGAATGAAAAACTGAATAAAATTATCAAGGACGAAATTGGCGTGGATGACGGCAGTTTTATGCCGGATGCGGCCCATGAGCCGTGGGATCTTACCATTGAGCAGTTTAACCGCATGGCGAAAGATTAAGAGCCTGGCCCATTAGGCTATTTTATTCGCCATTTTGGGTCCGGGCAGTGCTCAAAATCCTCACGTACTACGTGTACGCTCCGGTTTCTGCGCGCTGGTCGGCCCCAAACTGGCTTCAACAATTACGCCTACTGGGCCAGGCTCTAAGTACCTGACCCATTAGGTTAATTTATGCGTCGGCGATCTGGCACCCAGCGTGTCTGGAGGTTCAGATGCTGTTGGCGCTGCGCTTATTGGGCCTGTGTCATCATGTAATGGATTGATATTACAGTCATTACAGGCAAATTTAGCGCAGCGCCGCCCGACAAGAAGGCCTTAAACCGATTTGTCAGCGATTTAAGGCTGCTATCATCACCGACCTTTCCACACCGGATCGCGCTTTTCCGCAAACGCCTGCGGCCCTTCGAGAGCGTCTTCCGGGGGCAGGATGGCGCCAGCTCCTGGCTGGCGTTAATTCAATTTTTTCTGATTAGCCGCTCAATAATATTCACTATTAGCCTGGCGAATTTGTCACTACACTTTGTAATAAAAAACAGATCATCACAGGCTAATCATGATCCTCATTATTTATGCGCATCCGTATCCGCATCATTCTCATGCGAATAAGCGGATGCTTGAACAGGCAGGGACGCTGGAAAACGTCGAAATACGTTCGCTTTATCACCTCTATCCCGATTTCAATATTGACGTTGCCGCCGAGCAGGAGGCGCTGTCGCGCGCGAGTCTTATCGTCTGGCAGCATCCGATGCAGTGGTACAGCGTCCCTCCTTTACTCAAATTATGGATGGATAAAGTCCTCACCCACGGCTGGGCTTACGGTCATGGCGGTACGGCATTGCATGGTAAACATCTGCTGTGGGCGGTAACGACCGGCGGTGGTGAAAACCACTTTGCTATCGGCTCCCATCCCGGATTTGACGTCCTTTCTCAGCCGCTACAGGCGACGGCGCTCTATTGTGGCCTCAAATGGCTGCCGCCGTTTGCCATGCACTGCACGTTCATTTGCGATGACGACACCTTACAGGCGCAGGCGCGTCAGTATAAACAGCGTTTACTGGCATGGCAGGAGGTGAATCATGGATAGCCATACTCTACTGCAGGCGCTGATCTATCTTGGTTCGGCGGCGCTGATTGTGCCGATTGCGGTACGTTTGGGCTTAGGATCGGTGTTGGGGTATCTGATTGCGGGTTGCATTATCGGCCCCTGGGGGCTACGGCTGGTGACGGACGCCGAATCTATTCTGCATTTTGCGGAAATCGGCGTCGTGCTGATGTTGTTTGTTATTGGGCTTGAGCTGGACCCGCAACGGTTATGGAAGCTGCGCGCCTCGGTATTTGGCGGCGGCGCGTTACAGATGGTGGTCTGCGGCGGACTGATTGGTCTGTTCTGTATGTTTCTTGGCCTGCGTTGGCAGGTGGCGGAACTGATTGGCATGACGCTGGCGCTTTCGTCCACGGCTATCGCCATGCAGGCAATGAATGAGCGTAACCTGACCGTTTCACAGGTAGGGCGTAGCGCATTTGCAGTGCTCTTGTTCCAGGATATCGCGGCGATCCCGCTGGTGGCGATGATCCCGCTGCTGGCCGCCAGCGGCGCATCCACCACGCTTGGCGCGTTTGCGCTATCGGCGTTGAAAGTCGCAGGCGCGTTGGCGCTGGTGGTGCTGCTGGGACGCTACGTTACGCGCCCGGCGCTGCGCTTTGTCGCGCGTTCTGGTTTGCGGGAAGTGTTCAGCGCCGTGGCGCTATTTCTGGTGTTTGGTTTCGGCCTGTTGCTGGAAGAGGTTGGGCTGTCAATGGCGATGGGCGCGTTTCTGGCGGGCGTTCTGCTGGCGAGTTCGGAATATCGTCATGCGCTGGAAAGCGATATTGAACCCTTTAAGGGGTTGCTGCTGGGGCTGTTCTTTATTGGCGTCGGCATGTCGATTGATTTCGGCACGCTGGTGGAGAATCCGCTGCGCATTCTGCTGTTGTTGGCCGGTTTTCTGGCAATCAAAATCGTCATGCTGTGGCTGGTCGCGAGGCCGCTGGGCGTACCGGCAAAACAGCGTCGCTGGTTTGCCGTCTTATTAGGCCAGGGAAGTGAGTTTGCGTTTGTGGTTTTTGGCGCGGCGCAAATGGCGGATGTACTTGAGCCGGAATGGGCAAAAGCGCTGACGCTGGCGGTCGCGCTGTCGATGGCGGCAACGCCGATTTTTCTGGTGCTGCTGACGCGCATGGAGAAGACCGCGACGGGGGAAGCGCGCGAGGCGGATGAAATCGACGAAGAGCAACCGCGGGTTATTGTGGCCGGGTTTGGACGATTTGGGCAGATAGCCGGGCGTTTGCTGCTGTCGAGCGGGGTGAAGATGGTGGTGCTCGATCACGACCCCGATCATATCGAAACGCTGTGTAAATTCGGCATGAAGGTTTTTTATGGCGATGCGACGCGTATGGATTTACTGGAATCTGCCGGAGCGGCGAAGGCGGAGGTATTGATTAACGCCATTGACGATCCGCAAACCAATTTGCAACTGAGTGAACTGGTGAAGTCGCATTTCCCGCATCTGCAGATTATCGCCCGCGCCCGTGATGTCGATCATTACATTCGCCTGCGCCAGGCTGGTGTGGCGATGCCAGAACGTGAAACCTTCGAAGGCGCGCTCAAAAGCGGGCGACAGGCGCTGGAAGCGCTGGGGCTGGGGCGTTATGAAGCCCGCGAGCGCGCGGATCTGTTCCGTCATTTTAATACCCGGATGGTGGAAGAGATGGCGAAAGGGGAAAACGATCCGTTATCTCGCGCCGCCGCCTATAAACGTACCAGCGCGATGTTGAGCGAAATTATTACCGAGGACCGGGAGCATCTGTCGTTGATTCAGCGCCACGGCTGGCAGGGAACGGCTGAGGGCAAACATTCCGGGGAGGCCGCTGATGAACCCGAGGTCAAACCGTCAATCTAAAGTAAAAAATGTGATGTTCTGCAAACTTTACTGCTAATTGGCTGTTTTTGAACTACTGTAATGCTGGCGCTCCACATCAAATGAGTGGCGTCGCCAGCAGAACGAAAAATTTTCGTGCTCATCCTCTTTTCGTCAGTCGACGAAAGATTGCGCTTTACGTATAGTGGCGGCAATTTTTTTTGTATCAGGAAATAATTAATGATCAGTCTGATTGCGGCGTTAGCGGTGGATCGCGTCATCGGTATGGAAAACGCCATGCCGTGGAACCTGCCTGCCGATCTCGCCTGGTTTAAACGTAACACGTTAAATAAACCTGTCGTCATGGGACGTCACACCTGGGAGTCCATCGGACGCCCCTTACCGGGACGTAAAAATATTGTTATCAGCAGCCAGCCAGGCACCGACGATCGCGTGCAGTGGGTGAAGTCTGTCGATGAGGCGATTGCCGCTTGCGGCGATGCGCCGGAAATTATGGTCATTGGCGGCGGGCGCGTGTACGAGCAGTTCCTGCCAAAAGCGCAGAAGCTTTATCTGACGCATATTGATGCGGAAGTCGAAGGCGATACCCATTTTCCGGATTATGAACCGGATGACTGGGAATCGGTATTCAGTGAGTTTCACGATGCCGACGCGCAGAATTCTCACAGCTATTGTTTCGAGATTCTGGAGCGTCGTTAACGCTGTAGTGCCGGATGGCGGCGAAACGCCTTATCCGGCCTACTCTTGAGCCAGATGTCGCCAGATGTAGGCCTGATAAGCGTAGCGCCATCAGGCATAAACCTATCAGGCGTTGACCGCTTCGCCTTCGCCCATATCCATCTGGCGGTTTGACGGCTGCACAAAATACTGTTTATCTTCCCAGCGTAAACAGGTCAACTCCCCACCCCAGCAGCAGCCGGTATCCAGCGCGTAAATACCTTCCGGCGTCCCTTTCCCTTCCAGAGACGCCCAGTGCCCGAACGCAATACTGTAAGCCTCGCTCACCGGCCCCGGAATGGCGAACCACGGCTTCAACGGCGCAGGGGCATTTTCCGGCGACGCTTTGCTGTACATATCCAGTTGACCGTTAGGAAAGCAGTAACGCATACGGGTAAAGGCATTAGTAATAAAGCGTAGCCGCGCCAGACCGCTTAACTCCGGCGACCAGTTATTTGGCATATCGCCATACATCGCGTCGAGGAAAAACGGGTACGAGTCGCTCGACAGCACCGCTTCAACATCGCGGGCGCACTCTTTTGCCGTCTGCAAATCCCACTGCGGGGTAATACCCGCATGCGCCATGACCAGCTTTTTCTCTTCATCTACCTGCAACAGCGGCTGACGGCGTAACCAATTCAACAGCTCATCGGCGTCCGGCGCTTCAAGAAGCGGGGTCAGCCGGTCTTTAGGTTTGTTGCGGCTAATCCCGGCGAATACGGCCAACAGGTGTAAATCGTGATTCCCCAGCACCAAACGCACGCTATTGCCAAGTGATTTGACGTAGCGTAACACGTCCAGCGAACCGGGACCGCGGGCGACCAAATCGCCAGTCAGCCACAGAGTGTCTGTATCTGGCGTAAATTCCACTTGCTGTAATAAGGCGATCAGTTCGTCGTAGCAACCGTGAACGTCGCCGATGAGATAAGTTGCCATTGTTATAATTTTAGTGAATGAGTGTAGGGACGGCGAGTCGAAATACGGGAATGTCGATGGTAAAGGCATCGCCATTTTCATCGATCATTTCGTAATGACCCTGCATGGTGCCCAGCGGCGTTTCAATTACCGCGCCGCTGGTGTACTGATACTCTTCGCCAGGCGCAATGCGCGGCTGGACGCCAACCACACCTTCGCCCTGGACTTCGGTTTCACGGCCATGACCATTGGTAATTAGCCAGTAGCGGCCCAATAGCTGCACTGGCGCCCGACCCAGATTGCGGATGGTTACGGTATAGGCAAAAACGTAACGTTCATCGTCAGGTGAGGATTGCGCCTCAATGTAGACGCTTTGCACCTGAATACACACTCTGGGCGAATTGATCATGTTTAACTCTCCTTCAAAGGCGCGTTTTCCGACAGATAATTGGCCATCTGGCAGTACTGCGCGACAGAGATATTTTCCGCGCGCATTGCCGGGTCAATACCCATTTCCGTCAACGTCTCAACGCTAAAAAGATTGCCGAGACTATTACGGATCGTTTTACGGCGCTGGTTAAAGGCCTCGGTGGTAATACGGCTCAACACGCGAATATCTTTAACCGGGTAAGGCATTGTTGCGTGTGGAACCAGACGCACCACGGCGGAGTCCACTTTGGGCGGCGGCGTGAAGGCGGATGGCGGCACTTCAAGCACCGGGATCACCTGACAGTAATATTGCGCCATCACGCTTAAACGACCATACGCTTTGCTGTTCGGCCCTGCAACCAGACGATTTACCACTTCTTTTTGCAACATAAAGTGCATGTCGGCAATGGCATCAGTATAGCTAAAGAGATGGAACATCAGCGGGGTGGAGATATTATAGGGCAGATTGCCGAACACACGCAGCGGTTGGCCCAACTGCGCAGACAGTTCGCCAAAGTTCATGGTCATGGCGTCCTGCTGATAAATAGTCAGCTTCGGCCCTAAGAACGGATGGGTTTGCAAACGCGCCGCCAGATCGCGGTCAAGTTCAATGACCGTGAGCTTATCCAGTCGTTCGCCGACCGGCTCCGTCAGCGCCGCCAGACCGGGGCCGATTTCAACCATCGCCTGGCCTTTTTGCGGATTAATAGCAGAAACAATACTGTCGATCACAAACCGATCGTTGAGAAAGTTTTGCCCGAAGCGTTTACGGGCTAAATGGCCCTGATGGACTCGATTATTCATTGGGTATTAACAATCATTTTGATGGCGAGATTAAGCGCCGTAATAAAACTGCCGACATCCGCTTTTCCACGGCCCGCCAGTTCAAGCGCGGTGCCGTGGTCAACGGAGGTTCGAATAAAAGGTAGGCCGAGCGTAATATTCACTCCCCGACCGAATCCCTGGTATTTTAGCACGGGCAGGCCCTGATCGTGGTACATCGCCAGCACCGCGTCGGCATTATCGAGATATTTGGGCTGAAACAGCGTATCAGCAGGTAGCGGCCCGTTGAGGTTCATTCCCTGCGCCCGCAGCTCGTCGAGCACCGGAATGATGGTGTCTATCTCTTCCGTGCCCATATGACCGCCTTCGCCCGCGTGCGGATTCAGGCCACAGACAAGAATGCGCGGTTCGGCAATACCAAATTTGGTCCGCAAATCGTGATGCAAAATAGCAATCACTTCGTGCAAAAGCGCAGGGGTGATGGCGTCTGCAATCGCCCGTAGCGGCAGATGCGTGGTCGCCAGCGCCACGCGAAGTTCTTCGGTTGCCAGCATCATCACGACTTTTTTCGCCTGCGAACGCTCTTCGAAAAACTCGGTATGACCGGTAAACGAAATGCCTGCGTCGTTAATAACGCCTTTGTGCACCGGCCCGGTGATCAGCGCGGCAAATTCACCGTTCAGACAGCCATCACACGCTCGCGCCAGCGTCTCTACCACGTAGGGGCCATTTTCTACTGTCAACTGACCGGGGATGGCAGGCGCGCGCAGCGAGACCGGCAATAGGGTCAGCGTTCCCGCGGGCTGCGGCGCAGCGGGGACATCAGGCGAGTAAGGGAGAAGCGAGAGGGGCAGGCCGAGCATGGCGGCCCGCTCCGTCAGGAGCGCGCCGTCCGCACAGACGACCAGTTCAATCGGCCACGCGCGTTGCGCCAGTTGGACGACAAGATCGGGGCCAATCCCGGCGGGTTCGCCGGGAGTGATAACAACGCGTTGCGCACTGCTCATTAGTTACTCAAAATCTTAACGTAAGCGCTGGCGCGCTGTTCTTGCATCCAGGTCGCCGCTTCTTCTGAGAACTTACGGTTCATCAGCATACGATAAGCGCGATCTTTCTGCGCCGCATCGGTTTTGTCTACCTTACGCGTATCCAGCAATTCGATCAGATGCCAGCCGAAAGAGGAGTGTACCGGCGCGCTTATTTGGCCTTTATGCAGTTTCGTTAGCGCGTCGCGGAACGCCGGGTCGAAAATATCTGGCGTAGCCCAACCCAAATCACCGCCCTGGTTAGCGGAGCCCGGGTCCTGAGAGTACTCTTTCGCCGCAGCGGCAAAGGTGGTTTTACCACTCTTAATGTCAGCCGCGATTTCTTCCAGCTTCAGGCGCGCCTGCTGATCGTTCATGATCGGCGACGGCTTAAGCAGAATGTGACGAGCGTGAACTTCGGTCACGGAGATACTCTGGCTCTGACCGCGCAGGTCATTTACTTTCAGAATGTGGAAGCCGACGCCGGAGCGAATCGGGCCGACAATGTCGCCTTTCTTCGCGGTGCTCAGCGCCTGGGCGAAAATCCCCGGCAGCTCCTGGATACGGCCCCAGCCCATCTGACCGCCTTTTAGCGCCTGCTGGTCGGCAGAGTAGGTAATCGCCAGTTTGCCGAAATCTGCGCCGTTACGCGCTTCTTCAACAATGCTTTCCGCCTGGCGCTGCGCGTCGTTAACCTGCTCGGAGGTTGGGTTTTCCGGCAGAGCAATCAGGATATGGCTCAGGTTCAGCTCGGTGCTGGCGTCGTTTTGGGTGCCAATCTGTTTTGCCAGCGCGTCAACTTCTTGCGGCAAAACGGTGATACGGCGACGAACCTCATTGTTGCGCACTTCAGAGATAATCATCTCTTTACGAATCTGGTTACGGTAGGTTGAATAGTTCAGCCCATCGTAAGCCAGACGGTTGCGCATCTGATCCATCGTCATATTGTTTTGTTTGGCGATGTTGGCGATGGCCTGATCCAACTGCTCATCCGTGATCTTCACCCCCATCTTCTGACCCATCTGCAGGATAATTTGATCCATAATCAAACGTTCCAGGATCTGGTGACGCAGCGTGGCGTCGTCCGGAAGCTGCTGACCTGCCTGACCCGCGTTGAGTTTGACTGATTGCATTAAGCCATCAACGTCGCTTTCCAGCACGACGCCATTATTGACGACGGCTGCGACTTTATCGACTACCTGGGGGGCAGCGAAACTGGTATTCGCGATCATGGCGATACCGAGAAGCAGCGTTTTCCAGTTCTTCATACTTTTTCCATTTCAATTAACCGCAATGCGGATTACGTTGTAAATCAATCAGATTACATAGAGCTTTGGTACGGCAGAATGTTCGAACGCAACATTTCTTGCGTGCCGAGGCCGTAGTTAGAGCTCAAACCGCGCAGCTCAATGTTGAAGCCAATCGCGTTATCATAAATCGCGTGTTGTTTATCGTTATCCCAACCGTTCAGCTTACGTTCGTATCCGACGCGGATCGCATAGCAGCAAGAGTTGTACTGCAAGCCGAGCATCTGGTCTGCAGGTTTGCTCGAATTGGTATCGAAGTAGTACGCGCCGACAATCGACCAGCGATCGGCAATCGGCCAACTTGCCACCGCGCCCACCTGGTTGATGCCGTTTTTATACTGCTCTGCCGTGGAATAATACGAAGGCAACGTAGCCTGAATATATTCCGGGCTGGCATAGCGGTAGTTCAACTGTACCAGACGATCCTGATCCCGACGGTATTCGAGGCTGCTGCTGCTGGTAGCGACGCTATCCAGACGGGTATCGTACTGCACTCCGCTACGCAGCCCCCAGCGTTCTGAAATACGCCAGTAAGTGTCGCCTGCCCAAACCAGCGAACCGGTTTTGTCGTCATTCTCCCATTTAATGTTGTCATCGCCGGTGCGAGACTCCGTGAAATAGTAGATTTGACCAACAGAAACGTTAAAACGTTCAACGGCGGCATCATCATAAATGCGTGTTGTGACGCCGGTCGTGACCTGGTTGGCGGAAGCAATACGGTCGAGACCGCCATAAGTGCGGTCGCGGAACAGGCCGTTATAGTCGGATTGCAGCAAAGAAGAATCGTAGTTATAGATGCCGCTCTGGTCGCGGTACGGCACATACAGGTACTGCACGCGTGGTTCCAGCGTCTGGGTATACCCCGGCGCCAGCATCGCCATATCGCGTTCGAAGATGAGCTTACCGTCGACTTTAAACTGCGGCATGACGCGGTTAACCGAATCTTCCAGCTTATTTTTGTTGTTTGGATCGCTGTTATAGCTGTCCAGATTCGTTTGCTGATAGTGCGTCGCCATCAGCTTCGCTTCGGTGTTCAGGCTGCCCCAGCGGTTGGAGAGCGGCAAATTAATGGTTGGCTCCAGGTGGACGCGGGTCGCTTCCGGCATATTGTCTTTGGTGTTGACGAAATGTACCGCCTGGCCGTAAATCCGGGTATCAAACGGCCCGAGATCGTTATGGTAGTAGTTAACGTCTAACTGCGGCTCCGCAGAGTAGCTGCTGGTGTTTTGATCGTTAAAGACCTGGAATTGTTTGGTCGACACCGTAGCGTCAAAGTTTTGTACGGCGTAGCCGACGCTGAATTTCTGCGTTGCGTAACCGTCGGTACTGGAACCGTACTTACTGTCGAAATCGTTAAAGTAGCTGGAGTCGCTGACTTTGGTGTAATCGACGTTAAAACGCCACACCTGATCCATCACGCCTGAGTGCTGCCAGTAGAATAACCAGCGGTGCTTATCGCCCTCTTTGGGATGATCGTCCTCGTAGACTTTATCAGAAGGCAGATAATCTAATTCCATCAACCCGGCGCCTGCCTGCGTGAGATAACGGAATTCGTTCTCCCACATAATATTGCCGCGGCGGTGCATATAGTGCGGGGTGATGGTGGCGTCCATATTGGGCGCGATGTTCCAGTAATACGGTAAGTAGAACTCGAAATAGTTCTTGGTCGTGTATTTCGCGTTCGGGATCAGGAAACCTGAGCGACGTTTGTCACCGACGGGTAGCTGTAAATAGGGGCTATAAAAGATCGGAACCGGACCTACTTTAAACCGGGCGTTCCAGATCTCCGCAACCTGTTCTTCACGGTCATGGATGACTTCACTCCCCACCACGCTCCAGGTATCGGAGCCAGGCAGACAGGAGGTAAAGCTGCCGTTTTCCAGAATGGTATAGCGGTTTTCGCCGCGCTGCTTCATGAGATCGGCTTTACCGCGTCCCTGACGGCCCACCATCTGGTAATCGCCTTCCCAGACGTTCGTGTCTTTGGTGTTCAGGTTCGCCCAGCCCTTCGGCCCTTTAAGGATGACCTGATTGTCATCATAATGCACATTACCCAGCGCATCGACGGTGCGTACAGGTTCCGGCTGACCTTCCGCCTGCTTCTGATGAAGCTGCACTTCATCCGCTTGCAGGCGGCTATTCCCCTGCATAATGTCCACGTTGCCGGTAAAAACGGCATCGTCCGGGTAGTTACCTTTAGCGTTATCGGCATTGATAGTAACTGGCAGATCGTTGGTATCGCCTTTTACCAGAGGACGATCGTAGCTCGGCACGCCCAACATACACTGTGAGGCGAGATCGGCTGCCAGCCCCTGATGACTATAAAGGGCGCTGGCGATCATGGTGGCCAGAAGAGTGGGAATACGTTTTTTCATACGTTGTATTTATTGTTCCATCATCGGTAGCGTTGCGCGTGACAAACGGTCACAGCCTAACTTACTCATCTTCGCTGCGCCAGTGTTAATCCTGCCGTTTAGCGTCTGTGGTGTTAGGCACGGCATTGAATGACAGGTATGATAATGCAAATTATAGGCGATGTCCCACAATTGACCGTAGCCTTCATTCGCAGAAAAGCACCTTATTTTGTGGGAGATAGCCTCACCGATAGCGTAACGTTTTGGGGAGTCTATGCAGTACTGGGGAAAGATAATTGGCGTCGCCGTAGCCCTGATGATGGGCGGCGGCTTTTGGGGCGTGGTCCTGGGTCTGCTGGTGGGCCATATGTTCGACAAAGCCCGCAGCCGAAAAATGGCGTGGTTTGCCAACCAGCGGGAACGGCAGGCGCTGTTTTTTGCCACCACCTTTGAGGTGATGGGCCACTTAACCAAATCAAAAGGACGGGTGACGGAAGCGGATATTCATATCGCCAGTCAGTTGATGGATCGTATGAATTTACACGGCGATTCACGTACAGCCGCGCAGAACGCCTTTCGGGTCGGAAAAGCGGATAATTACCCATTACGTGAAAAGATGCGGCAGTTTCGTAGCGTCTGCTTCGGGCGTTTTGATCTGATCCGGATGTTTCTGGAAATTCAGATCCAGGCGGCGTTTGCCGATGGCTCGCTACACCCTAATGAGCGGGAAGTGCTGTATGTGATTGCGGAAGAGCTAGGTATTTCCCGCATACAGTTCGATCAGTTTCTGCGCATGATGCAGGGCGGCGCGCAGTTTGGCGGCGGTTATCATCAACAGTCCGGCGGCGGCTGGCAGCAGGCGCAGCGCGGCCCGACGCTGGAAGATGCCTGTAATGTGCTGGGGGTTAAAACCACCGACGATGCAACCACCATTAAACGCGCTTATCGCAAACTGATGAGCGAGCATCATCCGGACAAACTGGTCGCGAAAGGTTTACCGCCGGAAATGATGGAAATGGCGAAGCAAAAAGCGCAGGAAATTCAGAAAGCGTATGAGCTAATCAAAGAACAGAAAGGCTTCAAGTGATTGAATTGCCGGATGCGACTAGCGCCTTATCCGGCCTACGTTAATGAATGTAGGCCGGGCAAGCGAAGCGCTCCGGCATAAATTGGCTCTGAATTTAAAAATCTGCCGGGACTTTAAACGTCATGCTGGTGCCGTAAGCGGGATGGGTAATGGTCAGCATTTCGGCGTGTAACTGCAAACGCGGCGCCAGCGACAACGCTTCCGGCGAAGCGTAAAACCGATCGCCTAAAATCGGGTGGCCTAACGCCAGCATATGCACACGAAGCTGATGCGAACGCCCGGTGATCGGTTTGAGCACCACGCGGGCGGTATTATCCGCCGCAAACTCCACCACGTTATATTCCGTTTGCGCCGGTTTGCCGGTTTCATAACACACTTTCTGCTTTGGCCGGTTCGGCCAGTCGCAGATGAGCGGTAAGTCGACCAGTCCTTCCGCCGGGGAGGGATGCCCCCATACGCGCGCCACATACTGCTTTTTCGGCTCACGTTCGCGGAACTGACGTTTTAGCTCCCGCTCCGCGGCTTTGGTCAGCGCCACTACAATCACGCCGCTGGTGGCCATATCCAGACGATGCACCGATTCTGCCTGCGGGTAGTCGCGCTGGATACGCGTCATAATGCTGTCTTTGTGCGCTTCCAGACGCCCCGGCACGGACAACAGGCCGCTGGGCTTATTGACCACCATAATGTGCTCATCCTGATACAGGATAACCAGCCAGGGTTCCTGCGGCGGATTGTAGTTTTCCATCCCCATGTACGGCTCCGTTATTGGTGCGTGACGACGATAAGACGCAGCGCGTCCAGACGCCAGCCTGCCTGATTCAGGCTTTCCAGTACCTGTTGACGGTTGCTGTCGATAGCGGCAAGTTCGTCGTCGCGAATGTTCGGGTTGACGGCGCGCAGCGCTTCCAGACGCGACAGTTCCCCGGACAGTTTTTCATCCGCCTCGCGGCGCGCGTTATCAATCAGCGTTCTGGCGGACTTTTCAATCTGCGTCTCGCCCAGTTGCAAAATGGCGTGGACGTCCTGTTGAACGGCGTTCACCAGTTTGCTACCGGTGTGGCGATTCACGGCGCTGAGCTGGCGGTTGAAGGTTTCAAACTCGACCTGGGCGGCCAGATTGTTGCCGTTTTTATCTAACAGCATACGTACCGGCGTCGGCGGCAGGAAGCGGTTCAGTTGTAGCTGTTTCGGCGCCTGCGCTTCCACGACGTAAACCAGTTCGACCAGCAGCGTGCCGACTGGCAGCGCTTTATTTTTCAACAGCGAAATGGTGCTGCTGCCGGTGTCGCCGGAGAGGATCAGATCCAGTCCGTTACGGATGAGCGGATGTTCCCAGGTAATAAACTGCGCATCTTCGCGAGACAGGGCTACGTCACGTTCAAACGTGATAGTACAGCCGTCTTCCGGCAGGCCGGGGAAATCCGGCACCAACATGTGGTCGGACGGCGTCAGCACGATCAGGTTGTCGCCGCGATCGTCCTGGTTAATGCCGACGATATCGAACAGGTTCATGGCGAACGCGATCAGGTTGGTGTCGTCGTCCTGTTCTTCAATGCTTTGTGCGAGCTGTTGGGCTTTTTCTCCGCCGTTGGAGTGGATCTCCAGCAGGCGGTCGCGGCCCTGTTCTAACTGGGCTTTTAGCGCTTCATGTTGTTCGCGGCAGGATTTGATCAGATCGTCAAACCCGTCGGTTTCTTCAGGCGCGGCCAGATAGTTAATCAGACTGGCGTAGGCTGAATCATAAATCGCGCGACCGGTCGGGCAGGTGTGCTCAAAGGCGTCCAGCCCTTCGTGATACCAGCGAACCAGCACCGACTGGGCGGTTTTTTCCAGGTACGGGACGTGGATCTGGATATCATGCGCCTGGCCGATACGATCCAGACGACCAATACGCTGTTCCAGCAGATCCGGGTTAAACGGCAAGTCGAACATCACCAGATTGCTGGCAAACTGGAAGTTACGTCCTTCGGAGCCGATTTCGGAACATAACAGCACCTGCGCGCCGGTATCTTCTTCGGCGAACCAGGCGGCGGCGCGGTCGCGTTCGATAATCGACATGCCCTCATGGAACACGGCGGCGCGGATGCCTTCGCGTTCGCGCAGCACCTGCTCCAGCTGTAACGCGGTGGTCGCTTTGGCGCAGATCACCAGCACTTTTTGCGAACGATGGCTGGTCAGATAGCCCATTAGCCACTCAACGCGTGGGTCGAAGTTCCACCAGGTGCCGGTATCGCCTTCGAACTCCTGATAAATTTGTTCCGGATAGAGCATATCGCGGGCGCGATCTTCCGCGCTTTTACGCGCGCCCATAATGCCGGAGACCTTAATGGCGGTCTGATACTGGGTCGGCAGCGGCAGTTTTACCGTATGCAGTTCACGTTTCGGGAACCCCTTGACGCCGTTACGGGTGTTGCGGAACAGAACGCGGCTGGTGCCGTGGCGATCCATCAGCATCGACACCAGCTCATCACGGGCGGCCTGCGCATCGTCGCGATCGCTATTAGCGGCCTGCAACAGCGGTTCAATATCCTGTTCGCCGATCAGATCGCCCAGCCTGTTCAGTTCGTCGTTGCTGAGTTTATTGCCCGCCAGCAGCATGGCCACCGCATCGGCGACAGGTCGGTAGTTTTTCTGTTCTTCGACAAACTGTTCGAAATCGTGGAAACGGTTCGGATCGAGCAGGCGCAGACGGGCGAAATGGCTTTCCATCCCCAGCTGTTCTGGCGTGGCGGTCAGCAGCAGCACGCCCGGCACGCGTTCAGCTAACTGTTCGATGGCCATATATTCACGGCTCGGCGCATCGGTACTCCACACCAGATGATGCGCTTCGTCGACCACCAGCAAATCCCACTCGGCGTCGCACAAATGTTCCAGACGCTGCTTATTACGGCGGGCGAAATCCAGCGAACAGATCACCAGTTGTTCGGTTTCAAACGGGTTATACGCGTCGTGCTGCGCTTCGGTATAGCGTTCGTCATCGAACAGCGCGAAGCGCAGGTTGAAACGGCGCAGCATTTCTACCAGCCACTGGTGTTGCAGGGTTTCCGGCACGATGATCAATACGCGTTCCGCCGCGCCGGATAATAACTGTTGATGCAGTATCATCCCGGCTTCAATGGTCTTACCTAAGCCCACTTCATCCGCCAGCAGTACGCGCGGCGCGTGGCGACGCCCCACATCATGAGCGATATTAAGCTGATGCGGGATCAGATTGGTCCGCTGACCGCGCAGGCCGCTGTACGGCATCCGGTACTGCTCGCTCTGAAATTTACGGGCGCGATAGCGCAGCGCGAACCGATCCATTCGATCGATTTGACCGGCGAACAGACGATCCTGGGGCTTACTGAAAACCAACTTGCTGTCGAGCAGAACTTCGCGCAACGTCACATTGGTCTCTTCGGTATCCAGGCGGGTGCCGACATAAACAAGCAGGCCATTTTCTTCTTTTACTTCATCGATATGTAGCTGCCAGCCTTCATGGCTTGTAATCGTATCGCCAGGGTTGAACATGACGCGGGTCACGGGAGAATCACTGCGCGCATACAGGCGGTTTTCCCCCGTGGACGGGAAAAGTAAGGTGACGGTTCGCGCATCCATCGCAACAACGGTTCCAAGTCCCAGCTCGCTTTCTGTATCGCTTATCCAGCGTTGACCAAGTGTAAAAGGCATATGTGTTCGGCTCTATATCTTTAATTGCAGGCATTACTCGCCATTCCCAGGCGACAGCACTGGATAATTGCGAGTATACGACCCCGCTACCAGGCTAATGTGGTAGTGGCGTTAATTAGGTCCAGGAATGGAAAGGGCGCTATGGTACTGGAAGGCGGCGCTTTCGTCACGCGTCAAAATAACCCCAGTTGCCCGGTCAGTAGTGTAGCAAAATTATCTTCAACGAAGGGAAGAATTCCTTCCGCCACGGGTTGTAGCTGGCGGGTAAGATAGTGTTCGTAATCCAGCGGCGACTGCTGGTAATCCACGGGCTCGGGGCCGTTAACAGTCCAGACATATTTTATGGCGCCGCGATTCTGATACTGCGCCGGACGACCCTGCTTCAGGTTTTGTTCATCCGCCAGCCGGGCGGCGCGAACGTGCGGCGGAACGTTACGTTGGTACTCATGTAAAGGGCGACGCAGACGCTTACGATAAACCAGCTGTGCGTCCAGTTCGCCCGCCATCAGTTTATCGATAGTCTCGCGCACATAGTCTTGATAAGGTTCATTGCGAAAAACACGCAGATACAGCTCCTGTTGAAAGCGCTGCGCCAGCGGCGTCCAGTCGGTCCGCACCGTTTCCAGACCTTTAAATACCATGCGCTGGCTGTCGCCTTCCTGAATCAGGCCCGCGTAGCGTTTTTTACTGCCAGTATCCGCGCCGCGGATGGTCGGCATCAGAAAACGGCAAAAGTGGGTTTCAAACTCCAGCTCCAGCGCGCTGGTCAAATTTTGCTGTTGTAACGTCTGCGCCCACCATTCGTTCACGTGACGCACCAGCCTGTGCCCGATTTCCGCCGCGTCGGCTTCTGAATGCGCACGCCGGAGCCAGACGAAAGTGGAATCGGTATCGCCATAAATCACGTCATAACCCTGCGCCTCAATCAGCGCTTTGGTCTGGCGCATAATCGCATGACCGCGCATGGTGATTGACGACGCCAGACGGGGATCGAAAAAGCGACAGGCCGTGGTGCCGAGTACGCCATAAAAGGCGTTCATAATGATTTTAAGCGCCTGCGAGAGCGGTTTATTACCCTGACGTTTGGCTTCATCGCGCCCGTGCCAGATTTGGCTAACAATTTCCGGCAGGCAGTGCTTTTCTCGTGAAAACCAGGCGTCAAGGAAACCTTCGGTACTGTGTTCCGGATCCGGCTGCGCCATGCCTTCGACCAGCCCGACGGGATCAATCAAAAACGTGCGGATAATCGACGGGTACAGGCTTTTATAATCCAGCACCAGTACTGAATCGTATAATCCGGGTTGTGAATCCATTACGTAGCCGCCGGGACTTGCCAGCGGCGGCACTTCGCCGAGATTGGGCGCGACATAGCCGGCGCGGTGCATTCGCGGAAAGTAAAGATGCCCGAATGCGGCGACCGAACCGCCGTGGCGATCGACCGGCAGGCCGTTGATCGTCGCGCGTTCCAGCAAAAACGGCATGATCTCGGTTTTATGGAAAATGCGCGTGACCAGCTCGCAGTCTTTCAGGTTGTAGGTGGCGAGGGCGGGTTTATCCTGGGCAAAGCGGCGATCGATCTCATCCATACGATCCCAGGGGTTATCAATGGATTTTCCTTCGCCGAGCAGTTCCTGCGAGACGGCTTCCAGCGAAAAAGACGAAAAATTCCAGAACGCGGATTTAAGCGCGTCGATACCATCGATAATGACTCGCCCTCTGGCCTGGGCGAAAAAAACGCCGTTTTTGAAGCCATGTTCGCGCCACTCCAGTTCGCTATTGTCTCGCCCCAGCCGTAAAGGGATACGGTAGCGTTCGGCATGTTTTTGCAGCATACGCAGGTCGAACTGCACCACGTTCCAGCCGATGATGACGTCAGGATCATGTTCGGCAAACCAGGCGTTGAGTTTTTCCAGCAGCTGCGGGCGGCTGGCGACATACACAAACTCGAAGTCCAGTTGGCGGTCATCGCCGTTCGCCGGGCCCAGCATATAAACGGTACGCTGGCCGCAGCCTTCCAGACCAATGCAATACAGCTCGCCGTGTCGCGTGGTTTCGATATCCAGCGAGACCCATTTTAGCGGCGGTCGATAGTCGGGGTGGGGTTTAAGACGCGCATTGAGGATAACGCCGTTGCGCATCTCGCCGTCTACCCAAACGGGCGACGTAATAAAACGTTCCATCAGGTAACGTTCCGGCGGGCGTACATCCGCTTCATAAACGGTGACGCCGCTTTCGCGCAGCAGTTTCTCCATCCGCATAAGCTGGCGGTGAGTGCGGCAATACAGACCGGATACCGGCTGACGATGAAAGTCTCGCAGCTGGAGCGGCGTCAGGCGATAGTCTTTTTCCGCCTGTAGCAGCGAGGCGGCGCGGGAGGTCTGGCTGGTCGGAATAAACGCCACGGATTCCTGCGGTGCCAGCGTCGCCTGCACAGGGCCGTTGTCTGTCGCCAGCCAGAAAGAGACCTCCGTTCCTTGCGGCGTATCCCGCCAGTGCCGGGTTAAAATGAAACCTGCCTGCGCCACGATGATTACCTGTCTAAAAAATTCACGCTAATTATAACCTGTTTTAGGGGGTAATACTGTTATTTTGTACAGGCATATAACGTAAAAGCCGATATCCGCTGTAATAAAAAGTTTCTCGCAGTAAGAAGCGGGTTTGCGCCCACCAGGATTTATAGCGGGTGGATCGCGTGGGTGATGAGCGGCTATCGATACCATTATCCTGAGCGATAGTTTTCAGACGCAGCATATGCAGCGGATCGCTGACCAGTAACGCTGTGCGCCATTGTTGTTGTCGCAGTATCTGTTTTGCGTAACGAATATTTTCGCGCGTCACGGTAGAGCGCTCTTCAATAAAAATCGCCTTAGCCGGAATGCCTTTTTCCAGAACGTATTGACGGGCTATCGCCGCGTCGGAAACCGTTGCGCCAGCGCCGTAGCCGCCGGTTAATACCAACGCGCGGACAATGTGTTGTTGGTAAAGCCAGATGGCATGATCCAGTCTGGCCTGAAAAACGGGAGAAGGCGTTTTTCCGCTAACGCCTGCTCCTGCGACAATCACGCAGTCAGCTACGCGCGTCTGGTTTTGCTGACTGAACTGATAAATAGCGATGGCATTATGGATAAACACCGTAGCCATAATGAGAATTATGCCTGCCGCGATTCTGATGATGTAGCGATATTTCATGAATGAGTTCGTTCCCCGTGACGGGTGTAATGGATATTTTAACGATAAAAGGGCTTTTAGCGTCAGATATTTTTGCTGACGTATATTTATCAATATATACCCAAAATAATTCGAGTTGCTTAAAGGCGGCAAGGGAGTGAGGCCCCAGGAGCATAGATAACTATGTGACTGGGGTGAGCGAGCGTAGCCAACACATAAGCAACTCGAAGTATGAAGGGTATAATGATGCTGGTGTAGACAGCAGATATAATTATCCTATAACTGCTAATTTTGAATCATGTTTATTTACAATTTTTACCCATGTATTAGCTGTTTTGTGTCAAGTCTGTTTTCATACATTCAGTATTTTTCAGAAAGGCGCTTGTTCGAATCTGTTACTTATTTCTCGGATTAACAAAAAAGCGATATTTTTTGTTTGTTTTAATTAATGAAAAGTGTAACAATTTCATTTGGAACATCCGCACCGTCAGGTAGAAATATAATATTCCAATTGGCCTCTATGGTTAAATAAAAATGGATTACGGTGCGAATTCGTCGGGAACTCTCTGCATAATTTAATTTTTATTTTAGAATATAATTTTATTTTGACTTTCGGGTGCGGGTGTTTTTATCAAAATTTGTGGTATTCGGGAATGATCTTTTATGAATGTGAGTATGCAGGCGCGTCTGGTAGGGAACGACCGTTATCTTTTCGTCAATACTCAACGCGCTAACCCTTCCATAAAAACCGTGAGTCGATTTTTTGAGTATAAAACATGGACAGAACAGATTTGGCGTACCGAAATTATTGAAAACGGCAATGCTTTTTTTCACTGGCAAGGACACGACAGAAAAAACGGACATCGGGATACCATCTTAACTCCAAAGGGTACTCCCGCCGACATAAGGCGGGAGGGGAATTTGGACGGGCTTGAAAAGCCCGAAGGATCATCAGCCACGCTGATGTTGAATGTATTGCTTCACAACTTCCAGCGGCGCACCTCCGCACGAGCCAGCAAAGTATGACCTCGACCAGAGCACGGCTTTTCCGTATGCTCCCCGCAAATCAATAAATTCGTTTCGCAGACGGCGGGATGTCACAGCTTTCAGTGAGTTAACCAGTACCGAAAGCTGCACTGTTGGTGGGTATTCGATCAGCATGTGGACATGATAGACGTCTCCGTTACTTTCTTTAAGTTCTGCACCAAAATCACGGCAGACTTCTGCTGCATACTGATGGAATGCAGCATAGTGTGACTCACCCAGTATCTTTCGACGGTATTTTGTTACAAAGACAAGATGAACATGCAAAAGGAAGGCGGCATGTCTTGAACGATTAATATTATGTTTTTGCATTGAAGTTGACCGTAAAAACAGTAACATAGCAAACAAATCTCCTACACACTGAGTGATGATGCTAATCCTGAAAGCCTACAAATTCAGACTGGAACCAACGCCTGAACAGTCGCAGCGTTTGCGGCAGTTATGTGGTTGCGCCCGTTTTGTCTGGAATTTAGGTCTTGCGGAGACAAAGCGCATCCTTGGCTCAGGCGAAAAGTTACCTTCGGCTTTCGAGTTGAACAGGATGCTTACAGTGTGGAAAAAAATGCCGGAACACATCTTTTTACAGGATGCTTATACCGACAATCTGCAGCAAAAGTTGAAAGACCTGCATGCTGCATGGAAACGTTGCTTTGATAAAAAGCTCGCAGCTAAGGCCCCGGTATGGAAACGAAAAAATGAGGGCAGAGACTCAATCCGTTTTGTGAACTTTGAGAAATATTGCCGCCTTGAAAATCGCAGAGTGAAGCTACCGTCAGGTCTTGGGTGGGTAAAATTCCGGCAATCTCAACGTGTGAACGGTAAAATCAAAAATGCGACAATCAGTCAGTTAGCGGGACAGTGGTATATCTCGTTCCAGGTTGAAGTTAAAACGGCAGAACCCAATCACACAAGCACAACGATAGTCGGTCTGGACGCAGGAGTAACAAAACTCGCCACGCTTTCAGACGGTACGGTATACCAACCAGTCAACAGTTTTAAAGCAAGTCAGCGCAAGCTGGCAACACTCCAGCGGCAGTTAAGCCGTAAAGTCAAATTCAGCAGTAACTGGCAGAAACAAAAGCGAAAAGTCCAGCGTCTGCACTCGCACATAGCCAATATCCGGCGCGACTACCTTCATAAAGTTACCAGTGAAATCAGCAAAAACCACGCGATGATAGTCATTGAGCATTTGAAGGTTAGTAACATGTCGAAATCGGCAAAAGGTACAGCAGAACAGCACGGACGAAACGTCAAGGCCAAATCAGGTCTGAACCGTTCGATACTGGATCAGGGCTGGTATGAAATGCGCCGCCAGCTTGAGTACAAACAGCTCTGGCGTGGCGGTCAGGTGCTTGCGGTTCCGCCAGCATACACAAGCCAGCGTTGCGCGTGCTGTGGTCATACCGCGAAAGAAAATCGCCTGTCACAAAGTAAATTTGTGTGTCAGGCATGCGGATATACAGCGAACGCTGATGTAAACGGCGCTCGTAACATTTTAGCGGCGGGGCACGCCGTTCTTGCCTGTGGAGGGATGGTGCAGTCAGGCCGCCCGTCTGAAACAGGAACCAGACGCTGAGCAATCAGTCGTCACCCACTAATGGGAATCCCCCACCTGAGTCACGAAGTGCGAAGGTGGGGGAGGATGTCAATATTAATTATCTGTTAAATGGGCAACGCTGGCAGTCAACAATCGAAGATTATATTTTCTTCCATGCGCTGGAAGGAAAAGTGTTGCAGGGATATTATGATAATATTATTGAATATGTGAGTTCTGATCATTACGTCTATCAAAGCGCATTTGCTGAATATATCACCGACCAGATTCATCAACGCGCCCCCAATGGGACGCGTTTTTAGAGGCATTACTGCCCGTAATAGGCTTTTGCGCCGTGTTTGCGTAGATAGTGTTTATCCAGCAGGGATTGCTGCATGTCGGGCAACTGCGGCGCAAGCTGGCGGCAGAAGATCCCCATATAGGCCACTTCTTCCAGCACGATGGCGTTATGCACTGCATCCTCGGCATTTTTACCCCAGGCAAACGGGCCGTGCGAATGGACAAGCACGCCGGGCATTTGAGCGGCGTCAATGCCTTGTTTTTCAAAGGCTTCAACAATGACATTGCCCGTTTCCCATTCATACTCGCCATTAATTTCCGCCTCGGTCATTTTGCGAGTGCAGGGAATCGTACCGTAGAAATAGTCGGCGTGGGTGGTGCCCGTCGCCGGAATCGGCTGACCCGCCTGCGCCCAGATAGTCGCGTGGCGCGAATGGGTGTGTACGATGCCGCCGATAGTCGGAAATGCCTGGTACAACAGACGGTGGGTTGGCGTATCGGACGACGGTTTCTTATGACCTTCAACGACTTCACCGGTCTCCAGGCTGACCACCACCATATCGTCAGCGGTCATGACGCTATAATCGACGCCGGACGGCTTAATCACCAGTACGCCGCGTTCGCGATCGACGGCGCTGACGTTACCCCAGGTAAGGGTGACCAGGTTGTGTTTTGGCAGCGCCAGATTGGCTTCCAATACCTGGCGTTTGAGATCTTCTAACATTGTTTTCTCCCTGCCGGATGGCGCTTCGCTTATCCGGCCTACGAGCGACGGTGTGCCGGATGGCGACACAAATGCCTTATTCGGCCTACAGGACCGTAGGCCCGGTAAACGCAGTGCCACCGGGCATTCAGACTCCACTTTTAGCGTTTTAAACCGTAATACACCTTGTTCCAGCGCAGTGCGTCCTTAAAGGTCGGCAGACGGGTATCGTTATCAATCACCGCGATTTCGATATCGTGTATTTCTGCGAACTGGCGCATATCGTTCAGATCCAGCGCGTGGCTGAAGACGGTATGGTGCGCGCCGCCAGCCAGAATCCACGCTTCGGAGGCGGTCGGCAGATCCGGCTGCGCCTTCCACAGCGCGTTAGCCACCGGCAGTTTCGGCAGGGAGTGCGGCGTTTTTACGGTGTCAATGCAGTTGACCAGCAGGCGATAACGATCGCCGAGGTCGATCAGGCTGGCGACGATCGCCGGGCCGGTTTGGGTATTGAAAATCAAACGCGCCGGATCTTCCTTGCCGCCAATGCCGAGGTGCTGGACGTCGAGGATCGGTTTCTCTTCCACCGCGATGGACGGACACACTTCCAGCATGTGCGAGCCGAGCACCAGATCGTTGCCTTTCTCGAAGTGGTAGGTGTAATCCTCCATAAATGAGGTGCCGCCCTGCAGACCGGTTGACATCACTTTCATAATGCGAAGCAGAGCGGCGGTTTTCCAGTCGCCTTCGCCCGCAAAGCCGTAGCCCTGTTGCATAAGACGCTGTACGGCCAGACCCGGGAGTTGTTTCAGGCCGTGCAAATCTTCAAATGTCGTCGTAAAGGCGTGGAATCCGCCCTGTTCCAGGAAACGCTTCATACCGAGTTCAATGCGCGCCGCTTCCCGCACGTTCTGGCGTTTATCGCCGTGGATCCGGGTGGCGGGCGTCAGGGTATAGCTGCTTTCATACTCGTCAATCAGAGCGTTGATATCGCCGTCACTAATTGCGTTCACCACCTGCACCAGATCGCCGACCGCCCAGGTATTGACCGAAAAGCCAAATTTGATTTGCGCGGCCACTTTATCACCGTCAGTCACTGCGACTTCACGCATATTGTCGCCGAAGCGGCAGACTTTTAGCTGGCGGGTATCCTGTTTAGAGACCGCCTGGCGCATCCAGGCGCCGATACGCGTATGGGCCTCTTTATCCTGCCAGTGGCCAGTGACGACCGCGTGCTGCTGGCGCATCCGCGCGCCGATAAAACCGAACTCGCGGCCGCCGTGCGCAGTCTGGTTCAGGTTCATAAAGTCCATATCGATGCTGTCCCACGGCAGGGCGGCGTTAAATTGGGTATGGAATTGCAGTAGTGGTTTGTTAAGAATACTCAGCCCGTTGATCCACATTTTGGCCGGGGAGAAGGTGTGCAGCCAGACCACCAGCCCCGCGCAGCGATCGTCATAATTGGCGTCACGACAAATGGCGGTAATCTCATCCGGCGAGGTGCCCAGCGGTTTTAATACCAGTTTACATGGCAGTTTGGCTTCGGTATTCAGCGCGTTGACCACATGCTCGGCATGTTGGGTGACCTGACGCAGGGTTTCTGCGCCATACAAATGCTGGCTGCCAATCACAAACCATACTTCATAATTATCAAAAATCGTCATTGTCGTGTCCTTAATGAGTCAGGATTGCCTGATTGGCCGGGGTCGTTGGCGCCGGCGCGGCAGTCGGAAGATAATGTTGTTCTGCGCTTAGCGCCCACTGCTGGTAGCGGCGGTAAAGCTGTTCGAGGCGTTGCGCCTGTTCAGGGCGGGGACGCAGAGTGCGTTCTACCGCGCTCGCCATGCTTTGCTGGGCGGCTGGAATGTCTGCATGGACTTTCGCGGCAACGGCGGCAAAGATAGCGGCGCCTAATGCGCAACACTGGTCGGAAGCGACGATCTGCAACGGACGATTCAGTACGTCGCAGCAGACCTGCATAATGACCTGATTTTTACGGGCGATGCCGCCAAGCGCCATCACGTTATTGACCGCGATACCCTGATCGGTAAAACACTCCTGAATGGCGCGCGCGCCGAAGGCGGTCGAGGCGACCAGACCGCCAAACAGCGCTGGCGCGTCGGTGGCGAGATTGAGATCGGTAATGACGCCTTTCAGACGCTGATTAGCATTGGGTGTGCGGCGACCGTTAAACCAGTCGAGCACCACCGGCAGGTGATCCAGGGACGGATTTTTCGCCCAGGCGTCGGTGAGCGCTGGCAGTAGCTGCTTCTGGCTGGCGTTAATCTGGGTTTTCAGTTCCGGGTGCTGCGCGGCAAGTTGTTCCAGCGGCCAGCTCAACACGCGGCTAAACCAGGCGTAGATATCGCCGAAAGCAGATTGCCCCGCTTCCAGACCGATAAAGTTCGGCACCACGCTGCCGTCAACCTGACCGCAAATGCCTTTCACGGCGCGATCCCCGACGCTCTGTTTATCCGCAATCAGAATGTCGCAGGTAGACGTGCCGATGACTTTTACCAGCGTATTGGACTGTGCGCCCGCGCCGACCGCGCCCATGTGGCAGTCGAACGCGCCGCCGGAAATCACTACGCTTTCCGGCAAGTCGAGGCGCTGCGCCCATTCGGCGCACAGGGTGCCCACGGGCAGATCGGCGGTGAAGGTTTCGCTAAATAACGGGTAGCGCAGATGACGGTTAATGCACGGATCGAGTTCATCAAAGAAGCTCGCGGGCGGCAGACCGCCCCAGCTTTCATGCCACAGCGTTTTGTGCCCGGCGCTGCAGCGGCCACGGCGGATAGCCTGCGGGCGAGTGGTGCCGGAAAGCAGCGCCGGCACCCAGTCACACAGTTCAATCCACGAGACGGCGGCCTGCGCGACGGCGCTATCCTGCCGGGTGACGTGCAGAATCTTCGCCCAGAACCATTCGCTGGAGTAAATGCCGCCAATATAGCGGGAGTAGTCGACCTTGCCTGGCTTATGGCACAGACGAGTGATTTCGTCGGCCTCTTCCACGGCGGTGTGATCTTTCCACAGCACAAACATCGCATTCGGGTTCTCGGCGAACTCTGGACGCAGCGCCAGGACGTTACCGTCGGCGTCAATCGGCGCTGGCGTAGAGCCGGTGCTGTCAACGCCAATGCCAACGACATTTGCGCGTTGCGCGGCGCTTAATTGTGCCAGAACGGCTTTCAACGCGGCCTCCATTGACTCCATGTAGTCGCGCGGATGATGACGGAACTGGTTGTTCGGGCCGTCGCAATAACGGCCTTCTTGCCAGCGCGGATACCACTCTACGCTGGTGGCGATCTCGTCGCCGGTGGCGCAGTCCACTGCCAGAGCGCGCACTGAATCACTGCCAAAATCGAGGCCAATTGCAATTGCCATCGTCTTACTCCATCCAGAAAAACAGGTATGGAGAAACAGTAGAGAGTCGCGGCAAAAACCGTCAGGCAGGATCCGCTAATCTTATGGACAAAAATGCTAATGCTTTGCAAAGTGTGACGCTGTGCAAATATTCAATGTGGACATTCCAGTCATAGTTATAGACACTTCTGTTACTTAATTTTATCGCCTGAACTGTACGCTTTTGTTACAAAGCGCTTTTCACAAGCGGGGTTGATACGTGCTTTCATCAAGCGCAAGGTCTTGCGGAGACGTAAGCACTGTCGTCCTGGTCAATATGGACAATTTGTTTCTTCTCTGAACATCGGGGGGTAGAGAAATCATGGCTGAAACGCAAAATGATCCGCTATTGCCGGGATATTCATTTAATGCCCATCTGGTCGCCGGACTGACGCCAATTGAAGCGAATGGATATCTGGATTTTTTTATCGATCGTCCGTTGGGCATGAAGGGATATATTCTTAACCTGACCATCCGCGGAGAGGGCGTCATTAATAATAATGGCGAGCAGTTTGTCTGTCGGCCTGGCGATATATTATTGTTTCCGCCGGGCGAGATTCATCACTATGGACGGCATCCGGACGCCAGCGAGTGGTATCACCAGTGGGTTTATTTCCGGCCTCGCGCCTACTGGCAGGAGTGGCTGACCTGGCCGACAATCTTTGCCCAGACAGGATTTTTCCGCCCGGACGAGGCGCGCCAGCCGCATTTCAGCGAACTGTTCGGGCAGATCATCAGCGCCGGGCAAGGGGAAGGCCGCTATTCTGAGCTACTGGCGATCAATCTGCTGGAGCAGCTGTTGCTCAGACGTATGGCGGTAATTAATGAGTCGTTGCATCCGCCGATGGATAGCCGTGTGCGCGATGCCTGCCAGTATATCAGCGACCATCTGGCGGACAGCCATTTTGATATCGCCAGCGTCGCCCAGCATGTCTGCCTGTCGCCCTCCCGGTTATCGCATCTGTTCCGCCAGCAGTTAGGCATTAGCGTATTGAGTTGGCGCGAAGATCAGCGTATCAGCCAGGCGAAACTCCTGCTTAGCACCACGCGAATGCCGATAGCGACCGTTGGGCGCAATGTTGGATTTGACGATCAGCTCTATTTTTCGCGGGTATTTAAAAAATGTACCGGGGCAAGTCCTAGCGAGTTCAGGGCCGGATGTGAATAAAAAGTGAATGATGTGTCCACAAAGATGTCATAAGCCGTAACTATTCGGATAATTGACGGCTTGACGAAGGGGGGCGGGGTAAGCAGAATCCCTGCTTCATCACGCTGACGGACACACTATGCAAGCACTGCTGGAACACTTTATCACCCAATCCACTCTGTATTCGCTTATCGCCGTGTTGCTGGTCGCCTTCCTGGAATCGCTGGCGCTGGTGGGGTTGATTTTACCCGGCACGGTACTGATGGCGGGGCTGGGCGCGCTTATCGGCAGCGGCGAGCTCAATTTTTGGCATGCCTGGCTGGTGGGTATTATCGGCTGTCTGATGGGCGACTGGATTTCGTTCTGGCTGGGGTGGCGCTTTAAAAAGCCGCTACACCGCTGGTCTTTTATGAAAAAGAACAAGTCGCTGCTGGATAAAACCGAACACGCGCTGCATCAGCACAGTATGTTCACGATCCTGGTCGGACGTTTTGTCGGCCCGACGAGGCCGCTGGTGCCGATGGTGGCAGGGATGCTGGATCTTCCCGTGGCGAAATTTATTGGGCCGAACTTGATTGGCTGTTTGCTGTGGCCGCCGTTTTATTTCCTGCCGGGCATTCTGGCGGGAGCGGCAATCGATATTCCTTCCGATATGCAGAGCGGAGATTTCAAATGGCTGCTGCTGGCGACGGCGTTGCTGCTGTGGGTCGGAGGCTGGCTATGCTGGCGGCTGTGGCGCAGCGGCAAAGCGGCAGTCGATCGTTTAACCGCGTATTTCCCCCGCAGCCGTTTGCTGTATCTGGTGCCGTTGACGCTCGGGATCGGCGTGGTCGCGCTGGTGGTGCTGGTTCGCCACCCGCTGATGCCGGTATATATCGATATTCTGCGCAAAGTTGTGGGTTACTAACGATTCCTTTGCCGGATGGCAGCTTCGCCTTATCCGGCCTACAAAATATGGGATTTGATGCCCAATAGCGCTGAGGCGCTGGCCTGACCGCTTAGTAGCTCGTCTGTTTTGCCTTGCCACGCAATGCGTCCGTCGGCCACGACGATTGACCGGGGCGCAATTCGCGCCGCATCTTCCACGCTGTGCGAGACCATCAACAGCGTGAGCTGTCGCTCGCGGCAGATATCGCTGACCAACGTCAGCATCTCCTGACGCAGCGCGGGATCGAGCGCGGAGAACGGTTCATCCAGCAGCAGTATCGGCTGTTCGCGTACCAGGCAGCGCGCCAGCGCTACCCGCTGACGCTGGCCGCCGGACAGCTCGCCCGGCAAACGCGCCATCAGACTCTCAATGCCCATCTGACGTGCGATAGCGTCCCGTTTTTCCCGCTGGCTGGCGTTGAGCGTTAACCCAGGGTTTAGCCCCAGACCGATATTTTGCTGCACATTCAGGTGGCTGAATAAATTATTCTCCTGAAACAGCATTGAGACCGGACGGCGTGAGGGCGGCGTAAGCGTATGATCTTCGCCGTCAATCAGTAGCATACCGCTGGCAGGCGCAAGAAAACCGGCAATTAAATTCAACAACGTGCTTTTCCCCGCGCCGCTGGGGCCAAGAATCGCCACCTGCTCGCCGCGTTCTACCGCCAGCGTAAAACGCATCGGCAAATGATGGTAAAGCCAGGTGATATCAATCAGTTTTAGCATGTCGGCCCGGTAGTTTCTCTATGAGGGTAAATAACGTAAAGCAGAGCAGCAGCAGTATCAGCGCGGTCACCGCGCCGTCCTGGCTGCGGTAGGAGCCGATCTGCTGATACAGATAAAACGGCAGCGTGCGGAAATTGTCATTGCCGAAAAGCGCGACGACGCCAAAATCACCGATAGAAAGTACGCAGGCAAACGCCAGCGCCTGCGCCAGCGGACGTTTCAGCGCCCGCAGTTCCACGACCTTTAACCGCGACCAGCCTTCAATTCCTAATGACTGGCACAGCATTCCATAACGGGCGGTAATATCGCGCATTGGGTTTTCCAGGACTTTTAGCGCGTAGGGGATTGCCATCAGCGCATTGGTGAAAATCACGATGCCGTCGGCGGATTCCGGTAAGCCAACGCTGTTATTGAGCAGTAAAAAGAAGCCTGTCGCCAGCACGATCCCCGGCATCGCGAGGATCAACATTCCGCTGAGTTCCAGCGTTTGTCCGGCGAATAGTTGCTGGCGTTGGCGTAGCTCGCGGCTACTCCACAGCAGCATCATGGTCAGCACCACACACAGAACGCCCGCCGCCAGCGCAATGCGTAGCGATGTCCAGACAGCCTGCCACAGAATGGGTTGCGCCAGCACCTCCGGCAGGCTGCGGTTGACGCCATCGACCACCACGGCGACCAGCGGCGGAAGCAGCAGCAGCAGCGCCAGCACGATTAATAAGGCGTCCGTCAGACGGCTGTGGAGACGATCGTCAGGATCGCGCCAACCCTGCGTCAGCGTCATCCCCGGCGCAATCGCTTTGCTCAGCCGTTGGCTTAGCAGTACCAGCGCCAGGCAGCAGACCATCTGGATTAATGCCAGCATCGCCGCGCGGGCGGGATCGTAGTCATAACTAAGCGCCTGAAAGATAGCCAGTTCGATAGTGGTGGCCTGCGGGCCGCCGCCGAGCGACAGAACCGTTGCGAAACTGGCGAAGCAGAGCATAAAAATCAGCGCCGCGACAGGCGGAATTTGGCGGCGCAGCCACGGCCATTCGACAAAACGGAAAAAATGCCAGCCGCGCATACCGAGCTGGGCGGCGAGCTGGCGCTGCTCGCCGGGAATGCTTTCCAAAGATTGCAGCAACAAACGGCTCGCCATTGGCAGGTTAAAAAAGACGTGCGCCAGTAAAATGCCCTGCAAGCCGTAGGGGGAGAATGTCCACTGAAGCCCCAGCATCTGCCACAGCGAGGCCAGCCAGCCCTGACGGCCATACACGCTAAGAATGCCGAACACGGCAACCAGTACCGGCAGAATCAGCGTCATGGCGCACAGACGCAGCAGCGCCAGACGTCCAGGAAAACGGCGTCGATAAAGCGCGCGGGCGAGAAAAACCGCCGGGACCACAGACAGCACTGCGGACAGAAACGCCTGCCAGAATGAGAAGCGCACCACATGCCACAGGTAGCTATCCCGCCAGATTGTCGACCACGCGCCCGACGGCGCGTTCAGCCAAAGCGCCAGAAAGGCCGCCAGCGAGACGGTTATCATCAGCGCGGCGGCGCACAGCCCCGGAATCAGCCAGCCGGGAATTAACGGCTGACGGCGCGTTGCCATTCGCTAATCCATGCCTGGCGTTGTGCTGCCACTTGTTGCGGCGTGAATTCCAGCGTTGTGGCGGGTTTTGCCAATGATTCAAACCCTGCTGGTAGGGCGACGTCCGCTACCGGGTACATCCAGTTGCCGGTGGGTATGGCGTTCTGAAACGCCGGAGAAACCATAAATTTGAGGAATTTCTCCGCCAGTTCCGGCTGCTTACTGGCGACGGTACGCGCCGCGACTTCTACCTGTAAGTAATGGCCTTCGCTGAAGTTCGCGGCGGCGTAATTGTCCTTCTTCTCTTCAATAATGTGATACGCCGGAGAGGTGGTGTAACTGAGCACCAAATCGCTTTCACCTTTCAGAAATAAACCGTAGGCCTCGCTCCAGCCTTTCGTCACCGTCACCGTTTTGGCCGCCAGTTTTTGCCAGGCCTGCGGCGCGTTATCGCCATAGACTTTGCGCATCCACAGTAACAGCCCCAGCCCTGGCGTACTGGTACGCGGGTCCTGATAAATCACCCGCCATTTTTGATCGCTCTCGACCAGTTCTTTCAGGCTTTTCGGCGGATTTTTCAGCTTGCTTTTATCGTAGACAAAGGCGAAATAGCCGTAATCGAACGGCACAAATGTGTCGTTTTTCCAGCCGCCGGGCACCTTGACCGCTTCATTCGCCACGCCGCTTTTGGCAAAAAGTTTAGTTTGCGTGGCCGCTTCCAGCAGATTATTGTCCAGCCCCAACACCACATCGGCTTTGCTGTTCTTCCCCTCCATCCGCAGGCGGTTGAGCAGTGAAACGCCATCCTCCAGCGCCACCAGTTTCAGCTCACAGTTGCAATCGGCTTCAAACGCTTTTTTCACCGCCGGGCCTGGCCCCCAGTCGGCGGCGAACGAGTCGTAGGTATAGACGGTGAGAACGGGTTTGGCGAAAGCAGGCGCCGCGCACAGGAGTAAAAGCGGAAGATATTTTTTTAACACTTTGCACCTCAGTGAAAGAGTGGCAAAGGACTTGAGAGGTAACCTCAAATCCCTTCGCCGGCATTATCCGGATCAGGTTCGACGGGTATTTTCTCAGCGCGCGCATAAGCGCGGCACCCCGTTGAGTTCGGCGTTAGTGTAGTGATTTTGTTGCCGGGCAGCAATCAAGAGCTGGCGTTAAGGATCTGGCGGAGCAAACCACGCCGATTTAAAATCAAACCAGCCGAGGGTATTCATGCGCAGCCCGCGCATACTGCGCTGTCCCTGGATAATCAGCCAGTGGTGGATCAGCGGCACAATCGCTTTGTTGGCCAGCAGTTGCTGGCACCAGTTCGCCAGGTTCATCTCGCCAGCGCGCCACTGCGCGGCGTCGTCCTGCCAGTCGCGCGGAATGCAGTTCTGCAAGAGCGGTACTTCGCACAGGTGCGCGAACAGCGAGAAATCCAGCGGCAGCGTAAAGTTAGCGCTATTGAGCCAGATATCGCTTTCGATCTCGCCGGCGTGCCATTGATCGTAGTCGATCTCCTGAATATGCAGATGTACCTGATGCTCAGCCAGAAGCGCGCTCATGATACGGGCGATAACCCGGTGCTCAATGTGTTCGCGATAGAAGGTCAGCGTGAGGGTTTCCAGCCCGGCGGGTTTTTCGCCCGGGCCTGGACGGGCGTGATGCCAGCGCGGTAAAAGCCCATAGGCCGGGAACCAGAGCTGCTGTAGCGGTTCATCGGCATGATAGAGTAAATTGGTGGGGGAGAGGACGTGGCTTACCCATTCTCTGACCTGCGGATGCGCGCCGCGCGGCGTTCTGGCGTCGAATAGCAGGTAATAGCACCCCTCTTCCAGTCGGCTTTCTATCGCTTTTTCACCGCCTTGTATTGGCCCTTCCAGCATCAAGCCGCAGGCCGGTTCTTCACTGATATCCGGCAGTACCCAGACGTTCACTTCGTCTATCAACGCCCGATAGCCGAAGTAGTCATCAAAGGCGAGTATCTTGAGCTGGTTCGGCGTATTACGCCGCACGGCATAAGGCCCGGTGCCGATAGGGTGGCTGGCGAAATTAGCCAGCGTTTCCCACTCCCGCGGCAAAATCATCGCCGGGACCTGGCCCAGCAGCCACGGCAACCAGCGATCCGGCTGGGAAAGATGAATATCCAGCGTCCACGCGGTAGGGGAGTCTATCTTTGTGATGTGCGAGTAAAGCGGAAGCGTATTGATACGCGTCAGCGAGGCGATGACATCTTCCATCTCCAGCTCGCGGCCATGATGAAAATGAATGCCGGGGCGCAGGTAGAAGCGCCACAGTAAAGGGGAAATTTGCTGCCAGTGGTGCGCAATGTCCGCTTCCAGTTCCCCGTTTTCCTCATTTACCCGCGTGAGCGAACTGAAAATTTGCCGGGCAATATGAGTTTCCGAGCGACGTAATGCGGTTCCCGGCAGGAGATTGTGCATCGGACGATAGTAAAGAACCCGCAGAATATGCCGCCCCTGGCGGAAGCTGCGTCCCAGATGGGAAATCAGCATTTGCCTGACAGCGCTTTTATCGCCGACCAGTTGTACCAGTTGATCGATTCGATCTTGTTCCAGCAGGTCTTCCGCCCGCTGCTGTTGCAGCGCCAGTCCGGTATACAGGAACGTCAGACGCGAACGCTTTCCGCGTCCAACCTCGGCTTCCCATGTTAGCCAACCGCGCGCCTGCATCGTATTTAGCAGCGTACGCATATGGCGACGCGAACAGTTCAGCAGATCCGCCAGCTCATTAAGCGTGGTGTCTTGCGTTTTACCGTCACAGCATTGCCAGAGACGGATAAATTGTTGTTGCAGGCGACCTGAGGGCATAAAAGGGGAACTCCGATGAAAAACTCAGCAATTTTATTATCCCTATATTAGGCCAATAATATCTTTCGATGAAGCAAGAGGAAGAGGTCACTATGCGCCAGTTCTGGTTGAGATATTTTGCCGCGACGGAAAAAACGTCCTGGCTGGCTTGCCTGAGCGCGCCGCAGCGCTTAAAAATGCTCGCGGAACTGATGCAGTGGGAGGCGACCGATTGAAGCCAATTGCAGACATCATGTGTGACTGAGTATTGGTGTAGGCGATAGCCTAAAATCACCCGCCAGCAGATAATATCTGCTGGCTTTTTTGTCTATGGAAAACCCCCAGCTAGGCTGGGGGTTCCGGAAAGCTTTCAGCTTTA
>OKEE01000061.1_pt1 | contig 63957 bp, 49 predicted proteins | sample 1611071 | NCBI WGS metagenome assembly OKEE01 (sample SAMN04436708, study PRJEB24849) | human gut metagenome | biome: human gut; feature: NICU; material: stool | host: Homo sapiens | place: USA: Saint Louis, MO | collected 2010-09-07 | reverse complement strand
AGCGAACCGTATACATCTGTGTTATGCACCAACACCGCGACGGCGATTTGCGGATCGTCCGCCGGCGCGAAACCGATCACCCAGCCGTCGATGGCAGAGTTGTCGGTACCGATTTGTGCGGTACCGGTTTTGGCCGCCACCTTGATGCCGTCGATGGCCAGCTGCGGATTGGCCTCGGTCACCACGCTTTCCATCATCGTGGTGAGCTTGTCTGCGGAATCCTTGCTGAACGCATTGGCCATGGTTTGCGGTTTGGTCTGCGAAAGTACGGTGAGATCGGCGGCGCGCACACGATCGACCAGCGTGGGCTGCATCAGTTTGCCATTGTTGGCGATTGCCTGCGCGACCATCGCCATCTGCAACGGCGTGGCCGTGGTGTCGCCTTGGCCGATGGACGCCAGTGCAAGCTTGTCGTCGGCCGGATCAGAGGGGAATGTGGACGCGGTGGCTGTCATCGGGGTGCCCGTGGATTCGGTGCCGTCAATGGTGATGGTGCTGCCGAACCCGAGCTTGGTGGCCATGTCCGAAACCTTGCTCGCGCCGAGTTTCACGCCAAGCTGGGCGAACGCGGTATTGGACGACCATGCGACGGCCTCTTGCAGGGAGATCTGCCCGTTGACGCCATCGGCCTGTGCCTCGGCGTTCGGCAACTGTGTGGCGGTTCCCGGCAAGGTATAGCTGGAGCCCGCAGGAATCTTCGTGTCCGTCTGATAATCGCCGGTTTCCAGCGCAGCCGAGGCGACGATGGTCTTGAACGTGGACCCTGGTGGGTACAGCTGCGAGGTGGCGCGGTTGATTAGTGGGCTATTTTGGCCCGCAGAAAGTTCGTTGTAGGCCTGAGACGCGGCTTTGGTGTCATGGGTCGCCAGTTTGTTCGGATCATAACTGGGCGTGCTCACCATGGCGAGGATACGACCGGTGCTGACTTCGATGGCCACCGCCGCACCATCGCGCATACCGAGCTGATCGTAGGCAACCTGCTGCAGCTTGGGGTCGATGGAGGTTTCGATGGACGCGCCCTGATCCGTAGTGCCGGTGAGCATGGCCTTGGCCCGCTGCCAGATCAATGAATCGGCCTCACCGTTGAGCAGCATGCTGCGGGAGGCTTCCAGGCCGCGATCGGCGGTCTGGTTGATGGAGAAGAAGCCGGTGACCGGAGCATACAGCGGACCGTTGGAATAGGTACGCAGGTATTTGAATGCGTCGTTGACCGGCTCGGATTTGGCCATGACTGTGCCGTCCGAGGCCAGGATGGCACCTCGGTAGATACCGAGCTGGTGGTACAGCGAACGGGCGTTGCGCGGATCGTTGTTCAGCGCGTTGGCCCGTACCGCCATGATGATGGTGGACGACAGGCCGAGAATCACGAACAGCGCGACCACGGCGGTGAAAAGCTGACGAAGATATTTGTTCATACGCGAGTGCCTCCGTTAACGGGAGGAAGCGGGGGAATCGTGCCGGTAGGCGTGTACGGTTCATCGGCATCGGCATACGACGGAGTGGTGGTGTCCACAATGGGGTCGTCAAACGATTCCGACTCGGACTGCGACGCCGTAGCCGACGCGCTGCGAGGCTGAACGATCGGCTCAGTGGCGCGGGACCGGGCCTCAAGTTCCTTGTTGCGCAGCACGGCCAAAGCCTCGTACTGGAACGTATCCGAGGTCAGCTCCGGCTCGGGCGCATTGGCCGAGTTCGAGATGATGATGAGCAGGGTCGCGAGAATATAGTTGGCGATCAGACTGGAGCCGCCGGCCGCCATATAGGGCAGGGTCAGACCGGTCAGAGGAATCACCAGCGTGATGCCGCCGACCACGGTGAACACCTGGAAGGCCATGGTGAACACCAGTCCGGAAGCGAGCAGCTTGCCGAAGCCATCCTTGATTTTCATGGCGGTGATAAAGCCGGAGGCAATGATGAGCAGGTAGAGCATCAAAATGGCCAGAACGCCCATCAGACCGAGTTCCTCGCCCAGAGAGGCGTAGATGAAATCGGAGTTCGCAAACGTAACGAGCGAAGGATGGCCTTGGCCGAGACCGGTGCCGAGCACGCCGCCTGATGCCAGGCCGAAAATGCCGGTGACCAGCTGCCAGGAGCCGCCGGGGGTCTTGTTGTATTGCTCATTGCTGAACGGGTGCAGCCAGGCATCGACTCGCTGACCCACGTGGCTGAACATGCCTGCGGCCAGCACGGCACCCGCAGCGAACGCGATCAGACCGATGATGATCCAGCTTTTACGGCCGGTGGCCGTGTACAGCATGGCCACGAACATGGCGAAGAACATAAGCGAGGTGCCCAGATCATGCTGCATGATGAGCACGCCCATCGAGGCGATCCACACCACGATGATCGGGCCGAGATCCTTGATACGTGGCAGCTGCAGACCGAGCATCTTCTTACCGCCCACGGCCAGCTGGTCGCGATGGTCGAACAGGTAGGCGGCGAAGAAGAACGCAAGGAACAGCTTGGCGAACTCGCTTGGCTGGAACTGGCCCAGTCCCGGAATCTTGATCCAAATGCGCGCGCCGTTCACTTCTTGACCGACAAACGGCAGCATCGGGGCGAGCAGCAGCACTAGGCCCACCACCATCGACACGTAGGAGAAGCGCCGCAGCACGCGGTAGTCCTTCAGGAAGATGATGAGCAGCGCGGAAAGCACGATGGCGATGCACAGCCAGATCAGCTGACGTTGGGCAACCGCCCAACCTTCGCTCTGGTCGATGCGGGCGATCATGGTCACGCCGGTGGCGGTCAGCAGTAGCACGCAAGGCAGAATCGACTGGCTGGCGTACGGCTGGAAGCGCACAATCAGCCCCCACAGCACCAGAAACAGCACTACGACCAATGCCAGCATGCCGGCGTACTGCATAGGGAATTCGCCGGCGGTACGCTGGAACATCTGGATGAACGCCAACGCACTGATTGCCATGGCAATCAGCAACAAAGAAATCTGACGTAGACGGGTAGCGATCATTGAGAATCTCCCGTGGCCGCGTTGTCGGCCGCTCCGATACCGGATTTATCCGAGGAATCGGATGAGCTTGACGAACCGGACTTGTCTGACGAGGAGCCGGACTGGCTGGACGAATCCTTGGTGCTGTCCTTGGAATCGCTCTGGGAACTGTCTTTGGAACTGTCCGGGGAATTGGACGCCTCGGCCTTCTTGGCGGCGTCGGCTTCCTGCTGCTTGGCCAGTTTGCGCATTTCGGTGCGGATAATACCCACATGCGACTGCGCTTCGTCCAACGAACCGACTGTGATGCCTTGGCTCAGCTGGTCACGCCATGTCTGAGGCAGGTCCGCGGTGGCGATATTGGTGGTCTGCACTTCGTGAGAAAGCTCAAGTCCAAAGAGATTGGTCGGCACGCCACGATAAATGGCCACGGTGCCGTTGCTATCTCCCACGTAGTAGTGCGTCTGGCTCCACGTGTACGCGCCCCAGCCAGCGCCGGCCAATGCCAGCACGGCAAGAATGCAGGTAATAATCACCGCAAGCTTGTTGCGGCGCTCCTTGGTGCGCGTGGCCTTCTTCTGCTCGACCTGCTCATCGCGGATGGCTTTGGCCACATCCGGGTCGTTGGGGTCGGCGGACAGACGCCCATCCGGCTTTTGCACCACCGGAATCTCACCGGTATCGGGATTGGCTCGTTCACCGGTCTCCTCGCGGACGGTGGACGGCTGCACCACGCGTGTGGACGACGGTTCGACCGTGGTTTGCGCGGTCTCCGCCTCGTGCGCGCTGGCAGGCTGAATCAATGCTGCGGCGCGCTGGGCGGGGGAATCATCCTCACGCAGCGCGGGCGCGGTAGCCACCGGCTCGTTGACGATGTCGGCAATCGGCTCAAGATTACGGCTGGCGGCACCGCCGACCAACGGCGTTTGGTGCGGCAGATCGAACGCATCGGCATCCAACGCCAACGTGGCATCCGCAATAACGGCCGTGACATTATCGGTGCTGCCCGCCCGCAGTGCCATCTGCACCAGACGCTGCGCGCATTCGCCCTGATCGGACAGCGTGGTCATCGTCTCTTCGATGGTGGAATCTTCCAGCACACCGCACAGGCCGTCCGAGCACAGCAGCCAACGGTCGGCGGGGTGGGCTCGGCGAACCGAAATATCCGGGCGCGGGTCAATGTCAAAATCGCCAAGCACGCGCATCACGACGTTGCGCTGCGGGTGGTTCTTGGCTTCGGACGGGGTGATACGACCGGTGTTGATGAGGTGCTGCACGTAGCTGTGGTCGCACGTGATGCGGCTCAGGCGTCCGTCGCGCAGCAGGTAGGCGCGCGAATCGCCGATATGGGCGATGACCCAGTAGCCGGCCACCAATGCCACTGCGGTAACGGTGGTGCCCATGCCGGCAAGCTTGCGTTCGCGCTTGGCCTTGCCGACGATGGCGTCATGCGCGGCCATAACGGAGGTTTCCATCATGCGGGAGATCGTCTCGACGTTGCCACCGGTGTCGTCCTGCTCGATGTGGGCCAGTGACCGGATGGCGATGGAGGATGCCGTATCGCCGCCGGCGTGACCGCCCATGCCGTCGCACATGGCGATGAGATGCTCGCCGGCGAAGGAGGAATCCTGATTGTTCGCGCGCACGGTGCCCACATCGGACACCGTGGTGGAATACAGGAACAGCGGTTGTGAAGCGGCGGATTTTGGCATGCGGCTACCTCAGTTCGAAGGTGGTGGCGCCGATGCGCACAGGAATACGAGCGGGCAGAATGGTGGGGCGGTTGACGCGCTGCTGGTTGACCACGGTGCCATTGGTGGAGTTCAGGTCTTCAATGGCCCACTGCCCGGAGCGCGTGTCACGGTAGACACGGGCATGGTGGGAAGACACGAATTCGTCATCGAGCACCACGGTATTCGAGGCGGCGCGGCCAAGCGTGATGTCGGCTTCGGCCAGCGGCACGGAGCTGCCGGCAAGCGGACCATCGATGATGACCAACAGGGTAGGCTGCGCCGAGGCGGCGGACGATGCGGAAGCGTTGGGCTGGCGATGCGGGCGCGGCGCAGCTGCCTGCGGCGTTTCGGCCTTGGCCTTATGCGCTTCACGCTCACGGTGGCGACGACGCGCGCGCGAAGGTCGCGGACTGAACGTCTCGATGTCCTTGCGCAGCGAACGTACGGCCAGCCAGATGAATATCCACAGCAGGATCAGGAATCCATACTTGAGCAGGGCGAATGTCAGTTCGGTCATAAGTGGACGACTTTCGGGCGTGTGCTCGACTACTCCTGGGCTTGGGCGGAGGCCCAGTACAGGATGCGGGTACGGCCGATGGTGATGGTGTTGCCGTCGAGCAGCGTGGCGGCGGGCACTTGGTGGCCCTCCACGTACGTGCCGTTGGTCGAACCCAGGTCGCGGGCGATCACGCCGTTATCCGTGATGTCGATTTCCAGGTGCTTGCGGGAGATGCCCGGATCGTCGATGACGATATCGCAACCGGAACCGCGGCCGATTACCGTCTTGTCTTTGGTGAGCAGGTACTGGTTGCCGTTCACCTCGAGCACCGGGCTATCCTCGGTCTGCGCATCGGTGGTGACCGGCACGGCATTGCCCTGCACGGATTCGGAGGTGAGGTTGAAGTTGCCCTTGGACAGGTCAAGGTCTTCCTCGAAGATCACGATCACCGGGCCCACGAAGGCGTAATGCTGGCTCTTCGCGTACTCGGTGAGGTTATCGGCCAGTTCGTTGGCCAGGGTCTCGCTACCCCATGCCTCGATACGGTCGAAGTCAGGAGTACTGAGCTTGAAACGGTATTCATTCGGGGCCACCGTGCGGTCACGGCCCACGGGCATGGCCTCGGCGTCAATCTCGCGCTCCAAGGCGCTGGAAAGATCGACAGGCTGCAGATCTTTGGAGCCAAACTTGGCGAATACTCCGTTGACTGCACCCTCCACGCTTTTTTCAAAACGGTCGAGAACGCTCATAGTCCTCCCTTTCTAATCTTCACCCATCCTACGCGGTGATGGGAATATGAGGCAAAAAAACCGGTCTTTCACATGACGATGGGTGCAAAATATCCAAAAATTCAGGGCGGAAATGGGTGCGGCGCACCACCCGAGGTGCTTTACCGGTGGAGCACCTCGGGTGGGATGCGCGTGTTATCGATCTGTCAGGCCAGCGCGTCGCGCAGGAAATCGCGCTGGAGAGTGAGCAGGCTTTCGGCCACGGTCTCGTCGTTGGTCATATGGGTGATGCCCGTCAACGGTAGGAAGGTGTGCGGGCGACCCGCCGCCATCAGGGCTTGCGAGAGGCGCAGGCTGTGGGCGATGGTGACGTTGTCGTCGGCGAAACCGTGGATCAGCATAAGCGGGCGCTCGAGTTTCGGTGCGTCCTGCACGATGCCGTTGCGGTAGTAGACATCCGGGTCGAGGCCCAGATAGCGCTCGGTGTAGTGCGTGTCGTACAGCGTCCAGTCGGTGGGCGGGGCGCCGGCGCATGCGGCCTTGAACACGTTCGGCGCGTCCAGCACGGCCAGTGCGGACAGGAAGCCGCCGTACGACCAGCCGATCATGCACACCTTGTCGAGGTCCGGCATGGGAATCGCCTCCCGCTGGCGGGAGGTGGCGCGAAGCGCCGGTGGGTGGTTCTCGGCGTCTGCCTGATCGCCCGCAGCCAGCTGTGCCGCACGTGATTCCGCATCGGCGTTGAGCCGGGCGACGGCCTCGAGCAGGGCGTTGACGGCTTCAATCTGGTCGGCCAGCGTTACGTCCTTCATATCCTCGAAGATCTCGCGGTCCCATGCCGGGCCGCGGCCGGTGGTGCCACGGCCGTCTGCCGTGACCACCAGGAAGCCTTGGTCGGCCCACCACTGGCCCTCCCAGTAGAAGGACTGCGAGGCGATGACCTGCTGGAAGCCGGGCCCGCCGTACGGCTTCATCAGCACCGGCAGCTTCTCGGCGTGCGCGTACGGGCTTTCCGGGCTCGGCGCGATGATCGCCGTGTACAGCTGGTGCTCGCCCAGTCGCGTAAATGTGACGTTCGGTGTAAAGCCGGGTTCGGCCGCCGTGGACGCGATAGTGGCGCTCTGTTCTCCCAGAATATGCCGCATCTGGGCGCGGGCGGAACGCATATCGCGGCCGGAGACCACGATGCCGCGCTCGCCGCGCGAGGCGGTCCACTGGCCGGGATCGGTCGTGACCGGCGTGATCGTGCCGTTGTAATCGATACTCACCACGTCGAAACTGCGGGCGTCGTGGTCACCGAATACGGACTCGGTGGCGGCCGCATCGACCCAGGCGTCCGGCACCTCAGGCGCGATTTCGGGCGCGCGCTGCACCACGGCCAGCACATCCTCGTCGGTCACGGCGAGCACCGTGCGCACGTTCCAGCCAGCCGGCGTGAACGGGCGGCCGTCTACCGTCAGACGGTTGGTGTCCGTGGCCATATCGTTGAGCGAGCACACCAGACGACCATCCGGCGTGTAGGCGGGCGTGCCGTGAACCAAGTCGATCCACTGCTCGTTCGCGTGCTCCTCAAGCACACGCGTGGCACCCAGCGCGGCCCCATCCGCCGCGACCGCCACCTCAAGCACCTGATCGCGGGTCTGACGGCGGTTCTGCACCAGCACCAGCGGATCGTGGCCGCGACGCCAGTTCACGGCGGTCACATACTCGTACGCCTCACGATCCCAATCCACATCGGCGTTGCCGGTGATGCCTGCGTACCGGTCGTTCTCATCGAACGCCAGCGTGATCACGGTCAGGTACACGTCGGCATTGCGGGTCAGCGCGCGCGGGTAACGGCGGCCGGCGGCCGGCTTCTCGGGGTCGGCCGGATCGCTGATGTGCCAGGTCGGCTCGTCGGCGGTGTCGAAGGACTCGAACAGCACGTGCTGCGAATCCGGGGCCCACCAGAAGCCGTCGTACCGGTCCATCTCCTCGCCGGCCACGAACTCGGCCAGACCGATTTTCCACGTGTTTTCGGCCGGATTGCCGTCCTCATCCTCCACGCTCACGCCGTAGACGGCGGTGATGCGGTCACCTAGCTCGCCGCCGATATCGACCAGCATCAGGTAGCTGCCCGTGGTGTACAGCACATGTTCGCCATCCGGGGCGATGCGCGGGTTCAGCACCGGCGTGTACATCGCCGGGTCCTCATCGAGCCATTCGCCGGCCAGTTCACGGGTGTGCGGCTCGGGTGCGCCGGTCTCGCCATTCCAATCGATGTCGGTCAGGAACAGGCGGCCGTTGATGGTGAACACGATGCGATTGCCGTCGTCATCTGCGGAGTATCCGACGATGCCGGTGCCGCCTTCGCGCGCACGCTCGCGGCGGGCCTTCTCCTCGGTCGGCACGTCCTCGCTGTCGGCGGTTGCGCCCAGCAGTTCGCGCGGGTCGGCCAGCTTGGTCTCATGGTGTTCGCCGGACTCGTCGAACCAGCTCAGCCACAGTGCGGTCACCAGATCCTCGGGGCCGTCGGAGCGCAGGAACAGGGCCCGCGAGCCGTCGCCCAAGGTCTGTGCGGAGCGCGGCGCGCCGTAGCCGAACCGCAGCGTACGCGCCCTGAGGCGTGGAAAATGCTTGATTGCGCCATTGACATCATTGGTTTCGCTCATACCTCACAACCTACGCGCCTGTGCGGTCAGTGGCGCGCAGGCTTGCGACGCATTCCCGGGATTGTGTCGTGGGTGTGGGTGCGAGGTGTGGGCGTGAGGCTTGTCCTAAGATGAGAGCCATGCAGGTGACGATGATCGACGAAAACAAGTACGCCGAAACGATGACCGACGTGGTGCTGCCCGCGCTCGAACAATGCCGCGAGGAGGGCTGGTTCGATTCGTCCGCCGCCGAACGTTCGGCCGGGATCGAGCCGCTGTCCGGCATTATGGACACCGGCGGCCGCTCGGGCCAGCTGCACTACCTGTGCTACGACTCCGCCAAATTCGACGCGATTCGCGAGCAAGGTGCCACCGCCACCTTCCGCGGGGCCGTCGTCATCAGCCACGGCTTCACCGAGTTCGCCGAGAAATACGACGAGCTCGTCTGGTATTTTCTGCTCGCCGGCTACTCAGTGTGTGTGCTCGAGCATCGCGGCCACGGCAAGTCCGCGCGCGATGTGGACGATCGCTGCATGGTGTGGATTGATGACTGGCAGCGCTACGTGGCCGATCTGGCCGGCTTTGCCGAAACCATCGGTCAGCAGTACGCAGCCGGTATGCCGCTGAACCTGTTCTGCCATTCGATGGGCGGCGGCATCGGCGCGGCCATGTTGGAGCGATACCCCACCCTGTTCGACAAAGCGGTGCTCTCCGCCCCGATGATCGCCCCCGCCACCGGCATGCCGCTGGGCGTGGCCCGTGTGCTGGTCGGCGCGCTGTGCGGACTCGGCTTCGGCAAGAAGCGCGTGTTCGGGCAGTCGGGCTTCACGCCGGAATTCTCGATGGAAGGCAACGAGGGCGCTTCCGAAGCGCGTGAACGCTGGTACTTCAAGCTGCGTTGCGAGAACCACGAATACCAGACCTACTGCGCGGCGTTCGAATGGGTGCGCCAAGCGTTGAAGCTCAACCGGGCCATACTGAACCCGTCCGCCTGCGCCGAAGTGGAGACGCCGGTGCTGCTCTTCCAGTCCGGACGCGACATCTGGGTACTCAATAAGCCGCAGAATCACTTCGTCCAACTGGTCAGGGACGGCGGCGGCGAGGCGAACATCGTGCACTTCCCCGAATCGCGCCACGAAATCTTCTCCATGCCCAACAGCACCTACAAGCCCTACCTCGAAAAGATCCTTGGCTTCTACGACGACCCCATGATTGCCAGCGCCGCGTACTGATGTAGCTCTTCACCCATTGCTCACCGTGCGGTCACCTTGTGGCCCGGCCCGCTTTAGATGGCGGGAGAACCATGGAATTATGGGCATAATCCTATGCTTTCAACGCCGACTAACCTGACAGACGGCGGGAAACATAGCCAATGCAAATGCCGAGTAGGGATTTACCCTACCCGGCATTTTGCTGTTTCACCCACCAAACCCCGCCCTGTTCGCGCGCCGGTCGCGTGCCGTTCTGCCGCTGTACACATCCGATGAGTAGAGTGACTTCGAAACGAGGCGAGAGAGGCGGACATATGGCGAACGGCGCACAGAACGCAAGCGGCACACCGGCACCGGCGGCAAGCCATTCCGGCGGCCACGTCGTATCCGCGCGCGCCACGACCATCGGCCTGATGGCAATCCTGCTGTGGAGCTTCATGGCCGGCACCGTGCGCATCGTCTCCGAAAACTTCGGCGCCGCGCTTGGCTCGGCCCTGATTTACACGGTCGGCGGCATCCTGCTGCTGATGTTCCGGCGCCCGGCCCCGATTCGCGAGTTCCCCAAGAAATACCTGATTATCGGCGGCCTGTTGTTCGTATTTTACGAATCATCGATATCCCTCTCGCTGGGTCTGGCCTCTACCGACGCATCCTCGGTGGAAGTGAGCCTGGTCAACTATCTGTGGCCCACGATGATGGTGCTGCTGTCGGCGGGCGTATCCCATCGCAAGCACGCGGTCGTCAAGGTGCTGCCGGGCGCGATCGTGGCCACTGCCGGCGTGGTGCTGGCGGTCGGCGGTAATTCCGGGCTCGACTGGCATGCGGCCGTGCAGCATATCGCCGCCAACCCTTTGTCCTATGCGCTAGCGTTCGTGGGCGCGCTCGCTTGGTCGGTGTACGCGGTGTTCACGCCAGCCATGAGTCATGGGGTGGACGGCACTTCATTGTTCTTCCCCTGCGCGGCCGTGGCGTTGTGGATTATCCACTTCGCGTCCGGGCAGGGGTGGCCGGCCGAGCCGCCGAGTCTGGTCGCATGGCTGTTTGTGTTGATTGCCGCGGCGGCGATTGGCGGTGGTTATGCCTGCTGGGGCTATGGCATTCTGCATGGGTCTATGGAGCGGCTGGCTATTGCGTCCTATGCCACGCCGGTGCTGTCCACCGGGGCCAGTGCGGTGCTGCCGGGTTTGGCGCTGTCGCTGTCGTTTTGGTGTGGCGCGCTGCTGGTGGCCGCCGGATCGGTGCTCAATTACTTGGTCAGTGCGCGCAAATAGCGGGGTGGCTTTGCTCATGGGGCGGTGAAATCCCCATGGGGCGGTAAAACCTTCATGGGGCGGTATCCCAAAATGGCTTTATTCTGCCGTTTCACAATTTCTTCAAACCGCCCCATGGGCCTTTTACCGCCCCATGGATAAAATACCGCCCGATGGGCAGCAGCAACTTACTCGCCGCGGCGCTCGGACGGGCGGCGAATCGGGTCAAGCAGCGTATTCGGATCGGAGATGCCGAACATGCTGCGCCCGCCGGTGGATTCAGGGTGCTTGGCGAGAACGGCCAGCGAAATCGCCCCCGGAATCATAATGATCACCAAAAGGGCCGCCAACCCCCAGTTCACGAAGAATCCGAGCCCCAGTACGATGGCCACCACAACCACCACCGTGACGATAATCGTCAACAGTGCTCGACGTGGGTTGGTTTCCCTGGCCCAAGAGGTGCTGGCTGCGGGTTTGCTGTTGAACTGGCCGCGGCGTTTGTGGCTGTTGTGCCATCAGCCGTGCCGGTCGTGGGCCTTGCCGCCGCGCTCGTCGCGGGGTCAGTGTTGGATGGTATCACGGTCGGTACGCCGGTTCCCTTGCCGCCGCGCTCGTCGCGGGGTCAGTAGGGGCGTCAGACACGTTATCGGCGGCATTGCCGGTCGCTGCTGGACGTTGTTCGTTTGCGTGAGTCATATCCACCAACATATTCCCTGCTTCCGGCTGAAGCTGGGACAAGCCTGCGCACCGCTAATCCAGCGCCGACACTGGCCTTGAGCTGCGGACGTCCAGGCCGGATGTGAACAGGCGCTGAACGGAGTCTGGGGAAACCATGAGAACTTGCGACAATTTTTGTGAAATGGGGTGACGCTCTATGAATCGCGCGCTAGTGTTGCGTGAGCTTACAAGGCGAGGAGCCTGGAGCGCGGGGGGTGAAGGATGAAGAACTCCGTTTGGAAAACGTTCATGGAATTGTCGCTGGTCCGCGGAATCGTGCCGTGGACCGTGTTCGGACTGACCGCGATCGCGGCAATCATACTGATTATTGGGCTGGCATTGAGCAAGAAGCGCGGCCCGGCAGCAGACGGCCTGGCACTGGGCGGCCTGACACCGGACGGCGAATCGTCGGCCCAATCGCCCGTCGACCCAGATGACCAGCCGGCCAACCAGCCTACGAACGCGGCTGCTACGGCGTCATCCACAGCTTCGACGGAAGAGACGTTTATTTCCCATGGCCTGCGTGCGCCGCAACGTCGTCACTTGCATCCGCTGGTCGCCTCACTGGTTGCCGCCGCGCTCGCCGGCGCGGGCGGACTACTGGCCACATGGCTGATGTCCGACGTGTTCATGGTGTTCGGTGTATCGCTGGGCTGGCCGGTGATCCTCACCGTCGCGGGAGGCTTCGCGGGCCTCGGCTTCGGGCTGGCCGCCGCCGTGACGTTGCGGAGGGCTCGTCGTGCGCTGGCCGTCGTGCTGGTGCCGCTGGTGCTGGCGTCCACCGCGCTCGGCGTGGACTCGATCTACGGCGAATACCAGACCATCGGCGATCTCGTCGGTTATATGCCATACCCCCCGCTCGGTTCGGTCACCGTGCGCAAAGCCTCGATGAGCGTCGGCGAGTGGCGCGACAAGGCGCGCAAGGACGCTCTGCCATCCATGCCCGACTCGGGCAGGGTATTCGCCGTCAGCATCCCGAACACCGAATCCAAGTTCAAGGCGCGCAAGGCGATGGTCTACCTGCCGCCCGCCGCGCTGTCCGACCGCCCGCCGGCCCTGCCGGTGATGGAGCTGCTCGCCGGTCAGCCGGGCAGTCCCGGTCGCCTCATCGACGCCGGCAACATCGCCGCCACGATGAACGCTTACGCCGCCGAACATGACGGGCTGGCGCCGATCGTGCTCGCACCCGACCAGAACGGTTCGGCCACGCACAACAGCCTGTGTGCCGACACCACCCGAGGCAACGCCGAAACCTACCTCACCAAGGACGTGGTGAACTGGGCCACAACGACGCTGCCGGCGGCCAAGTCGGCCCGTATGTGGGCGATGGGCGGGTTCTCGCAAGGCGGCACCTGCACCACGCAGCTGGTGCCGCGTCACCCCGACATCTACGGCGCGATGCTGCCGGTGGATGGCGAGCTTGAGCCGGCCGATGGCAGCGTCGAGACGATGGTCCGGCGATATTTCGCCGGCGACCGCAAGGCCTACGACGGGCAGGTGCCGGTCAACGCCATCGCCGCCACCGGCACGGCCGACCAGGCGCTGTTCGCCGGCGCCGGCAAAGGGGATCGGCAGTCGGTCGCCAACATGCGCACCATCGCCGCGGCCGCCCGCGCGGCCGGCATGGAGACCACCGAACTGGTCGTGCCCGGCGCCGACCATGACTGGCATGCGGTGCAGGCGGTCTGGAACCCCGGTCTCGACTGGTTCGGCGCGCGAACCGGGCTGGGCGAAATGACGAAATCGTTGGAGGAATACCCACAAGTGGAGGTGTTGCAATGAGCGAAGAACAACAGCATGGGAACGCGCGGCCGGCGGCCATGCCGCAGACTCGGCGGCCCCTGCGGGACGCGGAACCCTCGCGGACGAAGCCCACCACGACCTCCCGAGCCACCAAACCGCATACGGCAAGGTCCAGCCATGCGGCGGAAAGCTGGCGTGAACTGGCCGGCGACGCGCGACAGTGGGGGGACGACCACCGGTTGGCCGTCACCGCCACGGCGGCGCTGGTGACGCTGAATTTGGCGACGTGGCTGGTGGCCGCGATGGCCGGATTCGCGTTTCCGCTGCGGCTCAGCACCAGCATGGCCGCATTCAACGCCGGCAAACTCATCTGCTCGCTGTTCCTGGCGCGCGGCGTCATCCAGCTCATTCTTGATGCCGTCCTGTGGCTCGTCATGCTGTCGATAGCCGAACCATGGCTCGGCCGTGTGCGCACCGTCGTCACCGCGCTCGCCTGCGCGGCCGGCGGCGTGCTGGCGGGCCTGACCCTGTGCGCGGCGGCCGGATGGATGTTCCAGGACTCCCTGTTCGTCTCCCGCATGCGGTTCGCATTGAGCCCACTGGTGTTGCCGGTCGGCGCGCTCATGGCGGCCAGCGCGTTCTGCAGCCACCTATGGCGCAGGCGCATCCGACTCGTCGGCTATGTGGCGATCCTGGTCACGTTGCTCTACAGCGGCAACCCCAGCGGCTACTGCATCCTCGCCGCCGCGCTGATCGGCCATGCCGCCGGCCGTGTGATGGCCGGGCCGCCCGCGCACGTCGAAGCCGAATGGCACTGGCTGCGCAGCACCTCCTTCGAGGCGCGGCGCATGTTCGCGGCCATCGCCGTGGTACTGGCCCTGGGGCCGGTCATCGCCATCACCTCCCATAACCATGCGGGCCTGCTCAGCACGATCGGCCTGCTCATGAGCCCGGTTTCTGTCGACAACGGCATGCTGGCCAAATGCCTGGCTGGTGACACGCACAGCGGATGCTTCCTGCAGTTCGATCTGCTGCGGGCCTCGATGCCCGGCGCGGTGCTGCGCTCGCTGCTGCCCATCGCCGTGACCTTGGTGCTGGCGTGGGGCCTGTATCGCGGACGTCGGTTCGCGGCCATCTGCACCGTGGCCATCAACCTGTTCACGGTGGCCATCGCCGTCGCCTACTATCTGGTCGTGCCGCTGAGCTTCGCGCCGGACGGCATGGCCTCCCTGCTGCAGCACGGCGCGATCGTGGCCTGCGTGGCGAACGTCCTGCCCCCGCTGCTGTTCGCCATCGCCCTGCTGGCGGCGATGAAACACTTCCCGATCCGCATCGGCCGGCGCAGGCTGGTCGGCGGCATCGGCGCCATCGTGCTGGCCTGGCTGGCGTGCGCCGCCATATACCTGATATACGGCATCGCCCAACCCGCCACCTTCTCGCCACGCGCCACCGCCTCGTCGCTGCTGGCCGAACTGCCGGGGCGGTTCCTACCCATCGGCTTCCTGAGCCATATGAAACTGTCGTTCGTGCCGCGCACCCCGATGGCCTCGATCGTGTATCAGGGCGCCGGCCTGGTGTTCTGGATCGTGGTGCTGGCCGTGGTGATCCACTGGATGGGCGACGTGAGCGAATCGAACGAGCGGGTCCGGGCGCGCGCCGAACGTCTGGTAGAAACCGGCGGCGAATCGATGAGCTTCATGACCACGTGGGAAGGCAACAGCTACTGGCTGTCCCCCACGGGCAGATCGGCCGTGGCGTATCGCGTGCTCAACGGCATCGCCCTGACCTGCACCGGACCGTTCGGCGATCCGGCGGAATGGATGGACGATCTGAACGGTTTCGCCCAGCACTGTGCGGAACGTTTGCTGTCGCCGGTGTTCTACAGCGTGCATCGGGAACAGCGCGACGCGTTGCTGGAAGCCGGCTGGAACTCCATCGAGGTCGGCAGCGAAATGGTTGTGGACCCGCGCGGCTGGAAGACGACCGGCAAGAAATGGCAGTACGTGCGCACCGCCATCAACAAGGCCAAGCGCGACGGCGTGACCGACGTGCAGTCCACGTTCCTGGAAGCGTCGCTCGATGTGCGCGAGCAGATCGAGGACATCTCCGAGGAATGGGCGCGGCTCAAGGCGCTGCCGGAAATGAAGTTCACGCTCGGCGGCGTCGAGGAACTGCGCGACCCGCGCGTGCGGCTGCTGTACGCCATCGACGCGGACGGGCGCGTGCTGGGCGTCACCAGCTGGCTGCCCACCTGGCGCGACGGGCGTATCGTCGGCTGGACGTTGGATTTCATGCGCCATCGCACCGACAGCCCCAACGGCATCATGGAGTTCCTGATCGCGCGCATGGCCGAGCGGCTGCGTGACGAGGGGCTTGCGGATTCGGATCACGCCGTGGAATTCATGAGCTTGTCCGCGGCGCCGTTGGCCGGCATGAACCCCGAGCGAGACAATGCCCAGGAAGGCGGGGTGCCGGCCGGCGAAGGCACGCAGGTGCTCCAACACGCGCTGCAGATTGTGGCCGACTGGATGGAACCCGCCTACGGCTTCCACTCGCTGTTCAACTTCAAGCACAAGTTCCAGCCCACCGAGGCGCCGGTCTACGTGTGCTACCCGGACCCGGCGGCGTTGCCGCAGATCGGGCTCGCGGTGGTGCGCGCCTACGTGCCCAGCGTGACGCCCGCCGAAGTGGCCGGCATGCTCAGTACGCTGCGGTCGTGAAGGTGTGCACACGGGTACGCAGGCTAGCCGATTCGAGCCTGAGACGGGGTATCCGCTTTCAGAGAGGTACATTTGGCCTCTTGCGGACAACTAACTGCCTTCAAAGAGGTACCTGAACTCTGAAATCCCGAGTATGAGCGTTGCAATGACGGCGTTTGCACTCGGGATTTCCCGTATTCGGTACCTCTTTGAACGGAGAAAGCCCAACAAGGAGGGGCTATCTACCGGATCCGTAGGAGATTTCGCCGTGCATGTGGAGAAATACCGTGGGGAAGGCGCTGTTGGTCAGGGGCGCGAGTGAGATTTTGCCGCGCGCATGGAAAACCCCGCGAAGAAGTGGCTATCTCCACTTCGAGGGGCTGATTCGGCCTTTGTGGGGTCTATCCCCGCTTCGAGGGGCTGATGGACAAGTAGACGCGACGCCAAAATGGCGGAATGGCGTTGGCTTGAAGCCGATTTTACATGCGTTTTCACGGATGACCAGCCCCTTGAAACGGGAGTAGACCTCCGGCGGGGGCCAAATCAGCCTCTCGAAAGCGGTTTTGCCGGTGCAGAGGTATCGTTGACTGCATCGCGAGCCGCCTCGACGTAGTAACGTGGGGCGCATGAGCGAACGTAACGAACACAATGACGGCAACACGCAAACCGCATACTTCGCCGGCGGCTGCTTCTGGGGGCTGGAGCGCTACTTCCAGAACGTCGACGGCGTCATGGACACCACGGTCGGCTACGCGCAATCCACCGTCGAATCGCCGACCTACGAGCAGGTATGCGCGGGCGGCACTGATGCGGCCGAAACCGTGAAAGTCGAGTTTGACCCGGCACAGGTCAGCCTGCGGACGCTGACATTGCTGTTCCTGGAGGTCATCGACCCGTTCTCCGTGGACCAGCAGGGCGAAGACCGCGGCCGGCAGTACCGCACTGGCATGTTCTACACGGACGAGACGCAGCGCGCCGTGTATGTGGCGGCCTTGGAGCAGCTGGTCGACCGCCAGCCGCAGCGCCCGGCCGTACTGGTCGAACCGCTGCGCAACTTCTACCCGGCCGAGGCACGTCATCAGGACTATCTGGTGAACAATCCCGGCGGCTACTGCCATGTACCGATCGCCGCAATCGCGAACGTAAAACGCCGTCAGAAGTACGTGGAACGCATCTGGGATCTGACGCTTGAGCAGTTCGCGGTCACGCAGAACGCCGCCACCGAGCGCCCGTTCGTCAACGAGTATGACGAGGAGTTTGAGCCCGGCATTTACGTGGACATCGTCAGCGGCGAGCCGCTGTTCTCGTCGTGAGACAAGTTCGATTCCGGCTGCGGCTGGCCCGCGTTCTCCCGCCCGATTGCCGGTGACTTGCTGACCGAGCATGAGGACCACCGCATTCCGGGCCGCGACCGCATCGAAGTGCGCACGTCGGGCACACAGATTCACTTGGGCCACGTGTTCAACGACGGCCCGGCCGACCGCGGCGGCCTGCGCTACTGCATGAATTCCGCCGCCCTGCGCTTCGTGCCGCGCTCGCGCATGGCCGAGGAAGGATACGGCGACTGGATTGCGGTTGTGGATGGGGATGAGCAGGCATGAGCATGGAGAATATCGCGGGCGCTCGCAAGCCCGCCAAGCGTGAGGATGAGCACACGGTCGCCGGCGAGCATCGCATGATGCGCCGTGCGGACCGCGAGGTGACCAATCCCGAGCAGATCGCCGCGATTGTCGCCGCTTGCGACATCGTCGAAGTGGCCTATGCGGATGCCGAGGGCCTGACTATCGTGCCGCTGAATTTCGGCTTTGATTACGACGATACGACTGGCAAGCTGACGCTTTGGTTCCACTCCGCGCCGCGCGGCCGCAAGCTCGACGCGATTCGCGCCGCCGCCGGTGGCCGACTGCCCGTGGCTTTCACCATGCAGACCGACTGCGAGGTGGTGGCGGGCCGCACCACGTGCAATTGGGGCGAGGCGTTCAAGTCGATCGTCGGCAATGGCACGGCGTCACCGGTCGAGGATCTGGATGAATGCCGCCACGGCCTGCAGACGCTGATGGCGCAGCAGGCGCATATGCCGAATGTGGAATTCACTGATGCGCAGGTCCGCAGCGTCACGGTGTGGAAGATTGAGTCCGACTACTTCACCACCAAAGTCCGCACCAAACCCGTGCCGCGTGAGAGCGCTGCGGCGGCTACGACGAGTCGATGCGCGGCGACACCACCGCCAGTCAAGCCTTCATGACCCACCCCACCTACGGCGACGGCGGAATGGCCGCCGCCGTACGGTTGAGGAGTTAGATTCGGCTTACGGTCGGACCGACTCCTTTGATGTTATAGAAGCGAGGTATTCTGCAAGGCCTGGTGCAACATATGTATCCCAGTAGTCTATCACCATTGGGTCCATATAGTCTTTTTCTGTTTTTCCCTTCTTTCTCATCTGCACAGCATCCTCAAATTGCGGCTGATCGAATCGTTCGACCAATTCTTCCCCTTTGATTTCACGTGATTTATTTATATGGTCAATAAGGTGATTGAATAAATCGATAAGATATAAGTACGTCCTCTTGTTTAGTTCAATGCTTTTCTCGGAATTCGTAAGGAATGAAAACTCACTTTTCCCATTAGTTAAGTATTGCGGTATGTCCTCATATCTGAGACCAATGATTTTGTAATCTTCAATTCCGCGTGTAGCCCATCCGGCTCCCGCCTCAAAAAGGCAGAATTCACTTTTCTTAAATAACGGAGTTGCAAGATAGACAATTAAACTTTTATCATCAACTATATTATTCTTAATTTGTGTTGATAGGCTTGTAATATCGTTATATTTCTCTGTGTTATCATCGGCGGAAGTGTAAAAGAAGTCAGTCTTCCTTGCTCCTCTTTGCTCTAGCAATTTATAAATGAAATTTGTGAAACGGGCATCATCGCTTTTATGGGAAAGAAAAATTTTATAATTTTGCTTTGCTTCGACTTCCCCTTTCAGCTGCATTGCCATCATTCCTTTTACTTCAATCTTTGTCTTGCTTGGAATGTCAGGGATTTCATCTATGTATTCGCCGTAGTCTCTCACGGCTATATCTTTTGCGCGTTTTACCGTTTCTGTAATATCTTGACGCAGTGATTTTGATATCTCATTTCTCCGAGTTATTAGGCTTCTCACCAATGGACGTAGAATACTTACGAGTAAGCGCCAACGGCCGTCTAACTGGTTGTACCCTTGTCTACCGGAGGTTGCGATATCGGGCAAAAGATCGTCGTCAAGCAGGTCGAAACTAATTTCTCCCTCTATGTAATTTGTGAATGCTTGTGTAATTCCTAAGGTGTCGAGTACGTTCGAGACGGCGAGTTTGTTTCTTACATACAATCGAATCTGTGCAGGATTGTAGTTCTTATTTTTCCTGAAGTTTGAATCGTTCTGTTGAGCTTGTGAATTATTTAACGTTGAATGAAATCCAATCCATCCAGTTAATTGATATGGTATCTTAGCAATTCCATCAACTATCTTTACATCCTGACGCAGGCGTAAAATTTTTGCATCGAGGAATTCTGATGAAATTTCGTATATTCCTTGATATGAGGGCCTATCTTTTACTTTTACTGAGGAAAAAGAACTAACCTGAACCTTTGTTTGCTTTGATTCATCAGAATTCGGGTAAGGAATGAGAACGGTAGAGCCATGTTCCTTAATTTCGCGAATTTCTTTGGGCTCGTTTTCAGGAGATAGATTTTCTAAAATCATCGCATAATTATGAAAAGCAATCATTTTTTCCACTTTGTGGAATTCATGCTTATTGTATTCTTTTTCATTTCGCGCAAGCCCGAGATAAATAGCTTGTGACTGCATGGATGATGATAAAAAATGATTTGCTAAATTATGAGATAAAGCATTGAATGCTACATTGCCAAGACCGGTTAGGTCGACATGATTCAAGATAAGTAATGTACCGGAAGGGGATTGCTCCCATTCGGGGTCGATGGCATCGGTAACTATTCCTGTTTCGAGTGTTAGATATGGTTTTACTGCTAAGCGTGTATCTGATGCAAGATGCCATGTAGTTGGTGCTGAATCAGAAGTTTTTGTTTGTATATAATAATCTTTTGAGAGATAAAGGGCGGCAAGTTTACCGATTCCTTTTCGTCCCATTATATTATTTTGGGCTTCTGTGGGAGAGTTCGAGTGATAGTAATAATCTCTTCTGTCGTATCCGACATTTACATATGTATCTATCGCCTTATCACGCATGCCGGTTCCATTGTCCATGATCTGAATTGACGCATCGTTTTTGGTACGTGCGTCTATGAAAACAGATACACGTGTTGCCTTTGCGTCCAATCCATTGGCTACGAGTTCGGAGATTGCTGCCTAGGCGTTTGAATATAAGCTTTTACCCAATAGATTTAATGCAGCCCAGGTAAAATTGAATTCTTTTTTCATTTGACGTCTCCTTGGAGTTAGTTGGATGAGTTGAATTCGTTATATTGCTGAAGATAGATTAGGGCTCTTGTTTCTTTATTGATGACAGTTTTTTTTGATTTTCAAATTCTTTAATTTGAATCAAATTTTCTTGATATGCATCGATATCATCGGTACTTTTCATCTTTAGTATGGAGTTCACCTTTCTAAGATGAGAAACTATATCTTTTGCAGATTCTATTGTCAGATTCTTTCTTATTTCAAGCCAACTTTGAAATGAAAGTGGACAGTCTTCTCCGTTATGGAATGCCGTTATTGACAGAGCAATTTGCTTGCTCAATTCAACAGGTATTGCATTCCCGACCATTATGTCTGCTTCTGAGGCGTTAGATGGCCATCTGAAGGTCGGGGGAAATGTCTGTAACTGTGCGCGTTCTTTATATGTCAATGATGAGATATTTTCTGGATTTGATTGTATTGCATCTCCGGGATGAAAATGATAGGACGCAGGCATTGGTCTATTAACTCCGCGAACGGTAGGAGCGGGCTCGTCGATTGAAAAAATCGCTCGACGTGTATAAGATCGAGGGTGCCGATAATAATATTGCGTCGGGAAGTCCGGATATTTTTCTCTAACAGTAAGAGGAAATAGTTGCTCTCTTGATTTTAGTTCATCGAACAAAAAATTATCATTATCTTTATCATGACCGATGCAGAAAAATCTTTTCCTTTTTTGTGGTACTCCGTAAAGGCTGGCATCTAGTACTATTTCTGTTAGTCCGTATCCTGATTCTTTCAGTTTTTCTCTTGCTGCTTTGTATGTATTGCTTTTTTTGCTGTGGAGACATTCTCCATAAGAAAAAACTGTGGGTGAACTTCTGAAACAATTTCAGCAAATGACAAAGTTAATGCGGCTCTTTTGCCTTCAACTCTTTTCCCAGCGCTGGAAAAATCCTGGCATGGGGGGCCTCCGACAATGATATCTGGTTTCAGTTGTTTAATTTTCGCCACTGCTTCGGATACTTCTGACAAGTCTTGTTTTTGACACATATGACTTGGGAAATTACAATTATAGCACTTAATGGCAGCATCCCAGAATTCAAATGCTGCGGCAATTTCATAGCCGGCCTCGGAGAAACCAAGTGACATTCCTCCGCAACCTGAAAACAAATCAACGACTTTCATTCCCATATTTCTCTGCCCTGTATGATGCTGCTCTCATAGAATATTATGCAACATTGTAGTATTTATATCTTGCGCAATCACTTCGCCGATGCGATGCGGAATATCGGTGACGAGGGCGTTGCCCATGCAGAAAGCGCGGTGGCCGTCGGTCATACCGTCTGCGGTCCATCCTTTGGGGAACATCTGCAATTGATCGAGTTCGTCTGGGACAAGGCGGCGTAGACGACCGTCTTGCTCAACAACGTGTTTAGTGCGGCTCGCCCCTGCCCCGCCTTCTCCTGTGAGAATGGTTCGACTAGGCGCATCGGGGGAGTCAGGGAACGCGACTGGACCTTCGGAATAAGTGTATGTATATCCGCTGGAGGCTTTCCGCTGTTCTTTCTTGCCGCCTTTGAGGTAACGCCAGGATTCTAGCTTCGTCTCATCAATCCAAAATTGAGAAGGCACTTCAGAGGCGGGAACTAGCACGTCGCCGAGGGTTTTGTGCGGGCCGCTATATGCTGCGTCGACTTTCATGGTAGCTATTCGCCCATTAATCATGACGCCGGCATTGCGGAAAATGCTGACTTTGTCGCCCTTGCCGAAGTTCTGTGTGACTTCATAAGGGTCACCGTCAAGTGACGGGTAATATATACCGCGGTCCTTCTCATTCGGCTGAATGGGAAAGGCTCTTGCCATGACTCCAGTTGAGCGCAAACGGTCTTCGAGGTTGCCCCAGTCGCCTTCATGCTCGGCGTAGATGTAAACGCGCCGACGTCGTTGCGGCATGCCATATTCGGCGGCATTCACAACGTGCCATTCCACGTTATATCCAAGGCGATTTAAGCAGCACAGGATAATTGCAAAGTCGCGGCCACGCTGACTCGCAGGAGACTTCAGTAGTCTGTCCACATTTTCCAGCAGTACGTACTTCGGCAGGCGCATCTCCAACAGCCGGTTGATGCTCCACCACAGCACGCCTTTGCGCCCTTCAATGCCTGCCGCGAGAGCCAGTGGCTTCGCGACGCTGTAATCCTGGCATGGGAAGCCGCCGACGAGCATATCAAACTCGGGGATAGTCCTTGTCCCGGCGTCAACTTCATCCAGAACTTTGGCAATGTCCTCATTTACGCAGGAGCCTTCACCGAAGCGCTTTTCGTAGCATCGCCAAGCGAACTGCTTGTTTTCCTGTCCCGTGGGCTCCCATTGGTTGGCCCAAACCGTATGGAAAGGGCCGGCCGGTTCCATGTAGAAGGCATCGCCTTTTTTGCCGTAGCCGTCTAACCCCAAACGGAATCCTCCGACTCCGGCAAATAGCTCAGCGATTCTGATTTCGGCAGCCACGACTTTCCTTTCGATCCGAACGATCGTTCTATATTCGTTACAGAGTATACATGGAAACGGCCTTAGGATCAACTTGTGTTAATGGTTAAGGACTTATATGTTTCCCTGCTGATGCACTCCGCAACCAATCGTGAATTGTATTAATGCAGTAAAGTGCGGGTGGCCGCAATTTTGGCGATATAGCGTCTGTCCAGCCAGAATCCTTGTTTTGTGATGATTTCCCCGTTTGGCATGACGGTTCTGTCATTTTCGTTTCCGTTGTCTTTTCCCTTATTGGCATGAGGGCGGAGATGAAATACCTTGTTAACAGAGGGGCCTGGAATGAGATTCTTGCCGCGAATTCCATAATTCAATGGGGTGTGTTCAATGAGCAGGGTGTGCATTGTTTCCCAAATTGGTTTTACATATTGCTCAATGTCGTCTTCGGGCATGTTCCAGAGGAAAGCGTCGGTGAAGATGTCTTTTGTTTTATCGTGGCCAGATTTATACGGTACTGGTGATCTGGAAACCATAATAAGGAATTTGCTGGTCTCGAAGAAGTCATGCACGAATGACTGTTCCCATACGGTATCGGGGTTGGCCCATTCCTCCCATTGCTCATCTGTGATAGCGGGGAACGACATGTGTTCTTTAGGCAGTCCGTTGGGATATATGGTTACCGATTTGAATTGATTGATGTTGGCTTTTGAGAATTGCTCAATCGCGCTGATTGAAGACCTTGAAGTTCCTAACATTGCAAGCGTGAGACTTGAGTTGTAGCTTTTGGCCGTTGGAAGTGCTGTTACTTGCAACTCGGTGGCAATGTCTTTGTTTGATCTACCGACATAAGGAGCAATCTTGGCAGCAACATATTGATTAATGGTCTGTTCCCGAGGTATCGGTAAACGAGCAGCTTCGTCCTTTTGATTCAGCAGCTTCCGCGCGATAGCCGTCATGTATGAGGCTTTCAGGCTGAAAGCTCGCTGTTTGGCAAATATAGTTGGCGAACTTGAATCTGCAGGTGCAGGTGCCTTGCGGAGCTGCTTGGCGTTAGCGCCCTTTGTACATGCGGCCAGATAGTCGGTGTCTGATTCGCTGAGTGAATCGGCGTGACCGGATACGACTTTATCGCGGATGATGTGCCAATCGTTTTTGATTGTGACTAGGTCGTCCGCTTCATATGCCATGAGGTATGAGGCGAGTACCCTGCAATCGATGCGCAGTTCTTTCTTTTTGTCGGTTCGGTCATCGTAATAATAAACAAGAATGATGTTCCTTGCCTTATCCCACATTTTTGAGGATTCGAAGTCTGTCTCATCTGCAAGGGCCAAGTAGTTGATGATATCGATGACCAAGCGCTCCTTGGCTGAAGTCTGCTTGCCTTTTTTGATGTGCTTGAGTGGAGTGACCTTCAGCTCATAACTAGTGCCGCCAATACGTATATCGGGCTCGGCGTCGGAGTTGATGGCATACTTTAAGACCGATTCTTCAATAATTTGTCCGAGAGAACCTTTGTTTCCTCCCGTTAGAGCTCTGCCTGTCTTATCCAGTTCGCGGAATGACTTGCCATTTGCCGTCAGCAGTGTGTTCATCACTTCTTCAAGGCTCGAGTATTCTCGTGCATTGTTGAACTCCGGTTCTGAACTGCTCATAGTATCCCCCTGTTGCTGGTGCATCGTTGCTCGTTGCCCCTAATCATACAGTGATGCATATGCAGCTGACGATAGAATGACGATATCCAAGTAAGTGCTGCCAAAGGAGCCTCGCCATGATTCTCGTCACCACCACCCCGTCCGTCGACGGATACACCATCACCAGCTACCAGGGTATCGTCTTTGGTGAAGTGGTGTCCGGCGTGAACATGTTCAAGGATCTCGGCGCGGGCCTGCGCAACATGTTCGGCGGCCGCAGCCAGGGCTATGAGGAGGAGCTGATGCGCGCCCGCAACGAGGCCATCGCCGAAATGCAGCAGCGTGCGGAGGCGATGGGCGCGCACGCTGTGGTCGGAGTGGACATCGACTACGAGGTGCTCGGCGCCGACAACGGCATGCTGATGGTCACCGCGTCCGGTACCGCCGTGCAGATCGCGCGTACGGCCTGAGCCCATCGGGCACAGCCTGAGCCCGAACTCGTCCATCAAGCCGCACTTTGTCGGTTATCGTGACGCATTACACTGGCGCTCATGACCATACGAATCGAAGCATACGACCGGCTGCCCGACGCGGCCCGCGCCATACGTGAGCAGGTGTTCATCCGCGAACGCGACTGGCGGCCGGAGTTCGATGAATGGGATGCCGCATCCGTACATCTGCTGGTGTTCAATTCGGATAATGATGCGCCCAATCGCCCCGGCCCTTCCGCGCAATCGCCCTCGCCGATTCAGTCCGTCCAACCCGACCAGAATCACCCCGTGGCGACCTGCCGGTTCTATACGGACCCTGATCATCCCGACCAACCTGGGCGATACATCATCGCGCGACTGGCGGTGCTGCCCGAGGCGCAAGGCAAGCGCATCGGCTCGCGGCTGCTGGCCGACGCCGAGCGCCGCATCGCGCAAGCCGGCGGAACCATGGCCGCCGTGCACTCGGAAAACGACCACTACAAGTTCTACGAACAGCGCGGCTACCGGCTCACCGACGAAGTCTATGAAGGCGGCCGTCACGGCTGGCTGGTCAAGGACCTATCTCGTAACGTATGAAGGCCCGCCTCGGTGCTGGGCGAGCGAACCTACAGCGCACAGACAATCAGATAAATCGCCACAACGTGGCAGGCATACCCGATGACCGTGCCCAAGTGAAACACCTCGTGAAACTCGAACCAGCCGGGGACGGGATTCGGCTTGCGTAGCGCAAAGCATACGGCGCCGGCGATGATGAGGTTCTTTACTTAACCCCTTTTCCAGTACTTGGCACATATGAGAAAACCCCGGAGCGTTGGTATTCCAACGTTTTCCGGGGCTTCTCCCTGCGTGCGAGTGGGGGAGTTGAAACCTTGGATAACCACTGCGATAAAGCCATTTTCATTGAAATTCCAACGTTTCTCAATCACCATGAATCAATGATTTTCAACCGTTTCAGGTGTAGTATGTTGGATTTTCGTTGGATTATGAAGTTTGTCGAGTTCCGGTCGGGCCTGGATATGATGAAGCGCCTCGAATGTCACCATGAGGGGTGTCAATCGGGGCGCTTCACTCATTCAACTCACCGGTGGCGAAACCATTCCGCCACCGGTTCGATCATACGGCCGAACGAGGCAGGGTCGGTTCTCGGTGAATTTCGTGACATGGGCGAATCGCCTGCATGGGGCTGTTCGCGGTAGCTTGACATTCCGCTCGGAAACAGGGTGAAAAGCCGGTTTCAGGGCCGATAGCGGCCCGGGACGATGCACGCGGAAAGTCCGTTACCGGGTTGCGGGGGGATACAGGCGCTTCGTGTGCTGGGGGAGCCTGCATGGGAGGGGGAGGGGAGTCCCCCACCCATCGCGGCTGGTTTAGCTGGGCCATTCGGCGCGGCTTGTGCTGTTGCGGTATGGTTGGGCTTTCCGTATCGGTGTTTTTGGTCTTCCCAACGGTTTGCCGGTTGGCTTGGTGGTGTGTTGTTGGATCGCTTCGAGTCTTGGCGTCATTCCTGTTCCCGGTGTTCGGCGGCGATGAGGTCTAGGCTGTCGGCGATGCGGCAGAGCGCTTCGAGCCGGATGAATTCGCTCTGGTTGGCGAGTGCGTTGAACAGTTTGGCTCGGTTGAGTTTGGCGGTCATGGTGTCGCCCTTGCAGTCGTCGGGCGTGTGCATGATCGTGTCGAAGTCGTTGCCGCTCATGGTGGGTTCCTTACTTCTTGTTGACGGTGATGACGGCGAGGTGGTCGGGATAAGGCACGCCCCAGCCGAAGCGGAAGGTGAGGCGCACGCCGAAGCTGTCACGCTCGAAGTACCGGTCGTCGGTGCGGGCGATGTTGATGTCCCCGGTGGCGCTGTACACGTCGCCGACGCTGTTGATGAGGATTTTGCCGTCCGGGGCCATGCCGTCGAGGTGGACGGGCAGGCCGAACAATGCGGGGGTGGGCGTGTTGGCCACGTCGGGGCTGATGATGAGCCGTCCTTCGGCGTCGCGGAGTTTGAGCAGGTAGGCCCATACGCCGTAGTTCATGACGAGGCCGGTGGGTGCGCCGCCGTTGGTGCTGATCGCGGCGATGGCGTCCACGATGGGGTCGAGCGTGTCGGTGATGTTGCCGCCTTGAATGATGCCGGGGTAGTTGAACAGGCCGGTGGGCGCGGTCTGGGGCTTGCCTTCCGCTGGCGCGGGGTTCTGCCACAGGATCGCGTTGGCCTTGTCGATGATGGTCTTCTTCATGCCGTCCGTGAGCATTCCCACCACGTCGATGCCGGAGCCGCCTGCGGTGCCGTTGGACGCGGCGCTTTGCGCGCCGGACTCGTTGGAGAACACGTTGAGCACGGCCACCTTCTGCGTGCGGATGGCGAGTTCGAGGGGCTTGGTGTCCGACTCGTTGATGTCCGCGCCCTCGGCGACGATGCTTGCGGCGGCGCGGGTGCCGATGTAGGGCACGTAGAGGCTGGGGCTGTCTCCTTGCACGCTGCCCGCGATGGTGGTCTGGGCGAAGACCCCCGCGTCGGGGATGATCTGTTTGGCCGGTGCGCTGCTGACGCTGCCGAAGCCGGGCAATGCGGTCACTGCCATGATTTTTCCTTTCGGTCTCGCGTTTCTCTCGGCCAAAAGGAAAAGCAGCCGGAAGGAACGCTTGTGTTGCGCCTTCTGGCTGCTTTCTGCATACTGTGTGCTACCGGTTATCCTACACGTTGTCGTGTTTTGATTCCAGTTCCTTGGCGTAGTTCTTCCAGTAGCGTTTGCCGCGCCGGTGTCTGGCCGATTCGATGGTCAACGACTGTATCCAGTCGATGAGCTGGCGGCGGCTCATGTTCCGGTAGGGTTCCGGTTCGGGGTCACTTGGCTGGCTCATGCTTGGGCTCCCTCATGTCGTTCGATCGTTTCAGTTGGTCGGCTATCCGGCACAATGCTTGTAGCATGTCGTCACGCTCCCCGCCTTGCCCGAGTTCCGATAGGTAGCGGTCTTCGAGGCTGGCGGGCTTGCCGTGTTTGTTTCTCGGCATTGGTTCTCCTTTGCTCTCTCGTAGGCTTCGATGAACGGCGACGTGCCCTTGTAGGGTTTGCCGCGTTTGTTCCTGTCTGTCATGCGTTCCTCCGTTCGTTTGATGCGGTGCCGGTAGGCGGCGGGTATGCGGGTCAGCATTCCAACACCGGCAATTCCGGGTAGCGGCGTTGCAGGTATTCGCATACCGCGCCGATGTCATCCAGCCAGCGTTCGAGTTCCCCGCAATGGTTCGCCAGATCGCTTGGCTGGTCGGGGTCGGTGAACTGCCAGTAGTTGTTGCCTGACGGTTCCATGTAGAAGCTGAGCGCGGTCTGTGGGTCGCCTTCCGTGAACCATGAGATGTCGGCTTGGAAGTCCAGCCTGAAGTCGGGCTGGGTCGATCTGAACAGCACGATATCGCCTTGGTCTGTATGCTCCTCATGCACGAAACCGGGCGTATGGTCGAGCATGAGTTTGGGCTTCGGTGACTCGTTCGTATCGCTGCTAGTGTTGGTGTCGGGATTATCGTTCATGTTGATTCCTTTCTCGGTTCCGGCTACGTGGGTTGGCCGGAACCATTTGTTGATGGGTGTCCCGGTGTTGGTAGCGCCGGGACACCTGTTTTTTCATTTCTTGAACTGGCTGGTTGCTTCACTGCCTGCGGTTTGACGCCATGAAGGCAATCGGGCGTTTGGTTCTCCCGCCTGTATCCCCGCGTTCCGGCTGCCGCAACAATCGGAGCGTGTGACAGATGGGATACAGGCGAAGCGGGTTCGACTATGGCTAGGTCATGGCCTCCCCCTTCCGCGTGGTCGTGGCCTGTTGTCGGGCTTCTCCCACTTCGGGTCTATATGCAGGGTCTCGGGCTGGAGCTCCTGCGCGAGCCGCAACAGGCTTGCCGATTGGACGGACGCTATGAGCGGGTCTGCGGGAACCCTGAAGCTCACATCCTTGGCACCGCCCTTCATGGCGTATGCGGTGGCGCGTATCAGCTTGGCGGCGAGCGCCTTCGCCTCATGGCGGGGCTGGCTCACGTCCGCGATGAAATGCGCGCTCAAGTCGCCTTTCCATTGGGGGCCGATGTTCACCATGACTCGCCCCCGATGAACGCGGGCTGTATCCATGTGCCTTCGATATGCAGCGAGTCGATGAACCTTGCGGCCTCGCACAGCGGGCACGAGACCTTCGTGTAGGCTCCCGCCTGCCGCGCCATATCGCATACGGCTATCTGCGCGGGCCCGAACTCCACCGTTCGCCCGCACAGGGTGACGGCGGAAGTCGGGGTGAGCTGACGGCGTACCTCGTGCACGGTGAGCGTGAATGGCCGGACTGTCTTCTTGGCGTGAATGTCATTCATGGTTGCTTCCTTGGCTTTATTAGTCGCCATGTGCTCTATTGCTGTGGTGGCGAGTAATCTGGCGAGTAATCAAAACCGTTGGAATCATTGGTGTTTCGATTAGTCGCCTATTACTCGCCATCAGAGTAATAGGGTTGCGAGGCGAGTAATCATACGGTTGTATTCGGTGCCGTTCGTGACAGTTCCCAGAGATAGCGTTTCCCGCGTCCCTGATAGTCGGGGTCTCGTTCGGTCACTATCCAAGGGTCTGAAGCGCGGCGTCGTGCATGGTCGAGTTGGCTTTTGGTGTATCCCTCTTCCGCTGCCGCCGTGGCTATGTCCTTGAATGTGGCCGGGCCGTCTTCGAGATAGTCGGTCAGCCAGTCGCCCACTTCGCCGTTGTCCGCGCGCTCCGAGTCTGCCGGTTTCGGCATTGCCTTCTCGCTGCGCACGTCGTCCACGGTCTTGTCGGTCGGGCTTATCCTCGTGACGATGCCGACTGGCTTGTGGTCGCCGTCGTCGGTGTCCACAAAGCGGGTCTCGAACTCATACGTGTAGCTGGGCTTATCCGAACGGCCCTTGACCTTCACCAACTGCATGACACGGGTGCCGTCCTTGGCCTGATCGAGGCTTACGACGATACGCGGCTTGTTGGTGAACGCGGCGGAACCGCCCACGGCCTGCTTGGCGCTGCCGTCAAGGCTCTTGTTGTTGTGGTGGACTCCCACGATCAGTATGTCGTTCTCGGCTCCCCACTTGTTGAGCGGCTTGAACACCTTGTTCACCTCATCCAAGGCGTACAGGTTCACGCCGGGCATGCAGTCGGCGAGCGCGTCGAACACCACCATGCGGATGTCGTTCTGCTCGCACAGGCGTTGGAGCATGGGCACGTCGGCGGGAAGGTTCACGGTGTCGTAGTCGCTTGAGCTCACGTTCTCGTTGTCGTTGGTCACATAGGTGAACAGGCGCTGCCGCATGACGTTCAGGCTCACGCCGTGCGCCTGCATGGCCTGCTTGACCATGCCGGGGTCTTCCTCGCTCATGATGAACAGCACACCGTAAGGCTGGCCCGCCCATACTCCCTCGGTGGTGCCGAGCAGCACGCGGGCGGCGAGCTGTTCCACGACCGACGACTTGCCCACGTCGTTTGGGCCGCTGAACAGGATCGCGCCCAGTCCCGCGTAAAGGTAATCGACCTGTTGGAGCCGCTTGGTGTGGAAGTCCGCTATCGAGCGCAACCCGTGGTAGTCGGTCTTGCCCTTCTCCAGTTTCACGCCCCACCCCTCCAGTTCCGAGATATGCCGCACGAGTTCGTCGGCGTCCCGGTCGGCTCTCATGCTCTCCATGCTCGGCATGGGCTTTCGCTTCGTCATGACGCTCATAACCTGCTAACCCCTTTCCAGTCCAACGGCTCGAATGGATGCCCGGCGAAGTCCCTCGGCACACCGTCGCCCCTGTAGGAGCCGGTGGGCTCCAGATCGTTGTCCTGCATCCAACGCAGGAAGTTCAGATAACGCCGGTAGTCGGCAACCGCCCTCAGATAGGCGGATATGGCTTGGAAGTCGCGCGGGGACTGGTTTAGACTGGACACGTCGGGTTCGGTTGGTTCCATCTCCGGCAACCTCCTTTCTTTGAGCGCCTGCCTTTACTTGCGGGGCGGGCGCTCCCTTGTATTCCAAGACGATGAGCAGCAGGGCCAGCAGGCCGCATGTGTAGGCCCAAGCCCATTCCTCAAGCCCGGTCAGCTGCCAAGCGGCTATGGCGAGCGCCACGGCGATGATTCTCAACATGGCTATGCCTCCCGTTTCATGTGCTGGTGGATGTAGTGCAGGACGGAATCACGGTGGTAGAAAACCTTGCCGCTGACATTGGTTTCGTATTCGGGGCCCATGCCGTTCAAACGCAGTTCGCGCCAATAGGAGACCGGCGTATCCGTGGCCGAAGCCACCACCGTATCCATGCTCTTGCGCGGAATCGAACGCGCCTGCTCCAACTGCTCTTCGGTGAAAACAACGCGGTTCATGCGTTCACCGCCGTTCCCATGAGCCAAGCGTCAAGATCGCTTTTCTTGTACAGCACCTTGCGCGGGCTGGGCTTGAAGAATCGTGGCCCTTTATGCGCGTATCCGAGCGTGGCGAGCGTGCCGGTGGTGGTCTTCGCATACGCTGCGGCCTCCTTGCGTGTAAGCCACACGTCACCGTCCGTGATGGCGGGGAGATGGGTTGCCGTCATGATTACCTCCATATTGCATTCATTGATATTTAATTGCAGTGATTGCATTATGGCGTCATCTATTAGTGGTTGTCAATAAAGACACGCCGATGTGATTAAAGAATTTCCATTGCTGTTTAATGTCAATATGATTGACTCATGCCTAGGATTACTAACCCAATAGAGGCCACTGGAGAGCAAGTGGCCGCAAATATCAAAAGACTGCGCGGTTCCATGCAGTACAAAGAACTTTCAGAGCGGCTAGCTACTGTTGGTAGATCTATGACTCCAGTAGCGATTCGCGATGCAGAGAATGGCAAACGGCGCGTGGATGTTGACGACCTCATGGCCTTTGCGATTGTGTTCGGCGTGAGTCCGCTCACACTGCTCCTGCCTAATAGCGGATCATGTGACGTGAAGGCACACGTTACGGGACATGCCGGTGAGATCACCTGCAATCGAATATGGCGCTGGGCGCTGGGAGAACATCCCCTGCCGTCCGCCAGACCGGAAACGATGGACGCCATGATGTCTAGGCGCGCGCAATTCCGCGAACGGGCCAAGCCGACAATAGACGACATCAAGCCGAGCGACGAAAACGTGACCGAAACCCCGATGCAGTATGCGGCGCGAGTGTTCGCAAATCTCATGCCGGAACAATTGCAGGCCATGACCGATGCCTTGAACGCCGATGAGGACTAACGCATGGTTTCCTATGAGAAGTATTCGCTGAAGACGGGCGAGACCCGCTGGCGTGTCCACTACCGTGACCCCAACCACGTGACCAAGGAAAAAAGCGGGTTCCGTCGCAAGATAGACGCTCAGGACTGGGCGGCCCGCAACGTCACCATAGCCATGAACGACGGCGCATACGTGGACCCGCAAGGCGGGCGCGCCCTCATATCCAAGCTCGGCGACGAATGGGTGGCCGCGCATGAGAGCGTGTGGAAGCCGTCGCACCATCACAGCATCGAAACCGCATGGCGCGTCCATGTGAAGCCGAAATGGGGAGAACGGCAGCTATCCAAGATAACCCACTCCGAAGTACAGGACTGGGTGAACGAACTGGCGAAGGCGCGATCTGCCACGGTGGTTATCCGTGCGTTCGGCATACTCAAGGGCATCTATGACACGGCGGTGAAGGACGGGCGCATAGTCCGTGCGCCGGTGACTGACATACAACTCCCGAAGAAAAGCCGCAAGCCGCGCCAATACCTCACGCCGGGGCAACTATTGGCCCTTGCGGATGCTAGCGGCGCATACAGGCCGTTGATACTCGTATTGGGCCTATGCGGACTGCGTTGGGGCGAGGCAACCGCGTTGACGGTGCGGGACGTGGATTTCAAGCGTAACCGGCTGCATGTCTCCAAGGGCGTCACCAAAGTGGGCACGACCTTCGAGCAGGGCACGCCGAAAAGCAACAAGGCGAGGGACGTACCCATGCCGCAACTCGTCCGTGACGCGCTGCGCGAACAGGTCAAGGGCAAGAAGCCAACCGATCTGCTTTTTGAGGGAGAGCATGGTGGCTATGTCGCTCCCCAGTCGCTTGGCAAGAATCACCGCTGCTGGTACAAAACGGCGGTCGAGACCAGCGGCGTGCCCAAGCTGACGTGCCATGACCTACGTCACACAGCGGCCTCCATAGCCGTTCACAGCGGTGCGAACGTGAAGGCCGTGCAAAGGATGCTGGGCCATTCTTCGGCGGCTATGACGTTGGACACCTACGCCGACCTGTTCGACGACGATCTGGACGAACTGGCCGCAAGGATGGACGAAACCATGTCAAAAATCGCGTGATAGGTCTCTGAAGCTCAGTGGAGTTCAGCGGTGTTGTTTTTAGATTGCTGGATTTTCCGTTGGATTTCAGCTAGGCCGTTGGATATGAGAAAACCCCGGAACGTTGGTATTTCAACGTTTTCCGGGGTTTCTCCCTGCGTGCGAGTGGGGGGAGTTGAACCCCCACGAGCATACACTCACTGCCACCTGAAGACAGCGCGTCTACCATTCCGCCACACTCGCAGACAATCGACTAACTTACACCCGGCTGGGTAATCATGCAATCTTCGGCGTGTCGCGTGGGCGGCGGGGATATATCGCTCGTGGGTCTCCTGCGGGTACCGTGATCTTTGAGGGTGGCGACACTCCCCTCAGTCACTTCGTGGCAGCACAAGCCGCAACGAAGGAGAAAAACTCACAACCCTGGCCGGCGCTCGCCGTTGCCGTAGAAGTGGGCCAGCGCTTCGTCGCGGAACTCATCAAAGTATCCGCCGTCGATCGAGACGCGGATGTCGTCCAGCAGCTTCACGAAGAAATGCTCGTTGTGGATCGTGGCCAACGTAAACCCGTTGAACTCGCTGGCGCGCAGCAGGTGGTCGACGTACGCGCGCGAATAATGCTGGCATGTGTGGCAGTCGCATCCCTCCTCCAGCGGCCCGAAATCGAACTTATGCTGGGCACGCTTGATGTTGTACCGGCCGGCGCGCGTGTAGATCGCGCCGTTGCGGGCGCAGCGCGCGGGGGCCACGCAGTCGAAGGTGTCGCCGCCGTTCTCCACGCAAGCGAAAATGTCGTCCACGGAGGCGATACCCAGCACGTGGCGTGGGCGGTTTTCCGGCATCGCGTCGCAGATCCACGCGCAGGTGTCTCCAATGATGCGCTTCTCGATCGCGCCGCCGATGCCCACGCCGTCGAAGTCCAGCGAGGCGATCTGCGAGGCCGCGCGCCGGCGCAGATCCTCGTAATTCGCGCCCTGCACCACGCCATACAGCGCCTGATAGGGCTTGCCCAGCCGCTCAGCCGTCAGCCGCTGGTGCTCGTCCACGCATCGGCGGGCCCAGCGGAATGTGCGTTCCACCGAATCCTCCTGGTAGGAGCGGGTGTTCATCAGCGTGGTGAGTTCATCGAACGCGAACATGATGTCCGCGCCGATTTTGTGCTGGATGCCCATCGAAATCTCGGCGGAGAAACGATGTGCGTCACCGTTCAGAGGCGACTTGAACGTCACGCCGTCCTCGTCCACCCAGGCCATGCGCTCCTTGCCTTTGGCGATGATGTCGTCCGACTTCATGCCGGTCACGTCCATCGCCAGCGTCTTCTTGAAGCCGACGCCCAGCGACATGACCTGGAAACCGCCGGAATCGGTGAACGTGGGCCCATCCCAGTTCATGAAACGCGCCAGGCCGCCGGTCGCGTCCAGCACGTCCTCGCCGGGACGCTCGAACAGGTGGAAGGCGTTGGCCAGCAGGCACTGTGCGCCTAGATCCTTCATCTGCTCGGGCAACACGGCCTTCATCGCGGCTTGCGTGCCCACCGGCACGAAGGCAGGCGTGCGAATATCGCCGTGGGGCGTGTGAATGATGCCGGTGCGGCCGTATCGAGCACCGTCGCGTCCAAGTCCGCTGGCCGTGGATGGCAGGCGGGTGATTGTCTCGAAGTGGAAGGCGCTGCGGTCGCCGGGCTGTCCGGGCTGCGCGCCCAACGGATGTTCAAGAAGGCTGATCGTCATATGTTCACTTTAGGCAGAAGGGCCAGAAAAGGGCCGGAAATTGTGAAGAACTCGGTTTCGAGGGGCGGATTTCGCCGCTCCCGGACGTCTACTTCCGCTTCAAGGGGCTCCTGGCCAAGTAGGCCGGCTGCAAAAATGGCGGAATGGCGTTAAATGAGGGCTCTTGATACTCGGAATTGACCGCGCGAACAGCCCCTTGAAGTGCAAGTAGATGTTCCCGAAACAGGAAATCAGCCCCTCGAAGCCGAGATGCCCATAAGACTCTGCGATGATTACGCATAGACTTTCAATCAACGTTCAGAAAACCTCCAGATTGACTGCCTTTACTACTGAGGTAGCACACGAGAAGCGGCAATGGGCAAGCGCCCGAATAGCCGCCGAACAGTCGTGATAGGAATTTAGGAAAAGGAGCAGCAATGGCTGACGAATTCAACCCGCAGGGCGTCGACCAGACCCCGCGGAATAACGAAAACCCCAATAGTACTGCCGATACCGGCAACGCCGAGCCGAAGAACCCGTTTGTAGGCGGCGACTCGGTCGATGCCGGCGACGCCAGCGATTCCAGCGAGCAACAAGCCCCGGTTTCCCCGGCCGCCCCCGCTGCCGATCAGCAGCCTACGCAAGCCGCTACCGACACCGCCGCCACCGAGCCCATCCCGGACTACGCCTCCGCCAAGGGCGAGAGCACGGTGGTCTCCTCCTCGCCGGCTTCTCCGGCAGCGCCGGCCGCAGACCAGACCTCGGCCACAACTCCGCTGTACCGCCCGGCCCCGGAATACGGCGCTTATGGACCGACCCCGACTCAGGCACAGGGCCAGCAGGGCGGCCAGGCCGGCAACAATGCCCAGCCCACGCAGCAATTCCCGTTCGGCCAGCCTGCACAGCAAACCCCACAGGGCCAGCAGGGCAACCGCAATCCCTACTACACCAATAACCCGCAGCCGCAGGGCAACGGCAATCCGTTCAATCCGCCCACGCAGCCGCAGCAGAACAACGGCAACCCGTTTGCCAGCCAGTCCGGTCAGAATGGCCAGAACGGCCAGCGGCCCCAGCAGGGCGGTCTGTTCGGTTTCGGCACTCCCGGTACCGGTACGCCGAACGGTCAAGGCCCTGCCCAGCCGGGACAGCCCGGTCAGCCCGGCCCCGCCAAGCAGGGCATGTCCAAGACGGCGAGCAACATCCTCATCGCCGTGGTCGCCGCCGTTCTGGCTGCGGCCCTCTGCCTGGGCCTCGGCTACGGTGCCCTCACCAGCGGCCTGATCACCTTGCCGACCAGCAACTCGCTCACCAACGTCAGCTCGAATAAGTCCGGCTCCGGGTCCGCCACCGCCAAGAGCGGCGAAGCCTCCGACTGGCAGACTGTCGCCAGTGATGTCTCCGGCTCCGTGGTCTCCATCCAGACCGCGTTGAGCAACGGCACCGCCAAGGGCTCCGGCGCCATCATCGACACCGAAGGCCACATCATCACCAACAACCACGTGATCTCCGGTGCCCAGCAGATTCAGGTGACGCTTGCCAACGGCAACATGTATTCCGCCACGCTCGTCGGCACCGACACCACCACCGATCTTGCGGTCATCAAGCTCGACAACCCGCCGAGCGACCTCAAGGCCGTGAAATTCGCCGATTCCGACAAGCTCGCCGTCGGCGAGAACGTGATGGCCATCGGCAACCCGCTCGGCTACGACGACACCGCCACCACCGGTATCGTCTCCGCCCTGAACCGCCCGGTGACCGTGACCGACGACAACAACAACGAGATCGTCACCAACGCCGTCCAGATCGACGCGGCCATCAACCCCGGCAACTCCGGCGGCCCGACCTTCAACGCGGCCGGCCAGGTGATCGGCATCAACTCGTCCATCGCCTCGACCGCCACCTCATCCGACTCCGCGGGTTCGATCGGCATCGGCTTCGCGATCCCGTCCAACCTCGTCAAGCGTGTGGCCGACGAAATCATCAAGGACGGCAAGGTCAAGCACGTTGCCCTCGGCGTGGTCATCAAGTCCGACACGGTTGAAGCCGACGGCGTGACCCGCGGCGGCGCGACCATCACCAAGTCCAGCTCCACTGGCAGCGCGGTCGTCTCCGGCGGCCCGGCCGACAAGGCCGGCCTCAAGGAGGGCGACACCATCGTGGCCTTCAACGGCAACGCGGTGAACAACAACTACTCGCTGCTTGGTTACGTTCGTGCCGCGGCTTTGGGAGACAAGGTGACGCTGACCATCGTGCGCGACGGCAAGACCATGGATGTGGACGTGACGCTCGATCAGGAGGAGTCGTCGGTGAACGGTTCGTCCAGCTCCGATTCCAACGGCAACAGCCAGAATAAGCAGAACAACCAGAACGGCAATGGCCGGAACGGTTACGGTAACGGCAATGGCAATGGCAACAGCGATGGCGGCACCGGTGACGGCGGCGGCTTCTCCGACCCATTCGGCCTGTGGTAAAGCCGACCCGACAACATCACACGGTGTTGAGCGGTAACCGCTGAACACCGTGTCAGACAAGCAAAGGCCCGTGGCAGTGAGCAAACTCCTGCCACGGGCCTTTCGTATGTGCAGGAATCGTTTGGCAGAATCGCACGCAAGTGCTGCTGATGCCTTCCGACTGATCCGCCAACGTAGTTTCGCAGCCCGGCATGTCGCGTTCAGGCCGCTGATAGGGTAGGCCAAGCGCTGATTCGGGCAATGTCTCGAACGATGCGCACAATAATTCAACACATAACTAAAAAACGATTTCTTTACGCCGTGTATCGGATGGTCGCGCGGAGTCGAAAGGCCCTAAGCAAAGCCGCCGGTGGGTTAACAAGGCGTGACCGCAGCGCCGATTGCGCGGGCCACGCTTGCCGCAATCGACTCCGTATACGAGCGTAAGGAGCAATGATGAGCGGACTCATCAGATTCTTCACCAAAATCCTCGACATCTGCCGACTTGTGCCGATGCTTCCCGTTGTTGTTATCGCCGCGATCCCGCTAGCCCTGCTGGGCGATTGGTGCCCATGGGGCAACGCAATTGCGATGCCGGTGCTGGGTAATCCTGGTGTAGGCCAATGGCTGATAATCGCGCTGGTAGCAATCATTGTGATTGACACAGTGCGTGGCATGATTGACGATCTGCGCCACGGACAAGTCGGCGTCGATTTGCTGGCCGTAGTGGCGATTCTTTCCACCGTTGCCGTCCGCGAGTACTGGGCAAGCTGGGCGGTCATGCTGATGATCACGTCCGGTGAGGCCATTGAGGAATACGCGCAGGCCAAGGCCGAGCACAGCTTAACCGCTCTGATGCAGGCCGCGCCTCAAACCGCGCACGTCGTCAACCTGCCTGGCGTGGGGCGTGGGGCTGCTGCCGATAAGGACGATTCGTCCGATGGCTTCCGGCGTGTAGGCTCGGTTCCGGCGACGTCCTCCCCTCAGTCGACTTCGCCGGCAGCTCCCCTCGGAGAGGGGAACCAAGTACCGCCGTCGAGGGGAGCTGGCTCGCGGAGCGAGACTGAGGGGAGCTGGTCGGCTGAGGCCGCCACGCACCGCTTCGACACTGTGCCGGTCGAGCAGGTGAAGCTGGGCGATGTGCTTATGGTGTTGCCGGGCGAAACCGTGCCGGTTGATGGCGAACTGCTCTCCGGCTCGGCCACGCTCGACCTGAGCAACATCAACGGCGAGCCGGTGCCGCGCGAGGTGTTCGCCGGTGCCCGAGTGATGTCTGGCGCAGTGAACGGTTCCACTGCCTTGACCATGCGCGCCACCCAGGTGGCCGCCGATTCCCAGTACCAGCGCATCCTCGAACTCGTCGCTTCCGCACAGGAGTCCCGTCCGGCCGTGGTGAAAACCGCTGATCGCCTGGCTGTGCCGTTCACCGTGTTGTCTTTGGCGATCGCTGGCATTGCGTGGGCTGTCTCCGGCGTGCCGACGCGATTCGCCCAGGTGTTGGTATTGGCCACGCCCTGCCCGCTGCTTATCGCTGCGCCTGTGGCGTACATCGCCGGTACTGGTCGACTTGCCGCCGCCGGTGTGCTTATCAAGGCACAGGATGTGCTCGAAGACCTCGGCCGCGTCACTCAGGTATTCTTCGACAAAACCGGCACGCTCACCGTCAAGCAGCCGCAAGTGGTGCGCGTTGAGATGCTGCCTGGGGTTAAAACCCGTCTTAATGAGGATCATGTGCTGATGATGGCCGGCGTTGTGGAAAGCTATTCCGTGCACATCCTGTCGAAGGGCATCGCCAAGGCCGGTGCCGACGCGATGGCCCGTCTACGTCAGCGGTTCGCGGACGGCCAGCGTCGCTGTCCCGAGCCTGAGGCGAGTTGGCCCGGCCATGGCCGTGAATATCCGGTTGTCAAGGACATTAATGAGGACTCCGGCAAGGGCGTGTCCGGCAAGGTGAACGGCCATGCCGTCCGCGTCGGGCGACTGTCGTTCGCTGCGGCCGGCGATGACGGCTTCTTGACTGCCGGGGTAGCGGGTGTAAGCCGGGCGGATGGCCCACGGCAGGAGGCGGCCGACCTCCTCAGCCCGCTTCACGGACAGTCCCCTCTGGGCGGGGATACTGAGGCCGGATCTGGCCGCGCGATTGCCGGGAACACTGAGGAAAAGGAAACGCTGCGTACGCGATTCGGTATGCTACAGCCGGACGAAATGGCCTCCTACGTGTCCGTTGACGGGCAACTGATCGCCCGCATCGTGCTGCGAGATGTACCTCGCGCCAACACCAAAACCGCGCTCGCCAAGCTGCACGAACTGGGTGTTACCAAGCTCGCCATGCTTACCGGCGATAAGCACGCCTCGGCTGAAATCATCGCGGACGAAGTCGGCATCGACGAGGTCCACGCCGAGCTGTTCCCCGAAGACAAGGTTGCCGCCGTCAAGGCTGCCACGGAGGCAAGCGCCGCGCCGGCCGGGCGCGCGAATCACGCCGCCAGCCCTGTGTCCGATGCCGTAGATGGCATCCGGTTCGATGGTTCTCAACCGTCGCGTTCTCGATGCAGCCGCGCCGCCGCAATCCGCAAGCCGGTCACGATGATGGTCGGCGACGGCGTGAACGATGCCCCGGTACTTGCCGTCGCCGATATCGGCGTGGCCATGACCGACGGCACTTCCACTGCTGCTTCCGAAAGCGCCCAAGTGGTCATTATGAATGACGATATTGCCGCTGTGCCGCGCGCTATCGCCATTGCACGCCGTACCAAGCGCGTGATGCTGCAGGCCGTGATCGCTGGTCTCGTACTCGCCACCATCGGCATGATTGCCGCCGCCTTCAACCTCATTCCAGTGGTCGTCGGCGCTTTCCTCCAAGAGGCCATCGACGTGGTCAGCATCCTCTGGGCCCTCACTGCCCTCATCGACCGCGACTAGGCGGGGTATCTCCTCGACTGAGTCGCGGTTTTGCCCCGCTGACGGTCTGTGAACGGGGCAATTTTACGGTCTAATAGTGGTTTTGCTGCGCTGGTGGGTGTTCAGCGGGATGCCTTGGCGGGTTAGTCGCAGTTTCGCTCCGCTGGCGAGCTGTAAGCGGAGCAATTTCCTTATTGGCTCGAGATTTCACTCCACTGAAACCTGGTAAGTGATGCAAAATTGCAAGCTTCTCGTGGTTTTGCTTCGCTGACAGGGTTCAGTGAGGTGTTCTGACAAGTTAATCGTGGTCTTGCTCCGCTAACAGTTTGTGAGCGGAGCGATTCTGTGGGTTAATAGGGGTTTGCCCCACTGACAGGCTGTAAGTGAGGTAATTTTGCGGTCTACTCGTGGTTTTGCTTCGCTGGTGGGGGGCAGTGGGGTGCTTTGGCTGGTTAGTCGCGGTTTTGCTTCGCTGATGGGCTGTAAGCGGAGCGATTTCTCGGGTTACTCGCGATTTTGCTCCGCTGGCGGTCTGTGAGTGGGGCAATTTCTTGATCGACTCGTGGTTTTGCCCCGCTGGCGTGAGGCTGGCAGAGGGTATTAGGCACAGGATTCCCACCACTCGCCCCTGTTGCAACGGAAGGCTTTGCGATAACCTGTAACGCGTGACTGAATCTGAGAACACTGAACTTCGTATTGCTGTAATCGGCGCTGGTCCGGCCGGCGTCTACTCATCCGATATCTTCCTGCGCCAGCTCAAGAAGCTGGGCGAAGAGCTCGGCCTCGGCACCGAAGCGCGCATCGACCTGTTCGAGAAGCTGCCGGTGCCGTTCGGCCTGGTGCGTTACGGTGTGGCCCCGGACCACCCGTCCATCAAGTTCATCGCCTCCGCGCTTGAGAAGACGCTCGACAACCCGAACATCCACCTCTATTGCGACGTGGAATTCGGCAAGGACGTGACTCTTGACGACCTGCTGGCCCGTTACGACGCCGTGCTGTTCGCCACCGGCGCGGTCAAGGACAAGCCGCTGAACCTGCCCGGTGCCGACCTTGAAGGTGTGTACGGTGCCGCCAAGTTCGTCGAATGGTATGACGGTTACCCCACCGGTGCCCGCGAATGGCCGCTTACGGCCGAGAACGTCGCCGTGATCGGCGGCGGCAACGTGGCCATGGACGTGGCCCGCGAACTCATGCGCGACGCCGACGACCTCAAGGCCAAGACCGACATTCCGGACAACGTGTACGAGGGCATCGGCCAGAACAAGGCCAAGGTGCTCCACCTGTTCATCCGCCGTGGCGTGGCCCAGGCCAAGTTCAGCGTGCAGGAACTGCGCGAGATGGAGAAGCTGCCCGGCGTGCAGCTCATCATCAACGAGGACGACTTCGACCTGGACGACGAGACCATCGAGGTGGCCGGCAAGGACAAGCTCACTCGTCAGATGGTCGAGGAGCTGTTCGCCATCCGCGAGATGGCCGAAGACATGGAAGATGACGGCGACGTCGACTTCGAAGGCAACCCGGCCGACCGCAAGTACTACGTGCACTTCAACTCCGCCCCCACCGAGATCCTCGGCGAGGACGGCAAGGTCAAGGCCATCCGCGTGGAGCGCACCGAAACCGGTGCCGACGGCAAGATGCGCCGCACCGGTGAGTTCGCCGACTACCCGGTCGAGGCCGTCTACCACGCCATCGGCTACAAGCCCGCCGAAGCCCCCGGCATCACCTACGACGAGCACGGCGCCCACCTGGCCAACGCCAACGGCGACGGCCGCATCACCACCGAGGCCCACGGCGGCGAAGTGCGCGACCGCCTGTACGCCACCGGTTGGGCCAAGCGCGGACCGGTGGGCCTGATCGGCTCCACCAAGTCCGATGCGCTCGCCATCGTGACCAACATGCTTGAGGATCTGGCCAAGGCCGCTGAAGGTGGCCGCGTGGCAGCCGACCGCGACCCCGAATCCATCGATCGACTGCTGGCCGAGCGCGGCATTCGCCCGATCGACTTCGCCGGCTGGAAGAAGGTCGACGCCTTCGAGCGCGCCGAGGGCGCCAAGGAAGGCCGCGAGCACAAGAAGGTCATCGAGCCCGACCAGATGCGCGAGCTCGCCCACGCCTGACGGCCCGCCCACGCCCGTCCGGCATTCGTCCACCCGGCCGCGCCCCGTGCGGACGCGGCCGGGCTCGGGGCCGGACGGGCCTGGCGAATATGGGACATTGCGCGTGGCGCATATCCAGCAATCATTCAGCCTGCGATTTTAGTGTGTGCATTATGGATGCCAAAGTACGGGTGCACGGCCATTTCAACGGCCTGAAAACAACGCTGCTGTTTGCCCTGATGTGGGCCATCATCATGCTGATTTGGTGGGCCACGGGCGGCAGTCGGCAAACCCTGAGCATCTATATCGTCATCGGCCTGATTACCACGTTCGGCACCTATTGGTTCTCCGACAAACTCGCCATCGCCTCCATGGGTGCGCGGGAAGTCAGCGAACAGGAAGCCCCGGAAATCTACCAGATCGTGCGCGAACTGAGCGCCAAGGCCGGCAAGCCGATGCCGCGCATCTACATCGCCCCCACCATGAGCCCGAACGCCTTCGCCACCGGACGCAACGAACGGCACGCGGCCGTCTGCTGCACCCAAGGCATCCTGCAGATTCTCAACGCCCGTGAACTGCGTGGTGTGCTGGGCCACGAACTTATGCACGTGTACAACCGTGACATCCTGACCTCCGCCATCGCCTCCGCCATGGCCACCGTCATCTCCTATCTGGGCTACTCCCTGATGTACTTCGGCGACGACCGGAGCGATGATCGCAACGATTCCGGCGGACTCGGCCTGATCGGCGCATTGCTGAGCGTGATTCTCGCGCCGATTGCCGCGTCTTTGATCCAGATGGCCATCTCCCGCACCCGCGAATACGACGCCGATGAAAACGGCAGCTTGCTCACCGGCGATCCCGAGGCACTGGCTTCCGCGCTGAACAAGATTTCCTACGGCGCGCAGACCACGCCGATGCGCAAAACCGCCGGCACCCAGTCCGTCTCCGCGATGATGATCGCCAATCCGTTCTCCGCGGCCGGTTTCTCGAAGCTGTTCTCCACCCATCCGCCGACCGAGGATCGCATCGCGCGTCTCATGCAGATGGCCAACGAAATGAACGGCACGCCGATCGCTCCGCCCACCTACTCCACACGAACTATTCGCTAAGTGCCTCCTACGTAGGTCTCCATCATTGTTTTTTCGTTGTTCATGGGTGAGCCACGTCTTTGTCGGGCAACTGTAATCGCTGTTTTCTAGCGTGTACTCGCTGATGTCGCTGAACCGTGGAAACACGTGAGCGCATGAGTCTGAACACAAGGAGAAAACAATGAAAAGACGTTACGCTGTACCTGTGGTGTCAGCTGTGGTTATGGTGCTAGCTAGCGTTCTGGCAGCTCCGTCCGCGCATGCCGAGCAGTCTGCAACATGGGATTTGCCGCGAGATAAGGATGTCGTGGCGCGATTCGGTTTCGGCAGTGATATTCACGTGGGGCGCAACAGCGGCAAATATGGTTCTGCTGTAGACAAGCTCAAGAATGCGTTGAGCGCTTACCGCCAAGCGGGCGTAGATGCGGTCGGTTTTTCCGGCGATCTTACTGATTCCGGTCAAGTCGGCCAGTACCAGACCTTGATGGATACGTTGAACACCGGCACGGATGATTCCGAGCAGGTCATTCTGGCTATGGGCAATCATGAAACACTTGATGCGGGTGTGTCAGATTCGCCGCAACGTTTCAAGAAGTACACCGGGCAAGAGATGAACAAACTGGTCGAAGTCAACGGCGTCGATGTCATCACGATGGGACCGCAGAACGAGGATGACGATTATCGGGCGGATTACGATTTCCTGAAGACTACGCTTGACCGCATCACCTCTCGGGCGAACTACGATCCGAACCGCCCGATTTTCGTGCTGACCCATCATGGCGTGCAGAATACCGCCTATGTGACCAACGAATGGTACGGCGAGTACGGTACCGGTACCGACCACGACCTGGTGAAACTCATGCAACAGTATCCTCAGATCATTCAGGTTTCCGGACACTCCCATGCCACGTTGGAAGACGCGCGCTCAATTGATCAGAGCTTGGGATACACCAGCATCCAAGACGGTACGATTGGTGCCTATTTCGAGAATGAAAGCGGCAAGGTGGATCCTATTACCGGTACTGCTGCCACTCGGCCGGCCGATTCCGAGCTGGTCTCGCAGGGGTTGTTGGTCGATGTGTATCGGGACGGCACGGTGAAAGTGCATAGGATGAATTTCGCAACCGGCACGTGGATATATCCTGACGAACCATGGACCATTACCGCCGATGGAGCCAAGGCTAACGTGTATGGCAAGAATCGTCCAAGTACCCCGGCCGTGTTCCCGGACGGCGCGTCGGTAGGTTTTGACACTGCGAAAACCACCGGGAACAGTGCTGCTGTCACCTTCCCGGCAGCCAAGCCCGCTGACGGCGCGAACAACAATATGATTCACTCATATCGCATCACGATGACGCCTAAGAACGGCGGCGAGACGGTATCCAAATCCGTGTTCAACGATTATTACTATGCCAAGGCTGGGGTCGGGGCTGCTGGAGCCGTGCCGACCCAGAAAAGCAGGTGGTCCGTTACCGTTAAAGGCCTGACGCCGCAGACGGAATACACAGCCACGGTCGAGGCGCTGACCTCGTTTGAAGAGGAGAACGGGGCTGCCGGTGCCGTGATCGCCAGCGGCCAGACAAGTGTGACCACCAATGAGGCCCCTGCTCCCAGCCCGATGTTCGATGTTGATTTTGGTAGTGGCTCGGCCGATGACTACTACGCTCACCAGTCCGTTAAGCAGGGTGGCGTTTCCGCAATCGAGGATAACGCCGAGCTCGGCCAGCAAGTGCTGCATGTGCGTGGCGGAGATGGTGGATACCGGTACACGATGGAAGACGAGGATTACAACGCCATCGCCAACGGATTCACCACGGATGTCGTATTCTCGATTGCGGATGTGCAGAAGGACCAGTGTGTCTTTTCCAATCAGCAAAATGCGGGATTCGGCTTTGAAGTCGAGAACGGCAAACTGGAATTCTGGCTGAATGCCGGGAGTGGCCGAGCCAAGCCAGCAGTGGCTATTCGGCCCGATACTTGGTATCACGCCAGTGCCGTATACGATGGCAACACCGTAACGCTGTATTTGAACGGCGAGAAGGTTGATTCGGCGTCGGCTAAGAGCGGCTTGGTGATTCCGTCCAACGGCGCAAAATACTCCTTCATCGGTGCGGATACCAGCGACTCTGGCGCTCCAGAATACCAGATGAAGGAAGGGTACGTTGCTCTTGCGCGCATCTCCAACCAAGTGTTCTCTGACGATGAAGTTGCCGCATCATATACCAACGCGATGGGCGACGGCCCGGCCGCCAAGCAAACGGTGCGCCAGGCCTTGACTACGGCTAAGCGTGTGGTTGAAGCTGGCCAGGGAAACTATAGCGATGCAACGTGGTCTGCGTTCGCCGATGCCTATACCACTGCGCTGGTGCGGGTCGAAGACTTCCGTGCCGCCCCGGCCGACCTCAATGCCGCTGCGGTCGCCCTGCGTTCAGCACAGCAGGCATTGCAGGAAACGAATAGCGGAGATGACGGGAATGGCGGCAATGGCGGGGACGGTGGATCAGACGCTGGTGGCCAGGATGCTAATCAGCCAGGCGGTTCGCACGATTCCGATTCCGGTGCGGACAAGTCCTCCGCCAGTCAGGGAGCCAATGCTGCTGACCGTTTGAGCGCAACAGGTGTGAACACGGCTGGATTGTTGGCCGTAACACTGGTACTTGTTGGTGCGGCGCTGACGCTGAAAGTCGTTCGGCGTAGATAGGCCCGGAAAGGCAATTCGGGCATTGTCTAGATGTGAATAACGCCAAAGGCGTGTGGTGGAGCATTGTTCAAGTTCTGGCACACGCCTTTTCCAGGTAGAGAAGTCATGCTAAAGTGACTCTTCGTGCAATACGCCAAGAGTGTTGGCAGCGCACGTGCGGACGTAGTTCATCGGTAGAATGAAAGCTTCCCAAGCTTTAGAGGCGGGTTCGACTCCCGTCGTCCGCTCCATCAGAAACCATTGGAATTCCAACGGTTTCTTTGTTTTTTTCGGGGTGCTGGCGGCGCTTCTATGGCATGGCGCGGCCGAGCGGAATGCGCTCCGGCGGCGAGATCCAGACCGGCCGCGTCGGCGACTCTGCGCCACCAGTCGACCAGCACCGGCATGGTGGCGTGCGCGTTCAACCCGCTGGGCTGGGGAATCACCCACAGCTGCGCGCCTCCGAACCGGCCGGTCTCTTCCGCGGTGAGGTCCTGCAGCCCCAGCGCGGCGGACTTATCGGCGAACGCCTGTCGGTACGCCGTGATGCCCAGTATCGCAATGGCCCGGGGATGGACCCTCGCGCACAGCTCCCGCAGCCGATCGGCGCCCTGACGCAGCTCGGCGGTGTTCAGCTCGCTCGCTTTCGCGGTGGCGCGATTGACGAGATTGGTAAGCCCGATGCCGCGGTCGATCATCATGCGCTCATCGCGAAGGCGCAGGCCGTAACTGGCGTCCACCTGCCACGGCGTGAGCCCCGAGGCGAAAAGCGACGGCCAGAATCGGTTGCCGGGATAGGCGAAGGGTGCGTTGACCGCGGCCGTCCATAACCCGGGGTTGATGCCCACGATAAGCAGTTTAGGGTGCGGGCAGCGGATGTCGTCGACCGTGCCGTCGACGAAACCGGCGAGCTCGGTGCGCTTCGGCCGCCGGCCTTCCAGCGGAGAATGTCGAATATCGCTCACGGGTTCCATGGTAGTCGTGCCCCGCTTACGGCGGTTTGCGGCGCAGGCTCGAGTTGCCGGTACGCCGGACAGTAGTGAAACCGGTTGTCCCGGGTCAAATGACGCATGCCAAACGTTATATGTGGGGGAGTGTCCGAGAGCGTGCACCGACAACTCGACTGTACCGTGCCAAAGCCCCCTCACGCCATCTGCATCAGCTGATCGAACGCAGGAATGACCCCATGGGTTGCCGCGCCTCGAGGCCTTTCGCGCCCCGTTCCGCCGGCATACCGCCATTCGGTGAGCTCCGCGCCTCGCGGGCAAGGTGATCTTGCGCACATTCGCCGCCGAGGCCTCCCCGACAATGCGATTCGTCACTCGGCGGCGGGATAATGGAAGCCATGACTATCGCAACTGCCGAACGCTATGCCGAAATGTTGGATGCCGCCCGCCACGGCGGATACGCCTATCCCGCGATCAACGTGACCAGCACGCAGACGCTCAACGCCGCGCTGCAGGGATTCGCCGAGGCCGAGTCCGACGGCATCATCCAGGTGTCGGTCGGCGGCTCCTCCTACTTCTCCGGCCAAAGCGTGAACGACCGCGTGGTCGGGTCGCTCGCGTTCGCCGCATTCGCGCACGAGGTGGCGAAGCGCTACCCGAACATCACGGTCGCGCTGCACACCGACCATTGCGCCAAGCAGTACCTGGACGGCTGGGTCCGCCCGCTGCTCGCGCACGAGGCCGAACAGGTCAAGCGCGGCGAAGAGCCGACGTTCCAGTCGCATATGTGGGACGGCTCGACTGTGCCGCTGGAGGAGAACCTGGACATCGCCGCGGAGCTGCTCGAGAAATCCGTCCGCGCGCATACGGTGCTGGAGATCGAGATCGGCGCGGTCGGCGGCGAGGAGGACGGCCATTCCGCGGAGATCAACGAAAAGCTGTATTCCACGCCGACCGACGGCGTGCGCGTGGCGGAGCGGCTCGGCCTCGGCGAGCACGGCCGCTATATGGCCGCCTTCACCTTCGGCAACGTGCATGGCGCATACAAGCCGGGTGTGGTCAAGCTCCGCCCGGAACTGCTGCGCGACATCCAGTCCGAAGTGTGGGACGCGGCCCTCGACGGCCGTCTTGGGTCGCTGGGCGCGTCGGCGGTGTCCACATGCGCGCTGCCGGACATGCCCGAGCGCAAGCCCTTCGCGCTGGTGTTCCACGGCGGTTCCGGCTCCACGCCCGACGAGATCGCCCGCGCGGTGAGCTACGGCGTGGTCAAGATGAACATCGACACGGACACGCAGTACGCCTTCACGCGCGCGGTCGCCGGCCACATGTTCGCGCATTACGACGCCGTGCTCAAGATCGACGGCGAGGTCGGCAACAAGAAGCTGTACGACCCGCGCTCCTGGGGCCGCGAGGCCGAATCGGCCATGGCCGCCCGCGTGGTCGAGGCGTGCCGGCAGCTCGGCTCGGCCGGCAAGGCACTGAAGTAGCGAAGCGGCGGGCGGCACCGCTGACGGGCTACGGTATGTGATAGGATCAGGACATTGATGGATTGTTCGCCAGACGGATGGGGACTGCAATGAGCGCACCGGCGGAGGATGATCGTATCATGAGGCCGGATGTAATGTGCCTGCGGCAGTTATCCCTGCATAATTACCGCATGTTCTCCGACCTGTCGATCACCTTCCCGGATATGTCTGACGATCGCGCCGATGGCGATTGCGATGGCGCCGTCGAGGCAGAAGGCGATCGAGGCGCCGATGGCCGTGGCAATTGGGTGACGGTGATCGTCGGTGAAAACGGCTCGGGCAAAACGTCGATTCTCGATGCCGCCGTCATTGCCTTGGGCACGTATCTGGTGAAGATCCCCGACATCGACAAACCGACATTCAACCGTACGGATGCACGGCTGGCCCGTATCAAAATGCACAATACGTCGACGGTGGATTACCAGCAGCAATTCCCGGTTTCGGTGAGCGCGCACGGCGATGTCATGGGGAATTCGCCGTCTTGGGCTCGTTCGCTGAAAAGCGCGAATGGGCGTACGACGATCGGCGACGCTCCCGAGATGGTCCGGATATCGGATTTCTACCAGCGGCAGGTGCGTGAGGGAAAGATGATCCATCTTCCCCTGATCGCCTCTTACGGCACCGATCGCCTGTGGCCGCGCGACCGGTCCAAGTGGGCCACGCATTCCACTGCTTATTTGCAGGGAGGCAATCGTTTCGATGGATATGATGACTGCTTGAGTTCCGAGGTCAGCATCAAGAAGATGTCGGTCTGGTTCGAAAAAATGACCGCGCGGGAGTACCGCAAGGGAACCGTGATACCGGAATTCCGGGCGGTGCGGCGCGTGGTCACGGATTGCCTTCGCCTGTTGACCGGCTTCGACGACGCCAGCATCGCCTACGACGGCGGTTTCGTGGTCAGTTACACGGCATCCGACGGAACATACATGGAGGATCAACCGTTCGAAACTCTGAGCGACGGCTATCGCGTAGTCATCGGGTTGGTGGCCGACATAGCGCGGCGTATGGCACAGCTCAACCCCTTCCTCGCCGAACAGGCTGTTGCGCGAACTCCCGGAGTGGTGCTTATCGACGAGGTGGATCTGCATCTGCACCCCAAATGGCAGGGGAAGATCCTGGGCGTTTTGCATGAATTGTTCCCCTTGGTGCAATTCATCGTCACCACGCATGCCCCGATGGTGATCTCCTCGGTACAATCCAAGAATCTACGGGTGATCGAGCCGGTCGATGGCGGTGACGGCAAGTACGTCGCCGTCTCTCCGGACGACGAAACGTACGGTGTCAACGCCGGGGTGATACTGCGCGAAGTCATGGGGACCCCGGATAAGCCGGCGGCGGTTCAGGACAAACTGGATGAATTCGGCCAGTATCTGAACGACAAAGAATACGGCAAGGCTCAAGCGACGCTACGAGCGTTGCAGAACGAGGTAGGGGAAGACAACCCGGATCTGAGCAACGCGTGGGCCGCGTATTATTTCCATAGCCGTGGCAGGGGCTCTCATGCTGTACGTGGATAAGGCCGGAGAGAGTCCGCTGCTCGGCGACCTTAGCCGAATCAGGGCTTGCCTGCAGAGCGGGCACCAGCAGATCAACTATGACGCGGCTGGCAGGTATCCGGCGGCAAAGCCGGTTCTGTCGTCGCTGATCGATGGATTGGTGGACGAGCAGCGGGGATTGTGCGTGTATTGCACACGCAGGATCGCCGGGCACATGACGGAGCGGCTCCCACTGTCCCGGATTCTAGGTCCCGATGACATGGACCGGCCGGTTGACGCCCATGTGGAGCACTATGTCCCTCGGCACCCCGGACCTTGGTATACCGGCAAGGGCAGGACCTCCGCCGACGCGCTGTCGCTGGACTATCGCAATCTGTTTGCGGTATGTAATGGCCAGGGCGGCACTTGCGACAAGTCCCGTGGCAACCAGAGGCTTCGGGTGGATCCTCGGGATCCGTCCGATATCCGGACCATTTCGTACACGGTCGGTGGCTATTCCTCGGGTCAAGCGGGGCGCGTGCGGTCCAGTGACGTCTGCATCCAGAGCGATGTCGACAAGGTGCTGAAACTGAACGTCGAGCGGCTGCGGGCAAGGCGTGCCGGTGTGCAGCAGATGCTGTACAACATGCTTGAGGGTCTCTCCGATGAGGAAACGGAGGAATTCTGCGAGGACATACTGCGTTCCTTGGAGAGTGACGGCCGCCCTCCGTCGTTTGCTCCCATGCTGGTGCAGATGCTGGAAGACGAGATCGCGGCTCTGCGCGGACTGCCGGAGGCTGCCGTGCCGGCGCCGGACGCGTGAGGGCGCGCGGGTGGCTTGGACAGGCCGGCGGCTGCATATGGCGCGGCAGCGGTAGAGGCTGTACGGTAGTCTGTGTTCGGCGGAAAAGGCGATGTTGCGGAGGTGTATCATGCCTGGAATTGTTCTTATTGGTGCTCAGTGGGGCGACGAGGGTAAAGGCAAGGCTACCGATCTGATCGGCACCAAGGTCGATTACGTCGCGCGCTTCAACGGCGGCAACAACGCGGGCCATAGCGTGGTGGTCGGCGATGAGTCGTACGCCCTGCACCTGCTGCCCTCCGGTATTATCAACCCGAACCTGACCCCGGTGATCGGCAACGGCGTGGTCGTGGACCCGGAAGTGCTCTTCGAGGAGATTGACGGCCTGGAATCCCGCGGCATCGACTGCTCCCACCTCAAGGTGAGCGAGGCTGCACACATCATCGCGCCCTACCACCGCACACTCGACAAGGTGACCGAACGCTTCCTTGGCAAGCACAAGATCGGCACCACCGGCCGTGGCATCGGCCCGGCCTATGCGGACAAAATCAACCGTGTCGGCATCCGCGTGCATGACCTGTTCAACGCCGACCATCTGCACGACAAGGTGGAGGCCAGCCTGCATCAGAAGAACCAGATGCTGGTCAAGCTCTACAACCGTCGTCCGATCGACGTGGACCAGACCACCGAGGAGCTGCTGAAGCTCGGCGAACGCCTCAAGCCGTACGTGGCCAACACCGGCCTGATTCTCAACAAGGCGCTTGACGAAGGCAAGACCGTACTGTTCGAAGGCGCTCAGGCCACCATGCTTGACGTGGACCACGGCACCTACCCGTTCGTCACCTCTTCCAACCCGACCGCCGGCGGCGCCTGCACCGGCACCGGCGTGGGCCCCACCAAGATCACCCGCGTAATCGGCGTCTCCAAGGCCTACGTCACCCGCGTGGGCGAAGGCCCATTCCCCACCGAACTGCTGGACGAGTCCGGCGAATGGCTGCGTCAGCAGGGCCACGAATTCGGCGTGACCACCGGCCGCCCGCGTCGCTGTGGCTGGTTCGATGCAGTCGTCAACCGGTACGCCTCCCAGGTCAACGGCCTGACCGACATCGTGCTCACCAAGCTCGACGTGCTCACCGGCCTGAAGGAGATTCCGATCTGCGTGGCTTACGACGTGGACGGCGAACGTCACGACGACATGCCGACCGATCAGGCCGCTTTCGCCGCCGCCAAGCCGATTTACGAGACCATGCCCGGCTGGGATGAAGACATCTCCAACTGCCACTCCTTCGATGAGCTGCCTGCCACCTGCCAGGCCTACGTCAAGCGTTTGGAAGAGCTGAGCGGCTGCCGTATCTCCGCGATCGGCACCGGTCCGCAGCGCGATCACATTATTTCCGTGCATTCGCTGATCGACTGATCGGCTGCGTCAACAATCGTTCGACCGCAATCCACAGTCGATACAGCCGGATAGATAGCCGATTCATATGCAGGAACCGACGCCCAGCACCCAAGAAATCTCGGCGGCCCAAGTACGCGCCCAGTCCACGCCTTCTCCGCAAGGCGCGGCTGCTGCCGCACGGCCGCCGCAGATTCCGCTTGCTCCCATAAAAAGAGTCCAGGCCCGCTTCAATCCGCTGGCCGACGGCATGATGTACCTCGTCGTGTTTTTCGGTGGCATGCTGGGCACGGCCATGCGCTACGGCTTGAATCTGGTGATGCCCGCCACCGCCGCCCCGCACGGGTTCTGGCATTCATTCCATGTGCCCACATTCACGGCGAACATGATCGCCTGCTTTATCTTTGCATGCCTGACGTCCTATCTGTCTCAGGCATCCTGGATTCGCAAACGCATCCGGCAGCTCACTTCGCGCGGCATCGGCATGGGCATGTGCGGAGGCTTCTCCACGCTCTCCGCGCTGGCTATCGAGGAACTCACCAGATTGCATGCGGGCCATATTGCCGGTCCCGTATGTTATCTGCTCATCAGCTTCGCCGGCGGCCTGCTGGTCGCCTACGCGGGTGCCCGACTTGGCTTGGCGCTCACCGTGCGACGTATGACGAAAATCGCCGCCGACGCGGTAATGAACCAGCGACAGTCGCCGAATGGTTCCGGCCGCCACGTGACCGCCGGAGAAACCATCGTCATGCCCTCTGGCTCCGATGACTCCCCCCTCAGTGCGCCGCCATCCTACGAGCCCGCGCCCATTACCGATGAGATTCCGCTGACCGGCGACCTCACCACAGGGGAGGTGCACTGATGACGTTCCTGCTCGTGTGCATGTGCGGCGGCCTCGGTGCCGTGGCCCGTTTCGTATTGAACACGTCGATTCAGCGATGGTGGAACCGACTGTTTCCGTTGTCCACGTTCATTATCAACGTAGTCGCCACGTTCTGTGCCGGCTTGGCCGCCGCCACATTCGCCCACCAAGTGGTGCCCGAATCGACGTACCTGCTGTTCGTCACCGGCTTCCTCGGTGGCTTCTCCACGTTCTCCACCGCAATCAATGAAATGGTGTCGTTGGCGCGTAACCGGCATCTCGCCATGGCCGCGTTCTATGTGCTGGTCACCATCGTGGTGCCGGTGATCTGTGTGGCATTGGGCTGGATCGTCGGTAGCCTGGCGCATTGATGCGCCTGTGTTCGTCCGCGCGCGAAATACCGCGATTACCGACTAATCGTCCATAAAACGTCTGTTATTTTCCTGTAACGAACCGGCTGCCCGGTAACGAGAGAGAAACCTCGGCGCAACCGCGCGCTGATTTCCAAGAACCCGTCCGTTATCATCGGCCCGCCGTCCAGCGGCGTGGTCAAGAACACGTACAAGCAGGTCACCACCGCCGGCATCCCGATGATTTTCGAAGGCACCACCTCCACCTCGCTGTCCGGCCTTGATCCGATGTTCTTCCGCACGATTCCGCCGGACACCGTGCCGGGTGCTGTGCTCGGTCAGGTCATCGCCCAGGATGGCGTGAAGAACCTGGCCATCGCAGTGTTCAACGATGAGTACGGTACACACTTGCGTGACGTGGTCGTCAAGACCGTCGAGGACGCCGGCGTGAACGTCGTGTACGGCGCCAAGGAAACCTTCGACCCGACCGAAACGAACTTCTCCTCCATCGCCACCGCGGTCAAGGCCTCCAAACCGGGTACCGCTTCAATCGGCATCTACAAGTTCGACGCCAACAACAAGCCGGTCTTCGACCACGCCCAGCAGGGCTCCGTGCCGAAGAGCTGATACGCCGTCGGTTCCGGCTCGCTTAGAGAGAGCCGATTGCAATCGCTGCAATGGTGCATTCCGCCGGTAATTGGCGATTGACGGCGCCCTCCGGCATAACGAAACCCCACCCCTTACCTATTCGGGTGGGGTTTCTTTATGTTCGGTGTCGAACCGGTTCGACACGCCGGCGATTGGACTGTAAGATGCTCCGGCGTTAGTATCGAACTGGTTCGATGCAACGAGAACGTGATGGTAAAGACAGCGGTTTAGTCGTACACATCCACGTCATCGCACGCGCCCGAGTCCCGGCAGGAACAATGCTGACGCAACCGGAAACACAACACAGGAGTTGCCATGAAGAACACAGTTCAACTCATCACCTACGCGGATCGTCTCGGCGACGGCACCATCGCCAGCATGACCGACATTCTGCGCACCCGCTTCAACGGCGTGTATGACGGCGTTCATATCCTGCCGTTCTTCACCCCGTTTGACGGCGCGGACGCCGGCTTCGACCCGATCGACCACACCAAGGTCGACCCGCGCCTCGGCTCGTGGGATGACGTCGCCGAACTCTCCGCAACCCACGACATCATGGTCGACGCCATCGTCAACCACATGAGCTGGGAATCCGCCCAATTCCAGGACGTGCTGAAGAACGGCGAGAACTCCGAGTACTACCCGATGTTCCTGACCATGAGCTCCGTCTTCCCGAACGGCGCTACCGAAGAAGACCTGGCCGGCATCTACCGCCCGCGCCCGGGCCTGCCGTTCACCCACTACAACCTCGGCGGCAAGACCCGTTTGGTATGGGTCAGCTTCACCCCGCAGCAGGTGGACATCGACACTGATTCCGCCAAGGGCTGGGAATACCTGATGTCCATCTTCGATCAGATGGCCGCCAGCCACGTGCGCTACATCCGTCTCGATGCCGTGGGCTACGGCGCCAAGGAAGCCGGCACCAGCTGCTTCATGACCCCCAAGACCTTTAAGCTCATCTCCCGTCTGCGCGAGGAGGGCGTCAAGCGCGGCCTTGAAATCCTCATCGAGGTCCACAGCTATTACAAGAAGCAGGTGGAGATCGCCTCCAAGGTGGACCGCGTCTACGATTTCGCCCTGCCGCCGCTGCTTCTGCACTCGCTGTTCACCGGTCACGTCGAACCCGTGGCCCACTGGACCGAGATCCGCCCGAACAACGCCGTCACCGTGCTCGATACGCACGATGGCATCGGCGTGATCGACATCGGCTCCGACCAGCTCGACCGCTCCCTCAAGGGCCTCGTGCCCGACGAGGACGTCGACAACCTGGTCAACACCATCCATGCCAACACCCACGGCGAATCCCAGGCCGCCACCGGTGCCGCCGCGTCCAACCTCGACCTCTACCAGGTCAACTCCACGTATTACTCGGCCCTCGGCTGCAACGACCAGCACTACTTGGCCGCACGCGCCGTGCAGTTCTTCCTGCCGGGCGTGCCGCAGGTCTACTACGTGGGCGCGCTCGCCGGCCGCAACGACATGGAACTGCTGCGCCGCACCAACAACGGCCGCGACATCAATCGCCACTACTACTCCACCGCCGAAATCGATGAAAACCTCGAACGCCCGGTGGTCAAGGCCCTGAACGCCCTGGCCAAGTTCCGCAACGAACTGCCTGCATTCGATGGCGAGTTCAGCTACGAGGTCGATGGCGACACGTCCATCACCTTCCGCTGGACCGCCGCCGACGGCACGTCCACGGCCGCCCTCACCTTCGAGCCCGGACGCGGCCTCGGCACAGACAACACCACCCCGGTCGCCAGCCTTGCCTGGAGCGATGCCGCCGGCGACCACGAAACCCACGATCTGCTCGCCAACCCGCCGGCCGCCAACGTCGACTAATCGCGGAATCGAGACACCAATCATGACTGAAGCATCGAACAACGTAATGGAATCACTCGAAAACGAGGTTGCGCAGCGTGACCCGATGGCCGATAGCTACGGCCGTCGCCCGTCCGTCATGGACGTGGTCAGGCTCGGCACCGGCTTCACGGTCAGCCTGATCATCACCGGCATCGTGTGGGTGTCGCTGTCCTCGATTCTGGTGCCCCAGCTGGTCGACCAAATCGCCCCCGGCCAGCGCGAGGCGTTCATCGGCGCCATCAACTCGGTCGGTTCGGTGGTGGCTCTGGTGGCCAATATCATGTTCGGCACCTTCTCCGACCTGACCCGCTCCAAGTGGGGCAAGCGCACGCTGTGGATCATCAGCGGCGGCCTGCTGTGCGGCGCGTGCGTGGCGGGTCTGCTCGTCACCCGCTCGCTGCCGGTCATCCTGCTGCTGTGGTGCGGCATGCAGCTGTTCTACAACTGGATGAACGCGCCGTTCGTGGCCACCATGTCCGACCGCGTGCCGGACAAGTTCCGCGGCTCCGTCTCCTCCTTCATGGGCGCGGGCGGCGTGCTGGGCCAGACCGCCGGCTCTCTGGTCGGCTCCCTGCTCATCAGCAACATCAACATGGGCTTAACCGTCGGCGCGCTCGGCTTCGCGCTGGTCGGCATCATCGTGGTCGGCATCTGGCCGCGCGAACCTTCCAATGCGGACGAAGCTCGCGAGCCGCTGAGCCTGACGATGGTGCTCAAGGCATTCATCCCGCCGCACGGCAAGGGCGCACGCAACTTCTACTACGCACTGTTCGGCCGCATGATGATGGTCGCCGGCTACCAGATGATCAATGGCTACCTGCTGTATGTGGTCAAGTACTACACCTTCTCCGACTCTGGATATGGGCCGGATGAGCTCAAGAAGGCCGCCGCCGGTGTGATCGCCACCATGTCCGTGATCACGATGGTGGTCTCCCTGATTGCCGCGCTCGTCTCCGGCCCGATCTCCGACCGTCTCGGCATGCGCAAGGTTCCGGTGGCGCTGGCCAGTGTGCTGTTCGCCGTGGGCGCCGCAATGCCGTGGATCTTCCACAATGCGTGGGGCATGTACCTGTTCGCCGCCATCGCCGGCTTCGGCTACGGCGTGTACAACGCCATCGACCAGGCGCTGAACGTGTCTATTCTGCCGAACCCGAAGGAAGCCGGTAAGGATCTGGGCGTGCTCAACATGGCCAACACCCTGTCCACCGTGCTTGGCTCGCTGCTCACCTCCGGCGTGGTCATGGCCACCGGCGGCAACTACGGTCTCGTGTTCCCGGTGTGCATCGTTGTGGTGCTTATCGCAGCCTTCCTCATCATGCAGATCCGTGGCATCAAGTAGGCGCAAAACCCTAGCCCAAGTAGTGCGCCCGGCGTAAGCTGGGTTCATGGAAAGCAGACCGCCCGCAGTGCACTGAAGCCAGTGCGCTCGGGCGGTTTTGCGTATGCGGGGTTGAAGGTCGTGCTCTTGCGGGCGCGGCCCAAGCATCCCGCCGGAATCGACGAGACGAGCAGCAGAACAGAGAAAGAGCAGCATCATGTTGGAACCGTATGTGCGTCCGGGTATTGATGATCGCCTGGATTTGGACAAGGTCCTAAGTCCCGAAGACAAAGCCGCCGTGGCCAGACTGGCCATCAAGAATCGCCGCCGCCCGCCCGAAGCGTCCGCCGACCAGCCCGAGGCCCAAACTGTGCGATTGGCTTCCGCCGGTTCTTCGACAGCCGCTGCTGCAGCCGCCAGTGTGGACACTCCCGCGCCGGATATGTCGTCCGCCTACCTCGACATGCGCGACCCCATGGTCGCCGTCAATGGCCAACGCCCTACCGCAGGTCAGGTCTCCCGACTCAACTGGGGTTTCTTCGCTGCTTCAATTCTGGTCGGCGCACCTTGGGTGGCGTTGAACACCATTGCCATGCCCAACGCGATTGCGCGTACGTTCGGCTATGACACTGCTGTTGCCGGTCATATCGCCATCAATCCGGGCACTGGCCGCCCGTTGCCCGTCGCCACCGAATTGGCGATGCCTCTGGCCGTGTTGGTGATTGTCGGCGTAGTGGCCTCCATGTTTGCGATGCCGCTGATTTCAGTGTTGTCCGACCGCACGCGCACGCCATTGGGCCGTCGTACCCCGTGGATGGTTGGCGGAGGTCTGCTGTGCGCGCTGATCACGCTGATTCTGGGGCAGAATATCGGCATCATTGTGCTTTGTATTTTCTGGGTGTTCCTACAGTTCGCCTATGCGATGCTTTCCGTGCCGTTGACCAGCGCCATCAGCGAACGGGTGCCCGACAAGTTCCGCCCTCGCATCGAACGCTGGCATGGCATCGGTGTGATGCTCGGTCAAGTGCTTGGCGTGTGCATGGGTGCGCTTGGTGTGATGTTCAATTCGTTTACGCCGTTTAGTTACACCGCCGTGCTATTTGCAGTGTCCGGTATTGCCACCGTATTGATTCTGCCCAAGGAGCCTTCTAGCACTGAGCAGCCGAACCAGCTTTTTGACCGCAGTCAGGTACTTGACCAATTGCGCCTGCCGGCCCACGCTCCCGAGTTCTCCCGGGTGTTCGCCGCCCGTACGTGCATGATGGCCGGTGTTGGACTGACCGGTGTGTTTCTGTGGTATCTCGTACGTTTCTGGGTTTATGGCAAGGCCGTGGTATTCACGTCCGCCCCGCTGACCATTCCGGCCGGATTCCTCATTGCCGGTATGGCTGTGGCCACATTGATCGGTGCCGCGCTCGTCTCCTGGGCCGCCGGGCCAATTTCCGAATCGATTGAAGAAAAGAACATTCCCACCACACGCGTGGTGGCCGGTGCTTGCCTGCTGTATGCGATTGGTCTGGGGCTCGCATGGGGCCTTGGCGTCTGGTCCACCGGCACTGCCCGTGAAAACGGCATGCTGCTGTTTGCGCTGATCTCCGGATTCGCCTTCGGCATTTACGATTCGTTCGGCCTTGAACTGGTGATGGACTCTTTGCCCGACCCGCGCCGAGCCGGCCACGACCTCGGCATTTATGCGCTCGCCAACTCGGCCGGTCTGGCGCTCGCCGCCATCATCGGCGCGCCACTGGTGAACGCCTTCGAGCACAGCTTCGGCTATTACCTGCTCTTCCCGTCCGCCATCGTCATGGTGCTGCTGGCCGGAATCGTCACCCTCACCGCCAAATCTGCCGAATAATAAACCGGTTCGAGTACACTGGTCAGCAGTGATCCAGTCCAGTACTCGCAGGGGAGCAAAACCATGGTCGGCATGCGCGACGTAGCCAAAGCGGCAGGGGTGTCCTTAAGCACCGTTTCGTTGGTGGTCAACAACACCGGCTACGTCTCGGCCGATATGCGTGCCAAAGTCGAGTCCGCGATGCGCCAGCTCAACTACATTCCCAACGAGCTGGCCCGCAACCTCTACCGGAACCGCACCAACACCATCGGCGTGATCATACCGACCGTCGCCCACCCGTTCTTCTCCACACTCACCGCGCATCTGCAGCGCGAGTTCGCCGCGCGCGACCTCAAAACCCTATTGTGTTCCACCGCCGATGCGGACAAAGGCGAGGGCGAATACGTCGATATGCTGCAGCGACACATGATGGACGGCATCATCATGGCGGCCCACACCGAGCATCCGGCCGACTACTGGACCTCCATCCATCGGCCAATTGTCGCTTTCGACCGCACGCTCGGTGAGGGTGTGCCGGTCGTCCGGTCTGATCATGAACAGGGAGGCCGTCTGATTGCCCGTCAGCTCATCAATTCCGGAGCGCGTCATGTGGTGCTCGTCGGCGGCCCGCGCTCCCAGTTCGCGGCGGCCACCACGTTCCCCACGATTCGCTACCATCTCACCGTTGAGCGGATGCTGGCCGATGCCGGCATTGCCTGCGATTACGTGGAGGCCGGCGCCGTGGCCGACACCGCCGCCCACGCAGCCACCGCATGCGCCATTTTCGAGCGGTATCCCGATGTCGACGCCATCGTCGGCTCCGATGTGGTGGCATCCGTGGCATTGCAGGAAGCCTCACGCCGGGGTATCGAGGTGCCTGCTGATCTGCAAGTCATCGCCTATGACGGCACTCTCATGGCCGAAACCGCCGGCAAACGCCTGACCGTGATTCGACAGGACTTCCCGGCCATCGCCGCCGCGCTCGCCGTTCGCATGGACTCACAGATCGCCGCCGACGGTGGCCCCGCCTCTCCGGCCAAGAACGATAGTGCTTCGGACGTTGACACCCAACCCACTCCCGAAGAAGTCATCCCCGTAACCTTTATCCCCGGCGAAACCACCCGGTGACTCCTATCTTGGCTCCCCTCTCTGAGGGGAGCTGGCGGCGTAGCCGACTGAGGGGAGCCGAGGCACAGCCGCGCACAGTCACCCATCTCACATGACTCCTACGTCACAATGTCCACAATGTGAACCCTTGCTGGATTGGCAAGACAGCCAAACCTATGTTTACATTCCAGTTCAGGTCGAACGGCCTGAGGAAATACCGAAAGGAGGCCACGCGATGACTGGATTCAATGCTTCTGCGTTTGTACCCGCACGAATTATTAGCCCGTCTTCGCTGGCGGACTAATTCGGCACTGATGCTTGAAGCCCCGTCAACGAAGGCAGGGCCAATCAAGCTGACACAATCGGTAAGGCCCTGCAAGATGCGGGGCTTTTTTGTTGCGCTCACAAGGCTTACGGCAGAATCCCGCAGACGGAAACGGTAGCGGACAGTACACGGCAACAACACAGCAACAGAACAACAACCTCCCTGTGAGACGAAATAATCGCCCGCCAATGAGAGTGAACGAGAGCAAAACAGGAGTAACAATGACTGCAGCAGTCGAAGAGACTGGCTTAGGGCAGGCGGCAGGTAAAGCCGCTACCTTGGTACGCGATTCGGTCAAGACCGTAATCGCCGCGTCGATGGTCGGTACCGCCATCGAATTCTATGACTTCTACGCCTACGGCACCGCCGCGGCAAACTATTTCCCGCACATCTTCTTCTCCGCGAAGGACAACCCCACCGTCGCACTGCTGATGAGCTTGCTGACCTTCGCCATCGCCTTCATCGCCCGCCCGCTGGGCTCGCTGATCTTCGGCCACTTCGGTGACCGCATGGGCCGCAAGACCACGCTGGTCGTCAGCCTGATGACCATGGGTGTCGGCACCTTCCTGATTGGCTGCCTGCCCGCCTACGATCAGGTCGGCGTTGGCGCAGTCGCCATCCTCTGCCTGCTGCGCTTCATCCAGGGCATCGGCCTGGGCGGCGAATGGTCCGGCGCGGCACTGGTCGCCACCGAGAACGCGCCTGAAGACAAGCGCGCACTGTACGGTTCCTTCCCGGAGCTCGGCGCCCCGATCGGCTTCTTCCTGTCCAACGGCACCTACTTCGTGCTCGAATCCTTCAACAATCAGGACGCGATGCTGGCTTGGGGCTGGCGTGTGCCGTTCCTGCTGTCCGCCATCCTGGTGATCGTCGGTCTCGTGGTCCGCGTTCACATGGAGGAGACCCCGATCTTCCGTATGGCTCAGGAGCAGAAGAAGGTCGTCAAGTCCCCGCTGACCGAGGTCTTCCGCAAGTCTTGGCGTCAGGTGCTGCAGGCCACCTTCCTCGTGGCTGTGACCTACACGCTGTTCTACACGCTCGCCACCTGGTCCCTCGCTTGGGGCACCAAGGACACCGCGAACGGCGGTGGCAACCTCGGCTTCACCAACCAGGAATACCTGCTCATGCTTATGATCTCCATCTGCGTGTTCGCCCTGTTCATCGTGCTGTCCTGCCTGCACGCGGACAAGATCGGCCGCCGTCGCGTGCTGACCTTCTCCTCCTGCGCACTTGTGGTGTTCGCCGTACTTTTCCCGTTCCTGCTGGACGGTGGTCTGGTCGGCCAGAAGAACTTCTTCGCCAGCATGGTGTTCCTGTGCGTCGGCTTCGCCCTGATGGGCATCGCCTTCGGCCCGATCGGCGCCTTCCTTCCTGAGCTGTTCGACGCCAACGTGCGCTACTCCGGCTCCGGCATCGGCTACAACCTGGCCGCCATCGTCGGCGCGGCCTTCGTGCCGACCATCGCCACCTGGCTCGCCCACAACTGGGGCGTCCACTCCGTGGGCCTCTACCTCGCCGTGATGGCCGTGTGCTGCCTCGTCTCCGTGCTCACCTGCAAGGAGACTAAGGACGTTGACTTTACCAAGTAAAGTCAACGGCTGGTTTCCTACCCTCACTCAGCTATCGCTTCGTTCGGGCGTCGTCTACAGACAGCCCACTGGGCTGTCTGCTTAACGGCTCCGCCAGGACGTTGATTTCACCAAGTGAAATCCTCCATAACTAGATATCGCCAAGTTCACAACGTGAAAAACCTCAATTCCACTAAGTGAACCCCTGCAGGGCTTTTCCGATGCGACAGGACTAAACCTGCATATCGGAAAAGCCCACAAGGAAAGCCACAACAGAATATCGCTCAGCGAAACCCCGCAGAACGCAAGAAAATTTCAACCCCATAAATAAACAAATAAATAAAAGGAGCGCCAAAAATGGCAGCAACTATCTGGTACGAGAAGGACGCCGATCTGTCCGTGTTCGATGGCAAGAAGGTGGCCATCCTGGGCTACGGTTCTCAGGGTCACGCCCACGCGCTGAACCTGCGTGACTCCGGTGTCGACGTGGTCGTCGGCCTGCGTCCTACCTCCAAGTCCGTGGAGTTCGCCAAGGAGCAGGGCCTTGAGGTCAAGCCGGTTGGCGAGGCCGTCGCCGAGGCTGACGTTGTGATGATTCTTCTGCCTGACCAGTACCAGGCAGCCGTCTACAAGAAGGACGTTGAGCCGAACCTGAAGCCGGGCGCTGCCCTGGCATTCGCCCACGGCTTCAACATCCACTACGGCTACATCAAGCCGTCTGAGGATCACCCGGTGTTCATGGTTGCCCCGAAGGGCCCGGGCCACATCGTTCGTCGTGAGTACGCCGCTGGCCGTGGTGTGCCGGTCGTCGTGGCCGTCGAGCAGGATCCGGACGGCAAGACTTGGCCGCTGTGCCTCGCCTACGCCAAGGCTCTGGGCGCTCTGCGCGCCGGTGCCATCAAGACCACCTTCACCGAGGAGACCGAGACCGATCTGTTCGGCGAGCAGGACGTCCTCATGGGTGGCATCAACCACCTGTGCGACATGGGCTTCGACGTGCTGACCGAGGCCGGCTACCAGCCGGAGATCGCCTACTTCGAGGTGTTCCACGAGCTGAAGATGCTGGTCGACCTGGCCAACGAGGGTGGCCTGAACAAGGCCCGTTGGTCCTGCTCCGACACCGCCCAGTACGGCGACTACACCTCCACGGTCATCACCGAGGAGACCAAGAAGCGTATGCAGTACCAGCTGAAGCGCATTCAGGACGGCTCCTTCGCCAAGGAGTTCATGGACGATCAGGCCGCCGGTGCGCCGAAGTTCAAGGAGCTGCAGGAGGAGTACTCCCACCCGCACCTCGAGACCGTCGGCCCGAAGCTGCGCGCCATGTTCTCCTGGAACAACGGCCCGGCCAAGGACCAGGACGAAGCTGAGTCCTTCAACGGCAAGATCGCTCGTACCCAGGTTCAGTGACCTATGACCTCCCTCTGATGAGGGAGGTGGCATCGCGTAGCGATGGCGGAGGGAGGGTAGTGCCCGAACTCTTGCGCACTTTGGTCTTCGCCCGTCCCTGTGGCGGTGA
>OKEE01000045.1_pt1 | contig 70126 bp, 61 predicted proteins | sample 1611071 | NCBI WGS metagenome assembly OKEE01 (sample SAMN04436708, study PRJEB24849) | human gut metagenome | biome: human gut; feature: NICU; material: stool | host: Homo sapiens | place: USA: Saint Louis, MO | collected 2010-09-07 | reverse complement strand
CGCCTGCGGATCATGCGCCGCGCCTTGACGAGCCTTTGGCGCATGTCGTTCACGCCATGGCCGACGTGCAACGCATGTCCGGCACGTTCGACCCGCCTACGGACGACGGCGAATACGCCGTCATCGCAGGCGGGGCACCGGTGAGCGAGATGCGCGACTACGCGATGGACGTGAACGCGTATACGCACGGCCGTGGGCGCTTCTCCGCTTCGTTCGGCGGCTACCGGCCCTGCCACGACGAACGGCGCGTGATCGAGGAGGCCGCGTACGATCCGGAAGTCGATCTGGAGAACACGCCCGATTCCGTGTTTTGCGTCCACGGCGCCGGCTACCCGGTCAAGTGGTACAAAGTGCCCGAATTCGCGCACGTGGAGTACGCGACGGCGTGAGGGGGCCATCTGACTGTCGCGGAATATGCGTCTGGCATATCGGGACCGTGCCGGTGGATGTCGATTGTAATCGACACCTCATCCCGATGGGGTACGAAGTGCCCAGGGACGCCTGATACCTCGTGCCTCATCGGAATGAGACAGAATGAGGCAAGTGACGGATTCGGGATATCCGTCCGAGTTCATTGTGAACCATTGGAATAAACTCGTTTTGAGTCCGTCTGCATGTCCTGTGTTGACAACGCCTTGGGGCGTGTGTACTCTGAATACATCAGAACATAAACGTTTAGGACTTCAATGATGAAACGACACGACGTTACGATCACCGATATCGCAAAGCGGATGGGACTGTCCGTTTATACGGTTTCTCGCGCTCTTAACGGTCTCAGCGGTGTATCCGAGAGCACCCGTGCATCGGTGCGCGAAACAGCCAACGAGGTGGGCTACATCCCCAACGTCAATGCGCGTGACCTGCGCACGGGCACGCACCGGTTCATCACCCTGCTCACCGCGGGAATGTCGAACTCCTATTATCTCGATCTGATCGACGGCATCGAGAGCGTCCTGCAGGACAAGAAGGAGAGCCTGTTCATTGCCGATATGGCCGTCAACGGCCGGTACAGCAAGGAGAACGAGGCGTATCTGTTGCGTCAGGTCGTGGAGAACCGTCCTGGCGGCATCATCTCCACCTTGGGACTCAGCGAATACAGCAGGAACCAGCTGAAGAACTGGAACATTCCCGTCGTATTCGTCGATTCCACTCCCGGATACGGTGATGATGAGGAAATAAAAGATGGTTTCTCGTATGTGGCCACCGACAACGTGGATGCCGCCGCCAAGCTTGGGCGTCATCTGAAACTCCATCATTTCCGTCGTTGGCTGCTTGCCATCTATCCGGACACCTGGAACAGCAGGTTCGCTCGCGAGAGCGGCCTGAGGGCCGCCGCCGAGGAGTGTGGGGCGGAGATTCGCGTGCTGGAATGCGGTAACAACGATGTGGAAGCGTGCACCGAAGTCATCCGTTTTCTTGACCAGAACGATTATTATCCGGATGTGATCATCGCCGGCAACAATCCCATCCTGTTGGGCGTCATGTCGGCTCTTAATCGGAAATCCGTCGACATTCCCGGGGATATGGCGCTGGTCGCGTTCGATGACTTCGCCTGGTCGGACCTGGTATCGCCGAAGATAACACTTGTCGCCGAAGACAGCCGATTCATCGGTGCCAAGGCGGCGAACTACCTGCTTGGGCAGATGGAAGGAAGGGAGGAGGTGAATAAAAACCCGGATGGGGCGACGATGAGGCCGAATCCCATCCACGACATGATCGAGACATCCCTGAAGATCAGGGAGTCATGCGGATGCGGTGGGCAATAGGCCGCATCCGAACACAAAACAGCTATTTCCAATGGAGGAAACAACCATGAACATCAAGAAGATCGCTTCCGCCGCTTCCGCCCTGCTCGCAGCGTCGCTGCTGCTGTCCGGCTGCAGTGCGGTGAGTAATGGCGACAACGATGCCGCCGAGGTCTCCAAGCCCACGGAAATCAAGAGCATCGGCCTGATGGTGCAGGATATGTCCAACCCGTTCTTCACCGCCATGGACAAAGAAGCCAAGGTTCAGGCCAAGAAGATCGGTGCAACGCTCAATGTCCAGGACGCCCAGCTCGATTTGGCCACCCAGGACAACCAGATCTCCTCGTTCATTCAGCAGAAGGTCGATCTGATCATCGTCTCCGCCGTCGATGAGAGTGGTTTGAAGCCCGCAATCGAGCGTGCCAAGGCCGCCGGCATCATCGTGGTCGCCGTGGACACTCCTGCGAAGGGCGCTGATGCGGTCGTAACGACCGATGGCGTGCAGGCGGGTGAACTGTCGTGCTCTTACCTGGCCGAGCAGCTCGGCGGCAAGGGCAACATCCTTATCGTGGACGGAACCCCGATCCAGACCATCACCGACCGTATCAAGGGTTGCAAGGCGGCCCTGGAGAAGGACTATCCCGGCATCAAGGTCGTCGGACAGCAATCCTCCAAGAACGATCGTGCCACCGGCCTGTCCGTGACCACCGACATGCTCACCGCCAATAAGGACGTGCAGGGCATCTTCGGTATGAACGATCCGTCCGCTCTGGGCGCCGCGCTCGCCGTCGAGCAGGCCGGCAGGACCGATGAAATCATCGTGACCGGCATCGACGGAAGTCCCGAAGGCGTCGACGAGCTGAAGCGCGCCGGCTCCCCGTTCGTGGGGACCTCCACGCAGAACCCCGGCGAAATGGTCAAGCAGGCCGTCGCCTACGCCCAGAAGGTCGCCAAGGGCGATACCCCCAAGAAGTCCACGATTCTCATTCCGAGTGTCATGGTCACTCGTGAGAACGTCAACGATTACAAGGGATGGTGAGCATGCCTCAGTTGCTGCCCCTATTGCAGCTCGAGAACATTGTCAAGAGCTTTTCCGGAGTGGTCGTACTCGACAACATTAACCTAAACCTTTATGAACATGAGGTGCTTGCCCTCATGGGTGAGAACGGTGCCGGAAAATCGACGATGATGAACATCCTTTCGGGCAATCTGAAAAGGGACTCCGGACGCATTCTCATTGATGGCAAGGAGGTGGACGTCTCCACGCCGAAGCAGGCCGACGACCTCGGCATCGCCATCATCCATCAGGAACTCAATGTGGTGCCCACCATGACGGTGGCGCAGAACCTCGCACTCGGCAACGAACCGTTGCAGAAGTCGGGGCTGCTGGACAAGAAGCGCATGCGGGAGGACGCCGTACGTAAACTCGATGTCATCAAGGCGGACATCGACCCGGACGCATTCCTCGGTGATCTGGGCACCGGTGAGCAGCAGATGGTCGAAATCGCCAAGGCCATCGCGCAGGACGCGAGGATCCTCATCCTCGACGAACCCACGGCATCGCTGTCCCGAGCCGAATCGGAGCACCTCTTCACGCTGGTGAACATGCTGCGGGAGAAGGGCACGGGCCTGATTTACATCTCCCACCGCATGGAGGAGGTGTGGCGGCTCGCCGACAGAATCACCGTGCTCAGGGACGGGCACACGGTGATGACCACCGACATCGAGCATGCCGACCAGAATGACATCGTTGCCAAGATGGTGGGACGCAAAGTCGAGAAACTTTACGACCATGGCAAGCGTCATCCGGGAGAGGGTGTGCTCGAGATCAAGAATCTCAGGCTTTCGCCGAACTCTCCGCCGGTATCCTTCACCGTGCATGCGGGCGAGGTGCTGGGCATGTCCGGACTGGTGGGCGCCGGCAGAACCGAAATCGCCAGGGCGATCATCGGAGCAGACAAGCATGATTCCGGTGAGATCCGGCTCCATGGCAAGGCGGTGTCGTTCAAATCCCCGAAGGCCGCCATCGGTCATGGGGTCGCGTATCTTCCCGAAAGCAGGAAAACGCAGAGCATCTTCCCTGTCAGAAGCGTCGAAGACAACATCTCCATCTCTTCGCTGGGCGAATACGAGAGGCTGGGTCTGCTTCAGAAGCACCGCATCCGCAAGGATGTGCAGGAATCGATGAAACTGGTTAACATCGCGCAGCGTCTGTTGACCACTTCCATCATCAACCTGTCCGGCGGCAACCAACAGAAGGCCGTGTTCGCCCGATGGATGATGAAAAACTCCGACGTGCTGATTCTTGACGAGCCGACCCGTGGCGTCGACGTTGGCGCGAAGCAGGAGATCTACGAGCTGATTAGTTCTCAGGCAGCGCAAGGCAAGGCGATTCTCGTAATTTCCTCCGATCTGCCCGAGGTGCTGGGCATCAGCGACAGAATCCTCGTTGTCAGGCAGGGGGCCATCGCTGCCTGTATCCCCGAGGATGAAGCTACCGAGGAGAAAGTCATGGGGTACGCAACGGGCGTGCTGAAGGCGCAATCCGAGGATTCCGAAACGCGCGACGGAGCGCAACGATAAAGAGGAGCTTCCAATGAAAGAAAAGAAAAAGATGAACCTGGCGGCGACCTGGGAGAAGGTCGGCATGCCGTTCGTATTGCTGGTGCTGGTCGTATTCATGCTGATCAAGGCCCCGAACTTCGGCACGGTGAGCAACCTGTTCAACGTGGCGAGGTCCATCTCCATCAGCGCGATTCTTGCCGCGGGCATGACATTCGTCATCATCACCACCGGCATCGATCTGTCCGTTGGCTCGACCATCGCCGTCAGCGGTTGCATCGCCGTTCTGGCCGCCCAGCAGGGGCTCAACCCCCTGCTCGCCATCCTTCTCGGCATGGTGATCGGTGCGCTCATCGGCTTGATCAACGGATTCCTGATCGCCTACTGCAATCTCGCCGCGTTCATCGTCACCCTCGGCACCATGACCTTCATGCGAGGATTGGCATACACCATCACCGGCGGTCTGCCGATCGTAGACAACGGTTTGAACTTCCGCGCCCTCGGCAACGGATACCTGTTCCATGTGCCGATTCCGTTCATCGTGATGATAATCGTTTATGTAGTCATGTGGATCGTTCTCGACAAAACCAAGTACGGCTCGCATGTCTACGCTGTGGGCGGCAATGCCGAAGCCGCAAGGCTTGCCGGCATCAATGTCAAGGGCGTACTGCTATCCGTCTATGTGATTGCAGGACTGTGCGCCGGTCTCGCCGGCTGCATCTTCGCGGCGCGTGTGGTCTCCGCGCAGCCGACTGCCGGCGACGGTTATGAGATGGATGCCATCGCAGCGGCCGTCCTGGGCGGTACCTCCCTGATGGGTGGCAAGGGCAAGATCCCGGGCACTCTGATCGGTGCCATCATCTTCGGCGTGCTCACCACCGGCCTCGTGCTCATGAATGTCCCGTTCTTCACCCAGCAGCTTGTCAAGGGCATCGTCATCATCATCGCCGTGCTCATCGATGGTCTCAAGGAGAACTCGTTCTCGTTCGGGTTCCTCAAAGGCATAGGTGCCACACAAGCCAAGGCTGCGAACTGAAACAGGAGAACGACAATGACGTACGAATATCCACGATTCACCATCACCAATAGCCACCACCATCCCACAAAGCCACAGCCGGTCACGGTGACCGTGCCGGAAAAAGTTGAGGCCGATCTGATTCTCGGTACCACCGATTTGGGACAGTCTTCGCCGTTCCAGAAGGTGCTGGGGGATTCCGACGGTTCCTCGACGACGTTCATCGGCATTCTGGTGCCGCATGACGGAGAGGTCCTGTCCCTACATGACCCGGACCCGGGGGAGACGTTTGAAGGAGGCATCGTCGCCGACGACAACACGCTCGAAAGCGATGCGGTCTGCCACCTTGATACGGGATATTTCGACATTGAACTATGTCGTGGCACCGGCAAGGGCGAGGGCGCCTCCAAATGGGGCATCCGCCATTTCCGCACCAAGGACGAGGGATTCGACCTGCTCAAGAGCGGGGACAACGCCATTGGCGGGTTCTACGGCCCTTTCTTCACTCCGGAAAACGGTCTGATCAACCCGCCCGAACATGCCATCGCCGATGTCCGTCTTATCGAGTTCGGCCCCGTCATGCGCCGTTACCTGCTTGAGGGGCGCATCCCTGACGGTCTTCGACCTGAACTGCAGGGCAAGACCTTCTCCATCGAGTTCACGTTCTACTGGAACGTCGATTTCTTCGATCGTGTCTACCATGTGGATTCGTTTGTGACGGAGGTCGATGGCAGAAGCGTCGTGAACCGTATCACGGTCGGTGACGAGTTCGAAAGCGGCGAAGGAAACCTTGTCTTCAACCGATTCGACACCTACCAGCCTGTTCCTTTCCGCGGAGGGGACCCCTACGCCGGCTTCCTCAAGGATGAAGTGTGGAACGTGCTATCGGAGCGGACGGAGACGACATCAAGGTTCGCCTATTTCTCCACTCTGCTTGACAGGGATCTGGAGAACGCTCACTGGGATCTCTACTGGCGTTTGTTCTCGCGATGGGAAAATGCCCTTACCCCCAAGGGGCTCGATGAGAGGCTCGGGCATGTGCGGGCGCTTGCCCACCGCGCAGCTGATGAGACCTCCCGTCCTTGGCAGTTCCCCGAGGGGGCGGTCGATGTGTCGGCACAGGAGGAGGAGACCATCTTCCCCGGGCCGTCTGCCTGCAGCGCCGAATACGACACCAATACCAACCGGTGCATGATCTGGATCACCTCGGAGGCGTCCTCAGCGTTCCAGATCGTGCAGAGGCCTCAATCCGGCTGGGTCAACTGGGGTACGAACGGCGAAAACGAATGCCCGGCATTGCCTGTCGGCGTCAACATCAGGACGATTTATGGCCCGTATGGGAACGGGTGGCGTGATCGCGCCGATGAGTCCCGATTCGGTGTCGTGAACGTTGAACGATAGGCTCTGAGCACCCGTATGCCGGTGGTTCCGACGGTTTTCCTCCTCTTTCCCGTCGGGGCCACCGGCATCGTCATTATTCGGCTCCTGATTCCCGCTCCTCATCGGACTGCAAGATATCCAATGTACCGACGACGATTATGCCAAGCATGCCGTTGACATGCTTATCGACCGCATCGAAGGATACTCAGGCCCGGCCCGTACGTACACCACCGGTTTCACATTGGTGGAACGTGCCTCAACTCGACTTGCCCACTAGCATCCAACAAGTTCGCATCGGCTTCGTGAGGAGTGTGTGTCTACTCGAACAATGCGGCGTCAGTCGCTGGGTAGCCAAGTTGGAACGCGGTGTAGGCGTGCTTGGCGGCCAGTGCGGCGAGGATGGGCAGCATATCGCTCTCGGTGGAAGATTTCGATTCGGTCACGGCCTTGATCTGCGCGCGGGCGCAGTCCATTTCGATGGCGGCGGCGGTCGGTACGGTTTGGCCACTTGCCTTGTCGGCGATGGTGGTGGGGTTGGCCAGTAGTTGGTCGATGGCATAGACCTTTTGGCGGGGGTCGCTTTGGCCGGGAGAACTGGATTGTGCGCCGGAATCATCAAAATTGCCGTTCGCCAGCGCAACCAACTGCTGCCCGGCGGTCTTATGCATATCGCTCAACGCCAACGTAGCCCCAGCGGTCGCTCCTCGCGCGGCCAAGACCTCGATAGCGAATCCGGCGCGATCCTCGGCCACGGCCATCGCATCCAATACTGATCGGTCAACGTTGGCGGACGTGACGCCATCAAGACGCGCCGGCGTCACCTCAGGCGCGGACTGCCCGAATTTATCGGCCAGAAAAGCCAGCCATTGCTTGGTCTGCGCGTCACGTAACGTTCCCTCGGCAAAACGACCCGAACAATACCCGGCAACGTCAATCCAAGCCAGGGGAGCGGCCAGACCGGTGGCATACTGCTCTAATAACGGCGTGCCTTCAGCCGGATGGGTGGCGTAGTCCGCCAACGTCATCGCTTTCTCGCAAGGGCTCATTTGAGCTTCCGCCTCGGCCCGTCCGGCCAGTCGCGGCATCGAACACGCCGAAAGCGAACACAGCATCGCGCTCGCGCATAGTACGGATGCCAAGCGCCGGGTAAACCGTCCTGAAGAGAAGCGTGTCTGCATGGAAACATACACTAATAGCTAACTGTGACCACTCATAGGCCATGCGCCACATAACTTCATAGGAGGTACGGATCGATGGAACTGGACCTGACAGGAATACACAAGCTCGCCGCCGAGCAAGGAATCGACCCCGAGACCCTGGATGATGCGCTGGCAGAGGCCCTGCGCCTCGCCTACCTCAAGACCCCGCACGCCGCCAAGCACGCGCGCGTGGAGCTTGACGAACGTTCCGGCAACTTCACCGTGTGGGCCGCCGACGAAATCCCGGTCGAACCCACCGAAGACAACCCTTACCCCGCTCCCAAGCTGGGCGAGGAATACGATGATACCCCGCGCGACTTCGGCCGTCTCGCCGCAGCCACCGCACGCCAGGTCATCACCCAGCTGTTCCGCCGCGCCGAAGATGAGAAGGTATTCGGCGCGTTCTCCGGTCAGAAGGGCAAGCTCATCACCGGCATCATCCAGCAGGATGCTTCCGACCCCTCCAACGTGCATGTCGCGATGGGCGATGTCGAAGCCATTCTGCCTCGCCGTGAGCAGGTGCCCGGCGAACGTTACCGCCACGGCGAACGCATCCGCGTGTACGTGGTGAACGTGGCCCGTGGCATCAAGGGCCCGGAAATCGTGGTGTCCCGCTCCCACCCGGAGCTGGTCCGCAAGCTGTTCGAGCGTGAGGTGCCGGAACTGGTCTCCGGTGCCGTGTCCATCATGGCCATCGCTCGTGAGGCCGGCGCCCGCACCAAGATCGCGGTCAAGGCCAACACCGATGGCGTGAACCCGAAGGGCGCGCTGATCGGCCCCGGCGGCGCTCGCGTGCGTGCCGTTATGGAGAACCTTGGCCCGGAGAAGATCGACATCGTCGACTACTCCGACGATCCGGCCAAGTTCGTGGCAGCCGCGCTGTCCCCGGCTGTGGCCACCGGCGTGCAGGTGATCAGTGAGAAGAACAAGACCGCCATCGCCTTCATCCACGACGACCAGCTGTCCCTGGCCATCGGCAAGGAAGGCCAGAACGCACGACTGGCAGCCAAGTTGACCGGCTGGAAGATCGGCATCGAATCCGCCGAGGCCCATGCCAAGAAGGTCGCCGCCGAAAAGGCCGCCCAGGCTGCGGCCGAGGCTGCTGCTCCGGAAGCCGAATAGGCCGCCGGGCTCGAAGGCGAATGATCTTCAGGGCGCATTATTTCCTGATACGAGCCGCGTCAGCAATGGCGCGGCTCGCTGCGTCTACGCTATCCAGCGCTATGAGTATGCTTGATTGGCGTATGTGGGCTGGCGCAGTGTGCGCGAAATCGCCCACACCAGAGACGAGGTAACACGATCATGGTCGCACGATGAGACAGGGTAGGCTTGCCGTCATCACCAACTGACCACGCCCATGCACGCGCGTGGTCACAGAATAGGAGTAATTAGTGGCGAAACCACGCGTATACGAACTGGCTAAGGTTTTGAATGTCGATAGCAAAACCGTGCTTGGGAAGCTTAAGGACATGGGAGAATTCGTCAAGTCCGCTTCTTCTACGATTGAACCGCCGGTAGCCCGGCGTCTGAAGGCAGAGTTCGCCAAGGACAACGCCAAGGACAACGCCAAGGGCGATTCCAAGCCCGTGCAGCAGCGCCGCCCGGCCGCACCTTCGGCCCCGGCTTCCACTTCATCTTCCGCACCGACTCCGGCCGCTCCCGCACGTCAGGCATCGCCTGCTTCGGCACATCAGCAGGCTCCGACTCCGGGTGCACCGACACCGCGTCCGCAGGGCGGCGCACGCCCCGGCATGCCGACCCCCGGCCGCCACGGTCAGCACGACAACCGTGAGAATGGTCGCGATAATCGCGAAGGCCGTGAGAACGGTCGTCAGAGTCGCCCGAACGATCGCCGTAACAACGATCGTCGTAACAACCAGGGCCGTCTGAACAATGGCCAGCCGGGTCAGCACCAGAACAACCGCGGCAATGCTTCGGCTCCGCGCCCGCACGCTCAGGGCGGCGCCGGTGCCAATGGCGGCAATGCCGCTTCAAACGCGATTCCGCGCCCGCACGCTCAGGGCCCGCGCCCGGGCAACAACCCGTTCTCCCGCAAGCAGGGTATGCACACCCCGACGCCGGGTGATATTCCGCGTCCGCATCCGATGGCTCGTCCGACTGCTGATAGCGGTCGTGGCGGTCGTTCGGGCCGTCCCGGCCAAGGCCAGGGGCAGGGCCGCGGCTTCCGTGGCGGTCGTCCGGGCCAAGGTGGTCAGGGCGGTCCGCGTCCCGGCCAGTGGGGCCACAACCGTCCAGGTCAGGGCGGCGGCTCCCAGGGTGCCGGTCAGGGCGGCGCACGCGGCGGCTTCCGTGGCGGCCAAGGCGGCGGCAGCAACTTCCAGGGCGGCGGAGCCCCGAGCAACGGTCCCGCACGTGGCGGCGGTCGCGGCGGTCGCGGCGGTACCGCTGGTGCTTTCGGACGTCAGGGCGGCAAGTCCTCAAAGGCCCGTAAGAACCGTCTGGCAAAGCGCCATGAGTATGAGGAGCTGAAAGCACCGACCATCGGTGGCGTTCGCATCCCCAACGGCAACGGCCAGACCATTCGTCTGCGTCAGGGTGCTTCCTTGGCTGATCTGGCGGAGAAGATCAACGTCAACCAGGCCGCGCTGGTCACCGTGCTCTTCCACTTGGGTCAGATGGCTACCGCCACCCAGTCCTTGGATGAGGAGACCTTCCAGATTCTGGGCGAAGAGATCGGCTGGAACATCCAGCTCGTTTCCGCCGAGGAGGAAGACAAGGAACTGCTCCAGCAGTTCGACATCAACCTTGACGAGGAAGAACTGCAGGATGACGAGGATCTCAAGCCTCGCCCGCCGGTCGTCACCGTCATGGGCCACGTCGACCACGGTAAGACACGACTGCTGGATACCATCCGCAAGACCAACGTCATCGCACGTGAGGCCGGCGGCATTACCCAGCGCATCGGTGCCTACCAGGTCACCGTGAACCTTGAAGGCGAACCGCGCAAGATCACCTTCCTTGATACCCCTGGCCACGAGGCGTTCACCGCCATGCGTGCCCGTGGTGCCGAGCTCACTGACGTCGCGATCCTCGTGGTCGCCGCCGACGATGGTGTGATGCCCCAGACCGTTGAGGCCATCAACCACGCTCAGGCCGCCAAGGTGCCGATCGTCGTGGCCGTCAACAAGATCGATGTGCCCGGTGCCAACCCGGAGAAGGTCCGCGGCCAGCTCACCGAGTTCGGCCTGGTCCCTGAAGAGTATGGTGGCGACACCATGTTCGTCGACATCTCCGCCAAGCAGAACCTGCACGTCGACAAGCTGCTCGAAGCCGTGCTGCTCACGGCTGACGCTGAGCTGGACCTTCGCGCCAACCCCGACATGGACGCCCGTGGTGCCACCGTCGAAGCCCGACTCGACAAGGGTCGTGGTGCCGTGGCCACCGTGCTGGTTCAGCAGGGTACGCTCCACGTGGGCGATGCCATCGTGGCCGGCACTTCGTACGGCCGCGTGCGTGCCATGCTCGACGAGAACGGTCAGCCGATGGAAGCGGCCGGTCCGTCCACACCTGTTCAGGTGCTGGGCTTGACCTCCGTGCCCACCGCCGGTGACCTCTTCCTGGTCGCCTCCGATGATCGTGCCGCTCGCCAGATTGCCGAGAAGCGTCAGGCCACCGAGCGTGCCGCCCAGCTGGCCAAGCGTCGCAAGGTCGTCTCCCTCGAGGACTTCAAGAAGAAGTTCGCCGAGTCCGAGATCGACATGCTCAACATCGTCATCAAGGGCGATTCGTCCGGTTCGGTCGAGGCACTCGAGGATTCCTTGATGAAGATCGAGGTATCCGACGAGGTCGGCATCCAGGTCATCCACCGCGGCGTCGGTGCAATCACCCAGAATGATGTCAATCTGGCCACGGTCGACAAGGCCGTTATCATCGGTTTCAACGTGCGCCCGAACCGTCAGGTCGCGGACCTCGCCGAGCGCGAGGGCGTGGAGATCAAGTACTACTCGGTCATCTACCGTGCGATCGAAGACATCGAGGCATCCCTCAAGGGCATGCTCAAGCCGGAATACGAAGAGGTCGTCACCTCTCACTCCGAGATCCGCGAGATCTTCCGCTCCTCCAAGTTCGGCAACATCGCCGGCGTTATGGTGCAGGACGGCGAGGTCAAGCGTGGTACGAAGTGCCGTATCCTGCGCAACGGCGTGGCCACGGTCAACGACCTCGAGATCTCCTCGCTGCGTCGTTTCAAGGACGACGTTCAGTCCGTCAAGGAAGGCTACGAGGCTGGTATCAACCTCGGCACCTTCAACGACATTGAACTCGGCGACATCATCGAGACCTTCGAGATGCAGGAAGTCGAGCGCAAGTAGTCATTGTTAAGCCCCCTCTGACGAGGGGGCTGTCAGCCGCAGGCTGACTGGGGGAGAGACATGGTAGTTCCATGATTTTCTCTCCCCTAGCCTCACTGCGTTCGGCAGCTCCTCGTCAGAGGGGGCTCAAGTCTAGAAAAGGAAATTCCTTTGGCAGGAACCAACCCGCGCGCCGCACGTATTGCGGCCTTGATTCAGCGTGTCGTCGCCTCCTCCATTGAGCGCGAACTGCATGACAAGCGACTCGCCAGCATCACCGTCACCGAAGTTCGTGTGACCAACGATTTGCAGATCGCCAAGGTCTACTGGACCCAGCTCGGCCACGAAGGCCATGAGGAAGGCGAACGCAAGCGCGCCCAGCAGGCCCTCGATCAGGCCAAGGGCCACCTGCGTTCTCTGGTGGGCCGCAAGGCTGGCCTGCGCCTGACTCCGCAGCTCCAATTCGTGTTCGATGAAGTGCCCGGCGAGGCTCACGAGATCGAAGACATTCTCGCCGTGGCCAAGAAGCGTGACGAAGAACTTGCCCGTGCTCGCGCCACCGCCCAGTACGCCGGCGACGCCGATCCGTACAAGCACGACGACGAGTCCGAAGCCGAGGGCGATGAGTTCGAGTCCGACGAGGAGTAGTGTGCTTCAAACAACCCCCAGCGGCCTACTCATCATCGACAAGCCGCAAGGCGTGACCAGTTTCGACGCCGTTGCCGCCGTGCGCGGCGCGTTGCACATCAAGAAGGTCGGTCACGCCGGCACCCTTGACCCCATGGCCACTGGCACGCTGGTCATCGCCTTCGGCCACGCCACACGACTGCTCAACGCCATCGTGGCGCATGACAAAACCTACGAGGCCACCATACGCCTCGGCCTGCGTACCACTACCGACGATGCCGAAGGTGAGGTGCTTGTTGATGATGAAGCCCGCTCCCGCTGGCAAACGCTATCAGCGCAGCTGACTGAGGGCGGCCAGAGCGGCGAACCAACGGCGCTACCAACTGCCTCATGGCAAGATCTGCTCATACGCACCATCGCCACCAATTTCACCGGCGATATCGAACAAGTCCCCAATACGTTTTCCGCCATCAAAATCAACGGCCAGCGTGCCTACGACTTGGCTCGCGAAGGCAAGGATGTGGAACTCAAACCCCGCCCGGTCACCATCAGCGAATTCACCGTGCTGAATATCCGCAGCGGATTCGTAGCAGGGGAGCAGGCCGCTGAACCATTGCGGGAAGACGCGAACATGGGCGTGGTCCCTGTACTTGATGTTGACGTGCGGATCAGCTGTTCATCGGGCACCTATATCCGCGCGCTCGCCCGCGACCTCGGCAACGAACTTGGCGTTGGCGGATACCTGACCCGTTTGCGCCGTACGCGAGTCGGCCGATTCGCGTTGCCGGACGATGCCAGCGGACTTATCGCCTCTGAGGCGATGCTTGACACGCGAACCCATACCGTCACCGCACATACCGATCAGAAGACGTTCACTAATCGGGAAGGACAAACCGTCACGCGCAACAAGTGCGTATTGGACACTCCTGAAGGTCTTGCCGGTGACGAGCGCCGCAACTGGCTGCTTGACCATGCCCTCACCATGGAACAGGCCGCTCGAGGTGCGATGCCGGCGCTTGACATCACTCCTGAGGAGGCCAGCGAATTACGCTTCGGCCGCCGTATTGAGCGTACAATCAGCGAGTTCACTGCCGCCATTGTGCCGCAAACGCATGATGTGGCGGCGATTATCGAGCGTGCAAACGCTCATCAGGCCAAGCCGGTCACCGTATTCCCCCTCGCGTAAAGTAGACGCGGTGAAAAGTGCAGCTTGATACAGGCCGCGCACAAACAACGCCTATATTGCATGAATAACATCGCACGGATAAAAGGAACAGCACACTGATGGATATCACGCACCTGACCCCTGACGCCGAAGGTTCGATTGAATGGCCCTCGTTCAGTAACGATAAGAAGGCCGTGGTGACATTGGGCGCATTTGATGGCATGCACTTGGGTCATCAGGCGGTGATCAAGCGTGTGGTGGAACTCGCGCACCAGCATGATGCTTTTTCCGTGGTGATTCTGTTTGACCCGCGCCCCGCATTCGTACACGGCTGGGCCGCCTCGCACAATGGTGAGGAACCTGCGGCGCAGAATGTGGATGCCGAAGCGTTGACCAGTGTGGATGATCGACTGCACCGCATGGAACAGTTCGGCGTGGATCATGTGCTGGTGGTGCACTACACGCTGGCCTTCGCAGCCATGTCATACATTTTCTTCCTTGGCCGACTCACCGGCAAGCTGGGTATGCGCACGTTGGTCCTTGGGCAGGATGCCGCCATGGGCAAGGGTCGAGAAGGTGATGTGAAGCATATCGCTAATCTTGCCGCCGCCACCGGTGTATTCGAGCTTGACGTGGTCGATGATCGTGGCCCGGGCGAAGTGCGTATTCCGCGTGATTTCAAGCCGGAAGCCCCAAGCGAATGGGGAGAGCCCGTCGATCCGCTGGCCAATGCCACCAAAGCCGAGCGCCGCGCATGGAGCAAGAAGAACCAGGCCAAGGCAATGCGCGCCTGGAGCTCCACCAATGTGCGCTACCTGCTGGCTCATGGCCGAATCCAGGACGCCAACGCCATTCTGGGCGCTCCGCACACCATCGAAGGTGAAGTGGTGCACGGTGAGGAGCGCGGCCGCACCATCGGATTCCCCACCGCCAATCTTGGCTCCGACATTGCAGGCTACATTCCGGTCGACGGCGTCTATGCCGGTTGGCTGGTAGATGGTGAAAACCGTTGGCCTGCCGCCATCTCCATTGGCACCAAACCCACCTTCAGCGAGAAAACAGGACTCAACGAACGCGTGGTGGAGGCCTACTGCATCACTGACGAATGGATCGACCTGTACGACCACAAGGTTCGCGTCGAATTCGTCGGCTTCCTGCGCCCGCAGGTCAAGTTTGATGGTCCCGACCAACTCGTTGACGAACTCAAGCGCAACGTCGAAGAGACCAAGCGTCTTACTGCCTGAGGTATATCTCGGGGCTATTTACGCACTCCCAAGGCGTCTAATGCGTCGGACAATGTGTTGGACTCCACCAGCCGAAGTCCCTCGACATGCACCGGCTTGCGCAGAGGAGGAATGACCGCCGTCGTAAAACCAAGGCGCGCGGCCTCGCGAAGGCGATATTCCATACGCGGTACCGGGCGCACCTGACCGGTCAGGGAAATTTCCCCGATGGCGCACGTGGCTCGCGCAATGGGTTTTGACGTGGCGGCGCTCGCCAGTGCCGCCACTATCGCCAAGTCGGAACCAGGCTCCTTGGCCTGGCCCCCGGCAATAGTGGAGATATACAGGTCGTTGGACAGCAGGTTGAGCTTGCTGTGACGGTAGAGCACCGCGACCAGCATGGCGATACGGCTGGGGTCCACGCCATTGACCGCACGTCGGGGTGTGGGCAGCACCGACGTGGTGACCAGAGCCTGTACTTCGATAGGCAGGCTGCGATGCCCATCCAATGTGAACGTCACGCAGGTGCCTTCCACGGGTGCCGCGTTGGCCGCATCAGGGCCGTCTCCAGACAGGAACAATCCGGCGGGATCGGTGACCTCTTCGATGCCCTCACCGCTCATGTCGAAACAGCCGACTTCATCGGTCGGACCAAAACGATTCTTCACCGCTCGCAACATTCTCAGCGCAGTCTCGCTGTCGCCTTCGAATTGGCAGACCACATCGACCAGATGCTCCAATGTGCGCGGGCCTGCAATCGAACCGTCCTTGGTCACATGACCAACCAGAAATACGGGAATGTCAAGTGTCTTAGCGGTATCTATCAGCGCGCTTGCCACTTCGCGCACCTGAGTCGAACCGCCGGAAATGCCATCGACCTCCTGCGAGACGATGGTTTGCGCCGAATCCACAATGGCCAAGGCCGGCTTGTTCTGTTCGATCAGCCCCAATACTGTGGACAGATCGGTGGTGGAGGCCAGTAACAAGTTCGGCTCCACCGCATTGATGCGGGAAGCGCGCAAACGAACCTGCGCCTGTGATTCCTCGCCGGAAATGTACAGCACGGTGTTGGCGTGCGTTGATGCTGTGTTGCCCTGTGTCGACACCGTGTTTGATGTGCCGCCCTGCGCCCGGCCCGACTGTTGGGCAGACCACTGACCTGCCCCTCGGAACGTACTGTCTCCCGCCACAACACGCGCGATATTGCCGGCCGTCTGCAACAGCAATGTCGACTTGCCGATACCCGGTTCGCCCGCTATCAGCGTCACTGAACCCGGCACCGCGCCACCGCCGAGCACACGGTCGAATTCGGAAAACCCGGTACCGAGCCGCTCGACGCTTTCCGTGCCCACTTCGGTAATCGGACGGGCTGCAGATCTGGCGTTGTTGGCAACCGTAACCGACTGCGTGCGTGATGTTCGGCCGGGAGCGGCCGTGCGAGAGCCTGCCGCCGGCCGAGCCTCGTGAAATTCCTCGACCGTGCCCCACTGACCACACTCGGGGCAACGGCCGTACCACTTCGGCCCGTTCCAACCGCATTCGGAACATACGTACTGCACACTTGATTTCGCCATGGTCTCACCCTAACCCAAACACCAGCGGGCGGTAAATTTTTACCGTTCACAAGAGTTTCACGCGGCTTGCGTACAACGACTAAGATCACGGCCGCCTAGCGTCACGCGGCTGTGAGAGAATCGGGGCATGACTAATAGTGAGAACTCCTCGACCACGCAATCCCATGGCAAGTTGATTGCAGTGGTGGTTGCCGCAGCTGTTGTGATTATCCTGGCAGTGCTTTCGGCCTTTGTGTGGCCGGGTTGGGCCATCCAGAAGAATGATGGCACCTCCACTACCACCCAAAACAGCCAGCAGAAAACCGAATCATCCGAGCCGACCAAGCCGACCATCGACGCCACAGCTTTGCCGGATGATGCCAGTGAGCTGTTGAAGGCCATGCCGGACAGCGTGCTGAATTACGCGCGTACCAAGGCGGATGCCTCCACGACGTGGAATCCCGCGTCGCCGCTCGAGGAGTACACTCTGACCTACTCCACTGGTGATGCCGCCAAGGATGTCACGCTGGTCGCCGCGCAGTGGTCGTCGGCGGACAATGCCAAGACCCAGTACGATGCGTTGGTCGCTGCGCAGACCGGCGATGAGTCGGCATCCGGCAACGTCAAGGTTTCCGGCAACGTCACGGGCGCGTACGTGGTGAAGGCCGATGCCTCCAACAGCAAGAACGCCGTTGCCATCTGGCAGAACGATACCGTGGTCTTCCAAGCTACCGGCACCAAGGAAGCGGTCGATCGCTTCTACCAGAAGTTCCCGATGTAGTATCTAGTATCGGCTGTCAGCTGCTGCACAAACTTATGAACGTTGGGGCATCCACATTGCTGATGTGGATGCCCCAACTGCGTTCAGGGCATATGCGGACTATCGGCAACATACTGGTTCCCTCTGTCTGGCAACACGTGTACTATAGTGCGAGTTGCAACTTTTACGATTAATCGGAATGGAGGCTTCAGATGGGTTCTGTCATCAAGAAGCGCCGCAAGCGGATGAGCAAGAAGAAGCACCGCAAACTGCTGCGTAAGACCCGCCACCAGCGTAAGTAGTCTTACCTGCAATCAAGGCATTAGAAACCCCGTGATCGTTATGGTCGCAGGGTTTCTCTTTTGCTTGGCTCTTTGCCTTGTTCGGGCAACAGTAAAGCCCGCACCTGCGATGTGCAGATGCGGGCTTGGAAAAGCTTAGTGATGTGAGACGATCACTTGTTGGTGTTGGTCATCACGCGCGGGCCGTTCGGGTCGCCGACGATGACCTTGTCGACCATGTTGAGGAACAGGCCGTGCTCCACCACGCCGACCGTGTTGATGAGGTCTTCGGCCAGCTCCTGCGGGTGATCGATGCGCTCCAGGTGCAGGTCCACCACGAAGTTGTTCTCGTCGGTGCGCACTTCCTTGCCGTCGGCGTCAAGACGAAGCACCGGCTTGTAGCCGCGGGCCTCGAACTTCTTGATGACGTGGCCGGCACCGAACGGAATGACCTCGACCGGCAGCGGGAACTTGCCGATGGTGTCCACAACCTTGGACTCGTCCACGATCCACACGATCTGGTTGGAGTTGGTGGCCACGATCTTCTCCCACAGCAGAGCAGCGCCGCCGCCCTTGATGCCGTTGGAGTTCTTGTCGACTTCGTCGGCGCCGTCAATGGTCACGTCGATGTGGTCCACGTCGTCGATGTCCGCGATCTTGATGCCGTAGCTCTCGGCCTGGGCCTGCGTGCGGCGAGACGTGGTCACGCCAGTGAACTCAAGACCTTCCTCCTGATGACGGCGGCCGAGCTCGTCCACCAGGAACTTCACGGTCGAACCAGTGCCGAGGCCTGCGATCATGCCGTTTTCAACGAGCTTGGCGGCTTCGATGCCGGCCGCCTTCTTCAGCGCATCCTGCTGTGCCTTATCCATGGTTTCTCCTTTGCCATCCTTGCCTCCGCCGCACGGATCAACGGCGTGAAGCCTTATCTCCTATCCTAACGCGAATGAGCGATTGTGTGCCATCGTGTCCGATTGCAGTACATATTCGTGTGTTTGGGTGTTAGTGTCGTACGAATGGTGCGTTGGTGATGGTCAGGTTGCCGTCGCCGTCCACATAGCCTTCGATTTCGATGCTGCCTTTGATCGGCATCGGCTGCCCGTTGAAATACGGGCTCGTTTTCGGCGCGGGGGAGAAGGTCAGCGTACCGGATACCGTCAGCCCACTGGGCTTTGCGGGGTGTACAGGTTGCGTTGATTGTACAGGTTGCGTTGATTGTGCCGCTAAGTGTGACGGAGACTTGGTCTCCGGCCTTGTGACATCCGTCGAATCCGTCGCCGCAGCTGGTTTGCACAAACTTGCCGCATCCGCTTTGCCGTCCAATACCAATTGCACGTCTGGAGGCACATCGGTGCCATGTGCGTATTCGGAGCCCAGCAGCGACTGCCAGCCTTCAATTGGTAGATAGCCGTCGCGCGCACCTGAACGGCAATCGCCCGCGTAGGTGCGTGCCAGTTCATCGACCAGCTCATTGCCCTCGTTGCCGGCGTGACCTTTGACCCATCGGAAATCTACCGGGCCGAGGCGTTGTGAGATTTCGCGGTCGATCGCCTGAATAAGCTCTTTGTTCTTCACAGGTTTTTTCTGTGAATTTTTCCAGCCGTTCTTCTTCCAGCCTTTGACCCACTTGGTCGAGCAATTGATGGCGTACTGCGAATCCGATTCGATGAGCAATGGCTCAGGGCCCGGATGCGCTCGCAAAGCTTCCAACACTGCGCACAGTTCGCCAATCTGGTTGGTGCCGTTGGTCGCGCCGCCGGCGTCGTAGCCGTGGTCGTCGTGCTTATGGCCGGGCTTGCCGCCGGCGTTCTGCTCATGATCGGCCCAGGCCCAGCCCATTGGCCCGTTTGGATTCCCTAATGCGGAACCGTCTGTGGATACTGTGATAGTCATGTTCTCCACCCTAACGCAAGCTGTGCAATCTCTTGCTGAAGTGGGGCTGCCCAGCGCGAGGCAAAACAACGTAGTGAAGAGTGTGAATAACATCACACCTATTGACTTTGCTTGAAAAACATGCCATCGCGCGCGTGAATAGATGAGCGCTCACAAGAAAAACAAGACATTTCCTCTCTGCGGGTGAGGTCGGCAACAATGGCGCATCCGGTATCTGGAATGAGAATAAGGGACTGTACAAAACCAGTGACGGCAACGTCGAAATCCTCAAACCAGAGGCGGACGACACCTATCAGGAGCCGAACTGGGCGAATAAGTGCACTAACAAATATGGCAGCAGCATCAGCGGTAAATCATCCGGTCTCAACTTCGACGTATCGAATCCGGCTGACGGGGCGTCGGGCAAGCAGCCGACCTATTCCGGCAATATCGTACGCATCTCGAATGGCAGCGGTACGGCGAACCCGGATACCGACACCGCTCATCTTGAATGGCAGGGAAGTTTCACCATCGTCTATTACGGTGGCATGACTTACTGGACGCTGACCAATCCAGTACTGGATATTAAAGGATGGCAAGGGCACTATCACGGCCACGGCCGCATCCAAGGGCACCATGCTTATCGCAGACAACGCCAAAACCGTGGCACTCGGTTCAGGCGGCATGGCCTTGGCTTCCGGCCTGCAGCTCGGTCTTGGCTGGTTCATCCGACGCCGCTTAGGATTGGATGCCTCCGACATTCTGGACCGTAAGCTCGGCTTGAAGTAACGGCTGGTTCGGGTGTGATTACTGTCGTGTACGGATCATGACAACAGCGCGAAGGTCCTCATCGGTTTACGTCGATGAGGACCTGCGCGCGCATTAGGGGAGTCTGTTGCGGGTTGCGCTACGCGGGTCATGCTGCGCGGGCGTGCCATGCGAACAAACTACGCGAGCAAGTCGTTCAGTGCCTCGGCAATCGTCGGATGCGTGAACACCATATCGCGCAACGTGCTGGCCGGCGTGTCAAGATCCATCGCCAACTTGACGATATTGATCACCTCGTGCGACTCGACGGAAAGCAGCATCGCACCCAGAATGCGGCCAGTATTGCGTTCCACAATCGCCTTCATCAGACCATCCGGTCGCCGCATTACCTGGGCCTTCGGCACAGCGGCCACCGGCAATCGCTTGACCACATAATCCAGTCCAGCCGCCTTCGCCTCGCGCTCATTCAATCCCACGCGAGAGTAAGGCGTGGCGAGGAATGTGCTCGACGGCACATGCTTGCGGCCCTTCACCGTGTACGGACGGTCGGAACCATTGAGCTGCGACCACACCACGCGATAGTCGTCCAGTGAAATGTACGTGTGCTGCGGGCCGCCGTTCACATCGCCCAGAGCCCAAATGTCGGTTGCTGTGGTGCGCAGAAGCTCGTCGACTTTCACAGCACCGCGTTCGGTGAGCTCCACGCCAGCCGCCTCAAGATGCAGTCCCTCGACGTTCGGCGTACGTCCGGTGGCCACCAGTACCGCGTCGGTGGTCAGGCAGAATCGGGCTTCAGCCGGTTCGGCGAACCGCGGCTCGCCATCGTCTGATAGTTTCGTTTGAACGTGTGACATCGTGGCGTGATCGGTCGGGTTGCTAGTGGGGCTGGTGGTTGTTGCAGTGTCGGTGGTGCCGGTGGCGTCGGTGGCACCGGTGATATCGGTATGAGCGTTCCCGGTGCCGGCGGGGGTGGAATCGCAAGCTTGCGATGCGCCGCGAGTCATACCCTTCACCGCAACGGACAACCTGACGCCGCCGTCAGCAGCAGGCGCGATGGCCTTGGTATCCGCGTTGAACAGGAACTTGACGCCCTGCGCTTCCAACTGTGCGCGAATCGCGGCCGCCACATCCGCATCCTCGCGCGGCAGGAACTCGGCATTGTGCTGCAGCACGGTAACCGCCGTGCCGAAATCGGCAAACATCGAGGCAAACTCAAGTCCAATGAATCCTGAACCGATAATCACCAGTCGCTGCGGCATATCGTCGAGATCCATCAGTCCAGTGCTGGTGTAGACGCCGGGCGTAGTGCGGATACCGGGAATATCCGGAATGCGCGGCGTGGCACCGGTATTGATGAAGATCTTGCTGGCGGTCACGGCGACCGGGCCCTCAGCGGTGGCGATTTCCACGCTATGAGGGCCGGTGAAGTAAGCGCGGCCGGTGATTACGGTGATGTTGTCTTGGTCGGCGAGCTTGTGATAGTTCTTGTCGCGCAGCGTCGAAATGACGCGGCGCTTCTCCTTGATAGCAGCCTCGAACGCTGCTTCGCGGGTTTCGGGAGTACTGTTCGCGCCATCCCGCCGCGCCTGTTCGGCGGACAAAATCAGTGACTTGGACGGCAAGCATCCGATATTGATGCAGGTGCCGCCGTACATGTTGGCGCTTGCCTCGGCGACGACGACCTTGCGGCCGGCTGCGCTGAGCTTGGCGGCCAAGGTTTTGCCGCCCTTGCCGAATCCGATGATCAGGGCGTCGGTGGTGATAGTGGGGGAGGTGCTGGGTGTGCTGGCGGCATTGGGTGTGCTGGTGGACATGGTCACTTCCTTACATATTCGAGTGATAAGAGTGCGTTGTGCTGATACGTCGTGCGCCGTGCTGATGTGTTGTGTGCCGTGCGGCGTCTGTTTTCTTCTTTGACTGCCGAAGCGTTATCGACTGATGCTGTCTGAGGGAAGCGCGCGGGATTATTAGCCTTTGCGCTCGCTGAATATCTGTTCGGTGATGTCGTGGATGGTGGTGTGTTCGAGTTGTTCGAGGCAAGTGCGGTTGAGACCGGCATAGATGTCATCCATCACTACGCCCATTGAAGATGACACCAAGCAATCCTCGTGTACGTCGCCCGGTGTCCAGTTCACTTCCACAAAAGTGGTGCCGGTGGCTTCCGCTACCGCGCGCAAAGTGATTTCGGTGGCGGGCCGGGCCAGAGCGTACCCGCCTTCAGCACCCTCTTTAGTGGCGATGAGTCCGGCTGAGGCGAGCAGTCGCATTACTTTGCGCACGCGCGCCGCATTGGTACATATGTTCTCGGCCAGGATCTGACTGGGCAGGTGTGTGGCGCGATGGTCAAGGTAGACCAATGCGTGCACTGCCAGTGAATAGTCACCGTTCATGAAACGACCTCCTTATCGAGTTGATACTGTAACTATGGTATGTACAGTTAAGGTACTGTAACCATATCAGATACAGTTAGTTTGTCAAATCGGGGGTTGGAGAGGTGGATAACTATGTGTATAAGTGAGGTTGTCCACATAGTTATCCACAACAAATGTGCGTAAGTGAAGCTAGGACCACATACCTCGGATCGGCTTCCGTTTCCGCACCCACTACCCATATGGTGGTGTCATGAACAGCATGACCGACGGCATCACCAACTATGGAGCTCTGCCAGGCTCTATGTATGATCCGCCTCCGGAGGAATCGGAGGCAGATTTTGCTCCGCCCGAATTCGCGGGGTCGTTTTCTGCTGATTCGAAATACCCGACTTCTCGCGACTCGTCATCGCCGAACAGTGGTGCACATGATTCTGCAGCGGCACCGACCATGAGCGAAAGCCTCGCCCAGCGCAAACGCGACATGGTCGCACGCTGCACCGAGGAAGCAAAACGGGCTGGCAAGAAGCTACTTTTCGGCATGACCACTTCCCTCGCTCTGCAATCCGTACCGATTCCCGCCGATTGCGACCTCGACTCGGCCAAGCTGCACGCTGTATCCAGCGTTAAGAGCCAAGCGGTTTCGTACACGCCATGCACCACTGCAAACGCATATTTGGAAACATGCGGCTAAAGCCGCCAATGTGGAAATGAACCAACACGTGTTTGCGCTGGACCTGTTTCACGTATGGGCCCAACTTGCCCCGTATGTTTCTTTTGAGTCCCTGATTGTGCTCGGGGATGCCGTTATCACTGCTACGAGCAAACAGCCAGTATTGGCTAAGGATCGTGATGCTGCTGCAATCTATCAGGATTTGGTGGAGTTCGTGGAGCAGTTTACCCGATTTAGAGGGCGCCCGTCCTGCGTTCGAGCATTGCCCCTGATATCACCTGGTGCTGATTCGCCCAAAGAATCAGAAGAACGACTCTCTCTGGTAGCGCATGGGATTCCACAGCCGGTTGCGAACTATGTGGTGCCGGACGCGGCTTTTGCATCTGGAGCTCCCATAACGTTGGACTTAGCGTGGCCGGAGTTCAAGGTCGCTGTTGAATATGATGGCGATCATCATCGTACGAGTAAGACTCAATGGCGCCGTGACCAAGAGAAAAGGGGTGTGCTGGTCGGGCGGAGATGGCTGGTCTTCGTCGCCACGGCGGCAAGTATCGCTAACGAGGACGCTCGTGCTGAATTCGCTTTCAACGTGGCGAGGGCGCTTGCTTCGCGCGGTGCCGTATTCGAGTTTCATGTAGTTGCCATGTCTCTTGAAGAGTTGGCGCAGAGCCTGCTGTGACCATAATGTCCGAAACGGACTGATGTAAAGGCAATATTTGTACGACCTGTTGTTGTGGTGTGTGCTTGATATTGCATGCCGTTCGATTGCGATGCCTCGTAGTGATGGATTTCGTGAATGACTAGTGTTCGATTGTGGAGGGAAATGTGTCATAGTGGTCGATTGGGGGTGTTGTCGGTGCATTGGGCGTGGATTTGCGTCAATGGGTGTGGGACGCTACGCGTGTTTTGCCGATTTTTACGTGGCGTCCCACGGCCCCTCGGGTAATGGCTGTGACGGGTGTGGCAGGAATGGCGTCTTTCCGGGGTTTCCAGTTTGAGTGTGTGGGATGGGGGAAATGTAAAACGATTGACTTAGCTGTTGTCCCACGCTTTTGTGGGATGGCAACTCTGGAATGGGCAAATTCGTCGTGGCGTCCCACAACGATGTTAAAACTCGACCATGATGCAAGCCGACCGAACGCTTCGGTGGTCATCTGGCCGCTGTGACCCCACAATGATGATGTGAAACTCGGTCATAATGTAGGTAGTCGAACGTTTCGCGGTCATCTGGCCGTCCTGCCCTGCAGTGATGTTGAGAAAATGCGGTCATGGTGCATGAGGAGAACCGTTGACCTGCGTGTTTCAGTGGTCGCGAACTGCATATGCGCTAAAAAATAAGGCTCTGCAGTGGATTGTATGAATCCAATGCAGAGCCTTATTAGTTGCGGTGAACGCGACTAACGCAGCGATTTCACTCGCTCAGGGCCTTGTCGACCACGACGGTGGCCTCGTCGAGCACCTTGTCCAGAGCCTCGGGGGAGACGAAGGACTCGGCGTACACCTTGTAGATGTTCTCGGTGCCGGAGGGGCGGGCGGCGAACCAGTTGTCCTTGGTGGTGACCTTCAGGCCGCCGATCTTGGCGTGGTTGCCCGGTGCCTCGGTCAGCTTGGCGGTGATGTCTTCGCCAGCCAGCTGCGTGGCGGCCACATCATCACCGGTCAGCTTGGCGAACTTGGCCTTCTGCTCCAGCGTGGTCGGGGTGTCGACGCGCTTGTACCAAGACTCGCCGAAGCGCTCGACCTGCTCCTGGTGAAGCTGGGCCGGGTTCTTGCCGGTCTTGGCGGTGATCTCGGCGGCCAGCAGGTCGGGGATCAGACCATCCTTATCGGTGGTCCACACGCGGCCGTCCTTGCGCAGGAAGCTCATGCCGGAGCTCTCCTCGCCGCCGAAGGCGACTTCGCCGCTGAACAGCGGGTCCACGAACCACTTGAAGCCCACCGGCACTTCGATGACCTTCGCGTTGATCGATGCGGCCACGCGGTCGATCAGGGAAGAGGAGACCAGCGTCTTGCCCACGGCTGCGCCCTCAGGCCAGCCCGGACGGTTGCCGCCGAACAGGTACTCCACGCACACGGCGATGTAGTGGTTCGGGTTCATCACGCCCCAGTTCGGGCAGACGATGCCGTGACGGTCGGCGTCCGGGTCGGTGCCGCCGACCAGATCGTACTTGTCCCAAGCGCCGGCGTTGAGCTCGTCGACCAGGCCCTTCATGGCGTACGGGGAAGACGGATCCATGCGGATCTTGCCGTCGTGGTCGATGGTCATGAAGCGCCAGGTCGGGTCGACCTCAGGACGCACCACGCCGATGTTCAGGCCGTACTTCTCGTTGATGAGCGGCCAGTAGTTCACGGAAGCGCCGCCGAGCGGATCGATGCCCAGACGCACGCCGGAGTTGCGGATCACGTCGAAGTCGATGACGTTCTCCAGGTCGTCCACGTAGTGCTCGCGGAAGTCGAAGCCCTCGACGTACTCGGACTTGATGGCCTCCTCGTAGGGCACACGTTTGATGGACTTGAAGTCGCCGAGCAGCTCGTTGGCGCGAGCGGCGATGGCGTTGGTGGTCTCGGCCGGGGCTGGGCCGCCGGTGACGGGGTCATACTTGAAGCCACCGTCGGTGGGCGGGTTGTGGGACGGCGTGACGACGATGCCGTCGGCGAGGCCCTCGCCCTCGAAGCGCTGGGTGCCGTCGGCCGCACGGTTGTGGATCAGGATGGCCTGGGAGACCACCGGGGTGGGCACGAAGTCGTCACGGGAGTCGACGCGCACGTGCACGCCGTTGGCGACGAGCACCTCGATGGCGGTCTTCTTGGCCGGGCCGGACAGCGCGTGGGTGTCGGAGCCGAGGTACAGCGGGCCGGTGACGCCGGCCTTCTTGCGGTATTCGGCGATGGCCTGGGAGATGGCGATGATGTGGGCCTCGTTGAACGAGGTCTTCAGGGACGATCCGCGGTGACCGGAGGTGCCGAAGATGACACGCTGCTCGGGGACTTCGGGATCGGGGACGAGGTCATAGTACTTGCCGATAACCTCATCGACATTAATCAGATCTGCTGGGGTGGCGGGCTGACCCGCATTGTTTGCTACCATGCTCCCTATTCTGCCACGTTTTTCGCCACTTTGGGTACTCTTATGTTAAGAGTTGTCAACTTTTGTGCGAATCGTGTGCCGGTTGTCTAGCGCTTGGTCATTTCCTTCTCGATTTCCTCCAGCGACTTGCCCTTGGTCTCGGGCACCAAGCGCAGCACGAACGGGATGGACAGGGCCGAGAACACGCCGAAAATCGCGAACGGGCCGCCCACATTGTTGCCGAACGCATCGAGCAGCACGAGGAAGAACTGGGAGACGATGAAGTTGCCCAGCCAGTTCGCCGCCGAGCCGAAGGAGGAGCCGATGCCGCGCACGCTCAGCGGGAAGATCTCGCCGATGAGCACCCAGGCAATCGGGCCCCACGAGACCGCAAAGCCGAGGATATAGAAAGCGATGAGAATCATCGTCGGCACGGCCAGCACGGCCACGTCGCCCACGAAGTTCATCACGGCGAGCACTGCGAGCGAAACGGTCATCACGATGGAACCGAAGATCAGCATGCCCTTGCGTGGGAAACGATCCATGATAAGCGTGGCCACGATGGTGCTCACGAAGTTCACCACGCCGATGCCCACCGACACCCAGATTGCGTCGCCTTCAGGGAAGCCGAAGCCCTTGATGAACACCTGCGGCAGGAAGTAGATCACCGAGTTGATGCCCACGAGCTGCTGGAACAGCATGATGCCAACGGCGGCCACCAGCGCCGGACGAGCGATACGGAACAGTTCGCGCACGCCACCCTTGGTGTCCTGTGCGGCCACGGCCTTGATTTCGTCCAGCTCAATCTGCGCCTGGGTTTGATCCACGTCCTTGCGAATCAGCGTAAGCACTTTGAAGGCGTTGCGGGTGTCGCCCTTGTTCACCAGATAACGCGGGGATTCGGGCAGCAGCAGGCCGCCGAGCAGCAACAAGGCGGCCGGCACCAGCGCCGAACCGAGCATCCAGCGCCAGTCGCGGATGCCGAAGAGGTTGTAGTTCAGGAATCCGAGGTTGGAGGCGTAGGCCAGCAGAATGCCGAAGGTGACCATGAGCTGGAAGAGCGTGGACAGCGAGCCGCGACGCTCCTTCGGCGCCAGTTCGGCCAAGTACGCCGGGGTCAGGGCGGAAGCCGCGCCGACCGCGAGGCCCAGGATGATGCGGGCGCACACCATCATCGCGAATCCGGTGGAGGAGGCGCACAGGCCTGAGCCGAGCAGGAACAGCAGTGCGGAGACGATGAGCAGCTTCTTGCGGCCGAACCGGTCAGACAGCGCGCCGATCGACAACGCACCTGCGCACGAGCCGATCAGCACCGAGGAGGTGGTGAAGCCGGTCTGGGAGACGCTCAGGCCGAAGTCCGATTCGATAAGCGGGGAGGCACCGGAGATAATGCCGGTGTCGAAACCGAACAGCATGCCGCCGAGCGCGCCGAAGGTGAAGATGAATGCGCTGTTGAGCGGGAAGCGCGTGGAGAAGCCGCGTGATTCGGCGGCTTCGAGGTCCTCGATTGCGTTAGCTGCCGCGTTTGTGGCCGCGTCCGCCACCCCGGCCATGCTGGTTTCGATGGTTCCGGTGGTTTCGATTGCGTGGGCCGCCGCGCCGGTTGCGCTGGTTTCCTGCGCCGCGGATGCCGTCTGCTTCGATACGGGTGATGCCGTTGTCGTCGTCATTGCCTTGTCCTTTCGCCGTTGACGGGTCGCGCCTGCCGCGTGGCCCCTCTGCCGCATGCAAGGTCAGGCTTCGATTGCCTGAAGTCGCCCGAAAACAAAAAAAGACCTGGAACAACGTGGAATTCGCATATTACGATACGCAAATTCCACGTCACTCCAGGTCTTGCCTCATTTTGAGTAACAACCCTGCTACGCAACGTGTGTGAAAGATAGAATATGACTTTCTCGGTCGCGACACTCCGGATAGGCGGTGAAAAACGATGATTTTTGACAACGATTGCAGGATTCTGCATGGTGGAATGAAGTCGGAATGGGCGCTGCGGCAAATACGGAGAACGGGTGCGGCGGAACACCATAGCGGAACGCTATCGCGGAGCACCGTAGCGCATAGTTGCCGTTTCGCGATGCTTTGCCGGCATTGCCGTGCTTTTGGAGCACCCAGCGCCGATAATGGAACACAGTGGCATACGGCAGCAAGGAGGAACCGTGGCGAACGCATCGAACGCAACGCCTGCAGTGATTGCGGCGTGCATCGTTGATGCCGTCGGCGGCTCCGCGAACATTACCAACCTGACCCATTGCGCCACGCGACTGCACTTCGAACTGGACGACGCCGGCCGGGTCAGCCAGCACGGTCTCGAATCCATCCCCGGAGTCCTCGGCGCATTCCCGCGAACCGGCAATCGTTATCAGGTCATCATCGGCGGAGCGGTCGCCTCGGTGTACGAGCAGATCGTTCGGATGCAGGCAGCGCGATTGACGCCGGCAACGCAATTACCATCGGCGGCGTCGCGGCCAGCGCAGTCCGCGCAATCCACTCAGTCCGCGCAACCTACGCAGCCAACGCAATCTACGCAGCCCGCGCCGAACCTTTCCGACAACGTCGCACCATTGCGCGATACCGCCACCGACACTGAGCAGAGTCACGGCCCAACCAATACATCCCGTCACTTCATGCCTCGTACCATCCGCGAGTGGGGCGGTACCGCCCGTGCCCGGGCTGCCGCGTTTTTCGACTACCTGTCCGACTCGTTCCGCCCGATTCTGGGCGTGCTACTCGGTGCCTCGCTGGTCATCGCCATCGTCAACGTGTTCGTTGCACTCGGCATTGTGCCTGATGGCGAGACGTCCACCGGTTGGATACTACTCAAGGCGATTTGGGAGGGTGTGTTCACCGTTTTGCCGATTATGATCGCTTACAATGCGGCCAAGAAACTGGACGTCGACCCTTGGCTCGGCGGTGCGATTATGGCCGCGCTTATGACCCCGCAGTTTACTGGCGTGATGTCCGGAATGTCCGGGACGTCCGTATCCAGCGCTCTCTCCGGGGCGATTCAATGCTCGGCCACCGCCACATTCGGCACCGAAACCTGCACCGTGTCGGCCTTCGGCATACCGATTCAACTCAACGACTACAGCGGCAACGTCTTCGTACCGTTGCTCATGGCCGCCGTGCTCGCCGTGGTCTACCACGGGCTGAAGCGCGTCATTCCCGACAGCGTGCAGCTGGTGTTCGTGCCGTTCCTCTCACTGGTCGTCGTCTTCGCGCTCACCATACTGGTCATCGGGCCTCTGGGAATATGGCTCGGCAGCGGGCTGGGCACGGCCACGGCATGGCTTAACGCGCACGTGCCGTTCCTGTTCGCGCTCGTCATCCCGATACTCTACCCGTTCCTCGTGCCGCTCGGCCTGCACTGGCCGCTGAACGCCCTGATGCTGATGAACATTCAGACGCTCGGCTACGACTTCGTCCAAGGTCCGATGGGTGTATGGAACTTTGCCTGCTTCGGTGCCACCGCCGGCGTACTCGTGCTGGCCGTACGCGGCAAGGATTCGGCTATGCGGCAGACCGCGGTGGGGGCGTTGCTCGCGGGATTGCTGGGTGGTGTTTCGGAACTGAGCCTGTACGGCATCCATCTGCATCACCGTCGCGTCTACCGCTGGCTGCTCGCCGGCTGCGCGGCCGGCGGCGTGACCAGCGCGGTGCTCGGCTGGCTGTTCCCGTCCGTGCTGCCATCCGGCCAGATGGTCCGGGGCGTCACGACTACGGCATTCGCCTTCTCCTCGTTGCTGACGATTCCGGTGTTCGATCGGATGTGGGTGTACGCGCTGTCCATCGCCGTTGCGTTTGTAATGGCGATGGTGTTGACAGTGCTGTTCGGGTACCGCACGCCGTCGCGCGCCACCAAGACGCAGATGGTCTCGGCAGACGAGAACGCACGCCCGCAGGATATGGCGAGGGGGATTGACACGACCGTGTCGGATGTGGAGTCTGCGGAAGATTCTCCATCGCGGGCTGCCCCTGATCGGGCTCTTGACTCCAACGCCATCTTGTCGCCGGTCGCCGGCCGGCTGGTGAATCTGGAAGCGACTGGCGATCCGGTGTTCGCCTCCCGCGCGCTGGGGGAGGGTGTAGGCGTCGTGCCGGAGACGACCGGTGAGACAGCCGTGCTCGCACCGGTCAGTGGCACGCTGAAAACCGTGGCCCGAACCGGCCATGCCTTCGGCATTAAAACCGATGGCGGCATCGAAGTGCTGGTTCATATCGGCATTGACACCGTCGATATGGATGGCGAAGGATTCGCCGTGGTCGTGGCTAAAGGCGAGCGGATCGCGGTGGGAGAGCCACTGGCCACCGTGGATTTCAGCAAAGTTGCGGCGGCCGGGCACAGCGTTGTGGTGGTGGTGACGGTGGTCAACGCCGCTGAACTGACCGTGGTCACGCCGTTGATCGGCGACGGTAGCGGCGACAACAACGGCGGCAACGGCGGTGACTGCAAAACCGTATCAGCCGGTAGCCCGATCATCGATGTGGAACAATGACGTTGCGAAAGGATGCCATGGAAATACTGCGAGTGTTCAACAACAACGTCGTGCTCGCCAAAGACGGCGACGGCGGTGAAGTTATTCTCACCGGCCGTGGACTGGGGTTCCAGGCCAAGCCGGGGCATGCGGTCGACGAGTCGAAAGTCGTGCGCACCTTCGTACCGGCGGACGGACGTGACCCGGACCATCTGGCGCAGATGCTGGCGGACATTCCGCCCGAAATCATCCGCGTGGTCGTCGAATCCATGCAGGAAGCCGGACTGGGGGAGCGCGAGACCGGCAGCACCACGCTGGTCATGGCCCTATCGGACCACGTGGCGAATGCGGTGGAGCGGGTGCGGCGCGGCATCGACATTACCTACCCATTACTCGGCGAGGTGAGCAACCTGTACCCGCAGGAATACGCGCAGGGGCGTGCGATGCTCGCATCGCTCAATGCGCGGCTCGACGTCACGCTGCCGGACGGCGAGGCCACCGCGCTTGCCATGCATCTGGTCAACGCCGGCTTCGCCACTGGCGACCTGTCCTATACGTATACGATGACGGGCGTGATCCAGCAACTGCTTGACATTATCGACCACAGCTACGGCATCACGTTGGACCGCAGTTCCGTGAATGTGGGCAGGTTCATCACCCATCTGCGTTACCTGTTCGTACGCATCCACCAGCACCAGCAACTGACGGATGAGCCGGCACCGGTGATGAAGGTGATTCGTGAGTCCTACCCCGCTGCGCTGCGATGCGCGCGAACCATCGCCTCTCTGCTCGAACTGCGCCTCGACACGGATATCAGCGACGACGAAACCGCCTATCTGGCAATGCACGTCGCCCGAGTCACCGGCCACGCATCGTAGCGGATCAGCGAATCGGCTCGAGCGTGCCGGTCATTTCGGCGAAATCCGAGGTGGCGTTTGAGGCAGCGGTCTGCGCGGTCTTTTCCAGCGCGGAGGCGTCGGGTACGCGCACGATCAGCGCGCGATGATCCACTGAGAAACGAATATGTTTGGTTTCCGGTAGCATGTCGCCGTCCACCTGCGCTTTGGCCGGCTTTTCCAATGTGATTTCGGCACTGACGCCCTGAACCTGTTCGATGGTCGAGTTCGTGGACAGCGGGTTCTGTTCGGGCTTGCCGATAATCGTCTGATGCACCACGTCGCCGAACAGATTGGCCCAGCCAAGGATGCCGCCGGTGGTGTCGATGATTTCGAAGTCCAGCAGACCATCGTCATAGGATGCCGCCGGCATCAGCGAGAACATGGGAATCTGGCCGCAGTTGCCGGCCATTACCGTACGGAAATCGAGACGCTTGATGGTGTGAGTCGAGCCGTCGGCGCTGGTGACGGTCAGATCGCCGCGGAACTTCGGCGCGAACAGGTTCTTCACGCCGCCCACGAAGTAGGCGAGCCAGCTGATATTCGCTTTAAGCTCCGGATCGGTGTCGTCGATCATGGCCGCATCGAATCCGATGCCGGCGATGATCAGGAAGGCATGGCCGTGATCGTCTTCCGGATGATCGAGCAAAGTTAGACGACCCATATCCACCAAGCGGGAGCCGTGGGAGGTGGCCACGGTCAGTGCGGCGTCGATATCGTCCACGGGGATGCCCATATTGCGGGCAAACAGATTGCCGGTGCCGATGGGGATAATGCCCAGCGCATGGCCGGTGCCGGAGACGGCGCTCGCCACCGTGCGCACTGTGCCGTCGCCGCCGACCGCAATCACCACGTCGGCGCCGTCCTCCAGTGCCTCCAGCGCGCAAACCCTGCCGTCCTTATCAAGCTGAGTGTCGTAGAAACGGATGCGGTTCAAGCCTTTGGCGCGGCAAAACTCCTGGATATGAAGCTTGTGCGAAGTGGCCTGCGGCTTGGACGGGTTTACGACGAACGCATACTGCACTTCGTCATCACGGCGCTTCTCCAGCGTCTGAGCCAGTCTGCGGCGGCGTTGCGCGCGCAAGGCAATGACAATGACGGCAATGAGTACCGCGACAATAACAATCGCGGCAACGACGAGAAACACGGTGAGCGCAGGTTGGGGCATGATTCCTATTGTTAGCGTGAATCGCGGGAACTTCGACATTTTCGACCCATACATGAACAGTTCCTGCACGCAAAAGCCCCGTTACATGCGATTATGATTCAATTGCGTCTCATCTGCCGAAATTCGTCAGTCGGCTCGTCCATCGACTTTTCCGGGGCTTCCTCAGGACTCCCCCCCCACATTCGGCCATTGTCAGTGTCTGCTTACGCGGCTAGTCTGGTGCCCATGCTTGATATTCAATTCATCCGTGAACACACCGATATCGTCAAGGAATCCCAGCGCAAGCGCGGCGAGTCCGTGGAACTCGTCGACGAAGTGCTCTCCTCCGACACCGCACGTCGTGAGGCGCTGAAGGCCTTCGAAGAGGCTCGCGCCCAGCAGAAGGAAATCGGCAAGAAAGTCGCCTCCGCCCCGGCGGACGAGAAGGCCAAGCTCATCGCCGAAACCAGGGAACTGTCCCAGAAGGTCTCCGAATACAAGTCCAAGGCCGATTCCGCAGCCGAGGAATACACCATCGCCATGTGGAAGCTCTCCAACATCGTGGAGCCCGAAGCTCCCGAAGGCGGCGAGGATGACTACGTGGTCGTCAAGAAGGTTGGCCAGATTCGCGACTTCGCGGCCGAAGGCTTCGAGCCCAAGGACCACCTGACCCTCGGCACCGGCGTGGCCGGCATCGACATGCGCCGCGGCGTCAAGGTCGGCGGCTCCCGCTTCTACTTCCTGCGTGGCCAGGTGGCCCGTATGCAGATTGCCATGCTCACCATGGCCGTGGACCAGGCCGAAGAGCACGGCTTCACGCTGGCCATCACCCCGACGCTCGTGCGCCCCGAGGTCATGCGCGGCACCGGCTTCCTGAACTCCCACGCCGACGAGATCTACCGTCTGCGCGAGCCCGATGACCAGTACCTGGTCGGCACTTCCGAAGTGGCGCTCGCCGGCATGCACGAGAACGAGATCCTCGACCTCGGCAACGGCCCACTACGCTACTGCGGTTGGTCCTCCTGCTACCGCCGCGAGGCCGGTGCCGCAGGCAAGGATACTTCCGGCATCATCCGCGTCCACCAGTTCGACAAGGTGGAGATGTTCGTTTACGCCAAGCAGGAGGACTCCTACAAGGAGCACGAGCACCTGCTGGCCATGGAGCAGGAGATGCTCGCCAAAGTCGAGGTGCCCTACCGCATCATCGATACCGCCGCCGGCGACCTCGGTTCCTCCGCCGCCCGTAAGTTCGACTGCGAGGCTTGGGTGCCGACCCAGGGCCGCTACCGCGAGCTCACCTCCACCTCGAACTGCACCGAGTACCAGGCTCGCCGCCTGAACATCCGCGAGCGTATGGAAGACGGCGGCACCCGCCCGGTCTCCACCCTGAACGGCACGCTGGCCACCACCCGTTGGCTGGTCGCCATCATGGAGAACCACCAGCAGAAGGACGGCTCCATCGAGATCCCGAAGGCCATGCGCGCCTACATGGGCGGCAAGGAAGTTATCGAGCCCACCAAGTGGGAGGCCTGATTTCCGGTCGGCCTGCCGTGACCGCCATAAGCGGTATTCGAGGGGTGCCGATAACATGGTTCCCGTGCTTCGAGCACCCCTATGGGTAGATGTCCGAGCGGTCTAAGGAGACGGTCTTGAAAACCGTTGAGGCCTAGCCTCCGCGAGTTCGAATCTCGCTCTACCCGCATCAGGGCCACCGTGTTCCACGGTGGCCCTTTTTCTATCCTTCTGATAGAGCTGGCCCCCCTGCGCGACTGCCGTCGTGTCCTCGATTCTCAACGGCGAGGCTCACCATCGGGGCGAGAAAAAGAAGTTTTTTTGCTGTCATATATCGAGCTTCCTCCGCGTCCCCTCCCTGCCAGCCCCGCCCCACCACACACCTCAAACGGACTCCACGACTATGAGGAAATCAACCATTAATATTGGGGCGGTTGTTTTTAACGATGCCGTAACAGCACGATCGTGAGCCGTATACCCGGATCCTCCACAATACACAGTATCCAATGCGAACGCAGCGCGAACGGCGCCGCGCGATGCAGGCAATACGAATGGCATGGGAGGTACGATGTCGCAGCTTGCAAGTTTGCTTGACGATCCCACCACTGTGGTGAGTCTGGACACGTTCAGCGGTCTGAAGAAAGGCGATCCTGCACCGTTCTGGCTGTTCCAGGGCGTGTGCGGCGCATGGGGCATCAACTACGAGCGCGCCGAACTGAACCTCATCACCGTGTCCGAAAACGCGACCTTCGTGCTGCTGCTCGACGGCAAGCCCGAAGGCGTGGTGCGTGTCTCCCAGCCCGGATACGTCGGCGGCCCGGAGGCGGTCGCCTCGGAGATCAGCTGGCTCAACGCCCTGCACGACATCGACGGCATCAGTCTGATCAACCCGGTACCCACCGTGCGCGGCACCTTCGTCACCAAGATCCACGACCGCAATGAGGTCGGCTGGACGGTGATCTCCACGAAATTCGTCGACGGCACCGTGCTGGAGGATCTCGACAACCCGGCCCCCTACTATGTGACGATCGGCGAATGGGCCGCGAAATTCCATCAGCAGTCGCGCACGTGGAAACCGCCGTACGGGTTCACGCGCTTCAATTGGGACCTGTCGAACATGGTCGGTCCTTCGCCGCGCTGGGGACGCTGGGAGACCGCACCGCTGAGCGACAGCGACAAGGAACTGTGTAACAAGGCGCTGTGGAAGGCGATGGACGTGGTGATGAAGGTGCCGCGCACCCAGCAGACCTGGGGACTGATCCACGCCGACCTGCGCCCGTCCAACGTGATCAAGGGACCCGACGGCAAGCTCACCATCATCGACTTCGACGACGCCGGATACAGCTGGTACCTCTACGATTACGCGTCCTCGCTGAGCTTCATCGAACATGAGCCGTACGCTCCGGATCTGGCCAAGGCGTGGGTCGAAGGCTACCAGAACGTGGCCGGCGAATTCACCGGCGACGAGCTGAAGATGATGAGCGCGTTGTCGATGATCCGCCGCCTGCAGATGCTCGGCTGGACCACCAACCACCGCGCCGACGCGCTGCCAGACGGCATGGCGGCCGAGGAGGCTCCCGGTTCCGTGATGTGCGCCGCGCGCTATCTCGCCGACCCGCTGTGGCTGCTGCACTGATCCGTCGGCGGCATGACGCGGCGCACGCGGCGGTCGCCCGGTACCTTGCGAATTGTCATAACTGAACATCGTCAACATCACTATCCCAAATCCCAATAATCACACCCCAATCCCAAACGCAACATCCGCAAAACACCGTAGAGAGGAAGGCGGTCATCATGTCTGCGACAACAACAACGGCAACAGGCCGAGGCCTGAGCAGCGTAACCTACGTCAAAACCGGCGAGGACTACTTCAAGAAGCGCCAGCTCAAACGCACCGCGGGCGCATTCGGCCTGTGGGCCATCGGTATCTCGGCCGTCATCTCCGGCGACTTCTCCGGCTGGAACGGCGGCATCGCCCAGGCCGGCTGGGGCGGCATGCTCGTCGCCGCGATCGTCGTGTACGTGATGTACGTGCTGATGCTCAACTCCATCTCCGAAATGGCCTCCGCCATGCCGCACACCGGCGGCGCCTACTCCTTCGCCCGTGCGGCCATGGGCCCGTGGGGCGGCTTCTTCACCGGACTGGCCGAAACCATTGAATACGTGATGACCGCCGCGACCATCGTCTACTTCTCGTCCGCTTACGCCGACGCGATCCTGACGGACCTGACCGGATTCTCGCTTGACGATGCCGGACTGCAATGGGTGTGGTGGCTCGGCCTGTATGCGATCTTCGTGGTCGTCAACTGGCTGGGCGCCGAAACCTCGTTCCGCTTCGCCGAAGTCGTGTCGATCGCGGCGCTCGCCATCGTGGCGCTGTTCGGCATCGGTGCGGTCGTCACCGGCAAGGCCGATTTCTCGACGCTGCTCAACATCGCCCCGACCTCGGGCGGTTCCAGCTTCCTGCCGTTCGGCGCGGGCGCGATTTTCTTCGCCATGCCGTTCGCCATGTGGCTGTTCCTCGGCATCGAACAGCTGCCGCTGGCCGCCGAGGAAGTGCGCGAGCCCGAGAAGAACATCCCCAAGTCCTCCCGCCTGTGCATTTTCACGCTGGGCATCTCCGCGCTGATCATCGTGTTCCTCAACCCGGCCGTGGTCGGTTCCGCGGCGCTGGCCGGCTCCGACGAGCCGCTGCTCGACGGCTACCGCGCCATCCTGCCCGGCAACCTCGCCGCCGTGCTTTCCGCATTCGCATTGATCGGCCTGCTCGCCTCCATCCAGGGCATCATGTTTGCCTACGGACGCAACCTCTACTCGCTGTCTCGCGCGGGCTACTACCCGGCGTTCCTGTCTCTGACCGGCAAGAAGAAGACGCCGTACTGGGGTCTGATCGTCGGTGCCGTGATCGGTTTCGCTGCACTGTTCGTGATCGCCTACGGCGGTAACGGCGCGGGTTCCGTGGTGCTGAACATCGCCGTGTGGGGCGCCGTGCTGGCCTACCTGCTGCAGATGGTCTCGTACGTGCTGCTCAAGAAGAACCTGCCCGACATCAAGCGTCCGTTCATCTCGCGCTTCGGCACTCCGGGCGCGGTGATCGCCGGCCGGCTCGCCTTCGCGATCTTCGTGGCCGTGCTGCTCAACCCCGACTACCGTCTGGCCGTGTACGTGATGGTCGCCATCTACGTGCTCGCCACGATCTTCTTCGCGCTCTACGGCCGCAAGCACCTCGTGCTCTCCCCCGACGGGCGCTCTCGTTAACGGCGACTGCCGCCGGCCGGTGTCAGTCGCCGGCGGCAGTCACTGCAGTCAGTCGCCGTAGTCAGTCGCGGCGGCTACGAATCAGAACGGTGGTTCCGATCACGATGAACGCCAATGCCACGATCAGCAAACCGGTGACGTCGCTGCCGGTGGCCGACAACGGTGTGGACTTGCCTGTTCCGGCGTCGGCCTTGTCCGAGCCATCACCCGAGCCGTCATCCGCACGCGCCACGTCGGCGGTCGCGTCGGAATCGGAACCTGAGCCGGCGACGGAGACCTTCCACTCGCTTTCCGGCAGGTTGGTCAGGTCGACGGTGGGCGTGTACGCGCCGTCGCCCTGAGTGTTCTCCAGCTCGAGCGTGACGCTCTTGCCGTCGGCCGCGACCGTGGCCTTCGTGTACTTGGCTCCGCTCAGTTCGAATCCGAGCTTGCCGAGGTTGTAGAACACGGCCTTCCGGCGCACGCCGTCCTTCGGCGTGATCACATAGGTGCCGCTGTCGGTCTTCAGATCGGCGCCATACGCGTATTCGCCGAGGATCTTGTCGTTGACGACGTTCACGGAGGCGGTACGCAACGCGCCCCAGAAGCCGAGGTCGGCTTCGCCGCTCCACATCCACCAGCGGTTCTGCACCTTGATCATTCTGTATGCGCCTGCGGCGGTGGTGTTGCCGCCTTCGGACTGGTACTGCCATGCGGCCGCGCTCCATCGAGGGGCGGCCGCTGTCGTTGGAGATCTCGCATCTGCCGGCCGACCTGTTCCCGCAATTCCTGGCGCGCGACCTGACGCAGCCGTTCTACACGATGTTCGAACGAGATTACGGTCTGCGCCCGCACGATGTGGACGAGACGCTGGAATCGGTGACGGCCAGCGAGCACGAGGCCGAGCTGCTGCGGGTGCCGGTCGGCACACCGCTGATGCGCATCCGTCGCGTGGCCCGCAGCGACGACGGCACGCCGTTCGAGCGCACCACCGACGTGTACCTCGCCGATCGCATGCGATTCACCATGCATCATGTGGGGTATGTGCGGCTGTCGGCCACGGCCGGTGCCGGTGTCGGCTCGGGCGCGGGGACTCGCTAAGGTGGGTCGCATGAGTGAAATGACCGCACCGGCCGCTCCCATCACCGACGTCGTGTTCGACTTCTGCGACGTGCTGCTCGACTGGCAGCCGCGCCTGCCGCTGGAGGGCCAGTACCCGCCCGGCGTGATCGACATGTTCTTCGACCCGGCCGACGAATACGGGTTCGACCATTACGACGCGCTGTCGGATTCCGGCTGGAGTCAGGAGCGGATACTCGCCGATTACGAGGAGCACCACGGCCCGGCCGCGGCATGGGTGTTCCGCGTGTATTTCGAACGGTACGAGCTGGCGCTCGCCGGCATGATCGACGGCATGGAATCGCTGATGGCCGATCTGAGCCGAGCCGGCATACGCATGTGGGGACTGACGAACTTCACCACGGAATATGTGGACTCCGCCTGCGCGAAGTTCCCGGCGATGGATCTGCTGCGCGATGTGGTGGTCTCCTCCGAGGAGCGCATACGCAAACCGGACGAGGCCATCTACCGTCGCGCGATCGAACGGTTCGGCATCGATCCGGCCGCTTCAGTGTTCTTCGATGACAAGCCGCGCAACGCCGAAGCCGCCTGCGCGGTGGGCATGCACGGCATAGCCTTCACCGACGCGCCCCAAGCGCGCCGGTCCCTACGCCAGCTAGGCGTCGCAGTGGATGCGTAGTCGGTAGAGAAGAGGACCCCGCAATTACGGATGCTTTGTAAGGGGAGTTAATGAAATGAACAAACCCGCACAATCGAGCATCGAACCGGTTTAACGCTGCTCGCCTCAACGGGCGCGCGGTAATTGTTAGCTAAGTTGGCAATAAAAGAATGAGGGCATACATCAGCTATCAGTCATCACACTGAGGTAGTGATTTCACTACGGAAACCACGACCGCGAGGCCATCCGCCAAGCCGTGCACGACGAGCTCGGCAGCGTCTGCTACCGCATCCTCGGCAACACGGCCGTCTTCAAGCAGAAAGCCACCACGCAAACATTCCTCGAAAGCCTTGGTTTTGCCGCTAGGTGAAACAGGTCAAGTGAAGTAAGCTCAATGCTGAAGGAAAACCGAAGGCAAGTCCTTCCAAGGAGGAAATATGACTACTGTTCTGGTTACGGGCGGTGCTGGATTCATCGCCACCCACACCGACATCGAACTGCTCAACAAGGGCTACGACGTTATTTCCGTAGATAACTACGGCAACTCGTCTCCCGTGGCGCTTGAGCGCGTCGAGCAGATCACCGGTAAGCCGGTCAAGCGTTACGACGGTGACGCGCGCGATGAGGCGCTTATGGAACGCGTCTTTACCGAAAACAACATCGACTGGGTCATTCACTTCGCCGGTCTCAAGGCCGTGGGCGAGTCCGTGGCCAAGCCGATCGAATACTACGACAACAACCTGTACTCCACGCTTGTGCTGCTCAAGGTGATGAAGAAGCACAACGTCAAGAAGATCATCTTCTCCTCCTCCGCCACCGTGTACGGCACGCCGAAGGAACTGCCGATTACCGAGGAGACGCCGACCGGCGGCACCACCAACCCGTACGGCACCTCCAAGCTGTTCCAGGAGCAGATCCTGCGCGACGTACATGTGGCCGATCCGTCCTGGACCATCGTGCTGCTGCGCTACTTCAACCCGGTCGGCGCACACGAGTCCGGCCTGCTGGGCGAAGACCCGAAGGGTATTCCGGCGAACCTCACCCCGTACGTGGCCAAGGTCGCGGTCGGCGAGCTCAAGGAAGTCCAGGTCTACGGCGACGACTACGACACGCCCGACGGCACTGGTGTGCGTGACTACATCCACGTGGTCGACCTGGCCAAGGGTCACGTGGCCGTCATTGACCACATCGACAAGGAAGGCGTGTTCGTCTACAACCTGGGTACCGGCCACGGCTACTCCGTGTTTGAGGTTATCAAGGCTTACGAGCAGGCCGCCGGTCATCCGATTCCGTACGCGATCAAGCCGCGTCGCCCCGGTGACATCGCCGCCTGCTATGCCGACGCTTCCAAGGCGGAGAAGGAGCTTGGCTGGAAGGCCGAGCTGACCATCGACGACATGGCCGCCTCCTCCCTCAACTGGCAGACCAAGAACCCCAACGGTTTCCGCGACGCGGAGTGATATGAGCAGATGAGCTCCCTCTGATGAGGGAGCTCATTGTCGTTTCATCACACGATGCGCCTATCGGCGGCCCAACGGGTGAGCTCGGTGCGATTCGAAAGCTGAAGCTTTCGCAGCACCGAGCTCACGTGCGTTTCGACCGTCTTGATCGAAATGAACAGTTCGGCCGCCACCTCTTTATACGTGTAACCACGCGCGATCAGCCGCATGACCTCCTGCTCGCGGGCGGACAGCCGGTCCAGCTCCTCATCATGAGCCCGTGCCGCACCATCAGCGCCGCCATCAGACCCCGCCGCCGGCACACCCTGGAAGGCCGAAAGCACAAAACCGGCCAGTTTTGGCGAGAACACGGCATAGCCCTCATGCACCTGCTTGATGGATGAAATCAAATCAGTGCCGGTAATCGTCTTGGTCACATAGCCCTGGGCGCCGGCACGAATCACCGCCCCCACATCCTGCGGCGCATCCGAAACCGACAATGCCAGAAACACGGTAGTGGGGGAGTAAGGCCGCGATTTGGCGAGGATCTCGGCACCGCCGCCACCCTCGCCGCCGGGCACATGCACATCCAGCAACACCACCTGCGGCTTGGTCTGTGCGATCATCGCCACCGAACCGGGCACGTCCGCCGCTTGGCCGACGATATCGAAGAAATCACGCAACGTGGCGATTACGCCCGCACGGAACATCTCATGGTCATCGACCACGGCCACACGAATCTTGGCTGTCTCGTTTTCACTCATCGATGCTCTCCCTGCGCCGCTTTCAGCGCGATTGGCATATGCATTCTGACTTCGGTGCCCCATCCGGCTCTGGACACTATCTCCACTGTACCGCCGCGCCGTTTGATGCGGCCGATAATCGATTCACGGATGCCCAGCCGGTCGGGTGGAATGGCGTCCATATCGAAGCCTTCGCCATGGTCGCGCACGAACACTTCAACCATCGTGTCGCTGGCCTCGCAATACGAAGACACCGGCTCACCGCCATGCGTGACCGCATTGACCAACGCCTGACGGGTGGCGTCCAGCAGCGCATCGGTCTGGGCGCTCGGCCGCGCGTCGCCCACGGTGACCACCTCAATCGGCTTGCCGTGCTCGTCCTCCACCTCGGCGGCGATCTGCTTCAATCCGGCTCCCACCGAACGATCCGATGTGGAACGTTCCTGATACAGCCATTCGCGCAGCTCGCGCTCTTGGCTACGCGCCAGGGCGAATACGGTGGTCGGTTCTTCGGAGTGCAGCTGAATCAGCGCCAACGTTTGCAGCACGCCATCATGCAGATGGGCGGTCATGTCCGCGCGCTCCTCTTCGCGCTCCTTCAATGCCTGCTCGTGGGTGAGTCGTTGCAGCATCGCGTTCGCCCACGGCATCACCGCCACCACGATACCGACGATCATCACGAATCCGCTGGCAACAATGCGTCGAGGAGAGGTGCCCCACTCAGGAATGCTGACATTACGCACATACAATGCCCATCCCATGAAAATCAGTGCGATGCCGCCCAACATAGACAACAGCTGCGTGCCTCGCGGACTAAGATTCATCCATGCCAGTGCGATGCCGCCCAACCCTACCAGCAGCGGAAACACAATCTGGACATCCGCACCGGTGCTGGTGAGCAGCAGTCCGGTGGCCATCAACGCGAAACCGGCCAATGCCACGACGGCCGGTTTCGGAGCACGTTGGATGACCTCGGACAATGATTCCGATGCGGCAGCCGATTCGTCGTCATGAGCGGCAAGTGACTGATTGCCTCGCGCAAGCGGCGCCTGATCAACGGGCACTGTGCGAGCCGCAGCCGCCACCGGGTCTCCGGCAGGCATGAACACCCACAGGAATACATAAGCGATGATGCCTGCGCCGTAGAGGACGGTCAGTGCGATGAACGCAATCCGAACCCATGCCACGCCGATGCCCAAGTGCAGGGCGATGCCCTTGCACACGCCGGTGAGCCAACGGCCCTGCCGGGGGCGCGTCAACGGCATGCGCGCGGGCAGCAATGGTTCGGGAGATGACGTCATACTCCTATTGTGCCGCGCTCAGGGCGTTGCGGCCGGGGTTTTACCCGGCGTTCAGGGAACAATCAGGGTGTTCCCCGAGCGTTGCGGCAGTGGTCGGGCGGTGTAATGGAATCATGAGCAATCCAAACGCGAATCCGTATCAGCCACAGCCGCAGCCTGGTCCGCAAAAAAACAAGACATCGCGACGCTTCTTCACTTGGGTGCGATCCAGTGGACTGGTTCGCGGCGACGACCGGTGGGTCGGCGGCGTATGCAGCGGCATCGCTTTACGGCTTGGCTGGAGCCCCACATTAGTACGTGCGTTGGTGATTGTATGTACATTGTTCTTCGGTTTTGGCGCAGCCCTGTACGCACTCGGCTGGTTTCTGATGCCGGATGTACGCGATGGGCACATCTTGGCCGAGGACCTCATTGCCGGCCAATGGGACTGGAATTGTCTGGGATGCTTCCTGTTCCTCGCCGTGGCAATCGTGATTCCAGGTGCGGGGTGGGTTTGTATTGCGCTCGCCGCCTTAGCACTATGGTTGTTGGCCAAAAGCGGCATTCGCCAGCAGGAAGGGTACGGATTCGGGGCATCTGCGCCGCGACCGGTTTCACAGCCTGTGTCATATCCAGCTCCACAGCCTGCCTCATATCCAGCCGCGCAACCAGTCCCTCAATCTCCTTTGTATTCAGCTCCGCAACCTGTTTCACAACCCGTTTCACGAACCGCGCCTAGTGTTTCACAGCCTGTTTCACAGCCTGTCTATCGGTCGATGCCCAGCGTGATGCCGGGCACAGTGCCCAGCGCGATGCCCGGCACAGTACCCAACGGGCCGTTTGCCCCCGACCGTATGAATGCGACGGCCTATGCCCCCACCGAGTCCAAGCGCCGCAAGCCGGCGGGCCCAATCGTGGTCTTGGGCATACTGGGCCTTACCTTCCTCTCCTTTGCCGGTCTGATGGGACTGATTTGGGTAAACGACATGGGTATTATCGGCATTATGCGTCTGAGCACCATCTGGATTGCCGCAGTATGCATAGTGATGGGGCTGGTGGTCATCATTCTCGGATTCAGAGGACGGCGTACCGGTGGTCTGATTCCTCTCGGACTGGTTGCCGGTGGATGCGCGCTCTGCATGACCATCGTTTCAGGCACGTATGGCGTGTACTACCGTGATCTTGGTGCCAGCGGCATCAATACTGTTGTTTCACTGAGCCAATCTGTCAGTGCGAGAAACAGCGACGGCATGAACGATGTACAAAAGGATGGCATCTTCGTTGCCGATGCCAGCGATGCCACGTTCGAAACATTGCAGCAAGGTGTGGCGTTCAGCGGTGAAAACTACAACACCGATCAGGCAATCATTGATTGGTCCGATTGGGACAAGACACATGGACCGCACACGGTGAAGATGCTGGATGGCAAAACTTCCATCAGTAATTGCCCGGTCGGTACCATCACCATAGCCGCAACACAGGCGCAAGTGCATATCGTTCTGCCGGATTCCTGCACTTACGCCTTCGGCACCGCCGACTCCTACTCCACTTCGAGTGACGTTGGCGGCAAATACGAGATGGTATACAACAACTACATGGGGCTAAGCGTTGTTTTCTTCGAAGCTGAAAGTGCCGCCAATGGGCCTGATTACGAATCGTTGTATAAGGAATCCGCCATGCCGGACAACGGCCCAGAATTAAAAATCAATATTCCCTATGTGGTGGAAGCACGCGTCAACGTGGTGTACGCCTCCGATTGGGAAGGCTCCACGTTCCAGCCGCTTGCCGATATATACAACGGCAACAGTACAAGCAAGAACACAACCGAACAATCGGAATGATCAAGCCGTTGCAACCAGGAGATGGAATCATGACTGATGAAACCAAGGAATTCGCCTCCATCGAGGATGCGACACCGACCACGGCCATACCTTCCGAAACCGACGCGACCACCGCGACCACAACCATGGTGACCGTCGATGACCGAACCGATACCACGGTGCTGCCATCCGCAGCGGATGATGACGAAACGGCTGTGCTGCCCGTCCCCGACGATCATGCGGATGCGTCGGTCTCGGATGTGGATACGCAGGCAACAGCTGCCTCTCCATCGCCCATCGAACCAACCACAGATCGGATTGCCCTGGAAACAGTTGCCAATGCCGTGGAGGGAGATGGCGGGCCGATTCCATCTGCCGATGATGTGCCGATGTACGCAGCATCTTCAGCACGACCTCCCTATGAGCAGTCTCAGACCGCCGGCAAACCATGCCAGCCTGGGGGAAGCGTCAAGAACGTCCAGAATGCTAAGGATGTCAAGAGTGCCAAGAACATCCAGAAACAGAGCACCAGCGCGCCTACTGTGGTATTCGGACTATTAGGCGTGATTATCGGCGTGATCGCGCTGGTTTTCGGGTACATATCTCCGGATCGGATGATTTCGCTGTTCTCGCCGAATCCGCAATTGCTGACGGCTATTATTTGTGCCGTAGTGGGACTGATTCTGGTAATAGTGGCCGTTGTATGGGCCATAGTCGGTGTCGTCAAGAAGAGAAAATAGCGTTACAAACCATTGCATCACGGTCCCAGTAGAAGCACATTATGACGGGAGCCGACCGATAAGAGCCGACCGTTCTATGCTGATGGGGGAGGCATAGTAACTATGAAGCGGATTTCGGTGCGGCGGGTAGCGAGCGTCATCGCCACCGCGATGGCGATGACGCTGGTATTCGCCACACTTGGCTGGGCGATGATGCCGCAATGGAACACGCGGCCCTACACCAAGCACATCGTTATCGCTTCTGCCGACACCACCATCACCCCTGCCCATGCGAACATTCCCCACGAGGGGCGATATCGTACGCGTGAAACCCGACTATCCATCAAGACCGGCGACGGCGTCACGCTACCCGCCGTACTACGTGAACCGGTCGGCGCTCCCGGGCCACGCCCGGCTTGTCTGTTCATTCACGGGTCCGGTACCAGCGGTGCCGAGGATTTCGGCGATATCGCCAACGCCATGGCCTCTGCCGGTATCGTGACCTTGGTGCCGGCCAAGCGCAACGACAACTACACCGTGCTGCATCGCGACTACCCGCGTTTTGCTCGCGAATACGGGCGTTCGCTCGACGTGCTGCGTGGCATAAGCGGCGTGGACCCCGCCAAAACCGGCATCTACGCCGAATCCGAAGGCACCTGGATCGCAACGATTCTAACCTCGAAACGGCAAGACATCGCCTTCGCCATACTTACATCCGCACCGGTGTTCAATGGACGTGAGCAAATGGCCATGGCTGTCAGCGCCTATACACATGAGGCCGGCGCGCCCAAGCCCGTGGTCAAAGACATGGCCAAATTGATGTCGCTGGACTACGCGCCATTTGATCTAGCCTATGCCGACTTTGATGCCGACCGGTATCTGAAATCCCTCACCATGCCGGTGCTGGTGAACTACGGCACCTACGATACGGCCATGCCCATCGAACAGGGGGCGCAGCGGGTCATCGCTACGGCCAACAAGTCCGGCAACGAGAACGTCACCGTACGCTATTTCGCCGGCAACCATCAGATGCGGGCTGGTGAGGGCTTATTCACCCCGAACCTGCCATTGGCCGAAGGCTATACGCAAGCGCTGGAAAATTGGGTGAACGGTGTGACTGCCGGAACCAAAGCCGATGGATGGGCAACGCCTCAAGTCGCCGGTGCAACACCTCACCAGCGCTTCGCCGCGCCGCAACGTACCAGATCCGGTATCGTCGGCTCGCTCGGCGTGCTGGCCGGTCTGATGGTGGCAGGGCCCGTGCTGATCGTGATGGCGGCGATATTAGGTATTGGCTTGACTGTGTTTTCTTGGCTACAGACGTTGCTGGCCGGGCGACGTAGTGTGGCGACTGTGCGGGCCATGCATGCGACGCCGAGTGAGCTGGGGGCCGCCCAGCGGCGTATGTTGCACGGCATTGCCGGCTTATCTGCCGGTATCGGCACAGCGGTGGTGGTGATTACTGGGCTGTTGTACGGCTATATGAGCGCCGTAGGCGTATCGGCTGTATTGGTTATGCCTCAACCGCGGCTGTTTGCCGTCGGATGGGTGGTGCTGCGAATAGCGACCATGCTGTTGGTGGCGCTGTTTGCTTGGGAAATGGAACGTGTCTGGTATTGCCGCGCCGATATCGTCGGTGTGCGGCGCGTCATATGCGTGATGGTAGCGCTCGGCACTCTCACCACACTGATGACACTGGCATTCTGGGGCCTATTCTCGCTGTAATTCTGCCGATGTGCGCTGGTAAATGGGGCTTGGCGGGCAGGCTGCGTTGGTGGTCTGGGTGTGGGGCGATCGGCAGATTGCGTTGGCCTGGGTATGGCCGGCCGGCGTACATCAGTCGGGGTGTCCGATACACAGTGAATGGCTGAGTATTACGCTTGGGAGGCTTCGGCCTCCTCTAAGGTGTCGAAACCGCCGAGCTGGACTGTGTGCGACAAGGTTTCCTCAGTGATATTGCGTTGCGGGCTGGCTGCGGCGCGCTCGTCAATCATCGCTTCGTAACGTTCGAAGGTCTGGTCGGAATACGTACCAAGCTCGCCGCGCAGATAGGTTTCGAATGAGGTGGCAGATGGTGTGTCTTCGGTGGTGGTGAGTACGCGCATCGCCTCGCCGAGCTTGGGGTAGCGCTCGCGGAAATCCTTGGCCCAGGCGACCTGCTGGGCGATGACCTGTTCCTGACGGGCCACGCGCTCTTCAGAGAGACGCGGAATATACGGCTCTATGTTCTTCGTGAAATCTTCCGGCGCGGTGGAGGCCATCATGCGGCCGTATTTTTCGGTCACGAGGTTGCGGCCCACGTGGTCGGCCGCGTCAAGATCAGCGGCATAGCTGGTGAGTAATGGCCGCTCCCATGTGAGGAACTGGGCCAACCGCATCTGGTGGAACACCGGCCAGTTGCCTTGGCATGCCGCGCGTCCACCCTCATTGTTGGTGCGCTGGAACTGATCCCATTCATGGCGCACAATAGCCTCGCGCAGTTCATCATCAGTCAATTCGTTGGTCATCGACGTTCCTTTCGCTAATACCTCCCTCTGATGAGGGAGGTGGCACGGCGAAGCCGTGACAGCGGGAGCTCGAATCTACAAACTTTTAAGCACCGGATCATCAGAGGCGATGTGGTCCTCGACATACGGGCGCTGCCATTCGAGGAAGGTCTCGCCGGACGTGGTCAGGTGTTCGCGTTTGAGTTCCTTGACGATATCCACCGCAATCTGCTCCACAATATCGTTGATTTTCTCGATTGCTGGAGCCGCGCCCTTGCCGCCTTCGCCGAATCCGGCCCCGCCATAGCAGGCTGCCGAACTCAATCGCATCACGGTTTCCAACTGTTCGCCCGCGTTCGGCAACAGCGCGAACATCGAGCCAGACAGCTTGCGCAATGCTGCGAACTGCCACTTGCAATACGGCATATAGCCCACCACCATCGGCACGTTAACCAGGAACACCAACGAGGCGGTGGCCTGCACGAACTCGTGGATGGACAGCCATGCGGCCGCGCCGTCGCCGCGCTTCAACGAACGCGGCAGATTATATTGACCGGTCTGGGCGATCATGCCGAGTCGCTTGGAGATCAGCGCGAGCCGCACATCGTCGGGCATGTTCTTGAACCCTTGGCGCATCTTGGAAAACAGACCGGTGGGATCGGCGAACACCTCACCATTGGTGGCGGCGGCCAAGGTCGATTCCTGAAGCATTAGCCACTCATGCGGCGCGGTCTGCGCCGGCGCAGTGCGATACCCGGTGATCGACTCAAAGAAGTCACCGATGCGGAACACGCCGTCACGGCGATTCGCGCCCTGTGCGCGCGGCGTGACGGGGGAGAGCGGTGCATCGGTCGGAGTCGTCATCGCTTCCGCCATATCAGAGGACGCCGCGCCTGACTCGGCAGTGGCGGTATCGTCCGTAGCGGTGCCGGGGGTGGGTGCGTTTGCCGCATCGGGTATGACGGTGGAGCCTGCACCTGCGGAGGGGAATGCTCCGGAAGCATCGGACCTAGCATGCGCCTCGAACGTCACGCGGCCTTGCGCATCCACGCTGAACTTGCGCGGCAGTGCCTCGTAATCGGCCTCAAGTTGCTCGCCGATGGCCGCGTAATCCTCATCCGTAAGCCACAGGCAGAAGCGTGGGCCGAAATCGTGGTCCTGCGAATACGCATCATCGAATCCGTAGCATTCCGAGCCATGACCCACCAGACCGGCGGCGATACGCCCGGCATACTGTGGATACTTCGCCGCAATCATCGGCTTGCCCATCTGCGTCCAGAACGCGCGGGCCAACTTCAGTCCGGACACCGGGCATGCGGAAACGGCCTCGGCCGCGCCCGCAGAACCGGTCGACACCGAAACGGTGGATGGGGAAGATGCCGCGTTCGCACCGGTCTTGTCCTGTGCCGGGCTGTTCGGCAGCCGCGATCCGGACTGGGGCAGCGCGCCTGCATCGCCAGCAACACCCGCATTGTCAACCGTCACCCCGGCCTGCGCCGCCGCTTCCTCGGCCTGCCGCAGATTGTCGGCGGTGATACGCCAGTAATCGGTGTCCTTGCCGTAACATTCCTCGATCACGGCCAGCGCATGCCGGTATCCAGTAACCGCATCCGCATACCGTCTCTCGGCAAAGCACACCTGCGCGAAGCCCGCCAGTGCGGAGGCATAATGCGCGGAATGTTCCAGATGGCCGGTGCGATAGATTTCCAGCGCTTTGGCTGCATGCCAATGCGCGCCCTCCAACTTGTGTTCGGTCAGCAGGGTCAACGCCAGATTTGTGTGCGAGCTGGCCACGTCGATATCCGCGTCCGGGTTCACGCTCGAGGCTTCGATAATGCGCAGCGCTTCACGCAACTCCAGTTCCGCCTTGTCGGGCCGATTCGTCTCGCTGTAGAGCATCGACAGATTGTTGTGCAGCGCTGCGAGCCTACGGTCGGTGGGTGCCAGCGAATGCCGGCAGACACTCTGCGCCTGATGATACAAATCCTCGGCCTGATCGTATTGTTTGGCCGCGCGCGTCGCGGTGGCGCAATTGATTAGCGTGGTGGCCCACGCCTCGGATGTGCCGGTGGTCAAGCCCATACGAGCGGCCAGTTCCAGCGCTCGCTGCACAATCCACTGATTCTCCTTGTGCCGACCTTGCGAGCGATAGAAGCCCATCGTTTCGTTGAGCACGGTGAGCAGTCCGGCCTCGTCGCCGGCGTTTTCCGCGTCCACCATCGCCTGTTCCAAGTACGGGCCGGCTTCGGTGGCGGCCGCGTGGCGATCGAAGATCGCGTCCAGTCCGTTCAGGAATTGTTGGGTATCAAAGGTTGCGGGCGATTGATTGGCATCGTCCGTGGCCTGGTTCGCCGTGGAATCGGCACCTTGTGCTGCGGCCGCCGCATCGGTGTCGTCGGCATCGTCTGGACCATGCGCGAATTGCGCGGCGAATTGTTTGAGCAGTGCTTCCTCATCCATACCGCCAGACCTCCCTGAACCGTGTCTGATTTCAGTCTATTAATACTGTGAACAAACACGTCAGGGAGGCGAATGTGAGCTTGGTCTCAGTCCACCTTGATTTCGCGCATGCGGTGAATGTCGTCGGTATCGGTTTCGCAGCGCCACGAGTAGAAGGCCAGCAGCCCTACGGCAAGCAGGGCCAGCGGCATACCGCCCAGGCCGGTATAGCGATAGTTCATCGAGAAGGTGGTGAGCATCGCGCCGCCGACAATCGAGCCGATGGCATTGCCGAAGTTAAACGCCACCTGTACAGCCGCGCCGGCGATCAGCTCGCCGCCGCCCTGGCCGGCTTCGGTCATCAGCAATTGCTGTGGAGCGGAAGTAAAGAACAATCCGATGGCGATCCAGAACGTCAGTACAGCGGTCATCGGCTGATTGCCCGGAGTGATAAGCACCAGCAACAAGCCGAGGCAGGAGATGGACTGACCTATTGCGGCCGCGCCGGCATGCCTCCAATGGTCGGTCAGGCGACCTCCAAGCAGACCGCCGATGACCATACCAAAGCCGGCAAGCATCATCAGCATCGGCACCAGGGAAGACGACCATCCGCCGGTTTTCTGCAGCCAAGGGGAGACGTAGCTCCACCAGCAGAACACACCGGCATTGCCGGTGAACACGGCGGCCAGAATCACCCACGGGCCACGACGGGTGAGGAACTTGAACTGACCGGCGATGCCTGCGTCCTTAATCGGTGCAACGTACGGAATCCACGCCAACGCCAGCACAATTGTCATTGCCGCCCAAGCGGCCAAAATGCCGAAGGCAAGACGCCAGGAAAGGAACTCGGCCATCAAGGTGCCCGCCGGTACGCCGAGCATATTGGCCACGGTCTGTCCGGTGACCATCACGGATACGGCCTGCGCCTCCTTGCCTTTCTCCGCCAGAGTCTTGGCGATGAGTGTGGCTGTGCCGAAGAATGCGCCGTGCGGCAGACCGGCGACGAATCGTGCGACGACCAGCATGGCGGCATTGACGGAGAACGTGGAAGCCAGATTGCCCGCCAAGGCAATCACCATAAACAATATGATGAGGTTCTTCGGCGGCACCTTGCGGCCGAATACCAGAATCAGTGTGCCGAAGCACACGCCGATCGCATACGCGGAAATGTAATGGCCTGCGGTGGGGATGTCCACGCCGGTGGCGGCCGCGGCCTGCGGCAGAATGCCCATCATCACGAACTCGGCGGCACCGAGAATGAACGCGCCCGAAACCAGTGCAAGCAGGCTCTTCTTCATGGTTCCTCTAATTACTTCAGTATTACTTCAGTATTACTTACAAAAAACAGTGCGGCAATCGATTGATTCGAGCGATATATTACGGTGGTCCGCCAACAAATACGGGGCTTGCCGTGATGTGGTTTGTCGCTGTGTGCGGCGGGTTGTTTACCGCTGTTCGATCGCTTGGTTTGATTGTTGGGACAGGAAACGAAAAACCGGATTGCTGATTTCTCAACAATCCAGTCCAGTTGTCGGGCTGGCGGGATTTGAACCCGCGGCCTCTTCGTCCCGAACGAAGCGCGCTACCAAGCTGCGCTACAGCCCGTTTGGCAACAGACGTAGATATTACATTGTGGTGGTGGACAATGCAAATCGGCATGTCGCGAGTGTTGTGTGATGGTGGATTCGCCATGTGTACAGGTCTCTCAAGCCTTGTGCGGAGCCGGTTTTGCGTCATGTGGGCGGGTGTTCAGATGGCCGTGCGGTCTGCCGGGCTCATAATCGCCGGCCTTGCGTACACTGATGAATCATGGCTGAAGTTGTCGAAAATACCGAAAACACTGAGAATGAAACCCCGGCCGTTCCGCAGATGAGCACCGTCGAACGTGCGGAAATGCTGCTCAAGCAGGACGCCACCATCCGCGAGAAGATCAAGTCCGGTGCCACGCTGGACGAAGCCGTGGACCCCTCCAACAAGGAGTTCGGCCCGCTGGCCCACCCCGAGCAGGTGCAGATGCGCGTGGCCAAGCGCGCGATGATGCTTGAGGCCGGCATCGCCCCCTACCCGGTGCACTTGGACGTCACCGACACCATCGAGGCGGTCCGCGCCAAGTATGACGGCAAGCTCGAGGCTGGCGAAGAGACCGAAGACATGGTCGGCATTGCTGGCCGCGTGCTGTTCCTGCGCAACGCGGGCGGCCTGTGCTTCGTGCAGCTGTCCGCCGGTGACGGCACCAAGATTCAGGGCATGATCTCCAAGAAGGAGATTGGCGCCGACTCGCTCAAGCAGTTCAAGCAGCTCGTCGACCTTGGCGATCACCTGTACCTCAAGGGCCGCGTCATCGCCTCCAAGACCGGCGAACTGTCCGTATTCGCTACTGAGTGGGCTATCGCCTCTAAGGCCCTGCAGCCGCTGCCGGCCCTGCACAAGGACCTGAACGAAGACACCCGCACCCGCAAGCCGTACATCGGCATGATTGCGGACGAGAACATCCGCAACATGGTGCGCAACCGCTCCAAGGCCGTGGCCTCCCTGCGCCGCACCTTTGACGACCACGACTTCCTCGAGGTCGAAACCCCGATGCTGCAGACCCTGCACGGTGGCGCGGCCGCCCGCCCGTTCACCACGCACATGAACGCCTTCGACCTTGACCTGTATCTTCGCATCGCCCCGGAACTGTTCCTCAAGCGCTGCCTGGTCGGCGGCATCGATCGCGTGTTCGAAATCAACCGTGACTTCCGCAATGAGGGCGTCGACGCCACGCACGCCCCCGAATTCACCATGGTCGAGGCCTACCAGGCCTATGGCACCTATGATTCCATCGGCCAGCTGGTCAAGGAGCTCGTGCAGAAGACCGCCATGGACGTCTACGGCTCGCACAAGGTCACCCTGCTCGACGGCACCGAATATGACTTCGGCGGCGAATGGAAGACCATCAGCATGTACGACTCCCTGTCCGAATCGTTGGGCGAGGAGATCGTGCCGAACGGCGGCCCGGACTCCCCCGGCACCTCCGTTGAGCACCTGGGCGCCATCGCCGACAAGCTCGGCGTAGAGCGCGATGACGTGGAGAACCACGGCAAGCTCGTCGAACACCTGTGGGAGCACTTCTACGAGGACAAGCTTTACGAGCCCACCTTCGTGCGTGACTTCCCGGTCGAAACCTCCCCGCTGGTCAAGGGCCACCGCACCAAGCCCGGCGTGGTGGAGAAGTGGGATCTCTACGTGCGCGGCTTCGAGCTGGCTACCGGCTACTCCGAGCTCAACGACCCGATCGTGCAGCGTGAACGTTTCGTGGCTCAGGCCAAGGACGCGCTCGCTGGCGACGAAGAGGCTTGCGACATCGATGAGGACTTCCTCGAGGCTCTCGGCGTGGGCATGCCTCCGGCCGGCGGTATGGGTATGGGCATTGATCGACTGCTTATCGCCTTGACCGGTGCCACGATTCGCGAAACCATCACCTTCCCGCTGGTCAAGCCGCTCGTTGGCTGATTAGGCATACTCTGGCTCCCCTCAGAGAGGGGAGCCGAGTTATATATGAAAGGGATTGCCTATGTCCATCGGCTTGTGGGTTCGGGGCGCGCGTCCCAAGACCTTGGCCACTTCCATCGCGTCGGTGATGGTTGGGGCGGCGATGGCATACGTGCATATCGAGCAGTCGGGCACCTGCATCGCAATGTATCCCGAACCGGCCTCCTGCGCCACGGCCCGTGAACAGCAGACCCTGCTGATGGACCGATTTTGGCCGGTGACCATCCTGTGCCTGCTAGTCGCGCTGTTCCTGCAAATCGCCGTCAACTATGCGAACGACTATTCCGATGGCATCCGCGGCACTGACGCCGGGCGTGACACGGACGAATCGAAATCAGGCAAACCCCAGCGACTGACCGCATCCGGACTGGTACCGGCCAAGCATGTACTGTTCTCGGCGATGATTTGCGCCGCCATCGCCTGCATATGCGGTGTTGTGGCGGTCGTGCTCGCCCAAGCATGGTGGTTGCTGGCCGTGGGCGCGGCCTCCTTGCTGGCCGGCTGGTTCTACACCGGTGGCAAGCATCCGTATGGATACGTCGGGCTGGGAGAAGTCGGCGTGTTCCTGTTCTTCGGCTTGGCTGCGGTATTGGGCACCGAATACGCGCTGTGCGGCACGGTGGACGTCGGCGGACTATTGGGTGCTGTGGCGGCTGGCCTGTTCTCCTGCCTGATCATGATGGTGAACAATATCCGTGACATCGACGAGGATCGTGAGCATGGTAAGTGCACGCTGGCCGTACGGCTGGGGGAGTCCGGCGCGCGTACGTTGCTGATTGTGTGCTGCGTCATCGCATGGATCATCGCCCTGCTGATGTGCGGCACATTATGGTGGCCGTGGGGCGCAGTGCTGTTGATCTCGGGCGCCGGAATACCTGCGCGCATGGTCTCCAGCGTGAATAAACGTCAATTCCGCCCGGCTCTGCCCGCCGCCAGCTTCCAGACCTTGCTGTTTGCGGTGGTGCTGGCGGTTTCCGTGGCGCTCTGAGAGCGAAATAATAAGACGAATACTCGTGTTTAGGCGCACGCGGCTGTAGACTGAACCGTATGACTTATAAACTAGTACTGCTCCGTCATGGACAGAGCGCATGGAATAAAACCAACCAGTTCACCGGCTGGGTCGATGTACCGCTGACCGAGCAGGGTGAAGCCGAAGCCAAGCGTGGCGGCGAGCTGCTCAAGGAGAAGAACGTCCTTCCGGACATCGTGTTCACCTCCCTGCTGCGTCGCGCCATCAACACCGCCAACATCGCTCTGGATGCCGCAGATCGTCTGTGGATTCCGGTTCAGCGTGACTGGCGTCTCAACGAGCGTCACTACGGCGCTCTGCAGGGCAAGAACAAGACCGAGATCCGCGAAGAGTACGGCGACGAGAAGTTCATGCTGTGGCGCCGTTCTTACGCCACCCTGCCGCCCGAGATCGACCCGAACGACCAGTACGCCCAGAACAACGACCCGCGCTACGCCGGCGATCCGGTTCCGGAAGCCGAGTGTCTGGCCAACGTTGTTGAGCGTGTGAAGCCGTACTTCGAGTCCGTTATCGAGCCGGAGCTCAAGGCCGGCAAGACCGTGCTGATTGCTGCCCACGGCAACTCCCTCCGCGCCATCGTCAAGATGCTGGACAACCTGTCTGAGGAAGAGATTGCCAAGGTCAACATCCCGACCGCCATCCCGCTGCTCTACGAGCTGGACGAGAACTTCAAGCCGATCAAGCCGCGTGGCGAGTACCTGGACCCGGAGGCTGCTGCTGCCGGTGCCGCCGCTGTCGCCGCTCAGGGCCAGAAGTGAGCCTAAGCCGCTAATACGGTACAAGCTGTAAGGGGAGTCGCACATAACGTGCGGTTCCCCTTTGCTATGCCTGCCAAATCCCCATGGGGCGGTGATTACCCCATGGGGCGGTAACTTGCCCATGGGGCGGTAAAACCCTCATGGGGCGGTATGTCAGAATGGCTTAATTCCGCGGTTTCACATATCCTTCAAACCGTCCCATGGGCAAGTTACCGCCCTATGGGTGTTTTGCCGCCCCATGGATACGCCGGTGTACCGCCCAAAAGCAACAAAAAACGGCGTCCAGCCGTAGCCGGATCGCCGCTTTCAGGCATCCTCCTCAAACCACAGGAGAACAAGTGTTCAGTTATTCGCCCAATGTGAGAACAAGTCCCAATCAGTCGATGTCGGTGCCCTCGTCGCGGGTCGGCTCCTTAGTGGGGTCGAAGCCGGAGACGATGTACACCACACGGCGGGCGGCAGACACGGCGTGATCGCCGAGACGCTCCAGGAAGCGGCCCAGCAGCACGATATCCACGGTCTGCTGACGGGTGATGCCATCGGACAGCGCTAGATCGAAGGTCTGGTGGTGCAGATCGTCCAGCTTGTCGTCAGCCAGGATGATGGCCTCGGCGGTCTTGGCATCGCGATCGGAGAGCATGACCACCAGCTGGTCAGCGGTGTTGTCCAGGAAGTCGATCATCTCGGCGAACACCGGCTGAGCGGATTCAGGAATCGCGGCGGCCGGATAGGTGCGGCGAGCGGCCTCGGCCACGTGGCGGGCAAGATCGCCCATACGCTCGAACGTGGAAGCCAGACGCATGGTGGAAACGACCACACGCAGATCGGTGGCCACCGGGTTCTGCTTGGCGAGCAGCTTGACGCACTGGTCGATCACAGAGGACTCCAGGGCATCGATTTCGATGTCGCCGTCAATCACAGTCTGTGCGGCTTCAACGTCCTGATTCAGCAGGGCTTCCCCAGCGCCTTTGATCGCCTTGCGCACGCTCTGCGCCATACGGTCGAGGTCGTCAGCAACCTGCTTCAGCTCCTCGTTGAAAATAACGCGCATTTCTCTAGCCTTTCATGCTTGCTTATTGCAACCTGTACCAGTGTATTATTCCAGTACTTGTTCCCCACTTCAACGTAGGTAATGGCAACCTCAAGTTGTTCTACTGTTCATTGGGTTGTTCACCCGAAATTCATGTTACCGGCGTGCCGGCAAACCGCAATCCCGGCGTGTGGTGTGAAAGAATGGGGGCATGACACAGATGCCGCTCGTCGCCGCGATTGCTCTTATTGTCGCGGCTGTTTTATTTGTGGTAGGAATCATCACGCTCATCGTGGGATTTGCGACACATCGAGTGTCCGTGGAATCGCCGCTGGCCGATGATGACGACAATGACGATCTGTCCGACGACACCGCCACGCTGCTGTCCATGCTGCCAGGTGCGTCCGTGGTGGTCGACGAGCACGACGAGGTGGTCCGCTGCAATCCCGCCGCCTACCGCCTGGGTGTGGTGTCAGATGACGCCATTGCCCAGCAGCATGTGCTGGATGCCATTCACGAGGCGCGCAAGTCCGGTGGCAAGCGCCAGTTCGACTTGACCACCGATACTCCGGAGCGGTACGTCGCAGACCAGAACAAGGGCGATCACGTCGCCACGCAGTCCGTCCACCGCCCCAACTGGCTGAAGGTGACTGTAGGGCGTATCAACGAGCAGTTCGTCATCGTGTTGATTACCGATGTCAGTGATGTGATTCGTTTCGCTCAAGTGCGTGACTCGTTTATTACCAATGTGTCCGAGCAATTGTTGGGCCCCACTGAGGCTCTGGCCAAACTCGCCGATTCGCTGGAGTCCGGCAATCTGGACGAACAGCAGGTGGCTGCCGACGCTCGCCAGGTGCGTTCCAGCTGCAGCAAGCTCAACCATATGGTGTCCGATTTGCTGCTGCTCATACGCGCGCAGGAGCCGATTACGCCGTCTTCCGCCAACCGACTGAACGTTATGGAACAGCTCAGGGCCACGGCGGCGCGACTGGAGCCGCAGGCAGCCGAGGCTGGCGTGCAGCTGAACATCAAGGGCGACGATGATCTAGTCATCAATGGTGAGGCGGACCAGATCGACAGCGCCGTGACCAAGCTCATCGAAAACGCCATCGGCTATTCCAAGGAAAATGGCGTGGTCAGCGTGTCCGCATCCAAAGACAAGGATGGCGACCGCGCGGTGATTCGCGTGATCGACCAGGGCGCGGGCATCGCTAAGAAGGACCAGGCGCGCATCTTCGAGCGGTTCTACCGGGGTGCGGAACAGAGCAATCGCACGGCGGATGGCGTGGGCCTAGGCTTGGCCATCGTCAAGCATGTGGCGCTGACCCATCATGGTGATGTGACCGTATGGAGCGCGCCCGGGCAAGGCAGTACGTTCAGCCTTACGTTGCCGCTGGCGCAGTGAGGTAAGGAATTGGTGGCATGCCTTGCATGCCACCAATGCTGTTTGATGAGCGACCTGCGGCCGTGGTCTCTCCCTCAATCAGCTACGCTGACAGCTCCCGTCATCAGAGGGAGCTTGTGTTGTGTTACTGTCCGAGGCGGCGGTAGTCCCAGCGGTCGAAGTATTCCCAGACCAGCAGTAGCGAGCCAATAATGACGCCGGCCACGCACATAATCACCAACGGCATTACGCTGTAGCCCACGGCCAGCAGAATCAGCATGACAATCAACGCCACAATCCATAGACCGGTACCGATGGCAAACACCTTACGCAGATCCACCCGTACGGGCTTGGGTGCGGGTTTGCGGACGGCAGGGTCAATGAGAGGCGCGAACTTCATACTCATGCACTGTAGTAAGAGTAGGGAGGGGCGTCAAACACCCCTCCCTACGATTTATTCAATCGGTATCAGTTGAGACCGATCAATGTGCATGGCATATATAGTCGGCAATGCGAGGCATAGACCGCCATCACAGGTGCTCAACCACATAGTCGACGCACTTGGTGAAGGCCATGACATCAGCCGGTTCCACCGAGGGGAACACGCCAACGCGCAGCTGGTTGCGGCCCAGCTTGCGGTAGCCGGCGGCATCCACGATGCCGTTCTCGCGCAGGATGGACAGTACCTGAGAAGCCTGGACGCGCTCGTCCAGATCAATGGTGACCACGGCGTTCGAGCGGGCGTCCGCATCGACGACGAACGGAGCGGCGTATTCGGAGCGCTCGGCCCACGAGTACAGGATGGATGCGGACTTGGCGCAACGCGTGGTGGCCCAGGCGAGGCCGCCGTTGTTGTTGAGCCAGCGAATCTGGTTTTCCATCATGATCAGGGTGGCCACGGCGGGCGTATTCAGGGTCTGATCCTTGCGGGAGTTGTTCAGTGCCGTGGTCAGCGAGAGGAACGGCGGCACCCAGCGATGTGCGCCTTCCAGATGAGCGCTTGATTCGACGCCTGCCGCACGATCGATAGCTTCGGGGGAGAGGATGGTGACCCACAGACCGCCATCGGCGCCGAAGGCCTTCTGCGGTGAGAAGTAGTAGACGTCGGTCTGGCCGATGTCCACAGGCAAAGCGCCGGCTGCGCTGGTGCCGTCGATGACGGTCAAGGCACCGGCTTCACGACTGCCGGGCACGCGGCGAATCGGGGCGGCCACACCAGTGGAGGTCTCGTTGTGAGCCCAGCAATATGTGTCCACGCCCTCGGTGAGCTCAGGCAGACGGTAAGTGCCCGGCTCGCCGGGGAACAGCACCGGGTCTTCAAGGGAGGGCGCGTTCGCGGCGGACGCGGCGAACTTGGCACTGAACGAGCCATACGTGCCGAATGCGGCGCGACGGGTGATCAGCGAAGCGCAGGCAATCTCCCAGAACGCGCTGGCGCCACCGTTGCCAAGCGCCACCTCATACCCTTCAGGCAGGTGGAAGAACTCGCGCAGACCTTCACGAATCGAAGCGACCAGTTGCTTGACTGGTGCTTGGCGATGTGATGTGCCAAGCAGGGTGGTGGCGCCGGCATCGAGCGCGGCGATCTGTTCGGGGCGGATTTTGCTGGGGCCGGAGCCGAAGCGACCATCTTCGGGCTTCAGCGACTCGGGAATACTCAGTGTGATAGTCATGGTTTCAAGGGTAGACCAGTGTTGGGGAATATCGCGGATAATGCTCGGTGTGCGGGATTACTGCGGGGCTACTGCGGAATTCCGGGGTGCCGGGCGGCAGTGGTGGCAATGCGGAATGCAGTGCAGAATGTACGCAGCACATCATGGCTACGGCGTGTCGGAATGACATGAGTTAGTGATTCTTCCGATAACCGGATAGTGAGGTTCGTGAACGGGCGGAAACAAGGCAGTTTTTCACCCTGCCGCACGGTTACGTAAATCGTTTGACACACCCGGATGGTGGGGATCACATTGAGGATTGACCTCTGTTCGTTGTACAGTACTCAATTGTGACGGTCATACGAGGTCATCGAAATGACCCCGCCGAACCCATCCAAGGAGTTAACGTAGTATGAAGCATGCTTCGCATAAAGCGACCACGGTCTCGCGCCAGAAGTTCAGCTTAGCGAAGGCGTTGTTTGCCTCCGGCAAGGGTTCTCATTCCGTTCGTGCTGTGCGTGCGGTGCAATCCGCTGGTAGCGACGCCGTTGTTTTGGGACTTGATCCGGCCATTGCCGAGAAGATCAACGAAATCGCTCCCCAGACCCGCCGTTCCATTCGTGAGGCCGCTCGTGCCGCTGAACGCCGTAGCCATATTCTTGCCTCGGCCTCACTGGCCGCTCTGGTCGGCACGGCCGCAGGTGCTCTCGCGTTTTCCAGCAATGACGACGCCACGAACTCGTTCGTGGCTGATCCGGCCACGACGACCACGCAGATTAAGCGCATCAGCGATGTGACTGCGGCTTCTCGTTCCGAAGCACGTACTGATCTGAGTTCATCCTCCGTTACCGCACAGTCCACCAATGAAGGCGGTTGGGGGCTGAGCAATTCAGACAGCACCTTGGACGCCAAGCTGATGAATCGCAATAATGCGAACAATCCTGTGGTGTCGGCTCTCATGGATGCCGATGGCGATGCTGTGCCGGCTGGCTTCAACCCGAACCATGCCGTTGGCACCAACTCCAACAACTATCCGTGGGGTCAGTGCACGTGGTACGCGTACCAGCGTCGTGCCGAACTGGGACTGCCTTCCAGCGGCAACTTCGGCAATGGTGGCGCATGGGCGGCGTCAGCTTCCGCTCTGGGCTATTGGGTGGACAACACTCCTCGCCATGTCGGTGATGCTGTGGTGTTCGCTCCTGGCCAGGCCAATGCCGATGGCACATACGGCCATGTTGCCGTTCTGGAAAAGATCAATGCCGACGGCTCCATTGAGATCTCCGAATCCAATGCCAAAGGATTGGGTGTGATTTCGACCCGTACGTTCAGCGCCGCCGAAGCCGGTAAGTTCCAGTACGTTCACTACTGATTCATTTCATTGGCTTACATTCGGTGATTACTGTTCGGATGTGACGTCGCCCTATCGGCAATCGTTCGCGCGAAATGACATTTCAAGTGTTGCGGCCGCGTATTAGTCCGAACTGACCTGTGCCGACACGCCGATATATCCCAATAGCTCCGGGGTGTTTTATTTCTTCCATCCTGTACGAGTTAATGCGCACCGTGTAGGGTGATGGTTCTATGAAGACCAAAACTGTAGCTTCTTCCATTGTTGCCGTGATTGTCTCCTGTGCTTGCTTGTTTATGTTTGTTCCTGCAGCGACTGCAGCTGAGGGTGTTACTGTGACTTCCACCAAGTCCTTTCCCTCGTACACCCAGGTGCGCAAAGATCTGACGACTGAAGCCACTGCCACGAGCGTTGAGGACAATGCTGATTGGGGCGGCATTGAGAACCTCGACGTGCCGCAGACGGAATCTCAGGCGGAAAAGGATGCCGCAGCGGCCAAGAAGGCTGCCGAAGAGGAGGCCAAGAAGCAGACGGAGACCGAGGCTCAGGCGACCCAGAAGCAGGCCAACGCCGCGAACCGTAATGAGTCTCGCTCTTCTGTTACTTATTCCGATGCCAGTGGTTTGGTTTCCGCTGGTGCCGGTGTCTCTATCGACCGTGCGTATTCTTTGATCGGACAGAGCATGGACTGCACCGCATTGGTCAGTCAAGCGTTGGCGGCCCGTGGTATTATCTTCCACGGTTGGCCTGAAGAGTATGTCAATGTTCCCGGTGGCCACGTAGTTACAGACGGGTCCCTGCAGCCGGGCGATATTCTGATTTATGCCAACACCGGTGGATGGAATGGCGGCGCGCACTACGATCATGTGGCGCTGTATGTCGGCAACGGTCAGGCGGTCCATGGTGGCTGGAACGGCTACAGCGTGGCTCTCGCTAGCGCCATGACCGAAAAACTCACCATCGTGGTACGTATCCCGTGATGCAGTCTTATTGATTGATATATTGCAGGCCTCGGATGCCAATCGGTATCTGAGGCCTGTTGTGTTCTCTTGCCGAGTGATACACCCGCGACATCATCTTCGAAAAGACATTCCTGTTATGAAATCGACCCATGTGTGCTAAGGTAAGGCGCTGATGACGAACGTTAAGAATATTATTTCCACATTAGTGGCGGTTATCGCCACGGGTGCTATGTTTGCATGCGTAGCCCCGTTTGCCTCTGCCGATTCCGCGCAGACGAGTGCTGTGGTGTCCTCGCGTTCTTTCCCGAAGGCGAGTTCGGTGAAGAAGAATTTGTTCGCCGAATCCACCTCCACTTCGGTTGACGAGAACTCTAAATGGGGTGGCATCGAGACTCTTGATGTGCCACAGACCGAGTCTCAGGCCGAAAAGGAGGCTGTTGCTGCGGCGGCGGCTCAGAAAGCCGCTGGTGAAGCTGCGGCAGCCCAGTCCGCTGCTGCGGCAGCCAGCCGCTCTGAACAGCGTGCGTCGATTCCACAGGTTGACTTGGGTAAAATGACTGGCACTGGCGCTGAGCTTGCTAGCTTCTCACTGAAGTTCCAAGGCTATCCGTATGTTGCCGGCGGCAACACTCCGGCAGGATGGGATTGCTCCGGTTTTGTACAGTACGTCTTCTCCCAGTTTGGCTTTTCCCTGCCGCGTACCTCTGGTGCTCAAGCCACTGTGGGTACTCCGGTCGCAAGCTTGGCGGATGCCAAGCCGGGTGACATTCTTGCGAATGGTACTCATGCGGCCATTTACATCGGTAACGGACAGGTGATGAATGCTATGAACCCGGTGCAGGGAACGGCAGTAAGCAATGTTTCCGTGTTCGGTGGAGCTGGATATTCCATTCGCCGCGTGATGTAACAAGAATTATGCGGTAAGCGAATTCGTATTAAGGCACGTCCTTTGGGATGTGCCTTTTTTCGTATACGCGGATTTCTTTTTGAGCGGAGGATACCGGCCAAACCGAGTGTCGCGGGGTATTGTTGGAGGTACGCGGTATTCGTGCCGCAATACCTTCAAGGAGGTCGTCATGATTAACGACAAGGCCATTCTCGTCGGCGTTGACGGGTCGCATGCCAGTTACAAGGCAACATGGTGGGCCGCGAATTATGCAAAGCACGCGGGGCTGACGCTGCAGATTGTCTGCGCATATTCCCTGCCGAGCTATGCCGCCGTTTCGTTCGATGCCACTTACACGGCGATGGGGGACGATAACGCCGCGCATTCCGATGCTCAGGAGATTCTGGCCAAGGCCAAGGCCATCGCAGACGAGCAGGGCGTCGAAGCCGCCACACTGATTGTTACCGGAGACCCGGCATCGGTGTTCGTCGAATTGTCGCGTAATTACAATCTGATCGTCATTGGTAACCGTGGCAAGGGCGGTCTGGCCGAGCGTCTGCTGGGCACCACGTCCTCGTCGCTGCCGGCATATGCTTACTGCCCGATTGTAGTGGTGCCGTACACCGATGATGACGGCAACCTGATGCACCTGAACAACACAATCACCAAGGTGGCCGTCGGCTCCGACGAATCCAAGTGGGGTCTGAAGGCGCTGGACATTGCCGCCGACTTCGCCACGTGCTGGGGTGCGGAACTGGACGTGATTTCCGCTGTGCCGAACCTGAAGGGCGTGGATGGCGAGGATGCCGTCATGGAGTCTTACAAGGACGATCTTGAGGTGCGCATCAAGCCGTTGCAGGAATCGCATCTTGATCTGAAAATCAACAAGCAGATCGTTTCCGGCCCGGCCGTCAGCGCACTGACCAAGGCCAGCTACGATCACGATGTTGTTGTTGTCGGTTCCCGTGGCCGCGGTGGCTTCACCGGACTGTTGCTGGGCTCCACCAGCCAGGGACTGCTGCAGCATGCGGTTGGCCCGGTGTACGTGGTGCCACGCAAGTATGTTGAGGCTGCGGAATCGCGTCTCGACACCGTGCCGAGCTCGCCCGCCGAAGTGCCTACCAAGTCGCTGGAGGAGATTGCCGGCGTCGAGGAGATTCCGGTGTCCGCAGCCGAGCCTGAAGTCGCCCAGCAGATCGAAAAGACCATCGATCCCGACAGGCAGTAAAGTCCGGGTATACAATGAGCTCCCTCTGATGAGGGAGCTTAATTTATTAGTACGTCGGTTTATTAGTACGTCAGTGCTTGACGGTGACGTTCATGCGCACCGGGGTCTCCTGTACGTAGGTGTGCTTGACCGTGCAACCCTTGTCGATATGGCGGGTGACGCGCTCCTTGAGCTTGTCGGCATCCTCCTCGGACAGGCCGGCGTCGGAAGCATCGATCACCACCTGCTCCTCGAAACCGGTGTAGGCGTCGTTCTCGGGGTCGTACGTGCCATCCACCACGATCTTGGCACCCTTGCCCTCACCCAGCGTATGTTCGATGGCGAACTGGCTGGACAGCGCGGCGCAACCGGCCAGCGCGACCTTCATCAGATCGCCCGGCGTGAACTGGCCACGATCCTTGCCGAACTTAATGTGTGCGCCATCGTCGCTGAACGCATCCCACGAACCGTCCTTGTTGCGCTCAACCCACAGTCGCTTACCCATAGCTGCTCCTTTATTTTCAGCCGCCGACGATCTGGCCCATCGCCATGCCAGCGGGGGAGCGCGGCACCTGGCCGCTCTCCCGCATCATTGGACTTCTCTATTATGTCCCTAAGCTACACTGGTGCACATGGCTTTGACCGAAGAACAACTCGCAGATATTCGCTCCCGTATCCCCGCACGTCCCGAAACGGACATTCCGATGCCCTATGAGGACCTGGTGCGCAAGATCCTGACCGAAGGCACACTGAAGTCCGATCGCACCGGCACCGGCACGATTTCCCTGTTCGGCCAGCAGATGCGCTTCGACCTGTCGAAGTACTTCCCGTTGCTGACCACCAAGACCGTGTTCTTCAAAGGCCTGGCCTACGAGCTGCTGTGGTTTTTGAAGGGTTCCTCCAACATCAACTGGCTGCTGGAGCACAACGTGCATATTTGGGATGAGTGGGCGGACGAGAACGGCGATCTGGGCCCGGTCTATGGCGTGCAGTGGCGTTCCTGGCCCGCGCCGACCCACGAGGACCCGAATCGCACCATCGACCAGATCTCCAATGTGCTCGACCTCATCAAGCATCATCCGGATTCGCGCCGCATGATCGTCTCCGCGTGGAATCCGGCCGAGGTGGAGAAGATGGCGTTGCCGCCCTGCCACGCGCTCTTCCAGTTCTACGTGGCCGACGGCAAGCTAAGCTGCCAGCTGTACCAGCGTTCCTGCGACATGTTCCTCGGCGTGCCGTTCAACATCGCCTCCTACTCGCTGCTCACCATGATGATGGCGCAGCAGACCGGGCTCAAGCCGGGCGAATTCGTCTGGACCGGCGGCGACTGCCATGTTTACGACAACCACGTCGACCAGTTCCTTGAGCAGCTGGGCCGCAAGCCCTACCCGTACCCGACCATCGAGATCCGTAAGGCCGATTCCCTGTTCGACTACCAGTATGAGGACTTCAAGGTCGTCGGCTACCAGCATCACCCCACTATTAAGGCACCTGTTGCGGTCTGATGCTGATTACCATTTCGTGGACAGCGAAGACTGTGAAGGTGACGGACCCCGAGTCTTCGCTGTCCACTACACTAAGGCCCAGTTCCGCAATCCAGGAGGAGTAAGCGAAATGGAGCATGACAGTAGCCGTAGCGGCTATCACGAACCCGAGCCCGGATCTGCCGGGCTGTCTGCCACTGAAGAAGACTGGGGTGACGATTATCCCAAAACCTTCTCGGTGAATCTTATCTGGGCCGAAGCCCGCGACAAGGAAGGTCGCGCCGGTGCCATCGGCCTCAATGGCGGCATGCCTTGGCGCTGTGCCGAGGATATGAAGCATTTCAAGGAGCTGACCGTCTCCCATCCGGTGATTATGGGTCGTAAGACCTGGGAATCGCTGGGGGTCAAGTACCGGCCGCTGCCCAACCGCGACAACATCGTCGTTTCCCACGATCCGATGTACCGTGCGCCGGGGGCCACTGTGGTCACCAGTCTTGACGACGCGCTTGATATGGCCCGTCAGGAGGCGATTCCGGACGACGGTCTGGACCGTTCGGAGATTTGGATCATCGGCGGTGCCCAGCTGTTCGCCAAGGCTTTGCCGTTCGCGGACAAAGCCTATGTGACTGATTTGGCCGCCACCGTGGATGCCGACAGCTACGCGCCCGATATGGCGTCGCTGGTCGAGGCCGGGATGTGGCGGGAATCCGAAGTGGGCGAGTGGCATACGCCCGCCAAGGAGGAGTCCGGCATCGATTCCTATCGTTTCCGTATCTTGGCTAAAACCAAGTAAGCATGCGAATCCGGCTTATGCCCTTTATAGCGGCATGAGCCGGATTCATATTCATTCGACCCCAAAAACGCATTCGGGCCGTGTGCGGCCCGGTGAAGCCCGATTGAGGATTGATTCAAAGCTATGAGCAATACCCAGCCCTACACCGTAATGACCGTCTGCACCGGCAATATCTGCCGTTCGCCTATGGGCGAGATCATTCTGCGTCACTTCTTTAATGAACGCGGTCTTGGCGACCAGGTGAACGTGGAATCCAGCGGTGTGTCCGATGAGGAGTGGAGCCACCCGATCGACCCGCGTGCCGTGCGCGTGCTACGCGAACGTGGCTATGGTGATGAGATCCCGCGTGACCACTTCGCACACCGCATCTCACGTGAGGAAATCGACCGTACCGACCTGTTCCTGCCGATGACCGCCTCCCACATGCGCGCCCTGCTGCGCATGCTGCCGGCCGGCAAGCGCGCCGAAGTGCACATGTACCGCAGCTTCGACCCGAATCTGCCCAAGCCGAAGCCCGGCCGTGAAGATCAGATCGATCTGGTGGACCCGTGGTACGGCGGCAAACACGAGTTCGAGGTCGCCATCGACCAGATTGAGGAAGTCGCCCCGTACATCGTCGATTGGGTGGCGAAGCAGCTGTAGGAATCGGCCTGTGGCCGATGCTGTGTGTTTCGCAGTCTTACGACTGCGGGTCTCTACCTCCGTCACCGCTTCGCGGTGCCACCTCCCTCGTCAGAGGAAGGTACAGAATATTACCTCCCTCTGTAAGGGAGGTGCTGAGCATAGCGAAGCGGAGGGAGAGACTAACGAGTCTGGTGCCTCAGAACACCAGTTGCACCAGCAACATATATACAATCGTGCCGCCGGCGATTGAAAGCAGCATATTGCGTTTCCATACGTGCAGCAGCACGATGACGGCGCAGGCGATGAGTTCCGGAAGGCCGTGTGAGCCGGTCAGAATCGGGGTGTTGCGCAGTGCGTACACCACCAGTAGACCGGTCATCGCATAGGGCAGGACACGGCCGAAATACTCGATGATGCGCGGCGGCTGCTTGGATTCGGGAAACACCAGAAACGGCAGAAAACGGGTGCACATCGTGCCCAGCACCACCGTCACGATAGTGATTGCGCCTTGCCAGATGGTCATCGTCATCGCGTCTGTCCTTCCTTCTGCTGGTCCGCTGCGTGGCTCATGGCATGGTCTGCCGTGGCTTCCGGGGCGTCGGCGGCCGGCCGCAACACGTCCAGATGCGGGCGTAGCGCGACGAACAGTATCAGCATGGCGATCATTGAGGGAATCATGAAATCATTGGCTCCGAATATCAGCAGGCAGGCCAGTGATGTCAGCACACCGATGACGGCGGACAGTTGCTCGCGGTGCTTGCCGTCGAGCCACTGATCGAGGAAGATCACCAGAAATAGCGCGGTCAGTACGAAATCAAGACCGTCGGTATTGAACGGCAGATGCGCGCCGATCAGCCCGCCCAGTGTGGCGCCGGTCACCCAATACAGCTGATTGCACAGCGTGACCCAGAAGTAGAACCAGCCTCGGTCGATACCGGCGGGGATTTTCGCGGTGGAGTTGATGGCAAAGGTCTCGTCGCACATACCGAAAATCAGGTACGGACGCTTCCAGCCGAGCCCTTTGAATTTGCTGAGCATGGATAGTCCATAAAACAGGTGACGGGCGTTGACCATCAGGGCCAGCAGAAAGCCGGCGAGTGGGTTGAACGCGGAGAGCAGCAGATTCACCGTGACGAATTCCATTGAACCGGCGAAGATGAACGCGCTCATGCACATCGGCCATACGAAGGAGAAGCCTTTGGTGCCCATGAGAATGCCATACGAGGCGCCGAGAAACAGGAACCCCAGGCAAATCGGTATGGTCAGCGGAAATGCCGCTTTGAACGCCGGCAGCCAGGCGTTGGTGTTGGTGTTGGCGGTGTCTGCCATGTGGATGATGTTCTCCTTGTACAACTGGTCTGCCGGCCGATGTTCGCCGATGATGCCATATGCGGTTATACACGCATGGTGTCGATAAACGGGGTGAGGGTGGCGTCGGGACCCTGTGCGCGAAGTCACAGTGTGGAGGATGTCACATCGTCTACGGTGGGATAGTCCTTGTGGCGGGCGCGAACACGTGCTGAGATGAAAGCATGAGCACATATCAAGCGGGCCGAATGCTTTCAGACCTGGTCCCGCGAATACGAAAAGACCTCGGTCGCTATGACCGAGGTCTTTAGTGAAGTACCCCCAGAGAGGGGGATACGGTCCCATGGAACATGGGCCGAAATCCATCGCTCCGAAAGCATGCCTGTACCTCTTTACCAATTGCGAAGTCAATAATACCAACGGTTTCCGGTTCTTGCCGGTAGATATGCGAGCAGTGTTGCTCCTTGTTGTCATCTTCATGCGACTGGCGGCCGAAACGGCCTGTAATGAGTGATTGAATCAGCCTAAAAACCAATGATTGCAAGGCCTCAGGTGGCATAGGTGCATTTTTAGGTGCAGCGGCCCGTAGAGAGCCTATTCAGGCTACTTGGTGGCATTTTTGATGGCATTTTTTGAAGCGGCTACATTGTGCCATCGATTTCGGATTTAGCAAGGAGTTTTACCATGCCTGTAAGGACGAAGAAAGGTAGTACAGGGCCGTCGTTGGAGCGCCGGAGCAAGTTCGGCACCGTGACGCCGCGTTATGATGCGTCGGGCGATCTTGTCGCTTGGCAGGTGCGATACCCGGACCCGAAGCGTCCGGGCAAAAAGGTCCAGCGTCAGTTCAAACCGGATATGGAGCACGAAGCGCACCAGTGGCTCGAAGAGGAGCGACACCTGGTCGAACTGGACCGCAAGAACATCCAGGAATGGGTTCACCCGTCCGAACGCCGTCGCAGGAAGCGCACGAGCCTTATCTCGTTCGAGGATTACGTGACCCAGTGGGCGGAGGAATACCGTTTGCCGAACGGTGAGAGGATAGCCGGAGGTACGCTCCGCAATCTGAATCTCGATATTGCGCATTTCATGCCGGGCTTCAAGGGCAAAATTCTGGCCGAGATCACACCGAAGGACATCAAACGCTGGTATGACGCGCCGCACCCTGAGGGACAATGGGCATTCCGCCGATCATGCATGCGACTGAAAGCGGCGTTCACCAGCGCCACAAAGATGAGTATGGACGGCTCTCCGCCGTTGATCCGAGACAACCCGTTCATCCTGCCCATACCGCCAGCACCGCGTTCCGCCAGAGAGGACGTTCCGCCTGTTACACCTCTCGAACTCAGTCTGATAGCGGAGAATATGCCCGACTACACAAGACTGACAGTAGTACTCGCCACGCTCGTCGGAGGCCTCCGTTGCGGCGAGCTGTGCGGCTTGCAGGTCAAGGACATCGATCTGAAAGCCAAACGCCTGACCGTGCGCCACTCCGTCAACAGAGGATATTCGGATCGCGGCTCGACGCGCATAGCTAAGACCAAGACCGACTCCAGCCGACGCACTGTTCCCATCCCTGAGATAACGCCCGAGATTTTGCGCACTTTGGTTTGGGCTTGAGATAGGGGCATGGCC
>OKEE01000038.1_pt1 | contig 74959 bp, 57 predicted proteins | sample 1611071 | NCBI WGS metagenome assembly OKEE01 (sample SAMN04436708, study PRJEB24849) | human gut metagenome | biome: human gut; feature: NICU; material: stool | host: Homo sapiens | place: USA: Saint Louis, MO | collected 2010-09-07 | reverse complement strand
ATCCTGTTCGCTCCCCACGCTTTCGCTCCTCAGCGTCAGTAACGGCCCAGAGACCTGCCTTCGCCATTGGTGTTCTTCCCGATATCTACACATTCCACCGTTACACCGGGAATTCCAGTCTCCCCTACCGCACTCAAGCCCGCCCGTACCCGGCGCGGATCCACCGTTAAGCGATGGACTTTCACACCGGACGCGACGAACCGCCTACGAGCCCTTTACGCCCAATAATTCCGGATAACGCTTGCACCCTACGTATTACCGCGGCTGCTGGCACGTAGTTAGCCGGTGCTTATTCAACGGGTAAACTCACTCACGCTTGCTCCCCGATAAAAGAGGTTTACAACCCGAAGGCCTCCATCCCTCACGCGGCGTCGCTGCATCAGGCTTGCGCCCATTGTGCAATATTCCCCACTGCTGCCTCCCGTAGGAGTCTGGGCCGTATCTCAGTCCCAATGTGGCCGGTCGCCCTCTCAGGCCGGCTACCCGTCGAAGCCACGGTGGGCCGTTACCCCGCCGTCAAGCTGATAGGACGCGACCCCATCCCATACCGCGAAAGCTTTCCCAGAAGACCATGCGATCAACTGGAACATCCGGCATTACCACCCGTTTCCAGGAGCTATTCCGGTGCATGGGGCAGGTCGGTCACGCATTACTCACCCGTTCGCCACTCTCACCACCAAGCAAAGCCCGATGGATCCCGTTCGACTTGCATGTGTTAAGCACGCCGCCAGCGTTCATCCTGAGCCAGAATCGAACCCTCCACAAAAAAACTTCATGAAAAACATCCGAACAGATGACTCTCAAAACAAAAATTGACGAGCACGTCCTTAAGGAAGGACGCCCTCAAAAAACCCCACCATCATTCAACCCCTCCCGGGGCACCCCGCCACAAAAGACAAGGCTGACGATGAACTGGCAATCATTGACTATAAAGAAGTAGTACAAACACGCTCTTGAGTTCTCAAACCACCACCACACCAGCAAGACAGGCGACCAACCAGAGGAAGGAACCCGCCGCGCTGAGCGGCAACAGGTGAATAACTTACACGCATTCGCGGACTCGCGCAAATCGAGGCGCGCAAAAACCTCAGGAATCGTTGCAATCACACGATTCCCCCGGCGTGTCGAAAACAGCCTATTTGCGCTGTTCTGATACCAGAATAATCCGTTTTGCATTGCCGCTGCGTAACAAATTCATGTGTTCACCGGCGTGTCGCAAGAATTCGATTGCGTGACCATCCAGGTTCACCTTCTCGCAACCGGTCATCGCGTATGTAAAAAGGGACTTCCCTTTACGGGAAGTCCCTTTCAGTAGCTATTGAAGCTCGCTAGCCTCAGGCCAGGGTGTTCGGGTCAACCGGAACGCCCGGGTTCATCGTGGAGGTGATGGTTGCCCTGGTCAGGTAACGGCCCTTCACGGTGGACGGCTTCAGACGCTTGACTTCGTCGGCCACAGCCTTGAAGTTCTCGTCCAGAGCGGACTCATCGAAGCTCATCTTGCCGATGAGGAAGCTCAGGTTGCCGTTCTTGTCGACACGGAACTCGATCTTGCCGCCCTTGATGTCCTTGACAGCCTTGGTGACATCCATGGTCACGGTGCCGGTCTTGGGGTTCGGCATCAGGCCACGCGGACCGAGCACACGGCCCAGACGGCCGACCTTGCCCATCATGTCCGGAGTAGCAACCACGGCGTCGAAGTCGAGGAAGCCGCCCTGAACCTTTGCGATCAGGTCGTCATCACCGACGATGTCGGCGCCAGCCTCGGTAGCCTCGGTGGCCTTCGGGCCGCGGGCGAACACGAGAACCTTGGCGGTCTTACCAGTGCCGTGAGGCAGGTTGACAGTACCGCGCACGAGCTGGTCAGCCTTACGCGGGTCAACGCTCAGACGGAACACAGCCTCGACGGTCTGGTCGAAGTTGTAGGAGGGCATGCTCTTGAGCAGAGCGATGGCCTCGTTGGCGGTGTAGAGGTTGTTGCGATCGACGCGCTCAGCGGCTTCGCGGTACTTCTTGGAACGCTTTACCATCTGTCCTTCTCCTTATCAGTCCGTAACCGTGATGCCCATCGAGCGAGCGGTGCCCTCGATGATCTTCATGCCGGCCTCGATATCGCGAGCAGACAGATCTTCCATCTTGATCTCGGCGATTTCGCGAACCTGCGCCTTGGTGACAGAGCCGACCTTGTGGGTCAGCGGGTTCTCGGTGCCCTTCTCAACGCCAGCGGCCTTCTTCAGCAGAGCTGCAGCCGGCGGGGTCTTGAGCACGAAGGTGAAGGAACGATCTTCGTAAACGGTAATCTCGACAGGGATGACCTGACCCATCTTGTCCTGCGTCTGGGCATTGTATGCCTTGCAGAAGTCCATGATGTTCACGCCATGCGAACCCAGAGCCGGGCCCAGCGGCGGGGCCGGGTTGGCCTTGCCAGCCTGGATCTGGAGCTTGATCAGCGCCGAGACTTTCTTCTTGGGAGCCATATTATGGTTCTTCTTTCTATAACGCGGTTCGAATGGTCGCCGTCCTCAGGTTCGGCTGTCTGCCATCATGCTCGGTCTTGATTCATTATTTATCCGTGCATGCTGTAGGCAATCGGCCTGTGGTCGGTCTCCTCCCGCAACTTATATTGCTGTGCTGTGCTAGCGAGTCTCCTCTCCAGACACAAGCTCCCCTATTATGCAAATCCACCCGGACAACACAAAAAGCCCGACCACGATGGTCGGGCTCTGCAAAGTTTGGGGGTTAATCTAGCTTCTGAACCTGGTGGAAGCCAAGCTCCACCGGCGTATCACGGCCGAAGATGGACACGAGCACGGTGAGCTTCTGAGTGGTGGGCTCCACGTCGGAAACAACGGCGGCCATGGTGGCGAAAGGCCCATCGGTGACGGTGACCTGATCGCCAACGGCGTAGGAGACTTCGACCTTGCGCTTCTTGGCGGCGGCGGGCTTGTCGCCGGCGGCCTTGAGTGCCTCGGAAGCAATCATCGGAGCCATCATCGCCACGACTTCCTTGCGGGAGAGCGGCGCCGGATCCTTGGTCGGGCCAACGAAGCCGGTCACGCCTTCGGTCTCACGAACGATACGGCGGGCGTTCTCATCCGGCCACATACGAATCAGCACGTAGCCAGGAACACGCACGCGGGTGATGACCTTCTTGCCCTTTTCGGTGTGCTTCTCGACTTCTTCCATCGGCACCTCGACCTGGAAGATCTGGTCTTCCATGCCGAAGGAGGCGACGCGGGACTCGATGTTGGCCTTCACGCGCTTCTCGTAGCCGGAGTAGGTGTGCAGCACGTACCACTTGCCATCAAGGGAACGCAGGGACTTGGAGAATTCGTCAACGGCCTGCTGACCGGCATCGGTCTCCTCGGCCTGCTCGGATTCGTTGACTTCTTCCTCGTCCTCATCCAGAGAAACGGTCTCGGTCCGAGTGGAAGCAACGGGAGCGGATTCAGTCGCCGCCGGAGCGTCGGACTCAACATCTGCATTGTCGACGGATGCGTCAGATTCTGCGGAAAGGTCAGCGACTGGTTCGACCGGGGCAGCTGCCTCATCGGCAGCAGCTTCGAAAGCCTCGACAACAGGCTCCTCAGCCGGGACGGCGTCGAGGTTCTCGAGATTCAGTTCATCACTCATGCGTTGTTATTCACCTTAGGTTGTGCGGATCAGCCGAACACCCACAGCGTGGCCTTGCCTAGACCGAAGTCCATGCCAGTCACGAGGGCCATCAGCAGCAGCACGAAGATGAATACGGCCAGAGACCAGAAGAACAGTTCCTTGGCGGTAGGGGTCACGACCTTGCGAAGCTCGTCGATGATCTGCTTGATGAACAGACCGATACGCATGAAGACATTCGGCTTGACTGCCTTTTCACTCTTGCTCGTCTTAGCCATTCCGTACCTCGCGTCAGCTGCTTGATTATTAGAAACTTGGCAGGGAAGGCGGGACTCGAACCCACAACCTACGGTTTTGGAGACCGTTGCGCTACCAATTGCGCCACTTCCCTAGGTGAAAATCCACCTCGGCGCGCGTTCCGTAGAGAACGCTTCGCCACGGCGAAACCGCCAAGTCGTTATAATAACGGCTCCGGTGGATTATCGCAAATCGCGTGTCGCGCGCATAGCACGCGACTCTTCTCAGTTAGCCCATTCCTTGAATCGACGCATGCCTTCGGCTAGGTCTTCGTCGGCCAGTGCGTAGGAGAAACGCAGGTAACCGGGAGCACCGAAGGCCTCGCCAGGGACGGCGGCCACGCGGGCCTCATCCAACAGTGCGGCGGCAAAGTCAGCGGACGTATCGGACACTGTGCCTTTGGGATCCAGCGGCTTGCCAAGCAAAGCGGTGATGTCCGCAAAAGCGTAGAACGCGCCGGTCGGAGTCGGGCAGTTGACGCCCTCGATATCGTTCAAGGCGGTCACAATCGCACGGCGGCGCGCGTCGAAGGCCTTACGCATCTCGTGCACCTCATCCAGCGGGCCGGCCACAGCAGCCAAAGCAGCACGCTGGGAGATGTTGGCCACATTGGAGGTCATATGCCCCTGCAGCTTGGTGGCGGCCTTGGCCACCTCAAGCGGAGCGACCATCCAGCCGACACGCCAGCCCGGCATCGCATAGGTCTTGGCCACGCCGTTCAGCACCAGCAACTGCCCGCGGCATTCCGGCACGGCGGCACCGATGTAGGTGGTGTGCGCATCGTCATAGTTCAGGTGCTCGTAGATCTCGTCGGAGATAACCCAAATGTGGTGCTCGACGGCCCAACGACCGATCGCTTCCACGGTTTCCGGCTTCCAGACGGCTCCGGTCGGGTTGTTCGGGGAGTTGACGATGATTGCCTTCGTATGCTCGGTACGGGCCGCTTCCAGCGCCTCAAGCGAGGGCTCGAAGTTCACGTCAGCACCGGCGAATACTTCGACCGGCACACCACCGGCAAGCTTCACAGCCTCGGGGTAGCTGGTCCAGTACGGAGCGGGAATGATGACCTCGTCGCCATCGTTGAGCAAGATCTGGAAGGATTCATACACGGCCTGCTTGCCGCCGTTGGTCACCACGACCTGATCGGCATTGACCTCGTAGCCGGAATCGCGCAGCACCTTAGCCGCAATCGCTTCGCGCAGCTCGGGCAGGCCCGGCGTAGGCGTGTACTTGTAGTTCTTCGGGTCAAGGCAGGCATCTGCCGCAGCCTTGACCACGTTTGCGGGGGTCGGGAAATTCGGTTCACCTGCGCCGAAGCCGATAACGTCAAGTCCGGCGGCCTTCATGGCCTTGGCCTTGGAATCGACGGCGAGCGTAGCGCTCGGTGCCACAGTGTTGATACGGTCGGAAAGAGTCTGCCATTGCGCCATAGTCATGGCTCCCATGCTAAACCTACAGCACGAAAAATCGCCAGAGCCGCACTATGGTGATGGAATCTGTCGTGTGACAGATTCCATCAGTCACACGAGTACAAGATTGTCGCGATGAACCAGTGGGTGGGCGTACTGGGGGCCGAGGAAACGCTTGAGTTGGGCGGTGTTACGCCCGAGCATCTGCGGAATTTCTTCGGAATCGAAGCCGGCGAGGCCCCGGGCCAGGTGTTCGCCGCTTTCGGCATCGATCCAGACCGGATCGCCGGCGGAAAAATCGCCGTGCACTTCGAGCGCGCCGGCCGCCAGCAGCGAGGCACGCCCGCCGCGAATCGCCTGGCCGGCACCCGCATCGACCACAATCGTGCCGCGCGGGTCGGCGGCAAAACCAATCCACAAACGGCGTGATGAGCCGCGGGCCTTAACCGGTGCGAACACGGTGCCCACCGGATCGCCCATCATCGCAGGGCCCGCGTTCGAGGCGCAGGTGAGTACCGTGGGGATGCCCGAGACGGCCGCCACGCGTGCGGCCTCGAGTTTGGTGACCATGCCGCCGGTGCCGACCTTGGAGCCGGAGCCGGAGACTTGGATGTCGCCCAGCGCATCAATCACGTTGGGCACATATTCCACACGGCGGGAGCCGGGCTGCGAGGGCGGTGCAGTGTACAGCGCGTCCACGTCGGTCAATAGCACCAAGGCTTCGGCCCGCACCAGATTGGCCACCAAGGCGGAGAGTCGATCGTTATCGCCGAAACGAATCTCGTTCGAGGCCAACGAATCGTTTTCGTTGATAATCGGCACCACGCCGAGGTCGAGCAGACGGTCCAGCGTGCGTTCCACATTGCGGTACTGGGTGGCCCGAATCGTGTCTTCGGCAGTGATCAGAATCTGGCCGACGCGAATACCGAATCGACCGAACGCAGTCTCGTAGCGGGCCATCAGTAGCCCTTGGCCGACGGCTGCGGTGGCCTGCTGAGTGGCCACGTCCACCGGTCGTGAGTCAAAGCCCAGAGGCCCGAAACCGGCGGCGATAGCACCGGACGAGACCAGCACCACGCGTCCGCCCATCAATCGGACCTGAGCCAAGGCCGCGGCCAACGCGTCGAGCTTGTCCGGGTCGAGGTGACCGCTCGGCTGGGTCAGCGAGCTGGAGCCGACTTTCACGACAATGGTTCCGGCTGCGGCGATCATGCGCCGTACCTCGGCCTGACTCGGAGTGCTCATTTATTCCTCGGTTTCACCATCTTCGCTGGACTCACCGTGGCCGAACAGACTGGTTTCGTCATGGCGATCGTCGTCAACGGTCGGGTCGGCCCAGTGGCCGGCCTTGCGTTCGACCATCATCGCGTCGCGCACGGCGGCACGGGCGTCCATCATCTCGTGGTATTGGGCACGACGTTCGGCGTTGGAGCGGCGGTGCGTGCGCGGGTCCTGCTCCTCGAGACGCAGATCCTTGCCTCGGGCACCGAGGTTGGAGCCGTCGAGCATTTCGGCACCAGCGGAGATGGTCGGATCCCAATCGAATTCGACCATGCGGGCACCGCGACCGATGCGCACTTCGTCGCCGGGGTGAGCACCCTTGCGGCGCAGCTCGTCCTCCACGCCCAGCTTGGCCAAGCGGTCAGCCAGGTAGCCCACGGCCTCGTCGTTGTCGAAGTTGGTCTGCATGACCCAGCGCTCCGGCTTGACGCCACGCACCTCGAAGAACACTTCGCCATTGCCGAGTTCGCGGCGCTCGACCGTGAACTCAAGCGCACTGCCACCCTCGTCAGCGCGACGCGGACGGCGGCCCTTGGTCTCCAATGGCTTGATGACCACGCGAGCCTCCTCTTCGGCCTGCTCGCGATTGGCCACTTCCTCACGCATCTCATGCACCAGCGCAGACAACGCGAAGTTGAGCTCCTTCAGCCCCTCATGAGAGGCAGTGGAGATCTCAAAGACCTCCAGCCCGAGTTTCTCGAACTCCGGACGCACGAACTCGGCCAATTCCTTGGCCTCGGGCACATCGATCTTGTTCAGAATCACGATGCGCGGGCGTTCGGGAATCGGAATGGCGCCCAACGGCAGTTCGAGCTTATCGGCGTAGAGCGCCAACTCGTTTTCCAGCGCGTGGTAGTCGGACATCGGGTCGCGGTCCGGTTCAAGCGTGGCGCAATCGATCACGTGGGCGATGATTTCGGTACGTTCGATATGGCGCAGGAACTCCAGTCCCAGGCCCTTGCCTTCGGAAGCGCCCGGGATCAGGCCCGGCACGTCGGCGATGGTGTATCGAGAGTCACCGGCGATGACGACGCCGAGATTCGGCACCAGCGTGGTGAATGGGTAGTCGGCGATCTTCGGCTTGGCGGAGCTCATCGCCGCAATCAGGGACGACTTTCCGGCCGAGGGGAAACCGACCAGCGCCACGTCGGCGATGGACTTCAGTTCCAGAATTACGTCGCGCTCCTCGCCGAGTTCGCCGAGCAGGGCGAAGCCGGGGGCGCGGCGGGTCTTGTTGGCCAGGGCGATGTTGCCGAGGCCGCCGGCACCGCCTTGGGCGACGACGCAGCGGTCGCCCTCGTGGCGCAGGTCGGCGAGCTGTGCGCCGGGATGCTTGGCTTTGCCTTGCTCGCCGCGCGCCTCAAAGACGACGGTGCCGCAGGGCACGGGCAGAATCAGGTCCTCGCCCTTAGAGCCGTCCTTATTGTCGCCCAAACCCATGGTGCCGCTGCCGGCGACACGATGCGGCATGAAACGATAGTCGAGCAGGCTGGTGGCGTTACGGTCGGCCACGAACACCACAGAACCGCCGTCGCCGCCATTGCCGCCGTTTGGGCCGGCCAACGGCTTGTATTTCTCACGACGGATGCCGGCCGAACCGTTGCCCCCATCGCCGCCCTTGACATGGACGGTTACTCGATCCACAAAATCACTCATATTGATTACCTTACAAAAAAGCCGCGTCCTTACGGGCGCGGCTTGAAAAAAAGCTTGACGCTATATCGCTCAGGCGATGACGTCGACAACCTTGCGGTCGCGACGCACACCGAACTTCACGGAGCCATCGGTGAGGGCGAACAGCGTGTGATCCTTGCCCATGCCGACGTTGTGGCCCGGGTGGAAGTTGGTGCCACGCTGGCGAACGATGATGTTGCCGGCCACGACGGCCTCGCCGCCGAACTTCTTCACGCCGAGGTATTGCGGGTTAGAATCGCGACCGTTGCGAGAGCTGGACGCACCCTTCTTATGTGCCATGATTCATGGTCCTTTCTATAACTCAGGCAATCGCCGTGATCTTGACGATAGTCAGCTTCTGGCGATGACCCTTACGGCGAGCAACACCAGTCTTGTTCTTGTACTTCTGGATGTCAATCTTCGGGCCCTTGGCTTCGTCGTTCACAACCTCAGCCCTGACGGACACCTTGGCCAGATCGGCGGCGGCAAGGGTGACCTTGTCACCATCGACAACGAGGGAGACCGGGAATTCCACGGTATCGCCCTTCTTGGCGTCGAGACGGTTCACGAGGATGACGTCGCCAACCTCGACCTTTTCCTGATGGCCACCGGCCTTCACAATCGCGTACATTATCGTTCCTTTTATGTTTTGGAAAGCTACCTTGCCTAACACGCACCGAGCCTGCGGTCAGACACCGACTTTCGAATCTACACCACCATGCGGACTAAATCAAATGATTTTTGCCCGCGTGTCAAGCACGACACACCTGTTACTCTTCCGCTTACTCTTCCGCCGTGTTGTTGGCAGCGACGGCAGCGGCGGCAATCTGAGCCAGTTTGGCTTTGACGTCGGCGCTGGAACCAGCCGGTTCAGGAGCGGGAGCGGTGCCGCGACCGTGCTTGTTGGTTTTGACGAACGGGTCGCCACCGCGAAGCGCGTAGGGATCGTCGTAGTCGGCCGAAACGGTCGGCTGATCATGCAGGATGAAACCACGGCCCTTGCAGGTCGGGCATTCCTCGGAGAACGCCTCGACCAGACCCTGGCCGATGCGCTTGCGGGTCATCTGCACCAAACCAAGCGAGGTGACTTCGGCCACCTGATGCTTGGTGCGGTCGCGTGCCAAGCATTCGACCAAGCGGCGCAGCACCAGATCGCGGTTGGCGGGCATGACCATATCCACATAGTCGATCATCACCATGCCGCCGATATCGCGCAGGCGCAGCTGGCGGGCGATCTCCTCAGACGCCTCCAGGTTGCAGCGCGTCACCGTTTCTTCCAAGGACTTACCCTTGCCGATAAAGCGGCCGGTGTTCACGTCAATGGTGGTCATGGCTTCGGTGCGATCGATGACAATCGAGCCGCCGGACGGCAGGTAGACCTGACGCTCCATGCCCTTACGCAGCTGGGAGTCGATGGACCACTTGTCGAACACGTCCTTGCCTTCATGCTCGGCCGGGTCCCACTTCTCCAGCTTGTCCTTCAAGTCGGGGGCCATGGTGTCAAGGTATTCCTCGATACGGTCGTAGACCTTGTCGCCTTCCACGATGAGCTTGCTGAAGTCGTCGTTGAAGATGTCGCGCACCACGCGGATGGCCACGTCGGGCTCGCCTTGCAGGAGCTTCGGGCGCTTGCCGTGCCAGAATTCCTCGCGCTTGGCGTTGATGCGCTCCCACTGGCGGACCAGTGATTCGAGATCCTTGACGATGGCGTCTTCGGATGCGCCCTCGGCTGCGGTACGGATAATCACGCCCATGTCTTTCGGGGCGATCTTAGAGACGATGTTCTTCAGACGGCTGCGTTCGCGCTCCGAAAGCTTGCGGCTCACGCCGGTCATGCCGCCGGATGGCACGAGCACCAGGAAGCGGCCGGCGAGCGTGACCTGAGAGGTCAGGCGGGCACCCTTGTGGCCGATCGGGTCCTTAGTGACCTGCACGAGCACCGGGTCGCCGGACTTGAACGCCAGCTCGATGCGGCGCGGCTGGCCTTCGAGACGAGCGGCATCCCAGTTGACCTCGCCGGCGTAGAGCACGCCGTTGCGGGCCTGGCCGATATCCACGAATGCGGCCTCCATGCTGGGCAGCACGTTCTGCACGCGGCCAAGGTAGATGTTGCCGACGGTCTGTACTTCCTGAATGTCGGAGACGTAATGCTCGACCAGAACATTGTCTTCCACCACGGAAATCTGGGTGTGGTGTTCCTTCTCACGCACCACCATCAGGCGGTCCACGTTCTCGCGGCGTGCGAGGAAGTCCTGTTCCATGAGCTGGCTCTGGCGGCTGCGCTCACGGCGGTTGTCACGGCGGCGCTGCTTCTTGGCCTCGAGACGAGTGGAGCCCTCCACATCAGTGATCTCGTCGATGTATTGCTGCTTGCGGGAGCGGCGGACCAGCGGCTGTTCGCTGTTCTGACTCTGGTCGTCGGTGCCCTCGCCGTTCTTGCCGCCACGGCGGCGACGGCGACGGCGAGTAACGGTCTGCTCCTCATCGTCCTCATCGCGATCACGGTCATGATCATCGCGATCGTCACGACGGCGGGAACGCGTATCTTCGGCATCGTTCTCGGCGGTATCGTGCTCGCCGTTGGCACCGGTTTCGCCGCGTGAGCCGCGACGGCGGCGACGGCGCGAACGGGTGCGGGCGGCGTCGGATTCTTCGTCGCCCTCCTCTTCGGCAATCGGCGAGTAGGCGATATCGTCCAGCTCGAGGTCTTCCTCAATCTGCTCGACTTCGGCGGCTGCACGGCGCTCCTGAGCGTTCAGGCGGCGGGAGCGGCGCGAACGGCGGGAGTCGGAGGTGTCATCGGCGTCGAAATCGTCGTGATCGGCGTTGGTATCGCCGGACGCGGCGTCACGGGAAGCATCACGGTCGGCGGCATTGCGGCCACGATCGTCACGGTCGTCACGGCGGCGGCTGCGCGGCTGCGCGTCGTCATCATCGTGGCTGCGCGAGCGGCGGGAGCGACGAGACGGACGTTCGTCGACGTCAACATCGTCATCATGAGTGTCAGCGGTATCGTGCGCATCCACAGCGGCGGGCAGTACCGGTTCCTGGAAGAGCAGGGACGTCATCGGCTTGCCGCGGCGCACGGTCCCGTGGCCAGAGGGCAGGGATTCGACCGCGTCGAACAGGCGCTCATCCGGGGTGTCCTCGTGCGTATCAGCAACTGCACGGCGAGAACGACGGCGAACCGGACGGTCCTCGTCATCATCATCCATATCCATAGACGCACGGCGAGAGCGGGAGCGAACCGGGTGGTCCTCGTAGTCATCATCGTCGGACTGGCGGGAGCGAGAGCGGCGGCGAACCGGGCGGTCCTCGTCGTAATCGTCATCGTCCACAACCGAACGGCGGCGGGAACGTGGGGCGTCATCGAAATCGAAATCATCGGCACTGACAGTGCGGCGCGAACGACGAGGACGATCATCCTCGCTATCCGAGTCGGCCACTGTGGGAGCGGCGCGGCGCGAACGGTGCGAAGTCTCGTCGTCATCATCGGTATCGCTGGAGGATGCGGCGGACGTACGGCGGGCGCGACGCGGCGTTTCGGCGGCATCGTCGGCCGTGGAAACGCGGCGCGTACGGCGGCGGGTTGGGCGTTCGGCGGAATCCTGGGAATCGCTGGATTCATCGGAATCGCTGGAATCGGCTGACTTGGAATCGGCCGCAGTGCTGGCATCGGGAAGCGCGGGGACTTCGAACAGCGGGGTGCGTTCCTGCACTTGCAGTTCCAGAGAAGCGCCGGCGGCACCGGCGCCGCGGACCACGCGACGGCCGCCACGACGACGGCGAACAGGTTCGGCGGGCTGGGAGGCGGCGGCAGGCGCAGCGTTCACGGCTGCAGCCGAATCAGCATTGGATACGGTTGAATTATCGGTTCCGTCGTTGACGAAACCTTCACGGTTGTCAGTGGGCACAATGCTCCTCGCGGCGCGCTGCATCACGACGCCTATTTCCAGGCCTATACGCTTGGCTCACACCACGCTCTCACCGTGGCCGCGCGAAAACGCGCCGCGTAAAGGCAACTTCGTCTCAAGTCTGTCCTGCGGGTGGCGGACACCGGCGCTTGCGTTGTCTCATTCTCGAGAGCCGCAAGGGGATCGACGCCATCTCGCACGCTAATGGTTATGCAGAACCACCATCCTTTAGTATGCCACATATTTTGTGCGGGCGTGGCCCGGCGAGGCTGACGTTCTATCGGCTCCCCTCCCTGCGGTGACAGCTCCCCTCAGAGAGGGGAGCTGTCCACGGCCCAGACGTGGACTGCGAGAGGGGGGTGACAGCTCCCCTCAGAGAGGGGAGCTAGAGAGGTGTCAGACCAGCCAGTCGGTAAGAATTGCGGCCATGGCGGTCAGGTCGGATTCGGGCACCTGCTCGTCGTGCTTGTGAGCCAGCAGCGGGTCGCCGGCACCGAGGTTGACGGCCGGAATACCGAGCTGAGAGAAGCGTGCCACGTCGGTCCAGCCGAGCTTGGCCAGCGGGTCGCGGCCAGTGCGCTCCTTAACCAGTCGGACCAGATCCTGGGCGAGCGGGGCGTTCAGGCCCGGGCGCGCGGAGGGGCTTTCGTCCTTCATTTCGATGCCGTAGCCCTCGAACACGCCGCCGGTGGCCACATGCTCGCCATTGCCGAGTTCGGCACTGGCGTCCGCGCCCATCATCAGAGCCTTGGCCTCGGCCAGCGACTTGTCCGGGGCGAAGCGGTAGTTGACGTGTACGCGGCATTCATCCGGAATGACGTTCGTGCCTTTGCCGCCGGAGATCAGCGTGGCGTTGAGGCCCTCGCGATAGTCAAGCCCGTCCACGTTCACGGTGGCCGGCTCGTAGGCGTTGAGTCGGTTCAGGATGTCGGCCGCCTTGTGGATGGCGTTCTCCCCCATCCACGCACGGGCGGAGTGCGCGGCCACGCCGTGGGTCACGACGTCGAAGCGAATCGTACCGTTGCAACCGCCCTCGATGCCGCTGTTGGTGGGCTCGCCGATGATGGCGAAATCGCCGGTGATCCAATCGGGATGGGCCTCGACGACTTTGCGTAGGCCATTCTTTTCGGCGACGACTTCCTCATGGTCGTAGAAGACGTAGGTGAGGTCGACTTTCGGGGTGGTTTCCGGCGTGCGGCCGTCGAGCGTGGCGGCGAGGTAGAGCATCACCGCGTCGGAGGCCTTCATATCGGTGGCACCGCGGCCCCACAGCACGCGGTCTTCGGGATGAGCGTGGGCGATTTCTTCGCGAATCAGCGAATCGCCGGGCTTCAGCCACTTTGGTGGGAAATTGTCGATGACCGGCACAGTATCGAGGTGCCCGGCCAAGATCACACGGCTCGGCTTGCCGAAGTCGGTGCTGGCCACCACTGTGTCACCGTGACGGCGGACGGCCAGGTGCTCTTGCTCGTTAAGGAAGGCCTCGACCTCGTCGGTGAGGGGGCCCTCGTGGTCGGACACGGAGAAGTTCTCCATGATCTGGGTGAGCAGGCTGTTCAGCTGCTCGGCAGTGGATGCGGTACGGTTCAATTCAAGCGTCATGTGAACAGCGTACCGCGTGGGCGGCGGGCCCAGCACACTCACTACATGAGATTTTGCGGCCGAATACATTTTTATGTGCCACACTGGGGTGGCGAAAGGGAGGATTATGCCAGGTCTAATCAGCGCCATGCAAGGCTTCTGCGTTATCGGCATCGTAATCGCGGTGGGATATGTTGCCGCACGAATGCGAATCGGCGGGCCGTCCGCTCAGATGGTGCTCAACCGGTTCTCCTTCTTCGTATCGAGCCCGTGCCTGATGTTCGCGATTCTCTCCAAGGAGCCGATCTTCGACATCTTCCACCCCTCGATTATCGTGGCGTTCTTCTCCGCCGTGCTGGTAGGCGTGGTGTTTTTGGTGCTTAACCGCATGTTCTTCCACCTGAACGCCCCGGACGCCACCATCGGTGCCCTGAATTCGCTATACCTCAATTCCAATAACATCGGCCTGCCAATCGCCACCTACATTCTGGGCAACCCGGCTCTTGTGGCACCGATTCTGGTCATGCAGCAGGCCATCTTCACACCGGTGGGCCTGACAGTGCTGGACGTGACCACCAAGGGCAAGGTCTCCATCAAGGAAATCGCCAAGCAGCCACTGCATCAGCCGCTGCTTATCGGCTCGCTACTGGGCATTGTGGTCTCTGCGATTTCCGCTAAAAGCGGCTGGTTCCCAGTGCCGAAATTCATTTTCGACCCGATCGACATGATCGGCGATTCGGCTGTGCCAATGATCCTGATGGCGTTCGGCATGTCCCTGCACGGCACCAAGCCGCTGCAGCAGAAGGGCGATCGCCCGGCCATCCTCACGGTCGCGGTCCTCAAGAACATCATCATGCCAATTATCGCGTTCCTGCTCGCCTACTTCGTGATGGGCTTCCGCGGCTCCGAGCTGTACGCCTGCGTGGTACTCGCCGCTCTGCCCACCGGCCAGAACGTGTACAACTACGCGGCCCGCTACAACGTGGGCCTCACCTTCGCGCGCGACGGCATTCTGATGAGCACCATGACCAGCCCGGTGTTTATCGCGATCATCGCGGCGCTGCTGAGCTGAGCCGGCAACTGTAATCACCGTAAAAAAACTGGCCTTTCGCTGTTTGTGGTGGGTGGTGGGTCTGTCTGGTGGTGCCGGTCGGGTAGGTTGGGGGCATGGATACCTCTCACCTGTTCACCGCCGCATTGCAGTTGCAGTCTCCTTGGAAGGTCGGGTCCGTGGATTTCAGGGATGTGGGGACGGCAGGCGGGAGCTGCACATCGCGATCGGTTTCGAGGCGGGCTCGCGCTTCTGTTGTCCCGAGCCGGGGTGCGGCGAGACCGTCTGCCCGGTGCATGACACCCGTGAGCGCACGTGACGGCATCCGGACTTCTTCCGGTACAAGGCGTTCATCCACGCCGGTGTGCCGCGGGTCTCCTGTCCCGTGCATGGGGTGAGGACGGTTCCCGTCCCGTGGGCGAGGCCGGGCAGCGGGTTCACGCTCCTGTTCGAGGCGTGGGCGGTGGAGATGGCCCGCCACCTTCCCGCCGGCACGCTCGCCGAGCAATTGGACGAGACCGACACCCGACTGTGGCGATTCATCGCCCACTACGTGGACGAGGCGCGCGCCCTGCTGGACTACACGGGCGTGGAGGCCATCGGCATCGACGAGACCAGCCGCAAAGGCCACAACTACATCACCGTGGTCGCCGACCTCGTCGAGCACGACGTGATCAACGTGACCCCCGGCAAGGACTCAGCCACGGTCGAACGGTTCGCGCGGGATTTCATGGACCACAACGGGGTCCCGGAGTATGTGCGTCTGGTCACCTGCGACATGAGTCTCGGGTTCCAAAAGGGCATCCGCGAGCACCTGTCCAACGCGCGGAGGATCATCGACAAGTTCCACGTGGTCAAGCACGCCAACGAGGCCGTCGACAAGGTCAGGAAGACGGAGGGACGCTCCAACCCACTACTCAAACGGACCAAGTACCTGTGGCTCAGGAACGAGGAAAGCCTGACCGAACTGCAGCTGGAGACCAAACGCAACCTCACGAGGCAACGGCTCAAGACCGGCCGCGCCTGCCGGATGCACGAGGTCCTGCAGGACGTCTACGCGGACAGCCCCACCCCGTCCGAGGCGTGGGTGCGCCTGCACCGCCTGTGCTCGTGGATGATGCACTCCCGCCTCGAGCCGATGAAGGACTTCGCCCGCATGATCCGACGCCACTTCACCGAGATCGTCGCCTACTTCGAGCACCCGTACACCAACGCCGTCCTCGAGGGCGTCAACAGCGTCATCCAGAACGTCAAACGACGGGCACGAGGCTTCCGCAACATGGACTCCTTCGCCACCATGATCTACCTGACCTGCGGCAAACTCGACCTCAAAGCCGTCACCACCACCTGACCATCACCCACCACAAACAGCGAATAACCAAAAAACTTCCGCGAAATCCACCGTAGGATTCCGCGGAAGCCTGAGATATACGCTACTTGAGAATCGCCTTAATCGCCTCATACTGCTGAGCAGTGAGTTGCACCGCTGGCTCACGGATCAGGGTGGAAATGTTCAGTCCCTTGGCCTTGACCGCGCCCTTGATGGCGGAGATGAACAGGTCGGTCTGATCGTACAGCGCCATCAGGTGGCTGATGCGTTCGGCGGCCTCAATTGCGGTGCCATAGTCGCCGGCCTCATACGCACGGTGCAGCGTGACGAAGGTCTCCGGCTCCACATTGGTCATGCCGCAGATCACGCCATCACCGCCGGAGACGCGGTTGACGAGATAGTACTCGTCGAAGCCGGAGAACACCGCAAACCGTGGATTCACGGCCTTGACCGCGCGAATCACCTTGCGGGTGTGGCTGATTGTGTCGACCGTGTCCTTGATGCCGACGATGTTCGGGTACGCGGCGGCAAGCTCGGCCACGAGCTCCGGGGTCAAGTCGCTGCCGGTGCGCGGTGGGAAGTTATAGAGGATCACCGGAAGATTCGTCGCTTCAGCGACCGCGCCGAAGTACGCCTTCGCGCCTCCCGCAGTAGGGCCGAAGTAATACGGCGAAACGACCACGAGCGCATCCACTCCACTTGCTTCGGCTGCCTGTGCGAAGTCGATCACATTGTTCAAGTTGGTATCGCCCACGCCCGCGAACACCTTGATGCGCCCGGCGACATGCTTGGCCACGAAGTCGACTGCCTGCTTCTTGACGTCCAGAGGGAAGGCATAGAACTCGCCGATGCTGCCAAACACCAGCACGCCGTTGATACCGGCCTCGATCAGATGATCGAGATGCCGCTCCCAACGTTCATAGTCGATGTCACCGTCATCCTTGGTGATGGTGATGGATGGGCAGATGATGCCCGAGAATTCGGCGCTGCTTGTCATGATTGTTTCTTTCGTTACGGAATAGGGGTGCCGCTTGTGCGGCACCGGGTTTGCGGTCTCTCCCCAGTCGTCCTGCGGACGACAGCCCCCTCATCAGAGGGGGCTTGGGTTTAGTCGATGTTGTAAGCGCGGCGGGCGTTGTTTTCGAAGAAGTCCTCGTCCTCGCCGAACGTGTCCAGCATGAGTTGGAAGTGCGTGGCAAAGGTCGAGTTGAGTTCCACAACCGGCCAGTTGGAGCTGTACAGCACCTTCTTCGGGCCGAATGCGTCCCGCACGTATTTCACGATGTCCGGGTCCACCGGGTTGTCGCCGGAAACCTTGATATACGAATTCGGCAGTTCGGCCAACGCTGCGAGCGCGGCGCACGATTCCTCATCAAGCCCGGGCACGTTGCCGAGATGATCGATGATGACCGTCACTTCGGGAACCTGCGCGAACGCCTTGGCCATGTCGCCCAGTTCCGGGCCACGGTTGCACAGCTCGAATGGCAATCCCTTGGCGGCCATCGCGCGTAGACCGGCGATGAATTCGGGTTCGAGCGCACGGCCCCGCGGCTCGGAATCCACATGCAGCGGTTCCCTGATGCCATCGGCATTAATCGGGACACGCATCCAAGGGTTTACCCGTCCTTGCAGCATGCGCTTCAAGATCAGAGGACTTGCATTCTCGTACAGCAGCCGGTCCTCAAGCTCGTGGTCGGCCGCGTCAACCTCCACGTATACGCCGCCGAGGAAATTCACGCCAAACTTGGCGTATTCCGCGGCGAGGTCGTCAACCGTGTACCGGTGCTGCAGTGAGGGCAACCCTGCTAGCCATGGCAGATCCTGCGCATCCGGATCCCAGATATGGAAGTGGGAATCGATTACGTTGAGCGTCATGTCAGGCCTCCTTCAGACCGATCTTAGAGCCCCAGAACGCGTACCATGCCACGTACAGGAAGCCTGGAACCATCACCAGAACCGCGATTTCGATTCCAGCTGCATCCTGGACCACACCAAGCAGCAGCGGGATAAGCGCGGCGCCGACAATGCTCATCACCAGTGCCGAGGAACCGGTCTTCGCCGCGGAGCCTTTGATGCCCTTCAACGTCAGCGAGAATATGGTCGGGTAACCGATGGAGATGAACAGGTAAGCGACCATGAACGCGATGACGGAAACCTTGCCCAGACCAAGGAACACCACGAACATCAGCACAGCCGAAACGGTCATGTACACGCCAAGAATCTTCGCGGGATCAAACTTGGTCATCAACGGCGTGGTGGAGAAGCGTCCGATGGTGAACAGCAGGGAAAGCCCTGAAAGCATCATCGCGGCGGTACCGGCGGTGATGCCCGCGCCCCAGTGCTTCAGCGCATAGGCGGAGAAGACCGCCATGCCGGCCACCTGCAGGCCGATGAAGATGAACTCCGCAAGCACGCCCAATGCGAAGTACGGACGCTTGAGCAGGCCAAAGAAGGAGCCGTTCTCGGTGGATGCACCGCCCGCGGCTTCCTCTTCGTCGCCCGGAGGCGTGGGCAGCTTGAACAGCGCGAACACGGCGAGCACCACGACCAGCACAATGCCGATCACGATGTACATCATGCGGGTATCGCTCAGGAACTGCGTCTTGGCGGTTTCGAAGCCGGACTTGCCCGGCGCGATGGTGGCGCCAAGAATCTGGCCGAGAATCAGCGGGCCGACGATATTGCCGACGCCGTTGAAGCTTTGCGCCATGTTAAGGCGGAACGATTCGCCTTTCTCGTCACCCAGCTTGGTGATATACGGATTGCAGTTGGTTTCCAACGATGCCGCGCCGAGCGCGATAACGAACATGGCGAACAGGAACAGGCCATAGCTGGCCATGCTGGTGGCCGGGATAACCACGAAGGCGCCAAGAGCGAATAGGAACAGGCCGGAGATGACGCCGCCTTTATAACCGAAACGCTTGGCGATCAACCCAGCCGGAATGGCCATGACGAAGTACGCGCCGTAGTAGGCCACCTGCAGTAATGACGCCTCGGTGCTGCTGAGTTCCATGTAGTTTGCGAACGGCGAGTTCAGCGCATTCACGAGGTTCATGGTCAAACCCCAGATAAAGAACAGTGAGGTCACCAGCACAATGGCGATTGTCGCCTTGGAACCGGTTGTATTTTTGGATGTCATCATTGACTCCTTAGTGATGCGAGTTTCCCCCGATATGGCCTGATGAGAAGTGGACCGCTCTGGGCCATGTTGGTAAACGGATGGCCCAGAGCGCGGGTGATGCGGGCGGCATACGCGAGTGCGGGGGAAGGGAGCGATTATCAAGGCTCCGGGATTGCCGCGCGAATATTCGGGAAAAGGCTGGTTGTCAGCTCAGCGCACGATCGAGGTGGACGTAGCCGCCGTCGACGAACACCCACTGGCCGGTGGTGTGGCTGGAACGGTCGGACAACAGGAACGCCGCCTCGTTGCCGATCTCCTCGGTGGTGGTCATGCGGTGCTCCAGCGGGATTTTGTCGGTGATCACCGACAGGCGCGCCTTCTGTGCGGCCTCGTCGCCGAAGGTCTTGATCCAGTCGGCGTACAGCGGGGTCCAGCATTCGGAGACGACGATGGCGTTGACACGCACCCGGTCCTTGACGAGAGCGGCGGCCCATTCGCGTGTGAGTCCCAGGATCGCGCCCTTCGCGGCCGCGTAGGCGCTGGTCTTGCCCTGACCGGTGAGCGCGGTCTTCGAGGAGATGTTCACGACGGCGCCATGGCTTTCCTTCAGATACGGCACGGCCGCGTGAACCAGCTCATAATAGTGGGTCAGATTGCCGTGGATCGATTCCTCGAATTCGCGCCAGGTGGTGGTTTCGAGATCCTTGTTGTCGTTCTTGCCGGCGTTGTTCACGATGCCGTCGATATGGCCGTACTTCTTGTAGGTCTCCTCGACGATGCCGGCGATCTTGTCGGTGTCGTTCAGATCAAGCAGATGCACGTCGTATTCGGTCGTGTACTGCTCGATGTCCTTCTTGAACTCCTCGAGCGCGCTGTCCGAACGGTTGATCACCACCGGAATCGCGCCTTCCTGGGCCAGTTGCAGCGTGATGCCTTTGCCGATGCCCTTGAAGCCGCCGGTGATGATGATGACTTTGCCTTCGAGATGCAGATCCATGGGAACTCCTTCGTCCATCCTTATTCTGCGTTTCATGGGTGTTCCATGTCACGCCCGGCCGGGGCTTCGGCGCCCCAGCCGGAGTGGTTGTGTGTTGTTGTGTTGAGTTGTGTTGTTCAGTTATGAATTTCCAGTTGCGGTCAGCCGCGATACAGGTACTTCTCGACGGTTTCCAGCGTCATTTCGGTGCCGTTGCCCGGAGCGGTCGGAGCGACGTAGTTGCCGTCCTTGATCTCGGTCGGGTGGACGAAATGTTCGTGCTGGTTATCGACGTATTCGATCATACGGCCGTCCATCGTGCCGGACACGGCCACGTAATCGAACATCGCGAAGTGACATACGGCCTCGCACAGGCCCACGCCGCCGGCGTGCGGGCAGACAGGCTTGTTGAACTTCTTCGCGAGCAGGTATTCGAGCACGATCTCCTGCGGACCGGCCACGCGGGTGGCGTCGATCTGCATGATGCCGAAGGCGTTCGCCTGCAGATACTGCTTGTACAGGATGCGGCTCTGCATCTGCTCGCCGGTGGCCACCTTGATGGGGTTGATGGCGCGGGCGATGGTGGCGTGGCCGATCACGTCGTCGGGGCTGGTTGGCTCCTCCACCCAAGCCAGATCGAAGTCGTGGAACCTGTTGATCCAGTCGATGGCGGTGGGCACGTCCCACACCTGGTTGGCGTCCACGGCAAGACGCACGTCGGGGCCGATGGCTTCGCGGGCCTTGGCCAGGCGGCGCAGATCGTCGTCGATGTTCTGGCCGACCTTGAGCTTGATCTGCTTGAATCCCTTGACCTGCGTCTCCTCCTTGGCGAGCGCGACCATCTTCTCGTCGGAGTAGCCGAGCCAGCCGGGGGCGGTGGAGTAGCCGGGGTAGCCGACCTCGAGCAGGTGCTTGATACGCTCGGCCTTGCCCTTCTGCCCTTCCCGAAGGATCTCAACGGCTTCGGTGGGCGTGAGCGCGTCGGTCATGTAACGGAAGTCGAGCGTGGAGACGAGTTCCTCGGGTTCCATCTCGCCCAACAGCAGCCACAACGGCTTGCCGGCACGCTTGGCCTTGATGTCCCACAGCGCGGAAAGCACAGCGCCGATGGCCATATGCTCCACGCCCTTCTCAGGGCCGAGCCAGCGCAATTGGGAATCATGCACGAACAGATCCCATGCGATACGCATGTTGTCGAGCAGCTCCTCCACGTTGCGACCAATCAGCACCTGCGACATCGATTCGATGGCCTTGCAGACCACATCGTTGCCGCGGCCGATGGTGAACACGAAGCCGACGCCCTTGATACCGTCATCCGCACTGGTGGAGATCTCCACCAGTGCGGAGGAGTAGTCGGGATCGGGGTTCATCGCGTCCGAACCGGACAGCGTCTGGGAGGTGGGGAAACGGAAGTCATACGTCTTGACTTGGGTGATGGTACTCATGTGTTCGGGCTCCTTCGCCTTGGTGAACCATTACCTTCAGCATACCCCTTGATTTAGAAATTTGCAAACCCGATTACGAAAATTTTTCTCCCAGAACACGCGAAGAAAGGAAAACCACGAAAAAATGCGGCGTTATGGGCCATAATGGTGAACAGAGGCAATGGCAGAGAGGAGCGGTGATGGCCAACGACAATCCCACGCATAAGCTCAAGGTCGGTGATCTGGCGAAGATCGCCGGTGTCTCCCCTTCGACCGTCTCCAAGGTGATCAACGGCCGGCCCGGCATCTCCGACGAGACGCGACGTCAGGTCGAACAGGTGCTGCGCGAGCATGATTACTCGCGCCCGCTGGTGAGCACCAAGCTCTCCCCCACCATCGAACTCGTCGTCGAGTACATCGCGCACAACGGCACGATGGAACTCATCAAACACGCCTCGCACTGGGCACAGCAGGCCGGTCTCGCGATCACGGTGACGCAGACGAATCACGGCGAGGCCACCGAAAGCTGCTTCCGCGGCATCATCGACCGCAATCCGCAGGGCGTGATCATGCAGCAGATGGGCGGTCTGACCACTCAAGCGAAGTCTTTGTTGAAATCACGCAGTATTCCCGTGGTCATCATCGACCCAATCGATACCGTCGATTCGGATGTGATGAGCGTGTCCATCGATAACTGGACCGCAGGATACCAGGCCGGCAAACACCTGCTGTCGCTCGGCCATCGACGCATCGCCGTTATCCGGGGGCCGGCGAACCTACAGACCAGCATCGCGCGCTATAGCGGATTCACCGCCGCTCTGCAACAGGCCGGGGTGGATCTGCCGGAGTCCTATATCGAACAGGGCGACTACTTTCCCGCCGAAACAAGCTATGAAGCAGCCTGCCGGCTGCTGGAACTCCCCGACCGACCCACCGCGATTTTCTGCTGCAACGACTTGTCGGCGGTAAGCACGTATCGCGCGGCACGTGAACATAAGATCCTGTTGCCCAAACAGTTGTCCGTAATGGGGTTTGACGACATTTTCCCCGCTGATCAGCTCATGCCTTCCCTGACCAGCGTGCACCAGCCGTTCAGCGAAATCGCACAACGTGCCGTGCAGATGATCATCGACAACCGCAATGACAATCCGGGCGATATGCACGTCATCCTTCCCACCAGCGTCATCATCCGGGAAAGTACCGTACCGCCTCAGTCATCAGCCCGATAATCGGCCAGATTCAAGCTGGCCGCCACACGATTGGACGCGAACGCGCCGATGGAAACCAGCGCATAGCACAGCACAAGCCCGCCGAAGAAGCTGGCCAGCGTGGCCGGTTCGGTCATCGAAGCGGCGAACAGAGGGGCCATAAGCAGCATGGAACAGCCGCCGGCCACGATCACCACGATGTTGAGCGGGGTGAGTACCTCGATGAATCGCGCACGGTTCAAGGTCTTGACATCAGTGCCCTCCAACACCAACATGCGATATTCGCCGGCCTGATCGTACACGCTGCCGGCCTGCATCACACCGGAGCTGACCGCGGCAAGCACAGCGGCGAACACAAGCGTCAGAATGCCGCCGGTGCCGATGTCGCGAATGAACACGGTGAACGGGTCGTTGGCGTCACCGACCACGGCGGCCGATCCGAAGAATCCGCAGATCGAGGTGATGCCGGCGATGAACACGGCCAACGCGATGCCGGACACGTTGCGCCAGGCGCGCTTCGGATTGTCGAGAATACGGCGCATGGCGATCATCGTGGCCGCGTCCTTGGGGCCCTTGGCCTTGGCTTTGGCGCGAGCGGTGACCACCCAGGAGCCCGCGAGGTTCACCAGCGCGAAGCACAGCAGCATGAAACCGATGATCACGCCGTACATCACTACTTCACCGGCCTGAGCAAGCACCATCGGATTCTTGAACAGAAGAACGGCAATCACCATAATGACGGCGAACACCACCACACGCCAGCCGGACGGCAGCGCAGTCGCAACGCGTGAAGTGACGCCGAGTGGCGTGATGGCCACGCGCCGAAGCGTGACCAGCGAAGAGATCAGCGCCAACACGGTCACGCCAACAAGCGTAATGATCAAGGCAATCGGCCCCACCCACAGTTGCTCGAACGTAAACGTCTGATTCTGGAAATGCAGCAACATGATTAGGGGGATCAACACGCAGTACCCCGCGATGCCAATCAGCGCCCCCGCCAACGCCTGCCCAGCCGCATCAAGCGCCGTAAGGCGAATAACCTGGCCCGTGGTCGCGCCTGCCAAGCGCAGGGATGCGAGCCGAGCGTCACGACGGGACGCAGCCAATCGCGCGGCGGAACCGGCAAGCGCCACGAACGGCACGATCAGCAGCAGGCAGGCAAAGAACGCCAGCACGACGTATGCCGTGGCGTATTGATCCAGGCTGTGGGGATTGGCGATACGCTGCTTCCAGATTTCCGCTGTTCCGGGTTTGCAAGCGTCGAGATTGATTGCGCATCCAATGGTGTGGTCGGCGGAGGCGCGCCACATGAACCCATGCACGCCGCCCAAAACGGTGAGAAAAATAGTGGTGGCTGCGGCAAAAGCAATGATGGCCAACACCGAAGTATGGCCCGCACTGCCACGCGAGCCAGGGCGATGGAACAATCGCCACAATGCGAAAGTGCTCATCGTACGCCTCCCAGCTGGCCGTCCTGCATGGTCACGGTGCGCGAGCAGAACGCGGCGACGTTGGGGTCGTGGGTGACGACGACCACAGCGGAACCGTTGTCTCGCGCGGCGGCCATGAGAATGCCCATGACCTCGCGGCCGGTGGCTTGGTCAAGCGCGCCGGTCGGCTCGTCGGCGAAGACCACGGCAGGTTTGACGGCAAGGGCGCGGGCGATGGCGATGCGCTGCATCTGGCCGCCGCTCATCTCCCCCGGCCGGTGCGTGGCGAGCGCGCGCAATCCCATGCGTTCCAGCCACAGGATCGCCGTGTCGGTGGCGGTGCGGTAGGGCATGCCGTCAAGCATCATCGGCAGGGCGATGTTTTCGACCGCCGGCAGTTCGGGCAGCAGCTGGCCGGATTGGAAGACGAAGCCGAAGGCGTTGCGGCGCAGTTTGGTGCGCTCGGCGTCGCTCATGCGGCTCAGGTCGGCACCACGGAAGATGACGGTGCCGGCGGTCGGCTTAATGATGCCGGCGAGCGCGTGCAGCAAAGTGGATTTGCCGGAGCCGGACGGGCCCATCACGGCTACCGTCTCGCCCTCCCGGAGCGTGAAGTTCACATGGTTCAGGGCGAGCGTGTGCATGGTCGGCATGGCGAAGCCGGGCTGGGCTGGCTGGGATGGCTGGCCGGCCTGAATGGCACCCGGTCCGGCCGCAGCGGGATTCGCCGACGCATAACCGGCTCCCGTGCCGGCTGGCATCACGCCGGTGACGCCGTGCCCGGCCTGTGCGCGGGCCATGCTGGCGGTGTAGTCCATGACCAGGTCGTGCGCCTCGATGACCGGGGCCCACTGCTGGGTGTGCGATGCCGGCTGCTGGAACTGTTGGGGTTGCTGAGACTGCTGAGGCTGAGCCGCCGGTCCCGACGCCGGCTGAGGCTGCTGCAATTGCGATGCTGCTGTATTCATACTCCCGAGCGTACGGAGCGAACGCCCAGCCGACCATCGGGCTGTGGTATGAACCTTTCTGGATTATCGGCCCGCCCCTCATCCGCAAGGATTAGAGATACGCAGTCGACGCGACAATACATTTTTATATACCTGCATCTATGTAATAACATGTGAATTCAAACTCACATTTGCATAAAGAAATGGTGTCAGTATGCTGGCTGGTTTCTACACACTGAGCGCATTATTGCGCGGCAGCCAGCTTGTCCAGGCGGGCGGCGAAGCGGGGCCAGTCGGTCTTCATGGCGGTGAGGAGCTTGCGGTTAGGCACCTCGGCAATCGGGACCCAGCAGATTTCCATGCTTTCGTCGTCGTTTGCCTTGGGCTCGACGGTGTAGCCGGGCTTTTCGAAGGCAAACACGGTGGTGTAGGCCCACGGGCCGTGGTCCTCGCGGTAGGAGCCGACTACCTCGATGTCTTCGGGAGTGATGTTGGCTTCCTCATAGCTTTCGCGCAGCGCGCCCTCGATGGGCGATTCGCCGTCCGCGGTGGCACCGCCGGGAATACCCCACGTGCCGCCTTCGGCGCTCCACGCGGCGCGATGTTGCATGACCACGTGGGTCACCTTGCCACTCACCGGGTCGCGGCGAGCCAGCAGAATACCGGAAGCACCGTTGGTACCCCAATGCTTGCGGCCGCAGGCGCAGTCCACCCAGCCATCGCCGGGCTGGTGTACGTTTTCGACCGGCGGCAGAATGCCAGCGTGCTGGTTGCCCGATGCCTTGCTTTCCGGCTCCAGTTCACCACGGCCGACATTCCACAGGTCAGTCCACGTGATGCCCAGTTCGCCGGCCAGATGCCGGGCCAGCGGCAAGCTGAGGCCGATGATGCCGTGCGGATCGCCCTCAATGCTGTCGATGAACGCACCACCGAAGCCTTCCAGCGTGAACGATCCGGCGACTTCCAGCGGCTCGCCAGTGGCAATGTACCGTTCGACGTCGGCATCGGTGAATTCGCCGAAATGGACTTTGGCGTGGCTTGCGCCGCGCACGGTGCGTCCGGTCGCGAAATCGATCAGGCAGTGGCCGGTCCACAGTTCGCCGGTCGCGCCGCTCATGCGCTTCAGTCGTTCGCGGGCCACGGCTTCGCTGTGCGGCTTGCCGTAGCATTCGCCGTCCAAGAGGAACATCGAATCACAGCCGAGAATCAGCGGGCCGACTGTCGCCTCGGTCAGTCCCGGCTGTCCGGCAATAGCGGTGGCGATGGGTTCGGTGACGGTCGGCATATCGATGCCGGAGAAGTCGCGCGTGGTGGCTATTTCCGCCTTGGAATAGTCAGTGGGCTTGCTAGCGGCGGCTTCACGCAAGTCTTCGACGGCAGCTTCGCGTTCCGAATCCTTGATTTCCTTGGCCTTGAGCGGATAGGCGATCACGCGGTCACCGGTCGCGGCGGCGGCAGTATCGGCCACATCACGATACGCACGATGAACGGCCTCGGCCTTGGCCGCGGCCAGAATCATCACGCGCTGCTTGATGCTCAGATCGTCGACGGTGACGCCTTCTTCACGGGCGGTCGCTTCCAGCGCAGCAGGCTCATCCACGTGCGAGACGCGAATTGTGGGGCAGATACCCGCCGAATACAGCACGTCACGGCGAGGCTTGGACTTGGAAGCAAGAATTAGCGGAATGGACATGACTTAAGTCCTTATGCTCCCGCTGGCGGGAGCTGTCGAACGAAGTGAGACTGAGGGTGGTCTCTGCCGGTATGGCGGACCACCCTCAGACCGCCTGCGGCGGCCAGCTCCCGCCAGCGGGAGCCTTCTCCTCGACTTAGCGACGCTCGATTTCGACGCCGGCGGTGTTGATGGGCAGGTGAAGCACACGCCAATGGCCGGAAGCAAGCTGCTCCGATGCGATCTGGTCGATGGCTTCGCGGGCGTTGCCGTAATGCAGCACGAGCACGCAGGGGCCGGCACCGGAGACTGCGGCGGCATAGCCCTTGGAGCGGAAGAGCGCAATGAGCTCGGTGGACGGCGGCATCAGGGCACCGCGATACGGCTGGTGCAGTTTGTCCTGCGTGGCGGTGAACAGCAGCGCGTTGGACTGGGCCTGAGCGGCCGCAAGCTCGTCAGCGAACGCCGATTCACGGGTTCCGCCAGCGCAAGCGCACGTATTGGCATCCTGAGCCGGGGCAGCGGCGACGCCGGACTTGCCCTGCTGGGCGGCCTGGGCCAGCACCACGGGATTCATCGCAGCGGGCAGCAGACCCACGCGAGACACGTTGTAGACGGCATCCTTGTATGGCAGTTCCCTAGGCAGCGCCTGACGGGCCTTTTCAGTGGACAGCTCATAGTCGGGCACGAACACGGCGGCGGTGATGGACGGGTCCACCGGGTAGTTGACGGCGTGGAATCCGCCGTGCAGCGGTTCACCACCAGGAACGGCGACCGAGCCGACGCCTTCCGCGGTTTCGAAGTCCCAAGAGACGGTCAGGCCACCGAACACAGCCGGGGCCACATTGTCCGGGTGTCCTTCAATCTGGGCGGCCATATCGAAGACGGCCGGACGGTTGAGGTCACCGGTCTGGGCGAAGGCCGCGGCGGCGGCGATGCCGGCCACGATAGCCTCGGCGGAAGAGCCCATGCCACGAGCCTGAGGGATGTTGTTGGTCGCTTCCAGCGTGAAGCCGAGTCGGCCGAGGCCGAACGTGGCACAGGCACGGCGGAAGGTGGAGACCACGAGGTGGGTTTCGTCGCGTGGGAGGGTGTCGGCACCCTCGCCGTGGATGATCACGTGGGCAATGCCGTCGTTCGGGTCGTCGTTGAGCGTGAAAGTGAGCTCGTCATGGTAGTCGAGCGCCAGACCCACGGTATCGAAGCCGGAGCCGAGGTTGGCGGACGTGGCGGGCACGCGCACGTGAACGCTATTGCAGATTGGGTTCATGGTTGTTCCTTAAAAAGGAGCTCCCCTTGTCAGGGGAGCTTGGGTATTCAGCTTTCAACTCACGGGCAGCCATTCGACCGCCTCATCAGAGGGAGCCTAGACGGTGTCAGTCCAGCACGCGCAGGACGGACGGGTCGCCGGTGACGAAGTCGAGCGCCTGCACGGCCTTGACGGTGTTGCGCAGGGTTTCCTCGTCGGTCAGGTGGGTCACGATGCGCAACTGCTGAATCTCGCCGTCGTAGCCGGGGTCGGTCATGGTGGGCTTCAGATCTTGGTTCACACCGTTGATGGAGACACCGTTCTTGGCGAACTCAGCGGCGATGGCGGCCAGCACGCCCGGCTTGTCGTGGATCAGGAAGCGCACGGCGAATGCAGCCTTGGAGGCGGTAATCGGAGCCTTCGGCAGATTCTTGTACAGCGGGATGGACGGGCCGGTGCAGCCAGCAGCAATGTGGCGGGCTTCGGTCACCACGTCGCCCACGACGGCGGAGGCGGTCGGAGCGCCGCCGGCGCCACGGCCGTAGAACATGAGGTCGTCGGCGGCCTCGGCCTTGACGAACACGGCGTTGAAGGAGCCATGCACGGAGGCCAGCGGGTGGTTCTCGTCGATCAGGGCCGGGTAGACGCGGGCGGAAACGCCGGCCTCGCCGTTCTCGACCACGGCGAGCAGCTTGATGACCTTGTGTTCGGCGGTGGCGGCGGCGATGTCGTCGGCGGTGATCTTGGTGATGCCTTCAACGGACACATCGTCGATGGTCACGGAGGTGTGGAAGCCGAGGGTGGCCATGATGGCGGCCTTGTTGGCAGCATCGTAGCCTTCGATGTCGCCAGTCGGGTCGGCTTCGGCGTAGCCCTTGGCTTGGGCGTCCTTGAGCACGTCGTCGAACTGGAGACCCTTGGTGGTCATCTCGTCGAGGATGTAGTTGGTGGTGCCGTTGACGATGCCGAGCATGCTGGTCACCTTGTCGCCGACCAGGGACTCGCGCAGCGGGCGCAGGAACGGAATCGCGCCACCCACAGCGGCCTCGAAGTAGATGTCGACGCCCTTGGCCTCGGCGGCGGAGTAGATCTCCGGGCCGTACTTGGCCAGCAGCGCCTTGTTGGCGGTGACCACGGAAGCACCGGATTCGATGGCGGCAAGCACGAACTTGCGGGCCACGGTGGTGCCGCCGATGAGCTCGATGACGATGTCCGAGTTGGTGGCCACGCTCAAAGTATCGGTGGTGACGATGGACTGGTCGATCCACGGGAACTTCTCAGTTTCCTTCGGGTCGAGGCAGGCGACGCCGGTCAGTTCGATCGGGCGGCCGACACGAGCGGACAGTTCGTCCTTCTGCTCGACAATCAGGCGGGCGGTCTGGGAGCCGACGGTGCCGGCACCAAGCAGGCCTACGCGAATCGGGGTTTCGCTGTTGTGAGCCAATTCAGGGTCCTTCCAAAAAGTTTTCTATATCCCACGCCTATTTTACGGATTATTTCCGACAGCAGACCGAAAGTACTCATCAAGCTGACGGCCCTTTTCGTATTATGACGGATTTGACCGCACATTACAGACTGTCAGGCGCTCACCTCTGCACGCTGATTACTCGCTGACGTCGAGGTTGAGTAGGTCGTCTACGGTCTGGCGGCGGAGCATGACGTGCGCGCCGGACTCGCTGACAGCAACCACCGCCGGAATCAGCGCCTGGTTGTAGTTGCTGGCCATGGTGCGGCCGTATGCGCCGGTAACCGGCACGGCGAGAATGTCACCGCGCTTCAAATCGGCGGGCAACTGCACCTCGTGAACCACGATGTCGCCGGATTCGCAGTGCATACCGCACACACGGGCAAGCATCGTTTCAGCGGAACCGGTGCGGTTCGCCAGACGCGCGGTGTAGTCGGCACCGTAGAGTGCCGGGCGAATGTTGTCGGACATGCCGCCATCCACAGACACATACACGCGCTCGGCAATCGGGTTGCCGTCACTGTCTTTGGCATCGGACAAGTGCACGTGCTTGATGGTGCCCACGCGGTACAGGGTTACGCCGGCGGGCGCCACGATGTAGCGGCCGGGCTCGAAGCTGATGGCCGGAACGGGCATGCCGAGCGCACGGTTGGTGCTGTTGACTGCATCCGCCAAGCGAGTGAGTTCCACGTCAATGTCCATTGAATCTTCGCCATCGGTGTAGGCCACGGAGTAGCCGCCGCCGAGGTCGATTTCGGGCAGGATGTAGGCGTCGGTGGCCCACAGGGTCTTGCGCAGCAGCATCATGCGCTTGGCCGCGTGAATGAAGGCGTCCGCATCGTGGATGTTGGAGCCGATGTGCGAGTGGGCTCCGACCAGTTCGAGTACGTCCTGGTTGGCGAGGATGGTCTTGAGCACGGCGATGGACAGACCGTCCGCAATGGCTTCCATCGCGGCGGCCAGCGCTTTGTCTGTGTCGGAGACTTCCTCGTGGCTCAGGTCGTACGGGTACTTGACGTCGTAGTGCAGCTCGCGCTCTGATTTCTCGGTCTTTTCCGCGCCATTTTCCGGGGAATGCGTCGCAGAGATACGCGCGTTGGTAGCGGCAGGCGTCACGTCTTTGAGGTCGTTCAGCACGTCGAGCACAGCGGCGTCGGCCCCGGCGGCCAGCAGCGGCACGCCGAACTTCTGGTCCTCGTGAGCAGTGGAGATGTACTCGTGGCCGCCGGCGTGGACACCGACGGTGACGCGCAGCATCACGCGGGCGCGTTTGCCGAGCTTGCGGGCGATGGCAGCAACGCGCTCCGACTCGTCGGGCTCGTCGATCACGATTTTGGCGAAGCCCTGTTCGATGGCCAGCGCGATTTCCTCATCGGACTTGTTGTTGCCGTGCAGCACCAGACGACGTCCGGGAACGCCAGCGGCGAGGGCGATTTTCATCTCGCCCATCGTGCAAGTGTCCACAAACATGCCGGCCTCGGTGACCAATCGCACGACTTCTTTGGACAAGAACGCCTTGCCGGCAAAGCTCACGTGCGTAGTGGAGGTGTTGAATGCTTCGGCGGCAGCGCGCACGAAGTGCCTAGCACGTGCGACTACTTCATCAGTGTCGATGAGATAGAGCGGCGAGCCGAACTCGTCAAGCAGCGATTCGGCGGTACGACCATGAAATTCGATGGAGCCTTCGGCATTCACAGCCGTAGCGGCCGGCCAAATTGGAGAAATAGGCATAATCACATCTTTTCGGGGGCGGTGACGCCGAGGAGGTCGAGGCCGTTGGCGATGACCTGCTGGACGGCGTCATTGAGCTTCAGGCGGGCGGCGGCACGGGCCGGCTCCGGGTTCTTGGCAATCTCCAAGGCCTTGCGAGCCTCGTCGTCGCCACGGGTTTCCGGATCGGTCAGGGCCATCGGCACCACGCGCTCTACGTTGTACCACTTGTGATAGGTGGCGGCCAGTTCTTCGAGGTAACGGGCCACCTTGTGCGGCTGGCGGTCGTCGGCCGCAGTGGCGAGCACGCTCGGGAATTGGGCGAGGGCGGCGAGCACTTCGCCGTCGGCCTCGGTGTCGAGCAGGGCTAGGTCGGCACCCTCGTAGCTGATGCCGGCGGCGGCTGCGTTGCGGTCCACGTTCTTGGAGCGGGCGTGCGCGTACTGCACGTAGTACACCGGGTTGTCGTTGGTGTGCGAGGCGAGCAGGGCCAAGTCGATGTCGAAGTTCTGGTTGTAATCGGAGCGGGCCAGCGAGTAGCGGGCGGCGTCCACGCCGACCACGGAGACCAGGTCGTCGATGGTCACGACGTTGCCGGCGCGCTTGGACATGCGCACGGGCTTGCCGTCCTTCATCACGTTGACCAGCTGGCCGATGAGAATCTGCATGTTCTTGCCGGGTTCGTCACCGAAGGCCGCGCACATGGCCATCATGCGGCCGATGTAGCCGTGGTGGTCGGCGCCAAGCATGTAGATGGCCACGTCGGCCGGGTTTTCGGCACGGTGGCGCTTGTCCCAGTAGTAGGCGATGTCGGCGGCGAAGTAGGCGAACTCACCATTGGACTTGATGATCACACGGTCCTTGTCGTCGCCGTGCTTGGTGGATTCAAACCAAGTGGCGCCGTCCTTGTCGAAGATGTCGCCGCGGGACTTGAGCTCTTCGATGGCGGCGTCGACCTTGCCGTCGGCGTACAGGCTGTTTTCATGGAACCAGACGTCGAAGTTCACGCGGAAGTCCTTCATGGACTTCTGAATCTCGTCGAACATCATCGGTACAGCGCGCTTGCGGAATTCCTCGCGCACTTCGGTATCGGCCTCGCCGAGCGGTTCACCGTCATCGTTCAGGCCCTGATCCTGGTGGGCCAGTGCGGTCAGGTCCACGCCGTCGGACTCGGCTTCGGCCTGAACACGGGCGGCGATCTCGTTGATGTAGGCACCCTTGTAGCCGTCGCACGGGGTTTCGGTCTGGTAGCCGGCGTCGCCCAAGTTATTGGCCTCGGCCCAGTCGGCGACCAGCGACTTGGCGAAGCGGTTGATCTGCTCGCCGTGGTCGTTGAAATAGTATTCGCGCACCACCTTGGCGCCGTTGGCCTCGAGCACGCGGGCCATGGCATCGCCGACGGCAGCCCAACGGGTACCGCCGATGTGAATCGGACCGGTGGGGTTGGCGGAGACGAACTCGAGATTCAGGGTCTGGCCGCCCAGATGGGCGTTGCGGCCGTATTCGTTGACCTTGTTGAGATGCTTGTCGGCGTCGGTCACGGCACCGGCGGCGAGTACGGTGTCCACCACGGCGGCAGCCGAGGCGGAGTCAAGCGTGATGTTGATGAAGCCGGGGCCTGCCACCTCGACCTTGGCGATGCCGTCGGCTTCAGCGAGCGCGGCGGCGAACGGCTCGGCCAGATCGCGCGGCTTCATGCCGGCCTTCTTGGCCAGCTGCATGGCGATGTTGGAGGCCCAGTCTCCATGCGCACGGTCCTTCGGGCGCATCACGGCGAGCTTGTCGACGGGCGGAATCAGCTCGTCGGTCAACGCGCCGGCCTGGCCGGCGGCGACGAGGTTGTGGGCAATGCTGGAAATCAGTTCACTTAAGGCTTCAGGACTCATTCTTCTAAGGATACTGAGAACGGCGACACTTGCACCCTGGTATGCCTATATGCTGCCCCTGCTGGCGGGGGCAAGCACACAGCCGAAAGATACCAAGCGAAAAAGGGTAGGCGACAATCTCCGGAATCGTTGGAGGCTCGCCGAAACCGCTATACATACCGTCGGTCGGTATCTATAGTGATCTGCAACATCAAGCACAGTAGGGAGGCCACCATGGCACGTAACGCTCACCCCGAGGTGACGCGCACCCGCATCCTCGACGCCGCACAACGGCTGTTCATGGCCAAGGGCTATGAGCACACCTCCATCCAGAACATCGTGGACGAGCTCGGCGACCTCTCCAAAGGCGCGATCTACCACCACTTCAAATCCAAGGAAGACATCCTCGAAGAGCTCACCAACCGAGACAACAATGCGCAGGACGACTTCAACGAATCCGTCATGAATCGCACTGACCTTACCGCCCTCGAAAAGTTCCGCGTGCTATGGCGGCATTCGATGACCGAGCAAGACCACGTGCAGATCATGCGAGCCGCCATGCCGATGCTGAGTGATCCGGTTTCGTTCGCCGCGAATATGCAGGTATGGAGCAAGCATCTGCCCGAACGCTTCCTGCCGCTGATCGAGGCGGGCGTCTCGGAGGCGTGCTGGCCGATCGCGTCAACCGCCGCACCATCATGGTGGCGCTCGACGCCATCTCCGCCGTGCTCGTGCTGGCGAGCGCCATCGTCTTCGCCACCACGGGCTTCCATATCGTAGCCATCGCCACCATGCAGGTGCTGCTCGCCGTGCTCGGCGCCTTCGAAACCCCGACTGTGCAGGCCGCACTCCCCCAGATGTTCCGGCAGTACGACCCGGCCACCATGCGCCAAGGCATGGCCGTGATCAATCAGGTCCAACAACTAAGCAGTCTGCTGCCGAGCTTCCTCGGCGGCGTGCTGTATGCGATGTTCGGCATCCGTCTCATGATGATCATCGCCATCGCAAGCTTCGCCGGCGCAGCCGCGCTCGAATGCTTCATCCGCCTCGGTGCCCCGGATCGCGGCGACGAGGAGCTGCCCACCCCACTTGAAGACCTCAAGGCAGGCGTGCGATTCCTCATCAAGGACCGGCCGAATGTATTCAGACTGCTGTTGTTCGCGGCGGCACTCAACTTTGTGCTTATCGGCTATTCCGGCGTCGGCTTCCCGTACACGATTCGTACAGTGCTCGGCTTCGACGCCACTGTCTACGGCATCGCCGACGGCCTGATCGGCGTTTCCGGCGTGGCGGGCGCATTCGTCGCCGGCTTGTTCGCCGCCAGACTCACGATGCACTGGATGCCGGGGCTGATGGCGACGCTTACGCTGGCCATGGTCCCACAGGGCATTGTGTTCCTGCTGCCAGTCGACGCATGGACCAAACTCGTGGTGCTTATTGTCTTCGCCTGCGGCACAATGGTTGCCAGTTGCTTCACGAATCTCATCGCCGTGCCCGCCATCCAGCTCAGCACGCCCGAGGCGATGACCGGCAAAGTGATGTCCATGGCCGCGGCCGTGAGCATGTGTGCCCAGCCGCTCGGCCAGATGGTGTACGGCTGGGCCTACGACCAAATGCCGGTCGCCATCGTGCTGTTCATCACCACCGCCCTGTTCGCCGTGCTCATCGTGCTGATGGTTCCGCTCGCCAAGCAGTTCGAGGACTGACGATCGGCGCGCACGCCACATCCCGCCGCCCGGCCATAATTGAATCACTGCACGAAAAGGCACGAAAGAGGTACCTATGGCCGCGCTCAACCCCCAATCATTGGTCACGTTGTGGCAGATCGAACAGTATGGTTCGTTCTCCGCCACGGCCAAGGCCACGGGTTGGTCGCAGCCGGCCATCAGCCAGCAGATCAAAAAGCTGGAGGCACAGTGCGGTTCGACTCTGGTGCAACGCACCTCGCATGGTGTGGAACTCACCGTCACCGGTTCGATGCTCGCCCGCCACGGCGAGGCCATCGCCGATCGGCTGGAGCGGGCGGCCCGTGAGGTCGAGGATTATCGGCATCATCGGTTTGCTCACCTGCATTTGGTGGCCCCACCGTCAATCTGCTCTACTATCGCGGCCCGTACCGTGGTCAAGCTCAGTATGTTCACGGACATCGAGCTGAGCCTGATTCAGATGGAGCCGCCGGAGGCGATCGGCCTGATTTCCCAAGGCAAGGCCGATGCCGCCGCCGTGTTCCGCTACAGCAGCATCCCGAACTTCCTGCACATCGGCGACGACCTGACCTTCCATTCGCTGGGTTACGATCCGATGCGACTGCTGGTGCGCCGCTCCAGCGGCATCGCCAAACGATTCGAGGAGACCGGCGAACCTGTGCCGCTGTCCGCCGCCAAAGACGAGCATTGGATCGCCGGCTGCCCCACCTGCCGCGCAAATTTGGTGAAACTGGCCACCCGTGCCGGATTCAAGCCGGATATCCGCCACTGCACGGATGATTACTGGGCCACGCAGAACCTGGTCGAGGTTGGTATGGGCGTCTCGCTGGTGCCGGCGCTCGATACGCATATCAACTTGCAGGACGATCTGGTGGCCTGTCCCATTGCCGACGATTTTGCGGCGCGCGAGGTCGGCATCGTGACTCGTGCCGGCGACCATCGCCCCTCGCTTGGTTCATTGCTCGAGGAGCTCGAGCGCACGTCACTCAAATATTTGAGTGCCAAGTAGTCGCACAGCGATAAGCAAGCTTGCGAGCGCCATCACGATTTCGGGGAGCCAGACTGTTGAGCAGCCCTTCTGCACCGGGAACAATGACATGTTATGAGCATGAACAACATTCCCCAGTCAACGACTTTGAGCAACGCAACCGCCGGCGCCTCTTGCTTTGATGCCAATCACATCGACGTGACGACCATCGAGGATCTGGAGCAGGTCGGTTCGGATAAATGGACCCGTTACCCCGGCTGCATCGGCGCATTCATCGCCGAGATGGATTACGGTCTGGCACCGTGCGTGGCCGAAGCCATCGAAGAGGCTACTGAACGTGGCGCGCTCGGCTACATTCCCGACCCGTGGAAGAAGGAGGTCGCCCGCTCGTGCGCCGCATGGCAACGCCGCTACGGCTGGGAGGTGGATCCAACGTGCATCCGCCCGGTGCCGGACGTGCTGGAGGCGTTCGAAGTGTTCCTGCGCGAGATCGTGCGCGCCGGTAACTCCATCGTGGTACCGACTCCGGCCTATATGCCGTTCCTAAGTGTGCCGCGTCTGTATGGCGTGGAGGTCCTTGAGATTCCGATGCTGTGCGCGGGCGCCGGCGAGAGCAGCGGGCGCAATGATGAATGGCTGTTCGATTTCGACGCCATTGAGCAGGCGTTCGCGAACGGATGCCATGCCTTCGTGCTGTGCAATCCGCACAACCCGATCGGCAAGGTATTGACGCGCGAAGAAATGCTGCGTTTGTCCGATCTGGCCGCCAAGTACGACGTGCGTATATTCTCCGATGAGATTCACGCGCCGTTCGTCTACCAAGGCCACACGCATGTGCCATTCGCCCCAATCAACCGGCAGACGGCCATGCAGGCTTTCACCTCCACTTCAGCCTCGAAGTCGTTCAACATTCCCGGCACCAAGTGCGCGCAGGTGATTCTCACCAATCCGAACGATCTGGAACTATGGATGAGGAACGCGGAATGGTCCGAGCACCAGACGGCCACCATCGGCGCCATCGCCACCACTGCGGCCTATGACGGCGGCGCGGCATGGTTCGAGGGCGTGATGGCGTACATCGAGCGCAATATCGCGCTGGTCAACGAGCAGATGCGCACGAGATTCGCCAAGGTGCGCTATGTGGAGCCGCAGGGCACGTATATCGCGTGGCTGAATTTCTCGTCACTGGGCATCGACGACCCGGCCGACTATTTCTTTAGGAAGGCCAACGTGGCGTTGACAGACGGCCGCGAATGCGGCGAGGTCGGGCATGGATGCGTACGCATGAACTTCGCCATGCCCTACCCGCTACTGGAGGAATGCTTCGACCGCATGGCCGCCGCACTTGAGGCGGACGGGCTGTTGTAAAAATTGTGGCTCCCCTCAAAGAGGGGAGCCGAGGAACGGCCGAATTAATCGAAGTCGGCACCCAACGCTTCGAGTTTGCCGCGGAAGTCGGCGTAGCCTCGGTCGATCAGGCTGATGCCGTGCACGTCCGAGGGGCCTGACGCGGCCAAGGCCGCGATCAGATGGCTGAACCCACCACGCAGGTCCGGCACGTCAATGTCGCGTCCGGTCAGCGGGGTCGGTCCGAAGATCACGGCGGAATGCTTGTAGTTGCGCTGCCGGAAACGGCACGGCAGCGAGCCCAAGCACTCGCGGTACAGCTGGATGGTGGCACCCATCTCGACCAGCGGCTTGGTAAAGCCAAAGCGGTTCTCGTACACGGTCTCGTGCACAATCGACAGGCCATTGGCTTGCGTCAGAGCCACCACGAGCGGCTGCTGCCAGTCGGTCATGAAGCCAGGGTGCACGTCCGTCTCGATGGCCACGGGCTTGAGATCGCCGCCCGGATGCCAGAAACGAATGCCCTTATCGGTCACTTCGAACTTGCCGCCCACCTTGCGGAACACGTTGAGGAACGTGATCATCTCCGGCTGGGTGGCACCCTTGACGAAAATGTCACCGTGCGTGGCCAGCGCGGCGGACGCCCAGGACGCGGCCTCGATACGGTCGGTCAGCGACGTGTGCGTGTAGCCTTGCAGCTCCTTGACGCCTTCAATGCGGAAGGTGCGATCAACGTCCACAGAAATGATCGCGCCCATCTTCTGCAGCACGCACACCAGATCCATGATCTCCGGCTCGGTGGCCGCGCCCGACAGTTCGGTCTTGCCCTCGGCCAGCACGGCAGCCAGCAGCGTCTGCTCGGTGGCGCCCACGGACGGGTACGGCAGGTGAATCTTCGCGCCGTGCAGGCCGTTGGGCGCGGTGATGTGGATGCCGTCCTTATGTTCCTTGTCCACCGTGGCGCCCAGCTTGCGCAGCGTCTCCAGATGGAAGTCAATCGGACGTCCGCCAATCGCGCAGCCGCCCAACGCGGGAATGAACGCCTCACCCAAACGGTGCACGAGCGGGCCGGAGAACAGGATCGGGATGCGCGACGAACCGGACAGTGTATCCACGTCGGCCACATCGGCCAGCTGCACGCGCGAGGCGTCGATGGTCACAATGCCGTTCGCACCGTCCACATCCACGTCCACGCCATGCAGGCGCAGCAAATCGGACACCACATGCACGTCGCGGATCTCCGGCACGTTCTTCAGCACCGACTTGCCCGGTGCCAGCAGCGCGGCGACCATCGCCTTGCTCACGAAGTTCTTCGCGCCACGCACCTTGATCGTGCCATTCAAAGGCTTGCCGCCCTCGACATGCAACACGTCATCCGGATTCTCAGCCACGCCACTCTCCTCAATCAATCAAGATTCAAAAAATGCTACCGTCCAGTTTGCCATAAGCCATGTGCCGACTCCGTGAAATGCGCCCCCAGCCGAACTTTGATCACTATGCACAACGGACCCCATACCCCCGTCGAATCAAACCAATAACGTGACCTTTCTCATATTTGCCGCCACGGTGTTCTCCATACTTTTACGCTACGATTCAGGGCAATGGCATCAGACGCCATGGCCACAAGCAAAGGAGCATCTATGACCACAGTCGCCGTCATCGGCTGCACGCACGCCGGCACGTTCGCCACCACCTCGATTCTCGCCGAGCACCCCGATTGGACCGTCCATGTTTTCGAGCGCAACGGTACGCTGTCCTTCCTCTCCTGCGGCATCGCCCTGTGGGTGGGCGACCACGTGTCCGACCCGAAGAAAATGTTCTACTCCTCCCCTGCCGCTCTGGCCGAAGCCGGCGCGACCATGCATATGCGCACCGACGTGACGTCCGTGGACCTCGACGCCAGAACCCTCACCTACCGCGCGCTGGACGAGGCCGGAGACCCCGCCGAACAGACCCTCGCTTTCGACAAACTGGTCGTGACCACCGGCTCGCGCCCGGTCATCCCGCCGATCCCCGGCATTGACAGCCCGCATGTGCTGCTGTGCAAGAACTGGGATCACGCCATCGCCATCAAGGAAAAGGCGAAAACCGCCAAGTCCGCAGTGGTGATCGGTTCGGGCTATATCGGCGCGGAAATCGCCGAGCAGTTCAGCGTCACCGGCGTCAAGACCACGCTGGTCGACGGCCTTGATCGCCCGCTGGCCAATAATTTCGATAAGACCATCACCGATCAGGTGGCGGCCGCGTTCGAGGAGCACGGCGTCACGCTTGCGTTCGGCCAGAAGGTGGTCGAGTTCCGCGACAATGACGACGACACCGTCACCGTGGTCACCGAAAAGGGCGAGTACACGGCCGAAATGGCGATTCTGGCCGTCGGCTTCCTGCCGAACACCGACCTGCTCAAGGGCAAGGTGGACATGCTGCCGAACGGCGCGATCGTGGTCGACGACTACATGCAGGCGTCCGCGCCGGGCGTGTACGCCGCCGGCGACTCCGCCACCGTGTTCTACAACCCCACCGGTCAGCACGATTACATTCCGCTGGCCACCAACGCGGTGCGCCAGGGTCTGCTGGTGGGCCGCAACATCGAGACGCCGACCGTGAAGTACATGGGCACACAGGCCACGTCCGCCGTGCAGCTGTACGACCTCTCACTCGCCACCTCCGGCCTGACCCGCGCGGGTGCCGAACGCCGCGGGCTCACGGTCCGCGAGACCTCGCTCACCGAGGATTATCGCCCGGACTTCATGCTCACCACCACCCCAGTCACGTCGATTCTGACCTGGGACCCGGAAACCCGCAAGGTCAAGGGCGGCCAGTTCTGCTCCAAGGCCGATATCTCCGGCGCGGCAAACGTGATTTCCATGGCGATTCAGGCCGGCTTCACCATCGACCAGCTCGCCAACGTGGACTTCCTGTTCCAGCCGAACTTCGACAAGCCGGTCTACTACGTCGGCGCCGTGGCCATGAAGGCGGCCGTCGAATAAGACGGCTGTACTCACCGCAAAAAGAAACCCCGGCGTGATGGGCGCCGGGGAGAGAAAGGAGAGAAGAAGAAAGAGGTTAAGTTATGCAGCTTGCTCGGCCGCGATTACATATAACAACACCAGTTTCAATGCAACGTGGGCACTGGCTGGGAATCGTCTGGGAATCACGGCCCGTACAGGCTGTTTTTTGTTTTTGGAGCCGATTTACCGGCTGGCCTTGATCTTGCGGGCCAGTTCGGCATCCCACATCGCGCCGGTGGCAGACATCACCGAGTCCGCGCCGGCGTCACGGTACGCCTGATAGTCGGCGGGCGAGACCACGCCGCCCACGCCATTGATCTTGAAATCAAGACCGAGCTCCTCGCGGATCGCGGCCAGACGGGCGACCATGTCGAGGCCGGCGCCACGAATCGCATTGCCGCACACGCCGGAGCGATCGCGGCCTGCACCGGGCAGGGCCTGATTGCCATTGGCATCGACCAGTTTGGCGGAAATCGTATTGATGGTGCTGAATCCCTGAACCGTGCCATGGCCCACGGTGGAACGCACCATGAGTTCAAGGTCGTCGTCGCTGGGGATGTAGGCGAGCTTGACCATCAGCGGGATGTCGCCGATCTCCTGCTTCACGGCCTCGGTGATGCGGCCCACGAGCAGCGGATTGTGGCATAGCAGGCGGTTGTGGCCCTCGTTGGGGCAGCTGGTGTTCATCACCATAAGCTTGGCACCGGTCTCCTTGACCAGGCGGGCGGTAGTGGCATGGTCGGCGATGTATTCCTCCTCGCTCATGCCCTCCACACGCGAGCCTTGGAAGCTCGGGACCAGCACTTGACCGGGGCCGGCGGCCTCGATGGCGGCGCGCATGTCCGGCTGCCAGGCATCCGGGCTTTGCGAGGGCACGCCGAAGCTATTGGAGATGGAGATCGGAGTCTCGTAATTGGTGTCGGCGAGCACGCCCTCGTCCAGTTCGGCGCTGCCCGGCGTCAGTGAACCGTCCGCCGCCTTGGGGTGTACGGCGAGCACGTTCGGGAACGGATTGCAGCCCCAGGCGCGCGAACGCACGGTTTTGTAGGTCGCCAGATCGAAGCCCATGCGGAAGGCGGCCGTGGTGAAGCGGCTGTTGAGCAGCGGGCCTGCGGGAATGCCGAAAGGCAGGTTGACCGGCTGGCCCAGGAAGGAGGCCGAGGCACCCTCGGAGGCACCCTCGCTGGTGGTTCCGGCGGCATCGGCACCGTTGCCATCCTTCAGCGCCTCGGCAAACGCGCCGAACGGCCCTTGCTCATAGTTGTCTTCGTAGCTGCGGCTGACATCGTAAAACGGCTCAAAATCACTCATGCTTCAACGATAAGCCAACCTGCATGCGCACACGCACACTCAACCCATCATCGCGCCGGCAAACGAAATAATGGCGAAAGCGGCATTGGCTACCACAAAGATGATGAACGTCGGAGCTGCCCAGCCAAAGTACGTGTCTGGAATACTACGATTCGTACGGTGATATTGGCGCAGCTCTTTACCGTATATCACGAATATGATGATCGATCCGATCACGCCGATTACAGACAACGACAATGAGAATATCAAATATGCGTTGCCATCAAGATAGTTGCCGGCAAGGGTATCGATGGCGCCGGAAAGAATCGCATTGTTGAAGATGTGCAGTGCGATCGACCAAACCAACGAGTATTCCATGGCCACGAATCCCAGAATCAGGCCAAAAAGGAACGCGAATGTGCCTTGCACTACGTCGTCATGGAACAGGCCGAACACCATTGCCGAGGTGACGATGGCGAAGTTCTTGCCCAACGGCTTGAGCTCCTTCATCAGTACGCCGCGGAACAGTACTTCCTCGCAAATCGGAGCGACCAGCCCAACGTACAGCCACATGCTTACGGTGACGCTGGATTCGGCGATGCTGTCTGACGTGGGAGAGGCAAGATCGATGCCCAGCATGGAACAAGCGACCTGCACCAACATAACGATGCCTTGCACGCCCATGCCCAGCACGATGAACATCAACGCCCAGAGAGGCTGCATGCGTCCGCCGCCATATTGGCTGATGTGACCAAGCTGATTGGGCTCCCCGTACGAGTCGCGATGCTGGCCACCAAGCCAGAATTCGCGGGTGAAGATGTCACGGTGGCGCATGAGCAGCAGAAATCCGAACGCGACGAACACCGATATCAGGCTGATGATGCCATCCCACTGCACGCCGGACAAATCGCTCGCGGTTATTACGCCGACGATAATGGTGGCGACCATTGCACCCAAGAGCATCATGCCTTCATAGGCGAGAGTCAGTCCCATTACACGATTGACCACCTTGCGACGCCACGTGCGCCATGCACGGCGAGGATCGATCGGCACGACCACGGGCATTGCTGCGGGCATCGTGGCAGGCATTGCGTTGGGCATTGTGACGGGCATTGCCGGAGCCGTTTGCACGAATGGTTGCGGCGCAGCGGAATAGGGTTGTGGCGCATAGCCCACTGGTTGAGCGTAGTACGGATGAGCGAGGGGCTGCGGAGCCGACTGTTGCGCCGGGTATGTGGAATAGGCGGATTGCGCCGGATACGTTGGCTGCGTGGGATACATCGGCTGGGCAGGATACGTAGGTTGGACGGGATATGTCGGGTATACGAGCTGCGCGGCGTATTGTGCAGGCCGCACAGCAGGTATTGCGGCCTGCGGCACAGGTTGTGAAACACCTTGTGGAGGTAGCGGTTGTGCCCATGCCTCCGGCTGGCCCGCATATTGCGGCTGCATGCTCGGCCCAGGCTGGGCATACTGTGGCGTCTGCGGCATCGGCGTCTGTGACTGTGCCGCAGACTGCGGTGCCGGTCGAGGTGGCAACGGTTGCGCTGACAGCGATTGCGCCGGAGCCGTATCGGAATCGTTCGACGGATTCATGTCATTCATGGTCATGATGCTCAGCCTAACCGTCATTACTGGATGAACCGTGATTATGTCCACAAATGTGTACGAATTCAGGCACAGTATTCCGAACGCTAGGATGGAGTTCATGAGTGTTGGGAAAAGCGCCGCCACGCCGGTGTTGGTGGCTGCGGTGGATAACGACCGTATGGCGTTGTTGGTGGAAGTATTTGGGATGCTAAACGAGTTGCCGCATTGGAACCAGACGATTGCGTGAAGTGACCCTATACGTAAAAGGTCTCACTGGTTCAAACCAGTGAGACCTTTGTTTGATGCGATGCGAGCGACCCAATAATCTCAATCAGACACAGAGCCAACGGCCCTGGGCCTGCAATTATGGACTCGCCTTTCGGCGAGGCTCAATGCTGGCCTCGCTGCTGTCGCAGCTCGGCACAGGGCCTGCCGAAAGCCCACCGGGCTTTCAGCAGGCCGATCGCGGCTAAATAATGCCGCGATCGGCCAACGGCCCTGTCCAGTCTGCGTCCTCCGGCTCGCGGGCGGACTCGATTTTTTCTTCGGGCCAGTGCTTGGCGGGAATGGTCTTGGGCTTGAAGGGGAACTTTTCGGCGCGCATCTTTTCGTAAGCGGCGATGTCGCCCTCGTGCTGCAGCGTCAGATCGATGTCGTCGTAGCCGTTCATCAGACGCCAACGCACGTAATCGTTCACTTCGAACGGCAGGGTCACGTCACCGCAAGTGACGGTGCGAGTCTCCAGCGAGACAGTCATCTCGCGACCAGGCTCTTCTTCCAGCAGCTTCCACAGGAGCTCGACGGACTCCTGCGGCATAATCGCGGCCAGCACGCCGTTTTTGGCGGTGTTGCCGTAGAAGATGTCGGCGAAGCTCGGCGCGATGACCACGCGGAAACCGTAATCGTGCAGCGCCCACACGGCGTGCTCGCGGGAAGAGCCGATGCCGAATTCGGGGCCGGCGACTAGGATCTGGCCCTTACCGGCGTATTCCGGCTTGTTGAGCACGAAGTTCGGGTCTCGGCGCCATGCGTAGAACAGGGCGTCATCGAAGCCGGACTTGGTCACACGCTTCAAGAACACAGCGGGAATGATCTGGTCGGTATCGACGTTGGAGCGGCGCAGCGGCACGCCCACGCCGGTCAGTGTGGTGAGTTTTTCCATAACAATTTTCCTTTCGGGGACCTCTCCCCCAGTCAGTCTTCGACTGACAGCCCCCTCGTCAGAGGGGGCTCATGTGTATTGACTCAGAGATCGGCGGGGGACGAGATTGTGCCGCGGATGGCGGTGGCGGCAGCTACGGCCGGCGACGCCAAATGCGTGCGCGAGCCCTTGCCCTGGCGGCCCTCGAAGTTACGGTTCGAAGTGGAAATCGAGCGCTCGTTCGGTACCAGCTTGTCGGGGTTCATGCCCAGGCACATCGAGCAGCCGGCATTACGCCATTCGGCACCAAAGTCCTTGAACACCTTATCGAGGCCTTCCTTCTCCGCCTGCAGACGCACACGGGAGGAGGCCGGCACCACGAGCACGCGGTGAATGTTCTCGGCCTTGTGGTGGCCCTTCATGATCGCGGCGGCCTGGCGCAAATCGTCGATACGACCGTTGGTGCACGAACCAATGAACACGGTGTCCACGGCGATGTCCTTGATCGGCATGCCCGGCTTCAAACCCATGTATGTAATCGCACGTTCGGCGGCGGCGCGCTTGGTGGCGTCGGCGATCTTGTCCGGCTCCGGCACGGAGGCGGTGATCGGCAGACCTTGGCCGGGGTTGGTGCCCCACGTCACATATGGACCGAGCTTGGTGGCGTCAATATCCACCACCTTGTCGAATACGGCATCGTCATCGGTCTTCAGCGTCTTCCAGTACGCCACGGCCTGATCCCACAGCTCGCCTTCCGGCGCGTGCGGACGGCCCTTCAGGTACTCGAACGTGGTCTCGTCCGGCGCGATCATGCCGGCACGCGCACCGGCCTCGATGGACATATTGCACACGGTCATACGTTCGTCCATGGTGAGGTTACGAATCGCCTCGCCACGGTATTCGATCACGTAACCCTGGCCGCCGCCGGTGCCGATCTTGGCGATAATCGCCAGAATGATGTCCTTGGCGGTCGCGTCCGCGGGCAGCTTGCCCTCGACGTTGATGGCCATGGTCTTGAACGGCTTCAGGGACAGCGTCTGCGTGGCCATCACGTGCTCGACTTCGGAAGTACCGATACCGAACGCCAGCGCGCCGAACGCGCCGTGCGTCGACGTATGCGAATCACCGCACACGATGGTCATGCCCGGCTGGGTCAGGCCCAGAATCGGGGCGAACGCGTGGACGATGCCCTGATCAGCGTCGCCCAGCGGGTGCAGGCGCACGCCGAACTCCTTGCAGTTCTTCTCCAAAGTCGTCAACTGCAACGCGCTCGTCTCGTCCGGGTTCGGGCGATCGATATCAACGGTCGGCGTGTTGTGGTCCTCGGTGGCGATGAGCTGATCCACGTGACGCGGCTTGCGGCCGGCCAAGCGCAGGCCCTCAAACGCCTGCGGGCTGGTGACCTCATGCATGAGCATCAGATCGATGTACAGCAAATCAGGAGCTCCGTCGCCGCCCTCGCGCACCAGATGATCGGCCCAGACCTTCTCGGCCAGTGTCGTTCCCATAGTGATTCCTCCAAAATATTCCGCGCGAGGTATTGTGTTCGCGCCTTGTTCGTGGTATTAGCCTATGTGCTTGCGATGGGCCCGGCCATGAGCATGCCGGATATTGAGATACGGTCAAATGACGGCCTCAATATGACTCGGATACGACTCGAACATGACCTAGGCATGACTCGGTTCCACTCCAGACATGTCTCTTCGGCGTCCAGGAACGCCGCTTCAACTTCATGACCACCCTGTGAGACACTTCCCCGATTTGCTATTTCACTATGTGAGATGGCATAATCGCCCTTATTATGACTGATTCCCAAGAAGAGCCATTGAACAACAGCTTGACCGAGTCCGAGCCGGTCGAAGACACCACCGCCAAGGACGATGGGGAAATCCATTCCGGCGTTGGCGTCCTTGATAAAACCGTAAAGATTCTTGACGCACTGGAGTCCGGCCCGTCCACGCTGGGACAGCTTGTGGCCGCCACCGGTCTCGCTCGACCGACCGCACATCGTTTGGCTATTGCACTGGAACGCCACCGTTTCGTACTGCGCGACCAGCATGGCCGATTCGTACTCGGCTCCCGTTTCGCCGAACTTGCCGCCGCAGCAGGCGAGGATCGTCTGCTGACCGCCGCCGGCCCGATCCTGCAGACCCTGCTCGATCGCACTGGCGAGTCTGCGCAGATTTACCGCCGCCAAGGCGATCAGCGCGTGTGCATCGCCGCTGTGGAACGCACCTCCGGCCTGCGTGATTCCATTCCCGTGGGTGCCATGCTGTCGATGGAAGCCGGTTCCGCCGCCCAGATTCTTCTGGCTTGGGAGGATTCCGACCGTCTGCACCAGGGATTGCGTCACGCCAAGTTCACCGCCACCAAGCTGGCCGCCGTACGCAAGCGCGGCTGGTCCGAGTCCGTGAACGAGCGCGAAGAGGGCGTGTGCTCGATTTCCGCCCCGATCCGCAACGCCTCCGGCCAGGTCATCGCTGCCATCTCGATTTCTGGGCCGACCGGCCGCATGGGCGCCGCTCCCGGACGCCGCTATGCGCCGCTGGTGATGGCCGCCGGCAAGTACCTCACCGAAGCACTGGTCAAAGCCGTTCGCTGAAACATACCAGTCAATCCAACCGATAGCCCAACCGGCAGAAATCCCGCGTCACAACGAAAGAGGCACGTGATTTCTGCCGTTTTGACGGCCTGAAACGGCAGGAATCCCGCGAGGTATCCGTCGAGACGCGGGATTTCTGCCACTAATCGTCCAACACAGCGGAAGGCCCCCGAAACCTCGAATACTTCGCGCCGCTTTCCGCCTCTATCAGGAACAGTTACCTGAATAAACCGGGTTACCTGAATAAACCGGACAGTTGACTCCATAGCGACGGCTTGCGCAGCAAATCATCGCCCTCACCCTCGCCAGGCGCGGTCTGGTTCACCGCATAGGTGTAGGCGCGTTTGGAACTGGGCTTGCCCACCAGTTCGCCAAACTCCAGCAATTGCGTACGCGGCTCGTAAGGGTGACGGATATCAAATTCGATCAATCGCGTGGCACGTTTGGCCGGAGCCGGTCCGTACGTATTGAATCCGCAGGTTGGCGTAGCGATAAGCAACAGACCCTCATGTTCGCCGACGAAACCGTTGCGATGATCATGACCAGCTACGATGCCGAAATACCCCTCGCGCAGCAATTCGAATTCGTCTGACGTATCAGGGCAGGATATGCCTTCTCCCAAATATCCGCCGGGCTGGGTTTGCAATTCGTCCAGCACGTAGTAGGTATCGGCGTGCGAACGATAGCCCTGCATGGCAAACGCCGCGTTGGCCGCCACCGGCTTCAGCACGTTGTAATACTCGGGCATCGGCATGTGTTGGAACACCATTGATCTCGCACCGATACGGTCGGGCACGGCGTTCAGGAAGGCGAGCGCTTCGGGCGATGGTGTGCCGAAGCCGCCGCCATGCACGTAATCACCGGAGTCAAGAATGACCAGACCCAGCACATTGCGCGTATGGTCAACGTCCATAACCGGCAGTGCGAAGGTGCCTGGTTCACCGGAACCCACTGCGGATGCGGGGGAAGACACAGCAGAAGGCACAACAGCATCGGCACCAGCATCGTCAACGACGCCCAGCGTATCAGCCTTCGCAGTAACCCCCGCACCGGAGCCAGTGGCACCAGACAGCGTCTGCACAGCGCCACCCGCTCCACAGGTGTATGCAATCTGGTTCGGCAAGGTCTCGCTTGGCGGATTGACACAACCGGGGAACTCACGATAGATACCGTCCAGTTCGGCATTGCTTAGCCCGCATTGGAAATCATGGTTGCCATACGTCACAGCCCACGGGATGCCGCGCGCCGCCAACGGCTCAGTGAACTGGCCAATGGCCTTGCGCACCAGCGCTCGGGTATGGTTCAGTGCGGATTCGGCAATAGGTTCGTCACACCAGCGACGTTTACGGAATGAATCGGCGAACGCCGGATCGTAGCCGGCGATCTGGTTGCCGGAGAAAATCACCAGATCAGGCCGTGTGGCATCAAGGCTGGCCTCAATCAGGGCGATGGTGTCTTTGGAGACTTTCGGCCCATCCTGAATGTCGGCAATCTGCAGCACGCGGAACTTGCCGGAATAGTGGAATTGCAGTCGTCCGAGACGCGCAGAGATAGAGACCGGGCGGCCGTCTTCGGCATCGGCCGGCTTGATACGGGGTTTCGACGACATCCCCTCTGGCGTACGCTGTGTTTCCGTCATGCCCTCCACTGTACACACAAACGAAAAGGCCCGCCGGAGCGGGCCTTTTCTACAAGTTCAACTACTGGAGCAGAATCTCTGCACAACATCATCGTCGTAACGGTAAGTCTTTCCAATGCCCGTCCAACGTAACAGTCCTCGTGACCATACACTATTTGTGGGCTCTGCTCTGTTCAGTTGTTCTTGTACCTCATAATCTATTCATCACTCCCGTTTCTCGCAACCTGCAGAGAGTCGTTGTGCGTTTTTTATCACAACTGTTCAATCGCACTTTCTGGCTATCGGAAAACGAGCTGAACCGTTCACATCGAACCCGTCTGATGTTCGGTTTCGTTCGTTTCACCGCCGCTCACGGCGTGTCGCGAGCACGCTAGCACACTCAGAACCAACCAACACCGAACTAACATGAACACCCGTTGAATTCTGGCGCGTTCAGCCGTTTTCCGGCCACGCCAGAGCTTACGATATAAACTATGGCACAGATATTTGACGCACCCTCGAAGGCAATTCTGCGCAGCCAAATCGCAGAGCATATTGCCGAAAACGACAACAACGACCGCCGCGTCGATCAGGAAGGCGAGGCACCGCTGCCCAAGGACCGTTTCTTCGACCGCGAGCTCAGCTGGCTCAAGTTCAACCAGCGCGTGCTCGAATGCGCGGAGAACGAAGACATGCCCCTGCTCGAGCGCGCCAACTTCGCCGCGATCTTCGCCTCGAACCTTGACGAGTTCTTCATGGTCCGCGTCGCCGGCCTGAAGCGCCGTATCGACTCGGGCATCGCCGTGCCGTCTGCCGCCGGCCTGAGCCCGCGTCAGCAGCTGCGCGCGATCAGCGAGACCGCACACCGTCTGCAAGACGAGCACGCACATTACGCGATCGACACCATTCTGCCGGAATTGGAGAAGGAGCGCATCGTCCTGCTGACGTGGGACAAGCTCACCTCCTCCGAGCAGGAGCGTCTCTCGCGCTACTACCGCCAGCAGGTGTTCCCGGTCCTGACGCCGCTCGCCGTGGATCCGGCCCACCCGTTCCCCTACATTTCCGGCGGTTCCATCAACCTGGCCGTGATTGTGGAGAACCCGGCCTCCGGCAAGTCGCACTTCGCCCGTGTCAAGATCCCGGGCAACCTGCCGCGCCTGGTGCCGGTGGACGACATGACCGACGAGGAGTCCAAGGACGAGCGTTACGGCTTCATCGCCATGGAAAAGCTCATCGCCGCGCATCTGGAATCCCTGTTCCCGGGCATGATCATCAAGGAGGCCCGCTCCTTCCGCGTGACTCGTAACGAGGACATCGACGTGGAAGAGGATGACGCCGAGAACCTGCTCAACGCCATGGAGAAGGAGCTGCTGCGCCGCCGCTTCGGACCGCCGATCCGTCTGGAGATCACGGACACCACTAGCCCGTTCCTCTCCCAGCTGCTCGCCGACCAGCTCGGCGTGAGCCAGGACGAGGTATACCGTCTGCCCAGCCCGCTGGACCTGACCGTGCTCTTTGAGCTCGGCAGCGTGGACCGCCCGGACCTGAAGAACCGTCCGTTCGTGCCGACCACGAACCGTCAGATCGCCGAGGTCGAGTCCTCCCGTGCGCAGGACATTTTCGCCGCCATCCGCGAGCGCGACATCCTGCTGCATCACCCCTATGACTCCTTCTCCACTTCCGTGCAGGCCTTCCTTGCGCAGGCCGCCGCGGACCCGAAGGTGCTGGCCATCAAGCAGACCCTGTACCGCACCAGCTCCAACTCGCCGATCATCGACGCCCTGATCGACGCCGCTCATGCCGGCAAGCAGGTGCTGGCTTTGGTGGAAATCAAGGCTCGTTTCGACGAGGACGCCAACATCGCGTGGGCCCGCAAGCTCGAACGCGCCGGCGTGCACGTGGTGTACGGCATCGTGGGCTTGAAGACCCACTGCAAGCTCATCGAGGTCGTGCGTCAGGAAGCGGACGGTCTACGCCGCTACTGCCACGTAGGCACCGGTAACTACAACCCGAAGACCGCGCGACTGTACACCGATCTGGGTCTGCTGACCTGCGACCCGGTGGTCGGCCAGGATCTGACTCGTCTGTTCAACCAGCTCTCCGGTTACGCGCCAAAGTCCAGCTTCCACCGTCTGCTGGTGGCCCCGCGCACCGTGCGCACCGGTCTAATCCAGCGCATCCGCCGCGAGGAGGACGCCGCCCGCGCCGGCAAGGAGGCCTGGATCAAGATCAAGGTCAACTCCATCGTGGACGAGAAGACCATCGACGCCTTGTACCGTGCCTCTCAGGCCGGCGTGAAGATCGACATCGTCGAACGCGGCATCTGCGCTCTGAAGCCCGGCGTTCCCGGCCTGTCCGAGAACATCCGCGTGCGTTCGATTCTCGGCCGCTTCCTGGAGCACTCCCGCATCTACGCCTTCTGCAACGCGGACGGCCCGCAGATCGGCGAGGGTCCGGCTTCCGGCCCGGAGGTCTACATCGGTTCGGCTGACCTCATGCACCGTAACCTTGACCGCCGTGTGGAGGCTCTGGTGCGTGTCACCGCCCCGGAGCAGGTCGACGGGCTCATCAAGTACGTGGACCTGCAGATGGCCGACTCCACCATGAGCTGGCACATGCAGCCCGACGGCACGTATGTGCTGCACACCAAGGACGACGAGGGCCGCCCGCTGGTCGACAGTCAGGAATATCTGATTCGCAAGCACCAGCGCCGCCCCAATTCGCACAACTGATTTCATTCGATGCTCCCGGTCAACGCAAGCTGACTGAGGGTGGTTACGATGCCCGGCTCCTCTTTCGAGAGGATGCCGGGCATCGTTGTTCAGCGCGCAAAAACTACGTAGCAGCGGTCCAACGTGACCTACAATACAAGAGATGGGTACGAACAGTATGAGACGAATCGTGGAAGCCGCCGGCGGTATCCTGTACCGGTGGAAGGATGATGCCGAGCCGACGCAGGCATCATCTCCATCAGTGAAATCCAATATTGCCACCGATGGCACCATCATCGCGAACACCACGGATTCTGACGGCAAGGCCACGGCAGCACCCGGCGCATCGGACGCGGCTCCCACCCCGGACCCGGCGCAGGCCGACAGCCCGGCCGCGGCGGACAACGTACTCAACCGCATCGAACTGTGCGTCGTGCATCGCCCGAAATACGACGACTGGAGCTGGCCGAAAGGCAAGGTCGACCCGAACGAATCGCACCGGCATGCCGCCGTACGCGAGATCGGCGAGGAATCGGGCCTGTCCGTGGAACTTGGCCCCTATCTGGGCGACATCGAGTACCCGCTGTCCGAAGAAGGCAGCAAACAGCGCCATACCAAGGATCGGTCGGCGGATACCAAGCATATCCAGTTCTGGATGGCCACGCCGATCAGCGCCATCGACAACCTGCGGCGTACCCATGCGTTTGGCCCGGTGCATCGGGCGGACATCGGCGAAATCGACGAAGTTTTGTGGCTGACGCCGGCTGAGGCCCGCAAGAAGCTCAGCCATTCCACCGATAAGGACATCCTTGCACTATTCGTTGATCGGGTGCAGGAGGGCGCGCTTGACGCCGTGCCGGTGATTATCGTGCGCCACGGCAAGGCAGAAGCGCGCAAGCTGTGGAAGGGTTCGGACGCGAACCGTCCGATCACGCCGCGCGGCGCGGCTGCGGCATACGCGCTGAACCGCGAGCTGGCGTGTTTCAATCCGACCCGACTGGCCACGTCGCCTTGGGTGCGCTGCCAGGAGACGTTGGAGATGTTCGCGTGGCAGACCGGACGAGACATGGTTCATCTCGATCCGCTCACCGAAGATGCATACGCCGCTGCGCCGGACACCGCATGGGAGTGTCTACTCAGCGAAATCGAGTTCGCACTTGAACGCCGTCAGCCCATAGCGATATGCATGCACCGGCCGGTGATTGGTGGTATGTTCGGACACCTGCGCAGCATGTGCGTTGCGCCGTCTCTGAGCAAACGCCTAATCGCCAGGACACCGTTCATGCCGACCGGCACGGCGGTGGCGCTGTTCGTCACTCCGACGCCTCATGGTCCCAAAATCATCGATATTCAGAAGGTTCAACCGCTTGTCTACTAGACCCGTATTTCCTGATTCATCCAACTCCTCGGCCGCTGCCGCCGCAGCTCATGCCGCGCACAATGGTGCCGCCGGCAGTCTGGGCCTAGGCTTCGGCTCGTTGCGTGCGGCCGGAGCGGCATTCGGACCTGCTCGCATGGGTTCTTCACGTCCTTCGCGCCCGGCTCAGCTCGACCCGGCTGTGGCCGATGGATTGGCCGGCGGCATGGACCCGCAAGCGTTGAGCGAGATGAGCCATCTGTCCGCTGCCGCATTGCTGGATCGTGTGCGCCATAGCGAAGACCCGGCGGTTGTTGAGCGGGTGCTCACGTTGGTGGAGACGGTCGGCGTGGATGAAATCGCCGAACTGTGGAGCGATGCCGAGCCGGATTCGCTGCCTGGTGTGCTGTGGCGACTGTATATGTTGCGTACGTGGATGCGATCGAATCGCGACTCAATCGCGCATCTGTGGCGCTTGGGTGAGCCGGTGGCCACTACCGCCTCCGCCATCGCCGGCGTGGATCAGGCTCCCAGTGAAGATGACATCGTGCGATTGGCCGATTCGATTCTCTCCGGTGCTTTTGTGGGCGATTTTGCCGTGGCGCTTGAGCGTGCGGCGGCGTTTACCGATGTGGTGGCGTTGGGCTTGCGCGTGGAGGCGCGGCGCATGGTGACCCGGGCCGAGGCCAACGGCGGCTTCTCCTCGGATGCCGACGAAAAGGCGGTGCGCACCAAAGCCGCCCGCCTTATACACACCGCCGGCAGCCTCATGGCCACCACCAAGGATTTCCAGCACGGCGCCAACCTCTGGCGCAGAGGCCGGTTGGAGTAGCCCTGCTCCAGGCTCCCTCTGATGAGGGAGCTGTCACGGGCGATGCCCGTGACTGAGGGAGAAACCCACCAACCGCACCCCAACAATCAGCTACCGGCCAACACCACCCCTTCCCCGGCGCGGCGAGACCCATCGCAAGCTATACTAAGTACCCGCGTCGGACCGTGCTTAAGCCCCGGGCTCCATTTTTTGCCGCCGCGAGCGGCCCTTGCGCCGACAGGCGCTTTCGCGGTTCGGCGCTTCTCTTCTTTCCCTCACTCAAAATGCATGCCTCATGCAATCACAACGGCATCCCCATCATTCTCTACGCTGTCAGCAAAGCAAAACCACGATTAAACCGAAAGACCACCCCACTGAGCCCGTCTCAGCGGGGCAAAACCACGACCGAGTCAATGGTCCGCCCCGCTAAGGTCGGCGCGCAACGGCATAATCCCCAATCCCGCCGAATAATGCTCCATTTCAGTTCCGATTCAGCCGTAATCCCCGAGCCAAAGGAGAATTGGATGGGGTCGGCTTCGTAGAGCCAGGCTCCAGTCCAAGCAGCAACGACAAAACCGACACGGCGGAGGCCGCCGACCACGCCTGCGGATGGCAAGCCGCAGGATACGGAGAGGGGCCGTTCTCCCCCGAATCCCCGGAGTACAATTCCGGGATCTGGTAGCCGAAGGCATCCGCAGCGCGAACCAATCCGTCGGCCACACGCAACGCCTCCGCCTCATAGCCTTCTGCACGAAGACCATTCATCACGATGGCACTGTCATGAGCCCACACAGAGCCGCAATGATAGCTCTCAGGCCAGTACCCACCAGCCAGTGTGCTCATGGTACGCACGCCATAGCCGCTGAGCATGTCATCACCAACCAAACGGGCCACCACATCGCGCACACCCTGTTCATCAAGAATGCCCGTGCCAAGCAGATGCCCAATATTGCTGGTCAAGGAATCAACCGGCTTCTTGTCTCGATCCAGCGCAATCGCCGGATAGCGGCCATTGCCGTCATCAACCCAGAAAACCTCGTTAAACCGGGTCTTCAGCCGCTTGGCCCATGCGCGCCAATCCTCAGCCCCAGGGCGCCCGAATTTCTCCAGCACATCCGCGCCGAGCATGGCTGCCTGATAAGCATATCCCTGCACTTCGCACAAGGCGATCGGGCCGTCGGCAATGCGTCCATCGTTCCAGCGTACGGAGTCTCCCGAATCCTTCCACCCCTGGTTGCTCAGGCCATGACCAGTGCGATCGATGTATTCCAAGAATCCATCGCCATCGCAATCACCCCAATCGCGCAGCCAGGCAAGTGCGGCCTCAAGGTTCGGCAGCAACGCCTCAATCTCCTGCTCCGGCGCACCCCAGCGCAACGCCTCGGCGAGCAAAATAATCCACAGTTCGGTGGCATCAATGGTGCCGTAGTACAGCGGGGGCAGGCTCAAAGTACCGACAAAGGTGCCTTGCGAGACAAGCTGTTCGCCGCGCAACTCATGCATAATCTTGCCTGGATCTGCATTGCTTTCATCATCGTGCGCGGTCGTCTGGAATCGAGCCAGTACGTGCAAGGTGTCCAACGCCAATGTGACGTCCAAAGGCAGCATGAATCGGGCAGCCCATAGGGAGTCGCGGCCGAACAAGGTGAAATACCATGGCGCTCCAGCCGCAAGAAAAGCATGATTCGGATCATCGGCAATCGTCATACGCAATGCGGCCAAATCTTCCAGCGACGTATTAATCCACCGGGAGACGCGGGTATCCGCCGCAACGGCACGGAGTCCATCCCATCCACATTGAGTCCTCGCCGCGGCGACAGGAGCGGCATGGGTGGACTCCACTGAAAGCTTCCAAGCAAGCTGCACCATGTCATTCGCCGGAACATCAATGCACCAAGACAGCACGGCTTCATTTCCGTTCCACACCACATGTCCTTCCGGCGCGTGGAGCGTGAATGCGTTGCCCTTACCATCCTCGATTCTCAGACCATCGGTCTCGACCGCAGCACGAATCTCGCCACGCAGTAACGTCTCAGACCGTGCTCCACCTTTGATTTCCTGCATAGTCGACATATCGGGAACAATCGTCACACGAACCGCTACCCGAACATCGTCATCTCTGCCAGACTCAATGGCAACATGTTGCTCAAAGCCTGACTCCACCACCTGCTCAGTGGTAAGCACCCGGAACCGTGGGTCGGCCGTCTGTCCCTCCAATGCGCGCGGAACGGACACCATCGTTCGCGTGCTTGCGTTATCACGACGAACCGAAATCGACACAGGTATATCACCATCAATATCCGTGACAATTGTGGACACAAGACGAGTGTCTCCCACATACAGTCCCGTCACCGGACCTCCATCAATGGAGCCATCGGCATTCGACCATAGCTGGCAGGGGGAATGCAGCAGCACCAATTTGTCGTGAAGCCATGGCTGCAATGTTTGTGTTTCAGGCATAATGCTCCTTTATCATCGTCATCGAAGGCCGGTCATCCCTTGACCGCGCCGTCCGTGACATTCATAATGCGTTTTTGGAAAATAAAGAACAGCACGGCGACCGGAACAGTCATCACTGCCGCTGCCGCGAGTTTCAATGGATACTGATTGCCCTGACCCAGCTGTCCACTGGCCAGAGTCGCCACGCCTTTGGTCAGCGTTGCCATAGATGGCGATTGCGTCGAAATGATGAAATGCGACAACTCATTCCATGATCCCTGGAACGACATGATTGCAATGGTCACAATCGAGGGCCGCGCCATGGGCAGCACAATCGACCAAAAGATACGGAAGGTGCCAGCACGGTCCACCATGGCCTGTTCTTCAACGCTGCGCGGAATCGATTCGAAGAAATTCTTCATGATGAACACGCCTCCGGCATCCACCAATAGTGGGAAAATCATGCCTGCATAGGTGTCGTAAATGCCCAGACTCTTGATAACCAGGAATTTCGGAATCATAAGCGCCACTCCCGGCACACTCATCACTGCCACCAGAGTGAGGTAGATCAGGTTACGGCCGGGAAACCGCAGACGGGCCAGTGCATATCCGGCCAGCGAATCGAAGAACACCCGTCCTATGGTGACAAAAATCGTCACAATCAACGAATTCTTGAACCATAGAGGGAAATCGGAATGTAGGAACAATCGGCTGTACGCGGCACTCGTCCACACCTGTGGAACCAACGACACCGGATTGGCAGAGGCGTCCGCATCCGTTTTAAACGACGTACTCACCTGGATGATAAACGGCATAATGTAGATCAGCGCAATGGCAATCAGCACCACATATAGCAGCACTCCGTTTCGTCGTATCGTTTTCCACCACAGACGGGCATCGCTCCGCCGCCGCGGTTCTATTGATTGCTCACTCATTGGTACCTCCTTGCACGGTAGAACCCGTATATGTTGCCGGAGAGGTCAGTCCAGCCCGGGACATGGCTCTAGCTTCTTCTTTCATCGCCGCGTAGTAGGCGCGTTTGCGCTTCGACATATTTCGATCCCGTAGCAGGAAGCGAACCACGGCCGCCATAACGATGATGACCACGAACAGGATGAAGGAAATGGCCGCACCTTGCCCCCACTTCTGATTTTGAAACGCTGCGGAATACGACAAATACGCCGGAGTAATGGTGGTTTTTGCCGGATCTCCCTTGGTGCCGGTGTAAATCTGGTCAAATACCTGCCATGTACTCACCACACCCAAAATGATCACGGTGAAAATAGTCGGCCTCAGTTGGGGCAACGTTATTTTCCAGAATCGCTGCCAAGCGTTGGCACCATCCATAATGGCCGATTCCTCGGTCTCATCACCGATGGCTTGCAACGCCGTGATAAACATCAGCATGAAAGTTCCGGAAGTGGTAAAAATGGCCATCAAAATGACGGCGAACATGGCCACGGAAGGTCCAGCCAGCCAGTCCCACCAAGTAATTCCCAAGAACCCGTGCTGAGTCAATGAGGCGGGTCCTTTCTGCACACCGAACCAGCCAAGTATCACTTGGACAATGCCACGGGGATCATTGAACCAGTTCGGCCCCTTGATGCCGAACCATCCCAGCACTGCATTAATAGAACCGGTGGCGCTGAACAGAAACATCCACAGCACAGTGATGGCCACAGAGCTGGTAACCGAGGGGAAGTAGAACGCCGTGCGGAAGATGCCTCGGCCCTTAAGAATCTTCCGGTTCAACATCACCGCCAAGGCGAGTGAGAGCATAGTCTGCAACGGGATGACCAGCAACGTATACCATGCGTTGTTTCTCATAGCCGTTCCGAAATCGCTCTGAGAGAGTCCCGGCGTGGTCAGTACTTGCCTGTAGTTCTCCAGCCCCACGAAATGGACATTGCCGAAGAAAGGATTGCCTCGTCCAGCCCAATCGGAGAAACTCACCCACAGGGCCATCACGATGGGAACAAACAAAAACAGGCCAAGGATAATGATGATGGGAAGGCAGAACAGCCAACCGGAAATGGCTTCCGATGTTCTACGAATACTTTTGGCATTCCGCTCATCAGACGAATGATGTGTTGCGTTCAACATGAGACATCCTTGTTCCGATGATGTTCCTGGCGAATCCGTCGCACGGCCGATTCGCCAGGAATACCGTCTATTGCATAATCGCTTCGAGGTTCTTCTGGGTTTTGGTGAGAATGGATTGCACATCGGCGTCCTGCAGACCGCCGACCTGCGAGTTGAAATCGTTAATTACGGTCGACACATCTTTGTTGTTGGGCACGCCAACCGCATAGTCAAGTGCATCGGCGAATGCCGTGAGATCGGGGTACTGCTGCTTCCATTCATCGGTCAGACTCTTCTTTGCGGGCATAACGCCGAACGCCTCGGAAAAACTCATCACCGTCTCCTTGCTCGTTAAGTATTCAACCAAGTTGAGGGAATCCTTCTGGTTTTGGCTGTCTGCAGCAATACCCCATGCATTGGTGAACAACAGGGTCTTCTTGCCCTTGGGGCCTTCCGGCAACGGAATGAACTTGTAGTTGATATTGGGATAATCCTTCTTCATGCTGCCGGTCAGCCAGTTGCCTTCAATCGACATCGCCGCTTTGCCGAGGCCGAATGCCTCGCCGCCCCAACCAGCGTTGAGGTCGTCGGCAAATTTGGCAACGTCATCCTTCAGCATTTTCTGCACTTCAGTCAGACCGGCAACACTGCCTTCAGAATCGGCAATGGCCTTGGTACCATCATCGCTGACCAGGCCGCCGCCCGCCTGCTCCATGAATACACCGATGCGGGCAAATTCTCCGCTCATGGTCAAGCCGACATGGTCTGCCGTGGTAAGCTTCGCCGCCACATTCTCCAGATCATCCCACGTCTGCGGATAATCAGCGTCAGTCAATCCGGCCTGCTTCCACATGTCTGTATTAATAACGAGCTGCAATGTGGATACGTCTTTGGGAACACCGTACAGTTTGCCGTCATAGGTGAAGGATTGCAGAATGTTGCTGTAATAGTCGCTCTTGTCCTGCAGCATGTCGCCATAAGCCAGCAATGACCCATTCGCCGCGTAACCCGCCACCAGCTCAGGGGAAAGATAGAACACGTCCGCCGGGGAGCCTGACGCGAAACCCTGAGACAACTGCTGGCCGATATCACTGGACACCACCACGCTCGCCTTATGGCCGCTCTTCTTGGACCATGCCGCCACAGCGTCCTTGACCGCATTGTCTTCGGCGTCACTCGAAGACCAGATCATTACTGTCATCGGCTTCGACGAATCCGATGTCAGCTCGTCCACACTGGTGGCGGTAGCGTCGCCCTCCGAAAATCCTCCGCCGCCGCATGCCGCCAACATTGCCACCGCCGCGATGCTTGCCGTACAGGCCGTCAGTCGTCCGCGCTTCATTTGATACTCCTTACCTTTCACTACTTTGTGATCTGGTTCATCTCCAGAGAATTTTAACGTTCGAATCTTCTTCCATGCAGAAAGTCAAGTAACTGTCGTTTTAGCATTGATTTTCTGCGTGTCTTATTTTTTAACGTTCAAATTCTGGTTATAATGTAACGCAGCGTTGAAAATATGTCAAACACAAGCGCGCCGAGCAAGGAGGCACACCATGGACGAGTCGCGACTCATCACCATCAAAGACGTGGCGAAAGACGCCGGAGTCTCCGCGCAAACCGTATCCAACGTCATCAACACGCCACAGCGCGTTCGTCCGGACACCCGCAACCGCGTACACCATTCCATACAGAAACTCGGATACAAACCCAATGCGTCGGCCAGAAGGCTGCGCACCAGCCGCAGCGACACCGTAGCTCTAGGCATCCACCCCGCCGATTCGCCGATCTTCGATCGTTTCCTTCATGCTCTCACCGCCGAAACGGATATGAGAGACCTGCGTATTCTGCTGTACAAGACTGACACCGCAGAAGACGAGATCTCACATTTCGAATCACTGCTCGCCACATCGGACGTGGACGCCTTCATCCTGACTGACGTTACCTTCGACGACCCCAGACCCGATTGGCTACGGCAGCACAATCAGACCTTCTCCCTGTTCGGACGCCCGTGGGGCGCCGACATCAATGATCCGACTATTTCCTGGGTGGACGTGGACGGGAGAGACGGCACACGCCGAATCACCCAACACCTCATTCTGAACGGATACCGCAACATCGGATTCGTTGGGTGGAGGCCTCCATCCAGCACCGGACATGATCGACTCTCCGGATGGAGAGACGCCATGATGGCCGCCAAGCTCTGCTCCGAAGAGCAACTCGAACGATTGACCGTATTCACTGATGATGACGTCGCCTCAGGGCAACAGGCGTTCCAGATCATGAGCCAATCCAATGCAGACCTCGACGCCGTGGTCTGCATCAGCGATACCATCGCCGCCGGCGTATACATGGAAACGCACGGGGACATAACCATCACCGGATTCGATGACACCCCAATATCCCGCTCGCTGAACTTCTCCAGTATTCGGCAGCCGCTTAACGACATCGCAAAAGCCATTCTTGATTCTCTGCAGCAGCAGCGCACTCACGGCGAAGACGCCCGAATGCACCTCCTGCTCCCCCCGCAACTCGTCATACGTTGACGTCCATCTATTGTCCCTATTCATCATCGCATCACAATCAGCAGAGGAGCTCCCATGCCTTCATTCCCCCAACCGCGCATCAACCCCAGCATGGGACCGGATACTGTGCTGCAAGGTGACCGCTGGCGCATCGGCGTGATCACCGAGTCGCTTATCCGACTCGAATGGCAGGATGATGGCGTATTCGAAGATCACGCCACACAAATGGTCGCGAATCGAAACTGGGACGTCACCCCACAGTTCACCCATACCGTACGCAACGAGCTACTCATCGTCGACACTCCGACGCTTCGCCTCACTTACGACATGCAGCCGTTCAGCAAGGAGGGCCTCAGCATTGTGGTGAAAGGAGTGGCCAACTCGCAAATGAACACCTGGCACTACGGAGATGCACAAGACGGCAACCTGCACGGCACCGCACGTACGCTCGACACTGTCGACGGAGCAACCCAGCTGGAACCCGGTATCCTCTCGCGTGACGGCTGGGCCGTAATCGATGATTCCAGTTCCAATATCATCACCGATGCTGATGCCATCAATGGAGAGGCCAACCCGTTCGGTGTTTGGGTCACGCCACGCACCAATCCAGAGACTGACCTGTATTTCTTTGGCTACGGGAACCAGTACATCGAGGCCATACAGGACTTCTACCGCCTGACTGGCCCGACACCGCTGCTGCCTCGATTTGCGCTAGGCAACTGGTGGAGCCGTTATCATCGATACACCGAACAGGAATATCTGGCGTTGATTGACCGTTTCGAACATGAAAAACTGCCCTTTACCACAGCGGTTATCGATATGGACTGGCATTTGGTGGATGACGTCGATCCTCAGTATGGTTCCGGATGGACCGGTTACACATGGAATCGTGAGCTCTTTCCCGACCCCGAGCGGTTCCTCCGCTCATTGCATGAGCACGGTCTCAAGACCACGCTTAATGTACACCCGCGCGATGGCATTCGCGCTTTCGAGAACGGTTATGAGCGGGCCGCCCTGCACATGGGCATAGATCCAGCTAGCGGGGAACCGGTGGAATTCGATGTGACCAGTCCACGATTCATGGAGACATACTTCGACTTGCATCACAAGTTGGAGGATGAAGGCGTTGACTTCTGGTGGCTGGACTGGCAGCAAGGCGGCGTGACCAGACAGCAGGGCCTCGACCCGCTCTGGATGCTCAATCATATGCATTATCTGGATTCCGGACGCAATGGGCGCTGGCCGTTGACCTTCTCCCGATACGCCGGCCCAGGCTCTCACCGGTATCCGGTCGGGTTCTCTGGAGACACCGTGGTGACATGGGAATCGCTCCAATTCCAGCCTTATTTCACCGCCACCGCCTCGAACATTGGCTATGGATGGTGGAGCCACGACATCGGCGGACATATGTTCGGCTACCGCGACGAAGAATTGGAGGCCCGATGGTACCAGCTCGGCACATTCAGCCCGATCAACCGACTGCACTCCACGGATTCCCCGTTCAACGGTAAAGAACCATGGAACTTCCATGCCGAGATCCGTCATGCGATGAATGCCGCATTGCGTCTGCGTCACGAAATGCTGCCCTACCTGTACACGATGAACTGGCGCGCATCAGCGGCAGGACGACCTCTCGTTGAACCGATGTATTGGCAGGACCCGAACAACGCCATGGCCTACGAAATCGGACATGAGTTCCGCTTCGGTACTGAATTGGTGGTCTCTCCAGTCACTTCTCCCATTGACCGTGACGTGCAGCTTGCCAAGACAGACGTCTGGCTGCCACAAGGCACCTGGTTCGATTTCTTCACCGGCCGTCGGTATGAATCGAAATACAAGAGCGGCAGGAGCTTCGAGGCTTGGCGTGATTTACATGGCATTCCAGTGTTCGCCAAGGCCGGAGGCATCGTGCCTATGCAGCCATTAGATGCCAACGGACTGAACTCCACCAGCAACCCCTCCCATGTCATGGTGATGGTGTTCCCCGGAGCCGATGGAGCATTCACCGTCAAAGAAGATGACGGCACCAACCAAGCGCTGCCGGACGATTCCAAAGCCGCGTCCACCACATTGACATTGGGCTGGGGACCAAATGGCACCAACTCTGCAGATGCGGCGGCATTCACCATCGCTCCGGCCACGGGCAATATATCAGCCCTTCCCGTAGCCCGGTCATGGTGCATCATCTTCCGCGGCGTAGCGCCGGCCACCGTCACCGTTACCGTGGATGATGAGCCAATTACAGCAGATACCACTTATGATGAAGCGACGTTGAGCCTGTCCGTGTCGGTTCCATTAGTGCCGATCACGGCCTCAATCACCATCACTGCGGCGAATGGGCTGACTTATGCCAATGATCCGGCACTCGGTGATGCTTTCACCGTGCTGTATAACGCGCAAATCAACTACCTGACCAAGGAACGGGCCAATGCAATGATTCGCGCGTACGGTGCAGACGCACTGAACGCGCTGTACACGCTCGAACGCACGAGCGGCGCATTCCCACGTCATGATTTTGAGGAGTCCCATATGCCGCAATCTGTGATTCAAGCCGTTGCCGAACCTTTGCTGCGAACGTCAGGCTCCTTCCCAGACGAGAATAAGAGCTGAACAACCTAAGGAGAATCAATATGGTGTAAATCAACCCTTGTTTTGCACCATATTGATTCCCGGTTTTACACCTTTCGCGTTCCCGGTTTTACACCTTTCAGCAAGGTTCTCACGCACGCCATTATCCGTTCCAATTCGGCAGGTCGGCAAACTTGGACTAGGCTGGGAATCATGGAACTCCATGTTTTGAATCATCCGCTGGTCGAGCACAAGCTCACCGTGCTGCGCGACAAGAACACCCCCTCCTCCACCTTCCGCGAGCTCGTCTCCGAACTCGTGATGCTTGAGGCCTACGAGGCCACCCGCAACCTGTCCGTGGTGGCCGCGCCGATCGAGACGCCGGTCGCCCCGATGACCGGCAAGAAGCTCGCCTCCCCGCGCCCGATCATCGTGCCGGTGCTGCGCGCTGGCTTGGGCATGCTCGACGGCATGACCCGCCTGATTCCGACTGCTGAAGTCGGCTTCCTGGGCATGAAGCGCGACGAGGAGCACCCCACCCAGCAGGTGACGTACGCGAACCGTCTGCCCGAGGACCTGTCCGGCCGCCAGTGCTTCCTCATCGACCCGATGCTCGCCACCGGCGGCACGCTGGTCGCCGCCACGCACTACTTGGCCGAGCGCGGTGCCAAGGACGTGACCGCGATCAACATCATCGCGGCCCCCGAAGGCATCAAGTACGTCGAGGAGCACATCGACCCGTCCATCGACTTCAAGGTCGTGGTGTGCGCGGTCGACGAACGTCTTAACGACAAGTGCTACATCGTGCCGGGACTCGGCGACGCCGGTGACCGTCTCTATGGTGTAATTGACTGATTTTCCTGGCTCCCCTCCCTGAGGGGAGCCAATGTGATGGGCTTTTTATGCAAATCGACATTATTGCGCCGGGGCGCGTGAAGGAACGTTACCTTCGCGACGCCATTGACGAGTATTCCAAGCGACTTTCGCGCTACTGCAAGCTCAACATCATTGAAGTGGCAGATGAGAAAACGCCTGACCATGCCTCCGAAGGCGTTGACCGACAGATCAAGGCCAAAGAAGGCGAACGCATCGCCAAGCATCTGAAGGACGGCGCGTTTGTTATTGCCCTTGCCATCAATGGCAAGCAGCTGTCCAGTGAAGAATTGGCCGCCAAAATCAACGACCTTGGATTGCGTGGCACCAGCCATATTCAGCTGGTCATCGGCGGTTCAATCGGCCTTGACGACGCGATTCTGCGTCGTGCTGATTTTCTGCTGAGTTTCTCGAAGATGACGTTCCCGCATCAGCTTATGCGCGTGATTCTGCTGGAGCAGATCTATCGCGCTTATAAAATCAACGCTGGCGAGCCGTATCACAAGTAAAACGCCATACCTCATGGGGCGGGAAATCCCCCATGGGGCGGCAATTGCCCCATGAGGCGGCAAAATCCTCATGGGGCGGTATGCCAAAATGGCTTAATTCCGCGGTTTCACATATTCTTCAAACCGCCTCATGGGCAAGTTACCGCCCGATGAGCCTGTAACCGCCCCATGGGCACATCAATAACGCCCTCAACCTCACACTGCGTTGGGGACGAACGCTTCGAAGATGTGGCGGTCGAAGTAGGGGGCGCACTGGGCGAGTTCATCGCTGCTGCGCACGGTCCATGAAACCGGCATCGCACCCATCGAACGAGCGAGCTTGACTTGCGGCGAAGCGCCACCGGTCCAGTCATAAGCCACGAAATCAGGACGAGACAGCCAGTCGAGCGCCAGTAAGCCGGCGGCCCATTCAGCCGCACCATTCTTGCTCAGCTTCGCCGGCCAGCTCAGCTGACCGCGGCACACCTCAGGGTGATGCTCCTTGTACCAATTCACCGCGCCCGGGTGGAAGGATTCGATCACGTACGGACCGTCATACGCCTCAAGCAAGGCGTGGCCCTTTTCCATGAGCTCTTCGCTACGCTCATCCCAAGCCCTGTTGTTGCTGAACTTGTATTCCACAATCAGCGGAGCCCGGCCGGCCACCACGTCCAGCACATCGGAGAACAGCGGCACATGCTGGTAGTACCCCTTCGGCGCGGCGGACGGCGTGACCACCAGCGGCGGGTTCGCGTCGGCACCCGGCAGCGGGGCGGCCTTCAAATCGCCTGACTTGCCGTTCGGGAAGAGCGGAATACGGGTGAGTTCGTCGTAAGTCAGGTCTTCGATGCGGCGCGGATCGCCGGCCACGCGCAACAAATCAGCGTCATGGACCACGACCACTTGGCCGTCGAGCGTAAGCTGCACGTCAAGTTCGATGCCATAGCCAGCCTCGCAAGCGGCGGCGAATGCGGCCAGCGAGTTTTCAGGAGCAATCGGACCGGTCATATCCGCACTGCCGTAGCCGGCCTTGACAGCCATGCGACGGGCAAGCGACACATAATCATCGTTTTCGGTGATGGATCGCTCAGTGGTATCGGCTTGGGCGCTAACCGGATTATCCCCACCATAATCAGCGATATCGGTATAGCCGACCAAACCAGAACCCGCATCATGCAAGCCACGGTGGGCATACCATACCTCCGGAATGGAGGGCACGAAATTACGACGCTTGTCATTAAACGTGCGCGGGGCCACGGCCCACACGGCAGCACCGGCGGCGGCCACGCCTGCCAGCGCCACGTTTCTCCAGAGCTTCGACGACATTGGAATCCTTCCTGTTGGGCTGCCTCTAGCCTAACGCTTCTGCCAGCCATTGTGGAGTGGTTGGATCATCCGGTCTCAGTGCGCGATCCGGGTGGTTGGCGCGCAGTGGCTCCCAGCTGAAATCTGTCAGCAGATCGGCGGGTTTGCAAGGAATTGGAGTGGGTTGCAGACGCAGCAGCCAGGCGCAGTATCCGATGATCTGTTCAGGGGTCACGCCACGGGCGCGCAAGGCTCCCATATCTAGCGAACGTTCGCGCTTGGCTAAACGCCGGCCGGCCGCATTGTCGATAAGCGGCAGGTGCGCATACTCGGGGTGCTCGGCGAGAGGCTTTTCCGTGTTGCCGCATTCCGGCTCAAAGCCGCCAGCCAACAGACACTGGCGAATCCACATTTGCAGCGCGGTGGAGCGCAGCAGATCACGGCCGCGCACGATATCGTCAACACCCATATCGAGGTCATCCACGACCACGACCAGTTGATAGCCGAACAGTCCATCGGCTCGGCGAATCACGGAATCGCCTACCTCGCGGGCCAAATCGTAGTGCTGTGGACTATAGACACGGTCGTTAAAGCATGCGACACCATCAACGATTCCGGCATCGCCCTGCTGTTCCGGCGGCACGGCTCCCGACAGCGCAGCGGAATCGTCAGGCACTGTACGTTGCTTTTCTCCCACTGCCGGTTTCGGCATGGCGATACGGATGGAATGCTGGTCGCCGCGAGACAGACGGGCACGGACCTCGTCGGGATGGTCGTGCAGCAGGCGGCGGCATGTGCCGGGGTACACCATAAAGCCGTCGCCCTCGTTGGGGGCCGAGGCGGCGCGAATGTCGGCACGCGAGCAGAAACAGGGGTACAGCACACCTTGCGAGCGCAGGCATTCGAGAGCGTATTCATATCGTTCAGTGCGCTGGGATTGGAACATCGGTTCGCCATCCCAGTCGAGGCCGAGCCAATGCAGGTCATCCATCATGAGCTGGTCCGCACCGGCGACCACACGCGGCTTGTCCACGTCCTCGATACGCATCAGCATGCGGTCGCCACGCGAGCGGGCCGAAAGCCATGCACCCAACATGGCGTACACGTTGCCGATATGCATGCGCCCCGACGGCGTCGGCGCGAATCGTCCAGTCACTGGCCCTCCTCGTATGAAGTTCAGCACCATGGTAGCGAAAAGGCCCCCTCCTCAGAGGAGAGCCAATATAGTGAAGCTCGCCAGCCCGAACTCCCCTCAGTCAGCTTCGCTGACGGCTTCGCTCAGGGAGGGGAGCCAGTGATTGTCACTTGTCTTCGGTGACGTTGTCCACGCTCACGTCCGGATCGTCGGAGACGATCTGGTCGCTCGCCCAAGCGGAGAGTTCCAGATGTTCGCCGCCGGTCTGGTCGACGAGCACGGTGTCGCCATCGTGGACCTTGCCGGCCAGCAGCATACGGGCCAGCTGGTCGCCGACTTCGGTCTGTACCAGGCGGCGCAGCGGACGAGCGCCATAGGCCGGGTCGTAGCCGGTGTTGGCCAGCCATTCGCGAGCCGAGTCGGTGACGTCCAGCGTGATGCGGCGATCGGTCAGACGCTGAGCCACGCCAGCCACCTGGATATCCACGATGCCGCCAAGCTCCTCGCGCGTGAGCGGGTGGAACATGACGATGTCGTCCAGACGGTTCAGGAACTCCGGCTTGAAGTTCATGTGGACAGCATCCATCACGGCCTTCTTCTTGGCGTCGGCGTCCATGTCCTCGTTCACGAGGAACTGCGAGCCGAGGTTAGAGGTCATAATCAGAATCGTGTTCTTGAAGTCCACGGTCCTGCCCTGGCCATCGGTCAGGCGACCATCGTCAAGCACCTGCAGCAGCACGTCGAAGATCTCCGGGTTGGCCTTCTCGACCTCGTCGAACAGCACTACGGAGTACGGGCGACGGCGCACGGCCTCGGTCAGCTGGCCGCCCTGCTCGTAGCCCACGTAGCCCGGCGCCGCGCCAATCAGGCGCGAGACTGAAGCCTTCTCCATGTATTCGGACATGTCGATGCGGACCATGGCCTTCTCGTCGTCGAACAGGAAGTCGGCGAGCGCCTTGGCCAGCTCGGTCTTGCCCACACCGGTGGGGCCGAGGAACAGGAACGATCCGGTCGGACGGTTCGGGTCGGAGATGCCGGCACGCGAACGGCGCACCGCGTCGGACACGGCGGCGATGGCTTCCTTCTGGCCGATCACACGCTTACCGAGGTAGTCCTCCATGTGCAGCAGCTTCTCGTTTTCGCCCTGCATCAGGCGGCCGACGGGAATACCGGTCCAGTCGGAGACGATCTCGGCCACCGAGTCGGCGTCCACGCGGTCCGGAACCATCGGTTCATCGGCCGGGTTGGCCGCGCCGGCATCAGCAGATTCAGCATCCGCGCTCTCCGCGGCGGCAAGCTCCTTCTGAATGGACGGAATCTCGCCGTACAGAATCTTCGAGGCCTCGGCCAAGTTACCCTCACGAGTGAACTTGTCAGCCTGCACGCGCAGGTCGTCGAGCTTGGCACGCAGGTCGCCGACCTTGTTGTGGCCGGCCTGCTCCGCATCCCAACGCGCCTTGAGGCCGCTGAGCTTCTCACGGGTGTCCGCGAGTTCGGCTTGCAGCTTGCCCAGACGCTCCTTGGACGCGGGGTCCTCGGCCTTCTTGAGCTGCATCTCCTCCATTTCAAGACGGGTTACCTTGCGCTGCAGCTCATCGATCTCCTCAGGCGAGGAGTCGAGCTCCATACGCAGGTGGGCAGCCGCCTCATCGACCAGGTCGATGGCCTTGTCCGGCAGCTGACGACCCGAAACGTAACGGTTCGAGAGGGTCGCGGCGGCAACCAACGCGTCATCGCCGATCGTCACCTTATGGTGCGCCTCGTAACGCTGCTTCAGACCACGTAGGATGGCGATGGTGTCTTCCACGCTCGGCTCGCCCACGAACACCTGCTGGAACCTGCGCTCCAGCGCCGGATCCTTTTCGATGTTCTCGCGGTACTCGTCCAGCGTGGTCGCGCCGATCAGGCGCAGCTCGCCACGGGCCAGCATGGGCTTGAGCATATTGCCGGCGTCCATCGAGCCTTCGGCCGCACCCGCGCCGACGATGGTATGAATCTCGTCGATGAAGGTGATGATCTGACCATCCGCGTTCTTGATTTCATTGAGCACGCTCTTTAGGCGCTCCTCGAACTCGCCACGGTACTTTGAGCCGGCCACCATGGAGCCCAGGTCAAGGGAGATGAGCTTCTTGCCTTGCAGGGTGGTGGGCACGTCGCCCGCCACGATACGCTGGGCCAGGCCTTCCACGACGGCGGTCTTGCCGACGCCGGGCTCGCCAATCAGCACCGGGTTGTTCTTGGTACGACGGGAGAGAATCTGAATCACGCGGCGGATTTCCTGGTCACGGCCGATGACCGGGTCCAGCTTGCCTTCCTTGGCGGCGGCCGTCAGGTCGGTGGAGTACTTCTCCAGGGCCTTGTACGAGCCTTCCGCGTCCGGGCTGGTGACCTTCGCGCCGCCACGCACGCCGGGTACGGCCTTGCGCAGGGAGGCTGCGGTGACGCCGTTCTTCTCCAAGATTTCGGCCGACTGGTTCGGCTTGCTGGCCGCGATGCCGATAAGCAGGTGCTCGGTGGAGACGTATTCGTCGCCCATCTGCTGCATTTCCTTTTCGGCCTGGGCGATGGCAGCGGTCAGCTGGCGGCTGGCCTGTGGCTGCGAGGTGCTGGATCCGGATGCGCTCGGCAGTGCGACCAAAGCGTTGCGCACGGCGGCGGCGATGGCCTGCGGGTCCCCGCCCGCGGCCTCGATCAGAGAGCGCGCCACGCCGTTTTCCTGGCGCAGCAGCGCATCCATGACGTGCAGAGTCTCGACCTGCGCGTTTCCTGCGGCGGACGCACTCTGAATCGCGTCGCCGACGGCTTCTTGGGCCATAGTGGTGAACTTCTGTTCCATATCGTATTCCTCCATATCATGCGGTCTGCGCAGTGCGGCTCGCGGGCTTCGAAAGCCCTGCGAGCGTTGCGGCAGACCGCAGCTTGTCGTTGTCTGATATGGTCAACCGACCTGGAACCCATTCTATTCCCAAAACTTGAGTGCATGTGACTCAAGTTTTGGATTTTGGTGGGGAGGGTCAACAATAGCTCCCTCTGATGAGGGAGCTCACCGCTACTTCAGCGCGCCGACGGCGCTCTCGGCGGCGGCGAGGACTTCGCCGGAGAGAATCGCCTCGGCCACGCCCTCAATCTGCGGGGTGGTCCAGGTGTCGCGCACGTCGGGGCCGATTTCGTTGGCATACTGGCGCACCACGCGGTATACGGCGGCACCGGCCGCACCCGGACGGTACGGCTTGCGGAAGTCGAAGGAGCGGCAGGAGCACAGCAGTTCCACGGCCAGCACGCGCGCGAAGGCCGGAATCGACCGGCGCAGCTTGCGGGCGGCGGCCCAGCCCATCGACACGTGATCTTCCTGCATGGCGGAGCTTGGAATCGAATCGACCGAGGCGGGCACGGCGTTACGCTTCATTTCGGAGACGATGCCGGCGGCGGTGTACTGGGCGATCATGAAACCGGAGTCCACGCCCGGGTCACCAGCCAGGAACGCCGGCAGACCGCGGTTGCGCGCCACGTCAAGGAAGCGGTCGGTACGACGCTCGGAGATAGAGGCTACGTCAGCGGTCGGAATCGCCAGGAAATCGAGCACATAGGCCAGCGGCGCGCCATGGAAGTTGCCGTTGGACTCCACACGGCCGTCCAGCGTGACGCACGGGTTATCGATGGCGGAGGCGAGTTCCACGCCCGCCACGGAGGCCGCGTATTCCACGGTGTCGCGGGCGGCGCCGTGCACCTGCGGGGTGCAGCGCAGCGAGTAGGCGTCCTGCACACGCACGGTGGAGCCCGGGCGGCCGGCCTCAATCAGACCAGAGCCCTTGAGCATGCGGGCGATGTTCGCGGCGGAATCGCCTTGTCCGCGATGCGGGCGCAGCGCCTGCAAGTCGGCGGCGAATACGCGGTCGTTGCCGAGCATGCCTTCCACGCTCATCGCGGCGGCGACATCCGCGGTCTTGAGTAGCAGGCGCAGATCGGTGATGGCCATACACAACATGCCGAGCATGCCGTCGGTGCCGTTGACCAGCGCCAGTCCTTCCTTCTCTTTCAAATCGACGGGCGTGATGCCGGCCGCACGCAGCGCTTCGCCGCCGCCGATCTTGAGGCCGTCAGCGTTGCGGGCCTCGCCTTCACCCATCGCCACCAAAGCACAGGCTGCGAGCGGCGCCAAATCACCGGAGCATCCGAGTGAACCGTATTCGTAGACCACCGGGGTGATGCCGGCGTTCAACATATCGGCGTAGACCTGCGCGGTTTCCGGGCGCACACCGGTGCGTCCGGTGCACAGGGTGCTCAGGCGCAGCACCAGCAGGCCACGCACCACCTCGCGCTCCACTTCCGGCCCAGCACCGGCGGCATGCGAGCGGATCAGACTTTTCTGCAGCTGCGCGCGCTGTTCCTTGGGGATGGAAGTGGAGGCGAGCGCGCCGAATCCGGTGGAGATACCGTAATGCGGCACGGTGTCGTCGGCCAAATGATCGATAACCGCGCGACTCAGCGCCATCTCATGCTTCGATTCGTCCGAAATCGCCACTTTGGCACCGCCGCGCGCTACGGCGATAACGTCCTCGATGCCCAGCGCTCCAACACCTACGGTGACCGTCTGCTCTGCCATGCTCATACCTTTCTATATATGTGCCGCATTCCGCATTCTGCATATACGGCATATGCGGCATATGCTTCGCCGGGGATCCGCGACTGCCCGCATTCGCTCACCGCACCTGCCCACCAACAGCAGGCGACGCAAACGCGACCAATCGCTCCCCGAGTAATCAAACCTTGGCCATTTCACCTCAGTCGGATGCCCGCCATAAGCCACTTCGTCCATCTTGTGTCTGAAATCTCAGACATGTAAGGTGATGGAAATATGAGCCATGCCTCGCAGCAATACGCCTTCACCGAGCCACGTACCGTCAAGCGGGCGCAGGTGAAGCCATCAGAACGGGAACATCAGACATCATCATCCGCGCCACGTGTCTCGCTGGCTCCGGCGGCCGACCGTACGCTCGACATCCTCGAGTTCATCGCGAGCAATGGACAGACGCAAGCCGCCACGCTCGCTCGCAAACTCGGCATTCCGCGCTCCACGGTGTACCAATTGTTGGAGATTTTGGAGCGTCACGGACTGGTCACCCGCCTTGCCGAGCAGCGCGCGTACGGCATCGGACTCAAGACTTTCGAGCTGGGATCGGCCTATTCTCGCCAACATCGTGTATCGCAGGTCGCGCATCCGGTGTTGGCGCGTCTTGTTGACGAGACCGGCGAAAACGGACATCTGGCCGTGCTGCACGGCAACGAAATCATTTATGTGATTGAGGAGCGCGCCGCGCATCGCCCGCCGCTAGTGTCAGGCGTGGGCGTACGCCTGCCCAGCCATCTGACCGCCACCGGGCGGGCCATTCTGGCCGCACTCCCCCGCAATCAGGTCCGCGCGCTATATCCCAATCGTCAGGCGTTCACCGACCGCACCGGCATCGGCCCCAAATCGCCCAAGGAGCTGGAGGCAACGCTCGCCGAAACCCGGCGCATCGGTTTTGCCGAGGAACACGGCGACGTGACGCCCGGCTTTGATTCATACGCCGTCGCCGTGCGCGACTACAACGACTTTCCCATCGCCGGGCTGGCTCTCACTTTCGTGAGCGGATCGCTGCGCCCCGAACAGGAGCGGTCGCTTAAGACCAAGCTGCGGCTTGCCGGCACGGAACTGTCCCGGCGTCTCGGCGCGGTCGGCAGTTTGACATGAGGATTCGCGAGATCATCGTGTTGGGCTCCTTCGCCCCAATCACGATCTTCTCAACTAAGTTCACCGATTCGCTGACCGGCAACGCCAAGCTCGCCGGCTTCTCGCTGACAGTGACGGCCATCATCAGCTTGGTGGTGACGACCGTGCTGCATGCGGTATTGCCGGGAGCGTAGGGGGAATTACGGGTCCAGACACGAGGGGAGCCAAAAAGAGCAATACTTCTATGTGATATCAATCACTGACTAAGCTGCATCACCGACTATGGTTAATCATCATGAGACCAGTTCGCCCTACAATTCAAGTTCTGTTGAGCATGATTGACAATAATCTCTTCAACTCAGAGAACCCTCAACAACTCATTGAACAGAACATGCGGACGGAAGCAGCAACGCCGTTCGAAGGTCTTGATTTCACCGCATTCGACGTCACACTGCTCAATATGGCTCGTCAGGCTTTCGCTGGTGACAAAATCGCTGCCACCAAGCATTCGGAATTTAGCGCTGTGGCAAAGCGCCCAGTCTATGAAATAAGGAACAAGCAAACCGGCTGGCGAGGCATCGTCATTCTTGACCAATATGGCGACCCATGGATGGTCTATTGCGGATCGCATGGGGATTTCCATTCAGGCAATTGCAAATCAATCATTAAGGCTTCCAACGCCGGCAACTATATGCCCAGCGAAGAAGATTATCTGGTTCGGAAACGAGAAGAAGAACGTCAGCATTTTCTGGATTTTGAGCGACGAGTCGTTCAGGAGATGCTTAACAAAATTCGTGCAGGAATTTATGTGGGCCAAACAACTTCCCAGTCCGAAACCCTCTCAGCGCTGGATATCCCCTATCAGATTTCAGGAGCCCTCGCAAAGGCCAGTATTCAGATTCAGCAAGATGACGATGACGACTCAGCAACTGTCAATCAATTCGTTGAATTGACCCTTGATTTTCCGGTCGAGGAACAGGACAACAGTTCTCCATACGCCCGACTTCACCGCATCCTCTTGAGATGCTTTAACGCCATCTGCCAGCCCAAAGACCCCAATCAGCCAGCAGAAACGTCGTTGAAGACATACAGCGACGGTCAGCAAAGACGCGCAACTATGTCAGCATTCGTGCTGCTGGAACCAGACGACATCAAGCGCATCACAAGCCCGAACTTCCTCGATGATTCCGAATCGTTATACAAGACGATAGGCGACACCGAGCCAGAATCTATGCTACATCGCGTACCCAAAGAGACTCTGCCCGACGCATATGTTGAAGGCACCCTCATCCGTTCTCTGTGCGGGAAATGGTTCGTGCCAACCAGAGATGAATACTCAGGACTTCCTGTATGCCCCGATTGCCAAGACATACTGGAAGTCAAGGAGTATCTGAGACGCAATTACACGCCTGAGCAATAGTCATGACTTGACGCATACCGGGTAAATCGCACAGACAATAGATTCACTACGATTCGTCTGAGACAATCCTCACTCTGCAGGAGAAACTGCGGCACTACTCGCTTTGATCGCTTCACGGCGATGCTCTGCAACTAAATCACGCATACGATTTCGACTTGTCTCAGACACCGGAGCGACTTCGTCAACCGCATCGGCAATATCCTTTGCCCGAGAATTGATTGCGTGGGCGTATTCCTTACGTCCCGCATCACGATTAACCATGTACGTCCGCAAAGCAAGTACCGTAATCCGATGATGACTGCCCACCATATGAGATTCGAGCAGTCCTGACTTCAGCAAACGAGTCACATAGGGCCGACTCACGCCAAGAATCTCAGCAGCTTGAGCAGGGGATAATTCTTCGTCCTTGCGAACCACCAGTACATTATCGTCAATAATGCCATCCAAAATTGCAGCGAGTACAGAGCCTTTTTGCACCAGCTCTCGGCACGCCTTCGCCTGATCCAAATCGCGTTCTGTAAGCTGTTCACGTTCTATTACTGCAGTCATAATGCACATACCTCATTTCATAACTGAAATAAGTGTAACATATAGCTTGGTTCAACACTTAGATTTCGCGAAAAATCATCTGTACATTAGACAGATGCATATATAGCTGAAATATATGAGAGGCTTCTGCTGTTTTCGTGGGTTAGATTGCGGGTTGTGGCAGGTGCATGTCGAGTCCGCCGCATCGGAGCATGATCAGGGCGATGAGGTTGTCGACGTGGTGGAAGCCGTAGGCCATGCGGATGGTGACCTTGATCCGGTTGTCGGATGCTTCGAGTCTGGCGTTGGAGCAGCCCAGCCGGATGGTCCTGAGGATGTCGGGGCGTCGGCGTCGGATCTTTTTGGAGAGTTCGACGATCTCGGGTATGCGGCTGTGCGAGGCCCAGAACACCCAGTGGTTGAGTTCGCCGCGCGCCCGGACCACGCGGTGACGCTCGTGGTCGACGACCACGGCCAGGTACGTGTGGCCCTTCCTGTGGCTGGTCC